>OKPL01000004.1_pt1 | contig 140485 bp, 131 predicted proteins | sample 1612301 | NCBI WGS metagenome assembly OKPL01 (sample SAMN04436790, study PRJEB24849) | human gut metagenome | biome: human gut; feature: NICU; material: stool | host: Homo sapiens | place: USA: Saint Louis, MO | collected 2011-04-21
ATCGCTGACAGCCCTCAGTCATTTAGAAAGCAACTTTATTGCTTCTGCATAAAAATTACTGGGGAACCCTCAGCCCTGTGGGAGAAGGCCAGAGTGAGGGCACAGCCCGCAGCGGAGTTTAGCGGCTAAAATGTCTGGTGATGGCGCCCTGTCCTGAAGCCGTCACAACCACCTCCCTGTACCCCGCCACCCGCTGGATCCACCCTTTGCTTTCCAGATAAAGAAGCAGCGCTGCGCCGGCTTCGCCTCCGAGATGAAACCGCCGCTCGCTCCAGTCCAGGCAGGCGCAGCACGCTTTTCGGCGCGAATGAGCGCTTAACGAAACGCCGAGCTTCAGAAATTGCTCCCGACCATACGGCGTGAGCGCTGAACCGTCTGCCTCCAGCCAGCCTGCTGCCTGCATGAAATCGTAGATCTGCACCGCCACCGCGCCCGCCAGATGGTCATAGCAGGTCCGCGCCTCCCGCATGGCTTTCGGCGCGGTAGTTTCCGGCGGGGTAATGCGGCGCCAGGAGAGCCCCATCATCTGTTCCACCAGCGCCGCCACGTCGTGCCCGGCAAGACGATAATAACGATGCCGCCCCTGAGACAGGCAGGTAATCAGTTTGCCGTCCATCAGCCGGGCGAGATGCCCGCTGGCGGTCGACGGCGCAACGTCTGCCGCCGCACTCAGTTCGGTGGCCGTCCACGCCCGCCCGTCCATTAGTGCACAGAGCATTTTCACGCGCGACGGATCGGCCATTGCAGCCGCTACAGCGGCAATGGCCTTTTCCAGCATCGCGCTGTTATCAGAGGGTAAGCTCGTCTTTAACATTCGTCGCCCAGGGTGTGGTGATCTCAGCGGCCAGCTTATCATCATCCGTCAGCAGAATAAGGTGATTCGCGTGGTCGCTGTACTGAGTCAGGATAGACACGCCCTTTGCGGCCAGCGCCGCCGCTATCTCGCCCAGCTCGCCAGGACGCTCCTGCTTAAGCTTTCTGATCACCGGCTTTCGCAGCGCCTGCACGGTAAACCCGGCGTCGAGCAGCACACGGCGGGCTTTTTCCCCGTCCTCCACCAGGAAATGGGCATCCGTACCGAAAACGCCGCCCCCCTCCAGCCCCACGCCGTTGCGGCCTAACAGCTGTCCAAAGCGCGCCAGCTCGCCGGGCCTGTCGCTAAAAATCACGTGAACGTCATACATCCGCGTGCCCTCTCGTTTCAGAGCTGTACTCCCGCACCAGCTGCGCCACGCGAATACGGTAGAAAGAAAAAATCGACTCCCGGCCTTCGGCCTGCGCGGCCTGATGGAAGACATTCTGCTTCCAGCGGCGGACGGCCTCTTCATCCCGCCACCAGGAAAGGGACAGGATTTTGCCGTCGATGCTCAGGCTCTGAAAACGTTCTATATCAATAAAGCCGTCGATGTCCGCCAGCAAAGGCTTGAGTTCAGCGGCAAGCTGCAGATAGCGCGCCTGATGATGAGGCTCCGCTTTGGCTTCAAAAAGGACTGCGATCATGGGTGTCTCTCCGTTGTGAGGGTGTGGAGAGAATGCAGGAGGAAAAACCACAATGCTTCGGTATGGAGCGAAGTGTTTGCCGGATGGCGCTGCGCTTATCCGGCCTACGGGCTAATGTAGGCCCGGTAAGCGTAGCGCCACCGGGCAGGGTTTAACCCACCATCGACTTCGACTCCATAAACGCCCCAATCCCCCACTCGCCTGGATTACGGGCGCTGGTGGCGATGATCCGCGAGCGCAGAATTATTCCAGGTTAGCCTTGTTCAGACCGTAAGCCGCATCCAGCGCGCCCGGCTCCATGCGGGAGGTAATGCCTAGGCGGTTCCAGGCGTTGATCGCTACGATGGCGAAGTTCAGCTCTGAAATCTCGACATCCGAGAAGTGCTCCGCCACGCTGCGGTACAGCGCATCGCTCACGCCATGTACGCCAATCTGGGTCAGCGCTTCGGTGAAGGCCAGCGCCGCTTTTTCACGGGCGCTAAACAGCGGGGACTCGCGCCAGGCCGCCAGATGGTACAGGCGCAGCTCGCGCTCACCGGCGATTTTAGCCTCTTTCGAGTGCATATCCAGACAGAAGGTGCAGCCGTTCAGCTGCGATACGCGAATGTCGATAAGGTGCTTAAGCGCCGGGTCGATGGAGGTTTTCGCCACCTCCATGCTCAGGGCAGAAAGCGCGTTGGCAAGTGCAGGTGTGGCTTTGTGGTGGTTTACGCGGGTGCTCATTGTCTTTCCTCTTTTTGTGCCGTTTTTTTCATGCGATAAGGCAAATCTACGCCGTTCATGACATAGTAAAAAGACACAAAAAGCGTGAAATGAGGTAGGACATGAAGCCGGGCTATCATGAGATTTATTCCCGCTATCGCGACAACATCACGAGTGGCGTGCTGAAGCCGGGCGATAAAGTGCCTGCCATCCGCGTGCTGGCCGAAGAGCTGAAGGTGGCGCGTAAAACCGTCGAGACGGCGTATGCCATTCTGACGGGCGAAGGGTATCTGGTAAGCCAGGGCGCGCGCGGGACGCGGGTGAACCCGGATCTTCTGCTGCCCGCGCAACACGCCCCCGCAGAACAAGCGACCGGCACGCTGCCGGCGTCGTTGATTAGCCAGCGCGAACGGGCCGGTTTTCTGCGCCCCGGCATTCCCGCGCTTGACAGCTTCCCCTATAAAAAATGGCTGCTGCTGGCGGGCCAGGCGACGCGCGCCATGCGTCAGGATGAAATGCTCAACCCGCCGGTGCTGGGCTGGTATCCGCTGCGCGAGGCGATTGCCCGCTATCTCAATATCTCGCGCGGGTTATCCTGCACCGCCGAACAGGTACTGATCACCAGCGGCTACAGCGGCAGCCTGCGCCTGATCCTTGACACGCTTGCCAGCCGCAGCGACAAGGTGGTGTTTGAGGATCCGGGCTATTTTATGGGCCAGCAGCTGCTCAAGCGGATCGTGCCCCGCCTGCACACCGTGCCGGTTGATCGCTGCGGCATCGATACGGACTACCTGCTCCGTCATCATCGCGACGCCCGTTTTGCCATCGTGACCCCGTCGCATCAGAGCCCGCTGGCGGTGACGCTCTCACTGCCGCGCAAGCAGCAGCTGCTCGACTGGTCGTCACAAAACGAGGCGTGGATTATCGAAGACGATTACGACGGGGAATTTCACTACACCCGCAAAGTGCTGCCGTCGATGAAAAGCCTCGACCAGCATGACAGGGTGATCTTTATGGGCACCTTCAGCAAAACCATCATGCCTTCACTGCGCATGGGCTACGTGGTGATGCCCGCCAGCACCGTCGGGGCCTTTACCGACTGCGCGGACATTACCACCAGCGGCCAGCCGGTGCTGACGCAAAAAATCCTCACCGCATTTCTCAACGAAGGGCATTTTTTTCGTCATCTGAAAAAGATGCGCGCCCTGTATCAGATCCGCCGCGACTGGATGATTGCCGCCCTGGGTGAGGTCTATGGTGACCTGTTCTTCACCGAGCAAAACGACGGTGGAATGCATATTGTCGCGTTCCTCGCAAAGGGAAGCGCTGACCGGGAGATTGCCCGCTGCTGGCAGGAACAGCAACTACAGGTTAATGCGCTTTCGGAGTGGTATCGCGGGTCGTGCAAACGCTACGGGCTGGTGATGGGCTATAACAACGTGCGGTCATATCAGGAGGCGGTTGAGCTGCTGGAAAGGCCGAAACGGCAGACGCTTGCGCTGTTGAGTTGAAAACCGCCGGGTGGCGGCTGCGCCTTACCCGGCCTACTGTCTCCTGTAGGCCCGGTAAGCGTAGCGCCACCGGGCAACCCTATGCTTACACATCATATCGCGATAACCCAACGTCCTTGAGCTGCTCGTCGCTCATCTGGCTCAGAATGCGGCGGGTACGGTTGATGCGATACCAGTTACGCAGCGTTTTCGCTACCCAGACAAACGCGATAAACGGACGTTTTGAACGATTCTCGTAGAATTCCATGATGCTCTCCTCGCTGTGCCAGTGGGGTTATCATCATGGAAAACGGCCAGTACAATACAGATTCAAAAACTGCTTTTGTTTACCATACAGATCCGCTAAAACGGTATCTGCATGGCGTTTTACCCACCAATCTGTACTGGTTTAATAATCTGTATGGTGAAAACAAAGGATACAGCATGACGCGCTATCAACATCTGGCCAACCTACTGGCGGAACGTATCGAACAAGGGCTGTATCGCAGCGGCGAACGTCTGCCGTCGGTACGCACGCTGAGCCAGGAACACGGCGTGAGTATCAGCACCATACAGCAGGCCTACCAGATCCTCGAAAATCTCCAGCTGATCACGCCCCAGCCGCGCTCCGGTTATTTTGTCTCGAAACGCAAAGCGCAGCCGCCCGTACCGGCGATGACGCGCCCGGTGCAGCGCCCCGTGGACGTCACCCAGTGGGATGAGGTGATGATGCTGCTGGACGCCCGCGCCGACAAAGAGATGATCTCCTTTGGCGGCGGCTCGCCGGACATCAACCAGCCGAGCCTGAAGCCGCTGTGGCGCGAGATGAGCCGCATTGCGCAGCATAACCCTGGCGAAATGCTGAGCTATGACGTGCTCGATGGTCGTCTGGAGCTGCGCGAGCAGATCGCCCGCCTGATGCTGGACGGCGGCTCCACCGTGGCGGCAAACGAGATTGTGATCACCAACGGCTGCCACGGCGCGCTGTCGATCGCCCTGCTCTCGGTGTGCAAGCCGGGGGATATCGTGGCGGTCGAGTCGCCGTCGTTTCACGGCACCATGCAGATGCTGCGCGGATTCGACATCAAGGCGATTGAAATACCTACCGATCCCGAGACCGGGATCAGCATCGAAGCGTTAGAGCTGGCGCTGGAGCAGTGGCCGATCAAAGCGGTGATCCTGGTCCCCAACTGCAATAACCCGCTCGGGTTTATCATGCCGGAAGCGCGTAAAAAGCAGGTGCTGGCGCTCGCCCAGCGGCACGATATTGTGATTGTGGAGGATGATATCTACGGCGAGCTGGCCGCAGAGTACCCGCGCCCGCGCACCATTCACTCGATGGACATTGATGGCCGCGTGATCCTCTGCAGCTCCTTTACCAAAACCGTGGCGCCGGGGCTACGCGTCGGTTGGATTGTTCCGGGGCGCTATTACGACCGGGTGATGCACATGAAATACGCCGCGGGCGGGTTTAACGTGCCGGGCACGCAGATGGCGGTGGCGGCGTTTATTCGCGACGGTCATTACCATCGCCACGTGCGGCGCATGCGCCAGATTTATCAGCAGAATATGGAGACCTACACCTGCTGGGTGCGGCAGTATTTTCCGGCAGAGATATGCGTTACCCGCCCGCAGGGCAGCTTCCTGCTGTGGGTCGAGCTGCCGGAGATGGTCGACATGGTGTGCGTCAGCAAGCAGCTGTGCCGTCTGAAGATCCAGGCTGCGGCCGGGTCGCTGTTTTCCGCCTCCGGTAAGTACCGCAACTGTCTGCGGATCAACGTGGCGCTGCCGCCGACGGATAAACATCGCGAGGCGTTGAAGAAGATGGGTGAGGCGATTGTGATTGCGATGGAGGGGTAGTGCGGCATTTTGCCCTCACCCCGGCCCTCTCCCGCAGGGAGAGGGTGAAAACCGATCCCGTAGGCCCGGTAAGCGCAGCGCCACCGGGCATTGGCTAACGACTCAGAACGTCCACGAAACGCTGCCGACAATGCTGCGCTCTGCACCGAAGTAGCAGTAAGAGAGCGAATTACACGCCGCAACGTAGCTTTTGTCCGTCAGGTTATTGACGTTCAACTGCGCGCTCACGCCCGTGAGCCCCACTTTCGACAGGTCATACCCCACGACCATATCCACCAGGGTGTATGACGGTAGCGTATGGGTGTTCTGACGATCGCTGGCGATCCCGTTGACATAGCGCACGCCGGAGCCGACGGTCAGGCCGTCCAGCGGGCCGCTTTTGACGTCGTAGCTCAGCCAGGCGCTGGCCATGTTACGCGGGGCATAGACGGCGCGCTTGCCCTCCTCTTCCGGGCTGCTCTTCTTGTAGCGAATATCCGTATAGGTGTAGGCCGCCTGCATGCGCAGGCTGTCGGTCAGCTGTCCAATCGCCTCCAGCTCAACGCCTTCGGATTCGATTTCACCGATGGAACGGTACGGATCGGTCGGCTCCTCTTTAGTGGCAATGTTCTTCTGGTTGATGCGGAACACCGAGGCGCTGAACTGGCTGTTCATCCCCTCCGGCTCATACTTCACGCCCGCTTCCCACTGCTTGCCCTTCATCGGATCCAGGATATTCCCCTGCTCGTCGGCAAAGCTGGTCGGCGTAAAGGCGGTGGAGTAACTGACGTACGGCGCGACGCCGTTATCAAACAGATACAGCAGCGCCGCGCGGCTGCTGAAGTTGTTTTTATCCAGATCGCTGCGGGTATGGTTGAAGTTGTCGACGTTCGACACGCTCACCTGGTCGTAACGCCCACCCAGCGTGAGGCGCCAGCGGTCAATGGACATCTGATCCTGCAGGTAGTAGCCGGTCTGGCGCAGCTTATGCTTTTCCCTGCTGTACTGGGTGATGTAGTCCGGCTTCGCGCCATAAGCAGGATGGAAAGCGTCAATCGGCGGGAAGCCGCCGTAGTAGCCGGTGACGTTGTTGGTGCGGTCCTGGTAGTCCATGCCGATCAGCACGCGGTGGTTCACCTCGCCGGTATCGAAGCTGCCGTCGACCTGGTTATCCAGGGTGATGGCGTTCATCTTCTCATCGGAGCCGGAATAGCCGCGGTTCAGCTCGGTGTCGTTCAGCCAGCCTGCGGCATACACCTGGTTCAGCTCGACTTTGGTGTGCAGGTAGCGCAGCTTCTGACGCACGGCCCAGCCGCTGTCAAACAGGTGCTCGATGTTATAACCGACCATGTTTTCCCGACGATCGTACTTGTCGTAATCGTCTTCACCTTCAAAAAAGGTGTTGGAGATTTTCTTACCGCTGTGCGGCACGACGGTGCCCTCATACGGCAGGCCGGAGTGGCTGCCGCCTTCCGGATCGCGGTGCAGGTAGGCCATCAGATCCAGACGGGTATTATCGGTGATACGCCAGGTCAGGCTCGGCATCAGCGCGTAACGCTCTTCTTTGAGCGGATCGAACTGGGAATCGGCATAGCGGGTCATCCCGCTGAGGCGCACCGCCACGCGGTCGTTATCATCAACCGGGCCGGTCACGTCGAACATCGCCCCGCGCTGGTTATTGTTACCGGCGAAGAGCTTGATCTCCCCGCCCGGATCGAACGATGGCTTACGGGAGGTGAGCGCCACGATGCCGCCCGGCGATGAGCGACCGTACAGCACGGAGGCCGGGCCGCGCACGACTTCGATACTGTCCAGGAACCACGGATCAACCACCAGCGAGCTGTGGGAATTGGTGTCGCCCATCATCTTCAGGCCGTCGAGGTAGACGTTGTCCAGGCTGCCGTCCGAGAAGCCGCGCAGCACCATGTAGTCGAAGCGGTTTGATGCCCCAATCTGGTTGCTGTAGACCCCCGGCGTGTAGCTCACGGCCTGACGCACGCTGGTTGCGCCCTGCTCTTCGAACTGCTCGCGGGTGACGATAGAGACCGATTGCGGGGTTTCAATATCCGGCGTTTCAAGCTTGGTGGCCGCAGACTGCATCTGCGAGGTCACCACCACGGTGTCAGTTTTTTGGGCATCCTGCGCCAGTAAAGGAAAAGCGACGCTACCGGTAACCCATCCCACCAGCAGTGCCAGACGCGATTTAGCAAACATAACCCTCTCCAGAGATATTTCTTATTGTTAATAAGAATTATTACCTTTTTGAGGGTGCAAACAGCTATGCGCGCCGCCAGGTTATGTATGCGCGATGCTAAACCGCACGGGATACGTTCGCGCGATGGACAAAATTACGTTAGCGGAGTTTGCGCACGTCACCCGGTGAAATCCCGTAATGACGACGAAACGCGGTGGCGAAGTTGGTGGCATGCTGATACCCGCACATCCAGGCGGCCTGCTGTACGCTATGGCCTTCCAGCAGATAGCGACGCGCCAGCGCAAGGCGACAGTCGCGGAGATAATCGAAGAGTGTGCAGCCGTAGCGTTGACGGAACTTGCTGCGCAGGCTGCTTGGGCTCATGGCAGCAAGGGCTGCCAGCTGCGCGAGTGTATGGTCACGTTCAGGAGACTGTTCCAGCAGGCACCGGACGCGTTCCAGACGCGCATGCTCAGGGCGGCTCGGACAGGGCAGCTGGCACTGGTTCAGGCCGTGGCCGAGCAGCTGGTACATGAGCCCCTCCAGCAACAGCTTACGCGAGAGCACGCTTCCCCCCTGCCGCTGTGCATGCTGAATGCCTGACATCACAAACTCGGGAACGTGCCAGACAAACGCGGGGGTATTCAGGCTTTGCCATTCCAGCAGCAGCGACTCAAGCAGGGCTTCACGTCCGGCATCGTGCGGGTACACGCCAAACGAGAGCGTTTTCAGCGTGCTGTCAGCATCGTGACGCGCGCTCATCACCTGATCTTCACTCAGACGCGAGCTGAACGCCATGCCCGGGCGGACGGGATAATCGATACCATTGAGCGTGAGCGTCACGCACCCTTCCAGCACCACCAGCATATAAAGCGGGCTGCTGTGGCGAGAGGTGGTTTCATAGGGCTGTAATACACGTACGTCGGAATGGGTCAGTGAAATGCCGGACGAGAGCGTCATCTCTTCAACATTCCCCTGTAACACGGGGCTGCCGCTGACCTGCTCATCTTTTAGCTGCGGGAAACGGTAGTCGATGCCGTAGCGCTCGCCGAATATTTGAAAATCCTCAACAAAAAATATGCGCTTCGCTGATGTATTTTCACTCTGGAGCATAATTAGGAGCCTGCATCGGGGAAAGGACAGGCAAAACAGTACCATTCATTTGCCATGGCAGCAATCACCGGGCGCAGACACTATTACGCTCCGGACGAAGCCGGAGCGAAGGCGTATATTTCTTTACGAGAAATATATTTATGCTTCCTGCCACTCAGCAAAAACCTCTTTATGGTTTTTGGTCAGGACAACTTTATTATCTTCGACCTTATCGACCCAGCCGAGAGGAATAAAGTGGTGCTTGCCGCCTGATTCCGGGTCGCTCTTTGCAAGCTTGATACGCTCACCATCAAGATGGTCCACAACCCCGACATGCGTTCCGCAGCTGGCGACAACCTGAGTGTGATCCTTAATTGCGCTTTTATCTACCATATTAATTCTCCTGTTTCGGTTATTTGCCTGTTGCACGAAATTAACTGTAGCGCATAAATTCGGACCTGAAATGCGTATTAGCATTTTGAAACATCATTGACAGAACCGAATATTATGTCTATTTAGCGCCGAATTGAAAAAATAAGAATAAGATTAATTATTAGCGACTGATTATTTCCCGTTCATAATTAAAGTATCGCAACCAACGAGGAGGTATTTATGACGATTCGCAACAATCGGACAGAAATTTCGCTGGCTCTTGGTGAAGCGGTCTTAGACATCGTGCAAAAAGGCCATGAGGTATCGCGAGAAAATCTCGCCCAGGCGATGAAAATTAAAGCGGAAAAAGAGCGCGACGATGAGCGGCTTCTGAACTACTGGAAGGCCTGTAATATGCTGGTTTAAACGTAGCGGCGTTTAGTCTGACTAAACGCCGCAGTCTGTTACTCGTCGAAGTACCAGTATCCCTGGTTAATCAATCCGGTCAACTCTTCCACAAACGCCGGATTATTCAGCGCTACACCCAGCTCGGCCTGGCCGAGCTGGGTGTAGCGGGACAGCGCGTCCGCCCCGTTCACATCCGCCGTCTCCAGCTGTTCGCTGTTGATAAAGAAGCTGCCGTTGACGTTCAGCACGCGCAGCCCGCTCAGGCGTGAAAGCGTTTCGCCCCCTTGCAGCGCGTCGAGCACCTCGTCTGCGGAATACGGCGGCTCGGCGGCGGCAATATCCAGCTCGTGACGCGGCGTGGAGACGAAGCTGCCGAACCATTTTGTAAAATCATCCGGCTTGCTAATCATGTCGATCATCATCTGGCGAATGCGATCGAGCTCGTACTGCTCCACGCGGCCCGGGTGTTCGCGGCAGGTCAGATCCGGATCGCTGTAGTGCTCGCCACCCAGATCGTTTTCCAGCGCGTAATCGGCAAAGCTGCTAATCAGATCGCGACCGTTCGGCCCGCGGAAACCGACAGAGTAGTTGAGCGCGGTTTCATGGGTGAAGCCGTCATGCGGGAATCCAGGCGGAATATAGAGGATATCGCCCGGGGCCAGATCTTCGTCAATGATTGGCTCAAACGGATCGACGTGCAGCAGGGCCGGATGCGGACAGAACTGACGCATCGGCAGCTTGTCACCCACGCGCCAGCGACGGCTACCCATCCCCTGAATAATAAACACATCGTACTGATCGATATGCGGCCCAACGCCGCCGCCCGGGACGGAGAAGGAGATCATCAGGTCATCGAGACGCCAGTCCGGCAGGACGCGGAACGGACGCACCAGCTCTGCGGCGGGCATATGCCAGTGGTTCACCGCCTGCGCCAGCAGAGACCAGCCGGTTTCACCGAGGTTATCGAAATGCTCAAACGGGCCATTGCTCGCCTGCCACTTGCCGTTAGCATGGCTTACCAGGCGGCTATCGACTTCCGGCTCCATCGCCAGACCCGCCAGTTCATCAGGGGTAATGGGGTCGACAAAATTCGGGAAGGCATTTTTCAGCACAACGGGTTGTTTTTGCCAGTATTTCTCAAGAAATTCCGGCCAGTCGAGGTTCAGTTGATACGCCATGGTTAGCACCAGTGAGAGGGGAGACAGGCGCGATTATAGAAGAGACAGCCAGGGGGGAACTTGTCATGGGTCAATCGAGCGCGCGTAGGTCGGGTAAGGCGAAGCCGTCACCCGACGCACGCGCGGGCTAAAACTTAATCCAGGTTCAGCTCGTCATAATGGGTGATCAGTTTGCCCACGATGCCGTAGTCCAGCGCTTCCGCCGGTGACATCCAGAAGTTACGGTCGGTGTCCTTCTTCACTTTCTCCAGCGGCTGGCCGGTGGCGTCAGCAATCAGTTTGTTTACGCGTTCCAGCATGCGGATAATCTCGCGCGCTTCGATTTCGATATCCGTTGCCTGACCGCGCACGCCGCCCAGCGGCTGGTGGATCATAAAGCGGGTATTCGGCAGCGAGTAGCGGTGCTCTTTTTTCGCCGCCAGGAAGATGGTGATCCCGGCGCTTGCCACCCAGCCGGTGCCAATGACGTGCACTTCCGGTCGGATAAACTTAATGAAGTCGTGGATGGTGTCGCCCGCTTCCACGTGGCCGCCCTGGCTGTTGATGTACAGCTTGATCGGATCGTTGCTGACGCTTTGCAGCAGGATCATCTGAGTGATGACTTTCTGGGCCAGTTCCTGGTTGATCTCACCGGAGATGACAATCGAACGGGATTCCAGCAGTTTTTGCTGTAGAGCGCCCGCGCCGCTTGTTCCTTCCGCTTTTTCTTTATCGTCACTGCTTTTCAGTGTGTAGTGCATCGTTATGTCCTCAGCTTGTCGCGCTCAAAATCAGAGTGTAGCCTGTTTTACCCGTCGGCGTCCTCACACAAAACATCGTGGCTCAGGATGAATATCGCCTGTGTCACGCTCTGGCTTCGCAGCCGGAAAGGTCTCTAAAAACAGCGTTCCGATCCTAACCAATTCGCCACATTTTTATTACACTTTCATATCATCTTCATATTGCCGAATGATAATAATTATTAATGTGTTAGTATGAATGAGGATAGCAAACAGTCGCTTACGTTCAAAAAGGCGCATTTTATTCTCGATGGTTTACTGATCACACCGGGGCGGTGAATGGAACACATTGTTTATGTGGTTGATGACGATGACGCTGTCAGGCAGTCCGTTGTTGGGCTGCTGGAATCAGCGGATATACACGCCCTTGGCTTTTCCTCAGCAGAAGCCTTTCTCAGCCATCCCTTTGAGGATCTGCCCTCCTGCGTGATCCTCGATATGCAAATGCCCACGATCACCGGGTTTGATGTCGCAGATGCGCTGAAAGCCAACGGGCGAGAAATACCGATCATTTTTCTCACCGGTCACGGCACCATCCCTATGTCCGTCCGGGCGATCAAAGGCGGGGCCTACGAATTTCTCACTAAACCCGTTGAATCCAGCGCCCTCATTGGCTCTATCGAATCCGCGCTCAGGCTGGCACAGCACAACGCCGCCCGCGTCAAAGAGCACTACGCCCTGAAACAGCGCCACATGTCCCTCACGCCGCGCGAGCATGAGGTGCTTGAGCTTGCCATCAGCGGCAAGCTCAACAAGCAGATCGCCGCCGAGTTGGGCGTCAGTGAGATTACGGTGAAAGTACACCGCCGCCGGGTGATGGAGAAAATGCAGGTCCGCTCCGTGGCCGAGCTGGTCAGGGCCGTCGAGCGCCTGACCAAACATCAGCCAGCGGAATAACCGTTACGCCTCCTGTCCGGCAAGCGGCAACGCGAAGGTAAACACCGTCCCGTACGGATCTCTGCGGCGCGCGCTCAGTTTTCCCCGGTGCCGTTCAATGATGCTGGCGCTGATGGTCAGCCCCATCCCCATTCCCTGCGCTTTGGTCGAATAGAACGAGTCAAAGATCCGCTCGGTGAGCTCCGGCTCAATGCCGCTGCCGGTATCGGCGATCTCAAAGATCACCTTCCCTTCGGCGCAGTTCGCGGTGGCGATCGTGATGCAGCACGGGCGATCCGTCACTTCCGCCATCGCTTCCATCGCATTCATCACCAGGTTAAGCAGCACCTGCTGGATCTGCACGCTGTCGCCGATGATAAAGCTGTCGTCAGCGTTCAGGAGATAATCAACGCTTATGTGTCGCAGCTCAAGTTCGCTGCGGGAGAGCATAATGATGTGGTGGATCAGGAAGTGCAGATCGATGCGCGTAAACGTGGGGTCCTGTTTGCGCGTCAGAGATTGAATGCTGCGGATGATCTCCCCTGCCCGCTCGCCCTCGGCGGCGATCTCCTCCAGCCCCTCGCGCACTTTGTCCAGCCGCGCCGGATCGCGGTTGAGCCAGCGCAGGCTCGCGCCGGCGTTCGAGACAATCGACATCAGCGGCTGGTTGATCTCGTGCGCGATCGAGGAGGTGAGTTGCCCGACGGTGGTGGCCCGTGAGACTCGCGCCAGATCCGCCTGCGCCACCCGCATCGCATCTTCCGCCGCCCGCTGGCTGGTGATGTCGGTAATGATGCCGTAATACTCATTCACCTCGCTGCCCACGCCCACCGGATCGCCAATCCCGAGGATGTAGCGAACGGAGCCGTCGGTGCGGATAATGCGAAACTCCGCGCGCATCGACAGCCCGTCACGCACGCTCTGATTAACGAGGTTACCGATCCGGCCATAATCATCCTCATGCACGAAGGTCAAAAACTCCGCCATTGAGATCATCTTTTGCTGCTCCGGCAGGCCAAGAATACGGGCGTACTCTTCGGACATAAACATCAGATCCTGCACCAGCTCCCAGCGCCAGCTGCCGGTATGGCTGATCTGCTCACCCAGCATCAGCGAGGTCTGGCTGGCGCGCAGCTCTTTCTCCACCCGTCGGCGGTGGATGTTTTCCGCCAGCAGCTCGGCGTAGAGCCGTGCCGTCTCCAGCGAAACGGCCGCCTGCGCGCCCAGCAGGCTGACCACGCGCGAATGTTCGGCGGTAAACACTTCCGGCATCAGGCGGTTTTCCAGATACAGCACCCCCACCAGTCGCGCCTGTTTGAACATCGGGACACACATCACGGCGGCGCCGGACGTCACCAGATAAGGATCCTGGCTGAACGGGTGAAATTCCTCCGGTTTGCCGGTGCGGATCTCCTGCCCGGTGCGGATCACCGCGGCAAGCACCGACAGCGGCATGTCCGTCGCCATCGGTGTCTCTTTCAGGATGCGAACCCGCACCCCGTCGGTGCTGGTCCAGGCGCTGGCTTCGATCTCCGGGATGTGATTATCGCTGACGCGAAGCAGCAGGCCACGCTGTGCCCCGGCCCGTTCAAGCAGCAGCGTCATCAGGTTTTCAATTAAACGCTCGAGGTTGATTTCTTCGGACAAGGCGCGTGAGGCTTTGATGACGCTCTGTAAATCGCGGATCACCTCGTTCTGGGCAAATGCCACGGTGTCGTACGCGCGGCTCTGCCCGGAGGCCAGCAGATGCGGGAAATCCTGCTCCATCTGACGCACCTTGGCCTGCGCCCCGGCGCGGCCCCAGGCGGCAATCGAACCGCGGAAATGGGCGTCGGAGGCGGTCGGGTAGCCGCAGGCCAGCGAGAAACGCCCTGCCAGCTCGTGGGCCAGGGCATTGATCGGGTTAAACCCGCCCTCCCGCGAGAGCCGCACCGCCTTTTCATACTGCTCCAGCGCGATGCTGTTCATGCCGTCCAGACGGACGATTTCGGCATAAATCAGCGCCTCTTTATCGGCAAACGTGCCCGGATTGATCCGCGCCCAGAGGGCAATTTTGTCGTAATGGTGATGAATACTGCGGCGATAATCCGCCGAGAAGGTCTCCGGCGTGAGCTGGCGGGAGAGCGCCAGCGCGCTGTAAAAATGGTAATCCAGCAGATGGATATGGCCCGGCGCGGACCACGCATACCAGCCCGCCCTCTCTAAATCCGCCTGCGCGTCGGCGTATTCGCCGCAGGTAAAGTGCGCCATCCCGCGATAGAGCCAGTACCAGAACAGCATGGTCGAGGTCTGCTCGGGCGCCTGCTCCGGCGGTGCGGGCAGCAGATCGTCAGGCAGCGCCTGGGCGGCGCTCCATGTGCCCGTCACCGGCGTGCGTAAAAACTCCACGTAGCGGCGCTGAATGTGCAGAACGGTTTCAATGTCCTGATAATCCGTTTTACGCACAAAAGCCAGACCGCGATCGATGCTGGTCAACACGCCGTCCAGATGATCGCCCCGGGAGAGGAAGTTAATGATCTGATGACAGGCCGCGAAGCAGGCCATCGTCATGTCGCCGTGGGTCACCGCCGAGGTAAAGCAGGCCTTGGCGCACTCGATAGTGTACGACAGCGGCTGGGTCCAGACGCTGAGCTGGTCGAGCGGCAGCAGAGTTTTAGCTTCATAGGCATCATAGCCGTGGCGGTTCACCAGCTCGCGAGCCAGCGTGCCGTACTCAAACCCGAGACGGTATTCGGCGTAGCGGTGGCCAATCAGCACGCCAAACCAGGCCATCGCCGTGGTGGATGCGCCGGTTATGCCGCGATCGAGCGTGAGGTGCATCATCCGGCACAGGAGTAAAAAGTGCAGGCGCGGGCAGGTAAAGCTGGCGAAAATACTGGCGCTGTAAAGCAGGTTCATTACCGCTTCGGTCTCCGCGCTCTCCATCAGCTTAAGCTGAGTAAACGGGTTCTGCGGCGCGTCGGCGGTGCGTTGACAGAACTGCTGCCAGGCCTCGTCACATTCGGCATTTTCCGGGTAGCGGCTGATCTGGATCCCGAACACGCCCAGCCAGCATAACGACGCCTCCAGCGCCAGGCGGATCTCCGACTGGCGCATATAGACTTCCGCCAGCAGGTTAGCGGCCAGCGCTTTCTCCGTCAGCCCGCCCGGTGAGCCGAGGATCGTATCGCACAGCGCGCGCGTGCGCTCCAGGTGCCCGAGCGCGAACTCACAGCCCGCCTCTTCGATATCCAGCATAAAGTCCGAGACCGGACCCGCGTTCCCCAGTGCTCTGGCGGTCTGGATGTAACTTAAGGCGGAAAGGTAATCGCCGGTACGCTTCGCACGCCGCGCGGCCTGGAGGCTCAGCTCACGGAATCTCTGGCGCTGCGGCGCAGGCTGGATGCAGTCCAGCGCGGCGCTGACGTGGTGAACCGCGCGGAACAGCAGTTCGTTACCCGCCGTCTGCCGCGCGGCATCCGCCAGCAGGCTGGCGGTGGTCAGGTGCAGATGGCTTTTCTCGCCCTCATCCAGCAGGGCAAAGGCGGCTTCCTGCACCCGATCGTGGGTAAAAGCGTACTCTTTCTCCGTCAGCACTATCAGCTGAGCGGTAACCGCCGGATGAAGGGCGTAGCGGATTTCCGCCGCCGACTGCCCCACCACGCGGCACAGCATCTCCAGCTCGCCCGTGCAGCCGAGGCAGGCGATGCTGCCCAGCAGGCGGCGCGTCTCGTCGGGCATCTCTTTGAGCTGTTCAAGCACCAGCGTCACCACGTTCTCGGTGTAATGCCGGGCGCGGATGGCCTGGAGATCGTAATGCCATTTCCCCTGATATTTGTTGTGCACCACCAGTCCGTCATCGACGATGCGGCGGAAAAATTCCTGAACGAACAGCGGGTTGCCGCCGGTTTTTTCATGGATCAGCGTGGCAAGATCGGAGGTGCCGGTACTGCGGGCATGAAAAATCCCCCCGAGCCAGCGTGCCACGGCCTTCACCGACAGCGGCTGCGGCACGATCGTCATGGCATGCTGCGCCGCCTCCGGCAGGCTCGCCAGCGCGGCCTGCAAGCTGGGATCAGAAAGCGAACTGAGATCGCGGTGCGCCACCACCACCAGCAGCGGGATGGCGCCGCAGGCGCGCAGCAGGTAATCGAGCGTTTGCAGGCTGGCGGCGTCGATCCACTGCACATCATCCAGCAGCAGCACCAGCGGCGCGCCCTGGGTGGCGAAGGTTTTCACCAGCGCCAGCACCATATGGCTGAAGCGCGCCCGCGCGTCGATGGAAAATGTATCCGCAGAGAAACGCGGTTTGTTCTCAAGAAATAAATTCAGCTCCGGCACCAGGCTGACAGCCAGCTCCTCGAAGCCTTCCAGCGCGCGCGACAGGCGGATTTTCCACGTCGCCACCTCCCCGGCTGGCAGCCCGAGCAGGTGCAGCGTGAGCGTCCGAAACGCCGAACTCAGCACGCCGTAGGGCAGCGTGGGAGAGTATTGATCGACCTTGCCCACCGCCAGCAGCACCTTGCGCTGTTGCAGCGATTTCAGCGTGGTGGCGATCACGGAAGATTTGCCGATCCCCGACGGACCGCCAATCGTCACCAGTTCCGGCGCACCGCTCTGGCTGACCCGCTCAAACGCGGCGATGACGTCGCTGCCCTGCGGATGCGCAGAGAAAAGCGAATCGGCAAGATGGATCGCCGGAGAGCGGTCCTGCTGGCCGGGAATAAAGTCGACGATCTCACCTTCGGCGGTCAGCGTCGCCTGGCAGCGCCTGAGGTCGGCAATCAGCCCGTCGACGGTCTGATAGCGATTCTCCGGATTCTTCTCCAGCAGCTTAAGGATAATGGTCGACAGCATGCCGGGTACGTCCGGACGCACCCGGCCCGGCGCAAGCGGCTCAGAGGCAATGTGGTAATGCGCCCAGTTAGTCTGGTCATCAGCGCTCAGTTCAAACGGCAATCGCCCGGTCAGAAGTTCATAAAGCACGATACCCAGACTGTAGAGATCGCTCCTGCTGTCGACGGCGCGCCGGGTACGCGTGGTGTGTTCCGGTGACATGTAGGCGGGCGTGCCGCCAGACGCGGCAAGCCGGGACTGGGAGAATGCGTCGGAGGTGGCGCAGGAAAGACCAAAGCTGCACAGACGGCTGGTGGCGTCGTGATGAACGAAGATCGACCCGGGTTTGATATCGCCGTGGATCAGGTTGTGCAGATGCATCTGGCGCAGGGGACCGCAGATGCGGATCGCCATCTCGATAAAGCGGGCGATCCCGGAAATCGCCTTACCTGCCCGGCACGCCAGCAGTTCAAAGCAGAACGGCGCGTAGACCAGCGCAAAACGTCCGCGGTACTGGGTTGAAGCGACGGGCCGGATAGCCCAGCCGTCATGAAGTCGATCGCGCAGGGCAAACTCGTTTTTAAGCAGCCGCGTTGCCCGCTCCTCTTCTTCATCGCTGACCGCGGTGGCAATAATAAACGAACCGCCTGACTGGGGATGCCGCCCGTTCATCCAGCAGATGCCGCCCTCCTGCGCCAGCACGGTAAAAATAACATCCTCTTTCAGAACAAAAGCCCGCCCTTCATGGAGACTTCCCCGGGCGGGCCAAAATGCAGGCGACGTTTGTTCGTTCATCCGCGATCCTTATTGTCGGCGGGTCAGCTCCCGCTGAATATGATCCAGCAGAATATCGATGTTAATCGGCTTACGCAAAAATGCAGCGGCGCCCAGGCTGAGTGCATACCGCTGCATATTTTCATCCGCATGGCCGGAGATAAACAGTATTGGCGGCGGCGGCGTGGCCAGCAACCGCAGCTTCTCAAACAGCTCGATCCCGTTCATGCCGCGCAGCTTGATGTCGGTGATCACCAGCGACGCGCCTGACAGGGCGAGAGGGTGGCTCAAAAACACCTCTGCCGAATCGAAGGTATCGGTAGCATACCCTTCCGATTGCAGCAGGTTACTGAGCCCGCTGCGAACAGAGCGTTCGTCATCAATGATGGCAATGCGCCACGGCAGCGTCATGCTGTCTTTCCTCAAACAAATCGTTACGCGTCGCGGCTTTCCTTCGCGGGCGCTGGGGGCGCGGTACCGCTGATCTTCGGTACGCATTCATGACGAAACCAGGCCAGGGTCAACGGTTCGCGGCTCACCAGACGCCGTCCGATGGGGATCAGCTGTTCACCCACCAGCATGCCGAACAGGCCAAGCAGCGCGACGACCGGCGGCGCCGGGGAATGCACGTCGAGCAGGGCGTAAATTACCCCAGCCGCGACCCCGCACACCAGCGAAATAATCCAGGCCTTCATGATGACGCTCCGGTCAGGTGCTGAACGTGGGGAACCGTCACCTGCACGCCCGCGGGATTGTCGCGGGATAAAAGATGACGCATCGCCTGTTCCCCTGCCAGCATACCCAGCAGGCCAATCAGCGCCAGCGCGGGCGGCGCGGGGGAACGCACCTTCAGCACGGCATACATCAGGCCAATCAGCACGCCTGCCGCGAGGGATATCAACCCTGTACTCATTGTGAACTCCAGAGAAAAAGGCAGTGACGAGCCGGATGAGGGACCAGCCCGCCGCCGGGATTTAGCGTGCCGGAACCGGCGCTAAGGTACGGTGCTCGCTCTTCTGGCGAGACGGCGCTTTGTGCACCATGGTGTAGGCGTAATCCACGCCCATGCCGTACGCACCGGAGTGCTCGCGCACGATATCCATCACCGCGGTGTAGGTCTCTTTATGCGCCCAGTCACGCTGCCACTCCAGCATCACCTGCTGCCAGGTCACCGGGATCACGCCCGCCTGGATCATGCGCTGCATCGCGAAGTCGTGGGCTTCTTTGGAGGTGCCGCCGGACGCGTCCGCCACCATATAAATTTCGTAGTCCCCTTCCAGCATCGCGCACAGGGCAAAGCTGTTGTTGCACACTTCGGTCCACAGGCCCGCGACAACCACCTTCTTCTTGCCGTTAGCCTTCAGCGCGTCACGCACTTTCTGGTCGTCCCAGGAGTTCATGGAGGTACGCTCCAGAATGTCCTGGCCCGGGAACACGTCCAGCAGCTCAGGATAGGTGTTACCGGAGAAGCTTTCGGTCTCTACGGTGGTGATGATGGTCGGGATGTTGAACACTTTTGCCGCTTTCGCCAGCGCCACGGTGTTGTTTTTCAGCACCTGGCGGTCAATAGACTGCACGCCAAACGCCATCTGCGGCTGGTGGTCGATGAAGATGATCTGACAGTTGGCTGGGGTTAAGACTTCGAGCTTTGTAGTGGTCATAAGATTATCCAGTGAGGTTAAAGGTTAAAATCGCCGCGAACAGCACGCCGATAAAATCGCATTCATCCTATGACCCACGCCGCTGGCGCGTAATTATCTCTTCGTATAGTTAACCTAAGGTATAGTTATACTTTGGTATACCTATCCTATTGTATAACTGGATCTTTCCCGAAACCGGTTCCCATAATCCTGACCATTCCCCTCTCAGTCTGGAGCAGTTATGGTTACCCTCGGTAAAGCCGATCTCATTCTGGTTAACGGCCAGTTTCACACCGTCGATCGCGAGAACCCTCTCGCGGAAGCCGTTGCCGTGCGCGACGGGAAATTCCTGGAAGTGGGCACCGTCACCGAGGTGATGCAACACCACTGCGACGGCACTAAGGTGGTCGACTTAAAAGGCCACACCGCCATCCCCGGCCTGAACGACTCGCACCTGCACCTGATCCGCGGCGGGCTGAATTACAACCTCGAGCTGCGCTGGGAAGGCGTACCGTCCCTGGCAGATGCCCTGCGCATGCTGAAAGAGCAGGCCCTGCGCACGCCGTCGCCCCAGTGGGTGCGCGTGGTGGGCGGCTGGAGCGAGTTCCAGTTTGCCGAGCGCCGTATGCCAACTTTAGACGAGATCAACGACGCCGCGCCGGATACGCCGGTTTTCATCCTGCACCTGTACGACCGCGCCCTGCTCAACCGCGCCGCGCTGAAGGTGGTCGGCTACACCAGGGACACGCCGAATCCGCCGGGCGGCGAGATCCAGCGCGACGCCAACGGCAACCCGACCGGGATGCTGATCGCCCGCCCGAACGCCATGATCCTGTACTCAACCCTCGCCAAAGGGCCGAAGCTGCCGCTGGAGCAGCAGGTCAACTCCACGCGCCAGTTCATGCGCGAGCTGAACCGCCTGGGGCTGACCAGCGCCATCGACGCAGGCGGCGGCTTCCAGAACTACCCGGAAGATTACGAGGTAATTGCCGAGCTGCACGAGAAAAAGCAGATGACCATCCGCATCGCCTACAACCTGTTTACCCAGCGTCCGGGCCACGAGCTGGAAGACTTTGAAAAATGGACCGACATGCTCACGCCGGGCCAGGGCAGCGACTTCTTCCGCCACAACGGCGCGGGCGAGATGCTGGTCTTCTCCGCCGCCGATTTTGAAGACTTCCTCGAGCCGCGCCCGGATCTCGCGCCGGGCATGGAGGACGAGCTGGAGCGCGTGGTGCGCCATCTGGTCGAACACCGCTGGCCATTCCGCCTGCACGCCACCTATAACGAATCCATCAGCCGCATGCTGGATGTGTTCGAGAAGGTGAACCGCGACATTCCGTTCAACGGGCTGCACTGGTTCTTCGACCACGCCGAAACCGTGTCACAGGCCAACATCGACCGCATCAAAGAACTGGGCGGCGGCATTGCCGTGCAGCACCGCATGGCCTTCCAGGGGGAATACTTCGCCGAGCGCTACGGCATCGAAGCCACCCGCCACACGCCGCCGGTGGCGAAAATGCTGGAGACCGGCGTGCCGGTGGGCTTAGGCACCGACGCCACCCGCGTGGCGAGCTATAACCCGTGGACCGCGCTCTACTGGCTGGTCTCCGGCCGCACCGTTGGCGGGATGCAGATGTACGATCACAGCGCCCGTCTGGATCGCGATACCGCCCTGATGCTCTGGACCCAGGGCAGCGCGTGGTTCTCCAGCGAGCAGAACCAGAAGGGGCAGATCAAAACGGGCCAGCTCGCGGATCTGGCGGTGCTCAGCAAAGATTACTTCCGCGTGCCGGAAGAGGAGATCAAGGGCATCGAGTCCGTCCTCACCGTGGTCAACGGCGATATCGTCTACGCCGCTGGCAGCTTTGGCCCGCTCGCGCCGCCCGCCATTCCGGTCCTGCCCGAGTGGTCCCCGGTGGTGAAGGTGCCGGGCCACTACCGCAGCGCGCCGCCGCAGGCCGCACGCGTCGGCATGAGCGCCGTCCACCACTGCAGCGGCCCGTGCGGGGTTCATAGCCACCAGCATGATTTCGCCCGCACGTCAGAGATGCCGGTGTCCGACGATAACGCTTTCTGGGGGGCGCTGGGCTGCAGCTGCTTTGCATTCTGATGAAACAAAATGACGCTTCACCCCGGATCGATCCGGGGCTGTTTTTCCTGCGCCTGACCGGCAGCCTGCTGCTGCTTTACGTGCATGGCCTGCCTAAGGTGCTCCACTTCAGCGAAGAGCTGACGCGCATCGAAGATCCGTTTGGTTTCGGACCTTACGCGAGCCTGATCCCGGCGATCGTCGCCGAGGTCATCTGCCCGCTGTTTATCATTGCAGGGGTTTACACCCGCCTGGCGTGCCTGCCGATTATCGCCGTGCTGCTGGTGGCGATGCTGGCGGTGCACCCGGACTGGTCGATTGCCGAAGGGCAGTTTGGCTGGCTGCTGCTGATTATCTTCACCACCCTCGCCCTCACCGGACCGGGCCAGTGGCGGCTGCAGCGTAAGACGACGGAGAGGTTCGCATGACCCAGGTTAACGACGTTCGCGACGCACACGTCGAGACGACGCCCGCATCGGCGGCTTCGCCCTGGCAGCCGCTGAGCCAGCCGGTGTTCCGCATGCTGTGGATCGCCACGGTGGTCTCTAACGTCGGCTCATGGATGAGCGACGTCGGTATCAACTGGAGCATGCTGACGCTCAGCGCCGATCCGCTGGATATCGCGCTGGTGCAGGCGGCCAGCAGCCTGCCGATGTTCCTCTTCGCCCTGCCGTCCGGGGTGATGGCGGACATCGTTGACCGACGAAAATACCTGCTCTTCTCCCAGCTATGGGTATTCATCGCCGCTGCCGGGCTGACGCTGCTCTCTTTTATCGGACACGTCACCCCCACCGTTCTGCTGGCGGCAACGTTTCTGCTGAGCGTGGGCGCGGCCATGAGCTCGCCGCCGTTTCAGGCGATTGTGCCTGACCTGGTGAGCAAGCCCGAGCTGGGTTCCGCCGTGGCGCTTAACTCGCTCGGGGTCAACATCAGCCGGGCGATTGGCCCGGCGCTGGGCGGTTTCCTGCTGTCGCTGGCCGGGCCGTGGATGGTGTTTGCGCTTAACGCGCTATCCGTGGTCGGCGTGGCGTGGGTGCTGTGGCGCTGGCGTCCGGCGCCTTCCGTGCAGCGGCTGCCGCCGGAGCACTTCTTCTCGGCGGTGCGGTCCGGCATTCGCTACGTGCACGCCGCCCCGGTGCTGCGCAACGTGCTGGTGCGTACCGTGGCGTTCTTCGTTTTCGGCAGCGCGGGCTGGGCGTTACTGCCGCTGGTGGCGCGCCGCGAGCTGGGCTTAGGCCCGGCGGGCTACGGCGTGATGCTGGCGTGTATCGGCCTGGGGGCGATTGCCGGGGCGATCCTGCTGCCGCGCCTGCGCCAGCGGCTGAATGCCGATCGGCTGATGTTGGCCGCCAGCCTGACGTTTGCCCTCACCATGCTGGCGCTGGCGTTCGTGCGCCACGTCTGGCTGCTGAACCTGTTTGAGTTTTTTACCGGCTTTGCGTGGATTGCGGTGCTCTCCACCCTCAACCTTGGCGCACAGCGCAGCGCCGCCCGCTGGGTAAAAGCCCGGGCGCTGGCTGTGTATCTGACGGTGTTCTTCGGCTCGATGACCGCAGGCAGCGCCGTCTGGGGGCAGATCGCCTCGCAGTTCGGCACCCCGACCTCGCTGGTGGTTGCCACGCTGGGGATGGTGCTGGCAAGCGCGACGGCATTCCGCTGGAAGCTGGAGAAAGATCCGAATTTAAATCTCGACCTGAGCGGGCAGCCGCTGGACGGCGTGGAGATTGAACTCCCGAACGAGCGCGGCCCGGTGCTGGTGTCGCACGAGTACATCATCGACCCACAGGACGCGAAAGCGTTTTTGCAGGCCGTGCACGAGCTACGCCGGGTGCGCCGCCGCGCCGGAGCGATGAGCTGGGCGGTGTACGAGGATATCGAACGTCCAGGGCTGTTTATCGAGACCTTCCTGATGGGTTCCTGGATTGAGCATTTGCGCCAGCAGGAACGCCACACCATGAATGACCTCCTGTTGCAGAGCCGCGTTCTGGCTTTTCATCAGGGCACAACATCACCGGCAATTCGCTATCTGGTCGCGCCGGTATAACCATAACAATCACCTGCACAGGAACACACTATGGCACTGTTTAAGGCAAAAGACGGCACGCAGATTTACTACAAAGACTGCGGCGCGGGCAAACCGATCCTCTTCAGCCACGGCTGGCCGTTGGACGGCGACATGTGGGACAGCCAGCTGAACTACCTGGCCGAGCGCGGCTTCCGAGCCATCGCCTTTGACCGTCGCGGCTTTGGGCGTTCGGATCAGCCGTGGAACGGCTATGACTACAACACCTTTGCGTCCGACATTAACGACCTGATTACTACCCTGGATCTGCGCGACGTAACGCTGGTGGGCTTCTCCATGGGCGGCGGCGACGTGACCCGCTACATCAACAACTACGGCAGCGAACGCGTGGCTGGTCTGGCGCTGCTGGGCGCGGTCACTCCAATCTTCGGTAAATCGGATACCTTCCCGCAGGGTGTGGATCAGAGCGTGTTCGACGGCATCCGTGACGGACTGCGTAAAGATCGCGCCCAGTTCATCAGCGACTTCGCCACCCCGTTCTACGGCACCAACGCCGGGCAGACCGTTTCCGCGGGTGCCCTGACGCAGACGCTGAACATCGCTCTGCTGGCGTCCCTCAAGGGCACCATCGACTGCGTGACCGCGTTCGCCGAAACCGACTTCCGCCCGGATATGGCGAAAATCGACGTGCCGACGCTGGTGATCCACGGCAGCAACGACCAGATCGTGCCGTTTGAAAGTACCGGCAAGCTGGCGGCGGAGATGATCAAAAACGCCACGCTGAAGGTGTACGACAACGCGCCGCACGGCTTCGCGCTGACCCACCAGGACCAGCTCAACGAAGATCTGCTGGCGTTTGTGAAGTCGCTGTAAGTCATTACGCGAAGCCTGATGGCGCTTCGCTTATCAGGCCTACAAGGGCTGGTCCTGTAGGCCGGGTAAGGCGCAGCCACCACCCGGCGCTTTCGCAGACGCATTCCGCTCCGCCAGCAGCCGACAAATCTCCGCATGCTTCTCCTCGGTAAAGGTAAAGCGCGACATAAAGCCCATGCGGATCAGCGACCCAATCGCCGGTAACAAACAAATGCCAAAGAACAGCCCCGACAGTACGCCTTCGCTCTGGGCCTGCGCCTGCGGCACATAGTTGATCATCGTCAGAAACACGCCGATGAGCCCGCCGCCCACCGCCACCGACATCTTGCCGGTAAAGGTCTGCCCGGAGAAGGTGATCGCTGCGCAGCGCTTGTGGGTGTGGTATTCCGCGTACTCGATGGTGTCGGCAATCATCGACGAGGTGAGGATGTTGGTCATCATCACGAACAGCGTGCTCAGGCCGAGCAGGATAAACAGCAGCGCCGTGTGCTGATAGCCCGTGAACCACATCACCACGCGCACCGCCACGTCCAGCCCGCAGAGGATCATAAACAGCTTCCGCTTCTGCATCCGGCGCGTCAGCAGCGGGGCGACCAGGCACAGCACCGCCGCCACTATCCCCATCACGCCAATTGCCATTTGCAGGCTGCCGTCGCCCATGTTGTTGATAAAGAAGTAGATATAGAGTCCGCCCGCCACGTTATGGAACACGCAGAAAAAGAACGACAGCAGGACGATAAACAGCGGCTTGTTCTGGCGCAGGTTGTGGAAGGTGTCGCGCATCGTCACCTTTTCCGGGCTGGGCGGGACGCGCTCTTTGATCTGCATAAAGCCGTTGAGCATCAGCGGCAGCCCCACCAGCATCATCACCAGCGCCGCCATAAAGTAGCCTTTATCGTTGCTGTACTGGGCAAAGAACGCCGCCAGCTTCGGGAAGAAGATGTTGGCGCAGGCAATCCCGGCGTTCACCCCGAGCATCGCCGCCGTTACCGCGCGGGTGCGCTGGCCGGAGTCGTTGGTCATCACCGACGACATCGACCAGAACGGGATATCGGAGATGGCGTACAGCGTCCCCCACAGGATATACGTCACCCCGGCGTAGAGGATTTTGGTGGTCATGTCCGCTTCGATTTTATAGAACGCCAGCAGAGTGACGCCGGTAATCAGCAGCGGCGCAATCAGTAAAAAGTGGCGAAACTTGCCAAACCGGCTGTTAATGGTGTCCATAATGCTGGCAAACAGCGGATCGTGAACCGCGTCCCACGCGCGGGCAATCAGGAAGATGGTACTTGCCGCCAGCGCCGAGATCCCCAGCACGTCGGTGTAAAAATAGTTTATAAACGAACCCACTAAACCAAAGCTAAAACACTGACCTAAACCATAGCCAAAGTAGGACCATAACTCGCGAGACGGTATTTTCATTGTCATTGCCATAGTGCGTACCTGGTTGCCCGGCGACAGCGCGCCGGGTCGTTATTATTAGCCCTGCGGATCCGGGGCGATATTGCGCAGCTTCTTCATCAGCGCGATTTCAGCGCGTGAAAACGGGATACCGTTCTCCTCGAACACGTCGTGGAACCACAGGCGGCAGTAGTCCGTGGACTCCTTCATCACCACCGGCCACGGCAGCCACGTCTGGGTTTTGCCGCGCACCAGCCCCCACTGATACGGCGCAACCTTCGCCATGTACATCAGCGGAAGCTGCTCTTCAATCGTGCTGCCCACGTGGCGCGCCAGCCATTCGGTGCAGAACAGCGGGCGACCGAGCGCTTGCAGCTGCTGAATCATCGCCGTCATGCGCCCCGTGTGGGTGTAGGCGTGGAAGCTCACCACGTCCGAGAGCGCCAGCGCGGTCTGGTCCAGCGGGTGCTGGAAGAACGTCTCGCCCTCCTCTTCCGGCGGGACGCGCCACGCGCAGACGGTGAGCGGCTGGGTCGGGTCTTCTTCACGCACCCACTGGAACGCCAGCTTCATCAGCGCGTGGGCGCAGGTCTCCAGCTTCGCGTCGTACTGCACCTCCTGCGTGCCCGTCGCGAAAATGCCGCGGTTGCCCGGCTCGTTATACAGATCCCACAGCAGCACGCGCCTGTCGTCGCGGAACTGGCGCACAACGTCGCGGATATAGCGCTCAATCTGTGGCCAGCAGTCTCGATCGCACACCTTGTCGCGCCCCGGGCTCGCCGCCGCCTGGCTGTTGTGTTTGCCCGGTACGGGCGGCTTTTGCGGGCCGAGGTACGGCTCGTCGCCGGAGAAACCGCAGTCGTCCATCAGGGTCAGCATGGTGCTGAAGCCGTTGTCGTCGGCAATCGTCAAAAAGCGGTCGATGCGCGCCATCAGCCCGTCACGGTCGTGCTCCCAGACGATGAACGGCAGGTTGATGCGCAGGGTGTTATAGCCCGCGTCCGCCGCCCAGCCCAGCTCGCGGTCGATGGTTTCGGCATCGAAGGTCTCTTCCTGCCAGATATCGGTCCAGTTCACCGCCGTCGACGGCAGATAGTTAAACCCGCACAGCCAGCCTTTCTGCTGATACCACGCCTGTGCCTGCTCCCTGCTCCACTGCTCTTTCATTACGCATCCTCTTGCTGATAATATTTAGCTAATAAATATTAGTTGCAGAATGAATGCGCAAATCGCGGCACTCAGAAAAGCGACGCCTCTCACAAAGTTCACGCTTCGATGGATGAGAAACGTGATCGACGGCGCGGAAGCGTGCGGTTAGGGTATGATGCGAATTCGCGAAAGGGAGAGGACGGATGAAGCGAAAAACGAAAGTGACGATGAACGATATTGCGCGGGCGGCGGGCGTGTCGCAGGCGACGGTATCGCTGGTGCTTAACCAGTCCCGCAACATCAAGCTTAGCGAGGAGACCCGCCAGCGGGTGATTAGCGTCGCTACCGAGCTCGGCTACGACCGTCTTCCTGCCATTCACGCTCCGCGCAACCAGGAGGAGATCGCCCTGCTGGTCAGCTCGTTGCAGAGCTTCGACCCGTTTATCGACGCCATCAGCCAGGCGCGTGAAGCGGCGTGGCGCAACGAGACGCTGCTCACCGTCTACGACTACGGCGACGACGTGGAGCTGGCCCTGAACATCATCCGCCAGCTGGGCAAGCGCAACTGCATCGGGATTATCCTTGCCTCTCCGGTCACGAACGTCGTCGATATGACGCCATTTCAGGACTGTACCCGCATCCCGCTGGTGCTACTTAACCAGCGCGACCCTGGCTCGCCGCTGCTGCCGTCGTTTATCCCGGACGACTACGCCAACGCCTTCCAGGTGACTAAACACCTCATCGCCTGCGGCGCCACGCGCATCGCCCACATCACCGGCGAGAGCTGGATGGAGGCCTCGCGCCAGCGTCTGGCGGGCTACCAGGCGGCATTGAAGCAGGCCGGTTTAACGTGTGACGAGAGCCTGGTGCGCCAGACCAACTGGCAGTTCAGCGAGTCCTTTACCGCCACCACGTCCCTGCTGGAACTGACCGAACGCCCGGACGCCATTTTCTGTGCCAGCGACTGGCTGGCGATTGGCTGCTACCAGGCGCTGGCGGTGAATGGCGTGCGTATCCCGCAGGACATGCTGCTGGCGGGCTACGACGACCAGAAGATTTCCGAACAGCTAACCCCACCGCTGACCAGTATCCAGCTGCCCTACAGCGAGCTGGGACGGCTGGCGGTGGAGTACCTGTGCAATCAGGAAGATGCCGCCACACACGTGACGCTGGCGGGCAGGCTGAAGGTACGCGCCTCAAGCCCCGTCTGAGGTAAACACCATGCCCGCGTAGGGCTTCTCGCGACACGCCGCCAGCCGCGCGGCGAGGCTGCCCACGTGCAGCTCCAGCTTGTGCCCGTCCGGGTCGAGAAAATAGAACGACGCCCCCTCGCTTTTGTTCTGCTTCCAGACGATGACGCCCGCCTGCTCAAGCCTTTGCGAGAACGCTTCAAAATCCGCTTCCGCCACGGTAAACGCGTAGTGGGTGTAGTCGCTCTCCTGCGGCGGCACGTACTGGCGCGCCTCGTCGTAGGACAGGCAGACCCACAGATCGCCGCAGGTGAGATAGGCCCCGGTATTCCAGCGGGCGTGCAGCGTTAGCCCCAGCAGCTCGTGCCAGAAGGTGACGCTTTTTTGCAGGTCGCTGACCGCGAGGGTCAGATGATTGAGAGATTGCAGCATGACGTGCCCTTTTGTTTTTCGCGCCGGACGTGATACGGTAATGAGATGAACATAAACCACGCCGTGCTCACCGTAAACCGCTGGTGGCTGCCTTCTTAAGGCGGCACGGAGTAGTTTTCCCCATTTTCAGATAGCCGCCGAAAGGCGGCTTTCACATTTCTAAGACCCCTTTCGGCATGACAACGTTAAGGAGTCTTTATGAACGCACCAACCATCCTCACCGGCGACCGCCCAACCGGCCCACTGCACCTCGGCCACTTCGTCGGATCGCTGCGCCAGCGCGTGGCGCTTCAGCAGACGCACAACCAGTTTGTGCTGATTGCTGACCTTCAGGGGCTGACCGACAACGGCAGCAACCCGCAGAAGATCCGCGACAACATCCCCGAAGTGCTGGCCGACTACCTCGCCGCCGGTATCGACCCGAACCTGACCACGATCTGCCTACAATCCGCCCTGCCCGCCCTCGCCGAGCGGACGATGCTGTATATGAACATCGTCACCGTCGCCCGCGTGGAGCGTAACCCGACGGTGAAAAACGAGATTGCGCAGAAGGGCTTCGCCCGCTCGCTGCCGGTCGGGTTTATGGCCTACCCCATCAGCCAGGCAGCGGACATCACCGCGTTTAAGGCCGAGTGCGTGCCCGTCGGCGACGACCAGTTGCCGATGATTGAGCAGACCAACGAGATTGTGCACAAGATGAACAGCCTGCTGCCCACCCCGGTGCTGCGCCACTGCAAGGCGATGCTGAGCGACACCAGCCGCCTGCCCGGCATTGACGGCAGCGCCAAGATGTCTAAATCGCTGGGCAACACGCTGCACCTGTCGGCCAGCGAAGAGGCTATTCACCGTGCGGTCAGCGCCATGTACACCGACCCGAACCACCTGAAGGTGAGCGACCCGGGGCAGATTAAGGGGAACGTGGTGTTTACGTACCTCGACGCGTTTCATCCGGACAAGGAGAAAGTGGCGGCGATGAAGGCGCACTATCAGGCGGGCGGGCTGGGTGACCGGGCATGTAAGAACGAGCTGGAGGGGTGTTTGCAGGAGCTGATTGCGCCGATGCGGGAGCGGAGGGCGATGTATATGGGTGATAAGGGGGAATTGATGGCGATGCTGAAGCGCGGGACCGAACGGGCGCAGGGGGTGACGCAAGGGACGTTGAGGGAGGTGAAGGTGGGGCTGGGGGTGCCGGTGTTTAGTTAAGTTAGGTTTAGCGGTGGAGTGCGTGGGATTGGCACGAAGCCGCTTAATTGTTTTAGAAAGCGGCTATGAAATATTTCATCCCTGCTTCAGGTTGCATATCTTTCGGATGATAATCATCAGTAGCGCGGTAACGACGACCATCATCCCCCCCAACACCCACAGGAATGATGGGTCTGCTTCACCATCAGCAAACCCCAAACCGGTGCGATTTAAAAAATCATTGCTGGCTTGAGACAAGTAATCGAGCAAGCCTCCCAGAGGAAACAGGACGATAAAGAAGGAAGCAATGAGGCATGCCAGACCAATCAGGATATTATTTTTTAACTTTGCATGAAGCATAATCAGCCCTTCCTTTCACATCAATACGTCCATATGCCATCAACCCTTTACCACCAGGAACACGAATCTTCTTACGTGCAAGCAAAGATTGTCTGACCAGTTGAAAATCAGGGATATTATAAAACGTTATGCATCCCCACGACTCTCCCTCACCATTCGGCCTCAATGGATGAAGTCGAAATGAGCCTCTGTCGACCCCATTCACAAATACGTTATCAGCCATGGTCGAAGCATTAAACAAGCCGAACCATTCAGAATGATCGGTCCCGTTCTTGAAGTCTTTTACAAACCGCTCAACCCGATTAGCAATACTGCCTTCCGGTGCATCAACGATCCAATACGTACCCACTGGTAATGCAGCATTCCTGATAAAGGCACACTCAGCAATATTGGTTACGGGTTCTATCCCTGAAAAAACGGGAAATGTCCCAACGCCATAGACGTGTAGTTTCAGCCTTCGTCCATCGGCTGAGACATCGTTGTAATCCATCCTACAAATCTGCATAGCAATCCTCCCTGTTGCTTTGCGGAGAATGTTACAACCGATTTATTGGGTGCACTAGCGTAGACAGATAATTAATTTAAAAAAGAAAAAATACGGACATGTATATTCACATCCGTATTAACTTATCCTTTTACAGGATTAATGAAGGGAGACTTTAGATATTATTCTTATTCTGCCAGACCAGTTCCGCGCTTCACCATAGGTATATCTCCCGTATCATTCAACGCCCCTGGAAATGTTTTTAACCACTGCGCGACTTTCTGTTTATTTATATTCACCACGCTCATACCTTCCAGGCATCCCCATAATTCTCTTGTATGCTGTGGCGTAATCACGATGCAGTCTTTCATGGCGCGGATTTTCACGGGCATGCCGTTGATAAAGCCTGCACGGGTTAACCAGTCGCCGCCCAGAAGAAGGTATTTCATGTCTATGCGCGCATAGAGTTCGCAGCAGGCTGCACAGTCTTGCGGCGTTTCCGCGCGTGGATGGACGGGTGCCGCATTGGTCTGGTTGCCGTGCAGACGGCGGGCGCTGTTTTTGCGTACCAGCTCGCGGTTTTCAATCATGCCAGTGAAAGCGTCTGATTCTGTTTTGCAAACAGTAAACTCTGGCTTAAAATTCGTTACAGCCATTTTCAACTCCTGATTAGTTGTTTGTGGTTAGCGGTATGGGGGTGTTGCAGCACCTTCATATCGCGAATTCCTCGTTAAATTCTCTTTGATACTTCCTTTGCCGTTCGGCGTAATTTCTGGTGCTCATTATACAGGACTGAATATAAATACAGTGGTTTGGTATAAAGGAAATTTGGAATTTGCGAGGGGGATTCAGGAAATAAGGTTGGATGCGGTAAGGTCATGTTTTGTTGATTGCGGGTTGATTGGTCTGGGTTTTGCGAGCATCATCGCAATTATTTACCTTCTTCCGTAACGCGATGGCTTCCAGCAAAACTCTCGAACAGGCAATTGCCGACATCACCATCTGGCGCAAAGGCGAACAGCGTGCGCCGCATAAACCTTTATTGCTTCTGTACGTGCTGGCGAAATATCAGCAGGGGCATGCGCGATTGTTTGATTATGGAACCGAGGTTCACGAGCAGTTGCTTAGCCTGTTAGAACGCTTTGGCCCACAAAGAAAATTGCATTATCCAAATATGCCCTTCTGGCGTCTTAAGAGGGATGGTTTTTGGGATCTGAAGAATACTGAGTTCTGTTCAACCACGGGTAGCAAACAGCCACCAGTAAAAGAACTTATGGAGCATAACGTCGCAGGAGGGTTTGATGAAGAACACTTTGCGCTCCTGAGTAAGAACAAAAACCTGATCGGCTCGCTGGCGCAGCAGATCCTTGAAGCGCATTTTCCTGAAAGCATTCAGGAAGAGCTCGCGGATGAGATGGGTTTTGATATCCAGCAGATCCGTAAGGTTCGAGATCCGCTGTTCCGCCAGCAGGTGCTGCGAGCTTATAACTATGAGTGTGCAATCTGCGGGTTTAACATGCGACATGATAACGCCTCTGTTGGACTTGAAGCCGCGCATATCAAGTGGAAGCAGTTTGGCGGACCATGTGAGATCCCGAACGGACTGGCGTTGTGTGCAATTCATCATAAGGCGTTTGATAAGGGATCGATTGGGCTGGATGAGAGTATGCGGGTACTAGTGTCTGAAGCGGTGAATGGGGGCGGGATTGTTGGGCAACTGTTCTGGGATTTTGCCGGGAAGCAAATTGCGCTGCCGGTGGTGAAAGGGAACTATCCTGAGGAGGGGTTTGTGGAGTGGCACCGGAGGGAGGTTTTTAGGAGGTGAGTGCGAAGGCCGGACTCGAACCGGCACGGGTTTAGGCGGCTTAGCTTGCTTCAATAATCATCGTTAACTCGTTGAACTAGCTAGACTAAAGCTCATAACCCCGGCACATTTCACAGACTGTTTAGCCATGAAAAAGCCCCGACAACATAACCGGGGTTTGTATGAGTTTCAAGAGAGATCGTTATCTAGTTTTAGATCCCTGCGGGAATTACCTCGTGCGGATAGCTATCCCCAGCTATATGCGTCACCTGTTCCAAGGGAAACGCTACTTTATGAAAAGCACAGGGACACGAGACATACGGCAAGCGCGATTGTTTCGCGATGCTATTGCTCTGGAATGGACTCGCTTACGGAATCTGCTAAAGCCACAAGGCGGCTCATCTGTAGACCAAATCATTGATGAGCTACGCCGTGTCAGTGTGTACGCCAAGGAAGCCCCCGCATCGTTTGGTGCATCGATTCAGGCTTGCCCTTCCTTGCTAAAAATGCGTGATTTGTACCTGCTTCAATACAGCGAGAAGCGAAAGCTAACCACGCTATCCAAGACCAATAAAGCCGTAGAGGTGCTGTTAACCCACCTGAAAAAGAAAGATGTTCAGTTGCGAGATATTAACCGAACCATAGTTACAGGCTGGTTAGATAAACTCAAAACTGAGCGAGCGCCCCAAACCATCCAGAACTATATCAGTGCACTGGCGCAGATATGGGATTTGGCACGCAATCGCTATCACGATGCGCCACAGGATAACCCTTGGCGTGGTCATGCACTCGAAGCAAAAAGCAGCAAGGTCAGCTATGAAGTCTTCGCACCGGGAGAGCTGGCAAAGGTCTATACCTTGCTTGATGACGAGATGAAGGCGGTAACGGCTATTGGTGCTTACAGCGGTATGCGGATCAATGAAATATGTACGCTGCGTGAGAGCAGTATTAAAACCATCGAGGGCGTTTTGTGCTTTGAGATCACCGAGGGGAAGACCAAGAGCGCGGCACGAATCGTCCCAGTACACAGCAAGCTAATCCCCCTCGTGAAATCATTGCTCAAAACCACACATAGCGGTTTTCTGTTCTATCACGCGTCAATTACAGACCGGGCGGATGGGAAGCGCTCAACGTGGCATACGCAGCAGTTCACACGGGCAAAGCGTAAAGCTCTTGGCGAACTTGCCGCATAGAGAAAAGTGTTTCACTCACTCCGCCATGCGTTTGTGCAACAGCTCGACCGTGCTCAAGTGCCAGAAGATAGGATCGCTCTGCTTGTAGGCCACGAACGAGGTAGCACTGAGAGTTTTAAGACATATTCAAAAAACGCAGCATCCCCTTTAGAGATGCGCCGATATATTGAATTAATAGATTATGAATTAATTAAATGAAATGCTTAGAGAAGAAGCCGAATAATATCGGCTTCCTATGCAGCCGCTTCTGTTATACGTTCTCGATATTGTTTAGCTTCATCTATCCACATTTGTATTGCTTCTTGATTGTCCCAATTTGCATGGGCATCATGATCAATAAAATCAACAATATAGTAGTGCCTTGTACCTGAGAATACAAAATACGAATATATCAAATAGCTGTTACTTTTACATTTCCATTGTACCAGTGGATGCCCATTGTCATCCTCCCAGACACTGTCTTCCTGCCTCACATGTAGATGTGTTAAACCTTCTCTTTTCTGATGATATGGCTTATCTTCATCAACATTGTCCCTATCTCTGCCAAAGAGCAGCGAAATAGATGCAAAAAGTTTTTGGATGGAATATCGGGGGCGGGAATGCTCTGCACTTAGTTGCTTATAGCGACAGAACTCCTGATAAAAAGGAAGAAACTCGCCATCATTGGCGAGTTTTTCACAGCAATCAAACTCAATTGCAAGCGGCATGTACTTTACTGTATTCAGCTAAACGCTCATCAGTTTCTCTGGAACTTTTACGCGCTACAGTACGCGTTGTCTTGATAAGAGCATTCAGAGCATCCCTACTCATACCAGTCGATACGGGGCTGATTTTCGCCTTTGTCATATTGTACCTCCTGTTTTTCGGTGATTGGCCTGCACACATTGTAGGCAGTTATTTTAAGTGGAGATTACGCAATCTACATCAATCCGTCAAGAATTGTTTTAAATACGAGCAAGTAATTAGGCAGCCACAGCAACATGTAACCTCATGAAAATAAAATAAATAGAGCCATGACCAATGTTATGCTGGATAAATAATACCCAGCCCCTTGTAGTGGCGGCGGTAGGCTGGTAGCATGAAATTCATGCTACCGGGTGAGAGTCCACACACCCGCCCTACATAATAGCCACCCTCAGCAGCGTTAGCAGAGCGATGCACCACAGCACGCACGCGCCCGGTTCGGTGGCAGTGATCCAGCACGGCAGACGCAAGGCGCAGCGGCTTACCTGTCACCGCACAGCGTCGGTATTGATAATTCCACAGGAAGACACGGACAGCGGCCACATCAGCGCGGCGCAACTCCAGCCGCCCGGAACCATTCAACAGGAAGCGATAAACATCTTCGAATGCAGCAGCGTTTGTAATCCGTTCCGCCAGTGGCATATTGCCAAGGTGTTCCAGATAGCCCCGCATAGCTTTTCTTAATAGCTGGTCTGTCCGTGTAACCATGATTCAAAGTCTCCATTGTCAGATGAAGCCCGCTTGCAGGCTTCATATTCTTCGCACTGGCGCTGGCGTACCAAAGCATAAAGCTCATCGGCCAACGCATTAACGCGTTCGTCACTGATACCATTGCGGCGCATTAGCCCCAGCAGCTTACGAAACTCAGCTTCAAGCTCAGGCTCTCCGGTATCTATTACCCACTGTTTCAGGTAAGCAAGTGTGCCAGTCATTGGCGGCGGCTCGATGTACCGCCACCTTAATTTAATTGTGGTTATCATCTTCTTTATCCTCTCTGTAAGCCGGGTGCATTGCCCGGTATTGCTCAATGGTCAAACCCTCGCTGGCCGCTGTAAGCCGTTCCTTTTGCTTACCTGCCAATCGCAAGGCGCTATCTCTCCAGCAAAGCAGAAAGAAGACGGTCAGCACCTGCTTACTCAAGCCATCAAGAAGATCGCCAAGCCCTTGATCCAGCAGACAGGCACGCCATGCAGCGGCGTGCTCAGTCATAGCACCGACTATCGGGACAGGTGCGCCAAGCATCGTCGCAAGCTGACTCATAACACTATTAGCATCGCCCGGATGCAGCCGGGGAATAGACATGCGGCCAGCCTGCGCCAACAGTTCAGCGTACCGCTGGCGGCGTGGGTCATCATCTGCCAGCGCTCTAATCGGCTTTTCATCAGCCATTAATGGAACCTCCGAGGATTAGGCAGCCTGCAATAAATCGGCTGGCGTTGAGGGATGGCATCTGGCTTTAGCTTTTAGATAGGCAGCACGCGCCGCCACTTCGGTAGTAAATAAGCCAAGGTGACGGAGTACACCATCAACGCGTATGTAAGCCTCCCATTTTCTACAGCCCTTATTCCAGCTATACCCCCTTGCCTTGCGTCGGTTCTGGTCGTTTTCCCGCTGCGTAACCAAGCGCAGATTGCATAGGCGATTGTCGTCACGGATACCGTTGATGTGATCGATCTGCTTACCATGAGGAATAGCGCCATGCGCAAGAATCCACGCCACGCGATGGGCTTTTAGCTGGTACTGCTTGCCATCAAGTCGCAGGGCAACTTGACGATAGCCATCAGCTCGCCGGGTGGAGTCAGCATAGGAGCCAGCCTTAACCCGGCGTCGGTTAGCTTTATGGTGCAGGCGGCCTGTCACCGGGTCATACAGGAAAAGGGAACACAGCAGCTCAGGGGCGTAAGCATCATTAACCATGACTCAGCCCCTCCAGTTATGCAGCTTGTCGGAAATTGATAACGCAGTCAGGACGACGCAGCCCAACGTTGAACAGGCGATATGAGTCCATCACCATTGTCATTTCGCGTTCATCATCCCACTGGCGATTGATGACGCTCTGCGCTTCGACCGTCAGCAGCACAGAGGAAGGTTTAAACAGCGTCGCCCTCGTCATCGCTTCCTCTGCGGTAACGTCATAATCAGCGCCCAGTTCATGCCCGGTAATGACTTCCTGCGGGTAACTGTTCAGCTCAATGACTCGCACCCCAGCGACATAGCCAACGCGACGCCATGCGTAATCGTTGCCACTATCCCGGCTGTAACGGACGTTCATCAGCTTCTTATGTTCCATCAGGATGCTGAACCATGCAGGGTCAATGAGAAGCACCAGCTCGGCCACCGGAATATCTTTCTCAGTGAGGAAGCGATTAGCAGCCGCTTTGACGGCGTGAACCAATTCGTTTGCGGCGTCCTCTTCGCTCCCCGCTGTCAGGTCGAGCGAGACAACGTTATTCGTAAGCGGGTTAAACGTTGGTTGCAGTGTCGGCGGCGGTACAAAGTCAGTCGCTTTGATTAACTGGATGGTGTGCGCTTCGTCGTAGAACTTAGCGTGCGCAGTGCCGATATTGCGGCTCAGCTCTGCGCGAAATGTGGGTGCTGTCCAATCGTCCTGATAGTCAATCGGGACGCGGATATAACTCAGCGTATCCACAGAGATAACCAACTTGTCCGACTTAACGGCGGTAGGCTCCAGCGATTGCCCTGCGGTTCTGCCCTTCACCTCAAGATCACCACTCAGGCGATCAATGCGGTATTGGTTGCTGCCTTTCAGCGGCCTGTATGTAGACAGCCCCTCGGCCAGAAATACGGATTTGGACTCTAAACGGGTCTGGACATCCCGGTCATAAGCCTCGATGTGAATATCATTGTCGGATTCCACCCCGCCATAATGTGGGCGAAACAGATCGGGACTGTACGAAGTATCAGCCATAAACAAAACTCCTACGTAGGTTGATGAAGCCCGCGCCATCGTCATGGCACAGACGTGCGGAATCCTCCCGCCGAGGCAGGATTCAGAACGGTATCGATTAAAGGGATGAGGTGCCCCGAAATGGGCGTTTTGAGGCCAGAGCTGGCGCGGTTCCCAGGGGTTAGTGCGCGTGAAGTAAGGCGAACGTATTACCTTGCATTAGTGCGCACTCATACGCGCCATGTTCAACACCTTCCGCACAGAGGTTTCAGACACGCCAACCTTGCTTGCAATGTAACGATTCTTCTGGCCTTTTGCAGAGCGAACGATAATGTCAGCGCGTATCGCCTCAGTGATTACCTTGCGGGGTCTGGCTCGATTCTTCTCGTGCCGTTCACGTTCGCGCATCCGCTCGGCCATCTTCGGCGGCAGCACAGGGGAAAGCCCACGGCTAACGCCAGATGTGCGGGTGCCGGATGTGGCAGACCGTGCAACGATATAAACCGCTTCGTCTGGATTGAAAACGTGCGGCACACGCTCAGGGTAAACATGATCACATCTACCCAGCGGCAAGGCGAAATCCGGGCGCACGTCAGCGACACGCTCCACAGCATGGAAATTACAGGTACTCATTACGAACCTCGGTTAATTAAAAACAGGCTTTCAGATGCCGCGCAGAATGCGGCTTGCGGGGACTCATGCGCATAGATTGGTGTGGTAGTACCGGGTCGGTGCGCACTCGGTCTTGCAGGGCGCATTCCACAGTTGGGCGTTAGCGACCAGCACGTTTGCCAGCGGAGCGCTGCGCAACCAGAGCGCGGTATTGTTCATCGTACTGGCGATGGCCGGGGCCATACCCTGATTGCTGCGCCCACTGCGAAAGCTGGTCATACGCTGCTATAAACTCAGCATGTGACATTCCGACAGGTTGCGCGGCAGTCTGGCCGTTCGGGACGTAACCGGTAATGGAACCGCCAGCCATACGCTCTTGCAGATACTGAACCGCACGCGACATCTGCGCGGGATCGCCAGACATGACCATCCGTTCAAGGGTTGATTGCGTCCCGGCGTCGAGCGTGCCAGCGTACTGCAACATCGCGTCAACTGTACCCTGACCTAGCTGGCTTTCGACAGACTGGTGAAACTGCCCCATCAGCCCATGAAGTTCAGGAGTCAACTCAACAGTGGTGCCATCCTGTAATTGCAGTGTGTCGCCCACTTGCGCCCCAGCGCTGTCAGCGTTCTGGTCTTGCTGATTTGCGATATTGCCATTATTCCATTGTCCGCCATCATTGCCGTTAACGGGTTGGGTACGGAGGAAATCAGCATCAGCAGGCGCAGAGCTAAAGCGGGATGCTCCATTGTCAACTCCAACAGGTGCAGCCATGTATGGCGATTGCTGCGATGCAGCATCAGCACCGGAAAGGTACGGATTAACATTCTGGTCAGCCATGATTATGCAACCTCTTGTGATGTAACTCGGCGGTGTGCCAGTTCAAGTAAAAGCATGTGCGCGTGTACGCATCGGGCAGGAATCATCTTCTGCCCGTGGTACGCCTTGCCGAGATCTTGTCTGTCGATCTGGTACACATGAGCCAAATCGATTTGACGAAGATTCAAGGCATCAGCAATGAATTTCAGTTGTTGCCCGCAATCAGCCGCGCGGCGTGGCTCCATTAAAATGATGGTGCTCATGAAATAATCCTCAGTTAAATAAGCCCGTGACGGCGTAGCCAACGACGCTCACCAACGGAGCCGCGCGGGCGTTGTTTCGGATTCTGGTTTAGTGTTTGGCCGGGGTCAGTTCGCCCTTCCCCGGACAGGTTCTGCGTCAGCACATCCCAACCCCGTGATTCAAACGGGGCGTACCCTTCACGCTGTTCGTCAAGGTTCACGTAGAGATCAGGGTTAACGGCGGGGTGCAGCGGTTCGTTCTCTGCCATCATTCAGCCTCGCTGAATTTGGAGTTAACAGACTCCAGAGTATCCGGGTACGACCAACGATTTCTCAGACAGCGTTGCACATGCGCGACGACTTCAACAGGGACGCCCAGCTTCCCGGCCATCTCCGCAGCAGGCCAACCGAAGCGCTCTAACTTGTGGATTTCATCTAAATCAGTAGGCACCAACTTGCGCACTACTTTCGCTTTCCCCGGCTTTGCTTTGACGGCTTTCGGCACTGGGTGCGTGTGGACGTTGCTAAAGCGGGAATGGGCGATAGCCAGCACAGTCTCAGGGCGAATCAGCATATCGCGGGCAATCATAAACTCTGTATCGCGGTGCAGCTTGCCGGGCTTATAGCGGCTGCGGATGGCGTTGTACTCCGCCAGAGTGATATCAGCATCGTCTTTCCAATTTTCGGCCAAGTCATCGACATAGACGCCACGGATTACTGCGTCGATATCTGCCAGACTGAAACCAGTGGCATCGGCAATCTGCGCGTTGTTCATGTGCTCAACAATGCACAAGCGGTTGATGTGCTGGATGTCGGTAATGGTCAGGGTTGCGTTACTGGTGGTTGTCATTTTGGAAATCTCTCATCAAATTTGATTCGGCCCTCTACCAGCGTGCGAATGAGTAGCAGGCTGGAAGCGGTGTGTGTTCCCGTCTTGCGGGCGTCGTCGTACATGGAACGGGCTACGCGCTGGTATTTTTCAGGCAGTGAGGAAAACCAGCGCCGGAACTGTGCGGGCGTCATTCGTCATCGTCCTCCGGGAACACGCTGTTGAAAGATGCGTCTGGCGCATCGGCGGCGTTTTGCTTGAGGAAGTTCACGCAGGACGACAACTCGGCAGCGGCCATGCGAGCCTCGCCCGTTTCGTCTTCCTTGAGCCTGCGGGTTAGCGCACCCAGCAGCAGGGTTTTTAATTCCCACGTGCCAGCTTCAAACTCAGATTTCGTCATTGGTGGTTGTCTCCAGTTAGTCCCATTGCACGCAGGTGTTGAATGACTTCGGCATGTACTGGTTTTGGTAAAAACAGGCGACGCTGCACGGATTGAAATATCTCGTCGCGCGTCTTGTCGGCAGGGTGAACAGTCCCGTTGAAGATCTCGCGAGCCATGCGGTAGGTCGGCCAAATACGAGAGCCATCCTCCCGGCGTCGAAATCGGTTCAATACCGCAGCGATACATTCCCAAGGCTCACAGTCATTGAGCAGGCAATATCGCTCCAGCGGTGTAGATACATCGCGAAGGATGGCTTCACGATTAAGGGTCTGAATATGACGTTCGGCCAATCCATCAAAGGAATAGCCGTTCAAGGCAAACGCAAGTTGGGCATTAAGCAGGGCGTCAGAACGCCCCGCGCGATGCAGCACGGTTTCATCAGGCATAAGGATTTCTCCAGAAGGGAATTTAAACAGGCGAGCTGGTCAGCTCAGAGGAAGCGGGAGATGTAACCCCAATTGCAGTTTTCAGGGCGGTACAACGCCGCCAGCTCATCAGATGCTGCACCGAGCGCCAGTGATGACCACAGCAGAAACGCGCGGGCAGGTTGTCCGTCGCGTCCAGCACGGCCAATCATCTGCACCATATCGGGCAGGTCATCAGGAATATAAGTCACGATTACGTTACGCACGTCAGGGATATCAGCTCCGAGGCCAAAAGCTTTGGTCGCCACCAGAATCGCGCCCGGCGTAGAGGCGAACCACTCAGCGTTAGCGTGACGCTGTTCACGGGGCAGGCATTGTGTCTTTGAATGGTACAGCCTTGCTCTGTCACCGAAATGTTTCAGATACGCACGCAGCGTTTTCAGATCGTTCACCAGCACCAGAATCTTTTCATCCTCCGGCAATGCTTCGACCAGTCCGGCAGCGGCAAAGTGCGGCTCCACGCACTGGCGAACTGGAATAAGCTGGATACTCTCGCGGGCAATGTCAGCGCGAAATGTTATGTAATCGTCACGGCAGCCGAGCGAGGCCATCAGCTCACGCTCTTTCTCACGCAGCAGGGTAGCCGTAAACACGCAGCGCTGAGCAGAGGGAAAAGCATTCTGCAATGTGTATTGCATCAGATCATACGCCGGGCGGAAATCCCAGTCTTTAACCGTATGCCCCTCATCGATAATAAAACGATCAACGCCATAAGCCATCAGCGCCGCGAGAACCTGACTCGACGGAACAAGATGTTCAGGTGAAACGACAGCTACCCGGAATGCACCAGCAGCCAGCCCCGCCAACTGTTGCGCATTGCGGTGGCGTGGCAGCTTATCGCCAAAGGCCACAGCGTGAATACCAACGTCGTGAAGCTGGGCGAGAAGTTGGCGCTTTAATGTGTTCGTGGGAACAACGATGACCGTCAGGCCAATGCCAGCGCGAGATTCGTAAAGCAGCGGATAGGTAAACGCTGCGGTCTTACCGTAACCAGTTGGCAGCACCGCCAGCACATCACGACCATGACGAAACACGGCTTCGGCAACAGCAGTCTGCCCCGGCCTCCATTTCAGTTCGTCCCCGCTATGCGAATCAAGTGGCGGCGGCAAAGCGGCGCTCGCGTAGCGGTCACAACGAACCAGCTCTTTGAACTGGTACGGCGCGGTTGTCAGTGGCGGCACAGTTGGCGGCAGCGTCGAGCCACCTGCATCACAGTGAAGGTTTTTCGTATTGAAATTATCTTCCGTTGGCTTCGGTTCCCCACACCATAATTGGCGAAACTCCGGGCTGTCACCCAACCGGGCGAAGTCAGCACGACGCATTGTTTCCAGTTTGCTCATGCCACGATTGATTCTTTTCAGGGTGGCATCGTCGCAAATCAGGAACTCGCGGCAGGCTTTGAGAAAAGCATTCTGTCCGGTTGTTGACTCCGGCACGGCGTGCTCGCGCGGTTTCAATGCGGCATCGTCAACGCGAACGCCGGGAAAATCTGGCGGCAGTGGTTCAACATAACGAACGGGCTTCTTATTAAGCCATTGCTCAATCTCAGCGCGACGGCAGTGGATTGCGTCGCCCGGCTGGATGACTTGCCGCAACCCCGTGTCAGAGCGCTGTTTTTGCTTCTTCGGTTGAACACCGTGCAGCGCTCGCCACTCCCGCAGGGTCATAGCGGAGCCATCAGCATTGTAATAAAACTCTTCGGTCTTTGTGTTGTATGCCGCCTTAACGGGTTTACGCTTTACGGGGCATATCTTGGAACGTCGAATAACAATCCCGTCAGCGATCATTTGCTGTACATCTGCATCCGCAGTATTGAGCGGGTCAGCGTCGGCAGCCTGCGCAAGCAGGCGGCGTAGATTCGTTGGCATGGTGAAATCTCCAGAAATTAAGGTGAGTTTAGAATGGGGCGTAGGATGGAAACGCCGAGAGTGTGGCAGTCTGTCCTTCTTAGTAGTTACCATCATTGCAATGGCGTCGGGGTTCTGTCTCTCTTTAGTAGTGATCTTCATCCAGTAATTTGGATTAAATGCAGACACGGCGGGCATTGCAGCGAGATGGAGAGTAGGCGGGTTTGCGGTTTCAGTCTGCCTTAGTACAAGTTTCTAGTGGTCGGTAGCCTTTCCCTTATTAGTAGCTCTCATTTATCCGGGGCTTGTCTTCCCACAGTAGCCGTCTTCTAAAGCAACCACACCACAATCCACTACTGGTAAGGAGTTAGCAGACACGGTGATGTAGGCTACTCAAGTGTGGATTTGTAGGCGTTTTATGGTATCTGTCCTTCTTATTAGACACCTTTAAATTTCATTAATAAATACAGTTAGTTAAACGGTTATCTTTATTACTTATAAATTTCACAGATCAATAAATTAAAATTGATCGGAATTATCAGTTTTAATTTTCTTGACAGCTATTTGTATAATGGTTTTAAGAAGTTGTATCGGAGTGAGCGACTGGCAGTGAGCGTAGCGAACGATAAGCCAGTCGGCGAAGAACGAAGAGTATGAGATGACTTGTCATCGAATACGATGAGTGATTGAGCGGTACGAACGGAGATACGCTGTATAACAGTTATAACAATTACCAAGCTGAATAATACTTTTAATATTTATCTGGATTAGTGTTTTCTATTTATACTTCCCTGTAATAATTCAATCCTTTCTTCTATTTCAATAATCATTTCTATCCCAGCAATTATCTGTTTAAGTAATACCGATACAGAGTACCGTCCCACTACACCTCCCCGCCGCGTTGACCGCCCGGCAAGCACGGTTGCGTGGAGGGCCGAGCATCAGCAGCGGACGCAGGCCGATGAATGAGCCGAAGGCGAATGAAAGCGGACTAGCGGACGCGAGAAGCGCAGCCAGTGTAGAGCGAAAAGCGATAACACTGATTAGGAGATGGGGATGTAGGGGAAGAACCCTTTTTTGTACATGCATTTAAAATGCAATTTTAAAGCAAACCAAGCAGCACCAGCCCGCGTCTCGTCTGGCTTCGTAGATGGACAACACAGCCTTTGATCCCTTCCCCTGCCCCATCCCTCGAATTGTTCAGTGATAAATCACATTCACAATCTGATCTCGATGTTCATCGTATGGCACGGCTAAAGCCCCGCCACCTCTTCACATCGAGAGCCGCAAGTAACACGAAAATACATTATAAATCATATCGTTATGATATTACGTATAACATAACCCTCTGAAATAAATACAAAAGCTGTAGGTCATCCATCACCCACAGCCCAGTAACGGCCAGTCGTAGCACCTCATTCGCTTGTAGGTCATCATCCCTCGCCCTTGTTCCAGTGGCGTTTAACGGTGCTCACGCTAACGCCGAGACGCTTAGCTACCTTCGATTGAGACAGCCCCTCACTCCGCAGCTCCTGCACCTTTTGAGTGGTGTCGGTGGCTTCCTTGCGTCCCAGCTTAACGCCATTGGCTTTCGCCTTCTCCAGCCCGTCAAGCGTCCTCTCACGGATACGGTTTCGCTCGAACTCAGCAAAGGCTCCAAACATCTGGCGGATTAGCTTGCCCTCAGATGAAGTCAGATCACGCGCTGGCAGGTCAAGAGACACCACCTTCACGCCGCGTTCTAACAGCATGTCGATGGTCTGTTGCACGTCGATGTTGTCGCGCCCCAGCCTGTCCAGTTTCAGCACGACAAGCTGATCTCCCGCTTCCAGCTTATGCTCAACCATCGCTCGAAACTTAGGGCGCTGCATAGCCTGAACGCTGCCGGAAATGTCCTCGCTGATTACCCTGCTCTCAGGCACCGTGTACCCGGCACGCTCAATAGCCAGCACCTGATTCTGCGTATCCTGCTCGCGTGTTGAAACGCGGCAGTAGATAAAAGTCCTCATGCTTCACCTCACCCATCTGGTATCACAAAACGGTAGCATCTTTGCATTGATGGTAGCATTTAGTCAAACCCTAAATTGATGACACCAGATAGTAATCACTCAGACAGGTAGCAAGAATCGAACGATTGATGACACCATCAAACACTAGTAGTGTGCCCCGGCAACGCGCGCCTGCAACGGTTGTCTCGGATGAGCAAAATCTTAGGGTTTTCTCAGCGACCCCTGACGCGCGGGCACGCACATGCGCACGGGGGCGCGGGCGAGCTATACAGTTGAGGGAGGGGCAACCATAAACGTGCAATTTTTCAAGCCGGGAATATCTGTAATAGCTTTAGCTACAAAAGGACTCAATACACACTGCTCATCCATCATGGTTGACTTGAGGCTACAGATTATTCAAGCTGAGAAGCTACTAACTATTATGCTGATGGTTGAATGGGGAGTTTTCAGGAATGGAAAGATATCGCCCACATGGTCGTACCGTAACCACTTTAGAAGCAGATGTACTTAAACTTCGAGCGCTAGAAATGGTGTTAGTGCTTTTCTATGTAGAAAACCTTAAAGGTTTTATTATCAGTTCTGTGAAAGTTACAAAACGCCTAAGAAAAATTATTGATAACACGCAATCCACAACAAATAACGTAGAGCAAATTACTTTTAAAAAAGCACATGCCTTACTCATTTCAGAGGGTGTCATAACACAAGAAGAAAGCTCACAACTGAGAGAACTGATTGACTACCGTAATACTATAGGCCATGAGATCCATAGAATAACCATAGATATTGGTGCATACTCAAATCTGGCGGAGTATGACCTCCCTAACGGACACAAAATAGCAAAATATAATTACTCGGCAGTCCAGCGCGTACAAAATCTTAGAAAGAAGATAGAAAGAAAAATGATGGAAAAGTCATTTTCCTTTGAGTTGTCTTTTAACACACTGGCATTTGATGCCGCAGAACAAGCATACCTTAAGGAGATTAAGCGGTTAAAGAAAAAGGTTAATGCTGGGATTGATAAGTTGAATATTACAATAGAAACTACAAATAAAATAATCCGCAACATTCCTCCTGAAGTTATGGATACGGTACAACCCGGCCATCCGAAAAACACTAAGAGTAATGGTACATTTAGTCAAGAAGGTGCGAAAGCAATGTTCATGCTATATGATGCAAAAGCAACCCCATTAGCGGTTGCTTACATAATGAGGATAACCTACCGTACCGCTGCTAAATGGCACAAGAAATGGCTGTCACAACATAAATAAATATTTAGCTGTTAACTATGCGGTCGACCGTACTTTTACACACGCGGCAATACCAGTTAGGTTTTTCTATCGTCGTCCCCAAACCCGCGTACATTCTTTCACGGGACTGCATATGTATTTTTTTATGCTCATTCTCAAAACATTTCGGACAAAACGCCGTAGAGTCCCCATCAATCCAGTACACACCATCAATAAAACTGAATTTTCGCTTCTCTTCCAATTGTTCCTCAAGCTGTTTATTCTTTTGCTCTGAGTGGAACAACAATGCTTGCGTTGTTATGATTTCTATTTTCGCATTTGCCAGCTCACTCATAATATTTGCCAATTCCAATTTAAGTGTCGCCGTATCAATTTCATTACTTTCATTCGATAGTTTCTTAGCAATATTTACAGCTTTATCAATAATCCCAACTGCTGCCGCCGCACTTGATAAAACACCAGACATTTTTCACCCTCACAGTATTATCTTATTCAAAACAGCCCTGCCAACATCCTGACCGTAAACTTTCAAATCAGTTGGCCCTGTATAATTAACACCAGCAGGTAAATGTTCCCGCAAATATTTATGTGCAGAGCAAGCCACTGCTATTGCCGTATCAAATTCAGGAGTAGCTCCTTCTAAGAAAAAATCATAATTGAAATGGGCAATAATATTACTTCTAAAATCAGTCATCTTTTTCCAGTAGACTGTAAACTCAGCATTAGTTAGCCCAATTTCATCAAAGAGAATACTACGAAAATCTTCATGATCATCAATAATATATTTCCAGTGGGTACTCTCATTATTAGAACCAAAAACTTTGCACCAGTTTATAGCCGCATCACTTATCAATGCGTTGCAGATGTTCTGATAAGGAACTAAGTTTCCAGTCCCATAGTCCAAATACTGCAAGTTATCGCTCAGCGCATAGAAAGAATTAATAGACCGTGAGAATGTGGCCAAGCACATCATTGTATTTTCAATTGATCTTACATAACTAGCATCCATCGAGATTAGCCTTGTGGTAGCGTTTTACTGATCGTAAGAAAATTTATACCAAAAGCCCCGTTGGTGGTACAGCAACAAGCGGAGCCTCTGGCGACTACATCACAGTTATGTCAGTTAGTGAGGCTTATCAGGATGACCATGTACCCAAGGGGAGCGAGGCCGAACCGCTGGCAGAGCTTGCATATGGTCTGCAAGTACCGTGACCACCATAAACCTGTTTATCCCCTGCGGCGTCTCGCGACGGCGACAGAACGGGGGCATCGGGCTAAAATGCGCTTCACTAAAAGTTTTTGGGATTGTTTAGAGACGGTGGCTACGTCATAGCTTTCAAGTTGAGTCAGTACGTGTTTGACGCTTGGAACTACACGCCGCTATGAGTTAACATCCCAATTACCACTATCAACCACAGCGGCTTTTTCAAGGGACATAACAGAGCATTTCTTACAGGCAAAAGAGACAGATTTTATAGTCTAATTAGCTGTATTGTAAGGAATTTAGTGACTTGGTGCCGAAGGCCGGACTCGAACCGGCACGTATTTCTACGGTTGATTTTGAATCAACTGCGTCTACCGATTTCGCCACTTCGGCACTGAAGGGGATGCGGAAACGTTGTGGATTATACCTGTCGCGCGCCGCCATGCAAGCGACGACGCGCGAAACCCGCGCTAAGTGCCCAAAAAACCAGCGCCCTTCGTCACTCCAGCTCAGACACCGCCAGCCGAATCACCCCTGCCGCCTTCTGCTCCGGCAGCGCCAGCACCTTGGCCCACATCTCCTGCACCATATCGCAGGAGAGCTTCTCTTTGCCCGCCGCCTTCTCCGGCATCTGCAGCAGCTGGATGTCCTCACCGTACTTATCGGCAAGCGCTTTCATAATCGGCCGCACGTCCTCGACTGCCGCCTCGCGTTCGGCTTGGGTCACGGTGTGGCGATTTTTTCCGTAGGCCGCGCGCATCATGTCGGCGTCGGCCTGCATGCGCCGCGCCATCAAATCTTTATCCAGCATGCGCATCGGGTTGATGCCGCCCTTCACCATCGGGTAGAGGAAGCGGAAGCAGGCGTCGTCGCTCACCTTCTGGATGGCGGCGGTCTGCTCCATGTTGATGGTCATGTAGTTCACCACGTTGGCGTCCGGGGCGTTTTGCAGGCGCGTCATCTGCAGATGCAGGATCTGCGGCTGGATGGTGTCGATAATCTGCTGCTCCGGCTCGCCCGCTTTTTGCAGGGCGGCCATCTGGTCGAGGATGCGCTGATGCAGCGCGGGCTCCTGCTCCTTAATCACCTGCCAGGCGGGCATCGCGTTGAGGGCGTTATCCATCTGCCGTTCCGGGGCGCGCTGCCTGTCGAAAAACACCCAGAACGCCACGGCGGCAGCCGCAATGACGATAATCACAATACGGGTCCACTTTTTATTCATCTCGCATCCTTATCCTTGAGTTATGCCGGTTTACACCGGCACGCCGCTGTGGAAGCGAAACTCGTGGTCCGGTGTCGAGATAAGTGTGGCTTCAATTTCGCCAAAAAGCTGTATGCGCGGTGAGATATCGTCGTCGCTCACCTGCTGAGCCAGCGTCAGGTAGTCCTGATAATGGCGCGCTTCCGAGCGCAGCAGCGAGAGATAGAACTTCTGCAGGTCGTCGTCGAGGAACGGGGCCAGCGCGGCGAAGCGTTCGCAGGAGCGGGCTTCGATGTAGGCGCCGCAGATGAGCTTGTCGATTAGTGTCAGCGGTTCGTGGGTGCGCACGTCCTTCAGCATCCCTTTGGCATAGCGGCTGGCGGTGATTTTGACGTAGGGAATGTCGCGGGCCAGCATCGCCTCGCGCACCTGCCAGAAGTGGTGCAGCTCCTCTTTAATCAGCAGCACCATGCTGTCGATGAGCGCCTGTCCCCACGGGTCGTCGGTTTTGGGCATCACGCTTTTGCCAATCTGCCTGTGCAGGGCGATGAAGTCCGGCTCCGGGCCGTCGCGGAAGGTGAACTGTTCGTAGGGCTTGAGCCAGTCGAGCAGCGCATCGGCACCGCTTTCGTCGGCGACGTATTTACGCACGAGTAACAGCGCGGTCTGGGCGGCCTTGAGCTCGCACACCATATGGTCGGTGAGCAGCAGCGGCAGGTTCGCCGGGTCGCGGGCTTTATCAATCCATGCTTGCGGGGTCGGGCACTGGAGGAAGTTGAGTACGGGGGCGAGTATCTGCGGGTAATCCATGGTTCTGCCTTGAAAAAAGCGGTGGCGCGTGCCACCGCCTGAAACGCTTAGTGACGCACGCCGTCGTCGTCTTCGTCGACGTAATCTTCGTCGTCGCCTTCTTCGCCGTCTTCACCGTTCGGATCTTCGAAGTAGGTTCCCCAGCCGTCGTATTCCACTTCAAACTTCTCGGCCAGGTTCATCAGCTGTTCTACCTGCGCGTCGATCAGCTCCGCCTTCAGCGCGCCTTCGCTCAGGATATCGCAGCAGATGACGGTGTCGCCCTCTTCCACTTCCAGCTCTTCCGGCTCGGTCACTTCGTAACCCAGCTTGAAGGCTTCCACGGCCATTTTTTCCAGCGCTTCAAAGTCGTCCGCAGAGAAATGGTGTTCGATGGTGTACAGCGCGTCCGGATCGCTACCGTCTTCCAGCAGTTCTTCAATAATCAGACGCGTCTCTTCGCGTTGCTCTTCCAGTAATTCCGGGTTTGCCATGGGTCAATCCTCTTTAAAGTGCGGCAGATACTTCTATTTTCACACACGGACGGGTTTGCCTCCACCTTTGTTGGAAAGATTTGTGAAACGGGGTTGCAAATGAATAATTACACATATAAAGTGAATTTTAATTCAATAAGTGGCGTTCCCATGTGAGGATAAAATGTCTGATCTGTACAAGAAACACTTTCTGAAATTGCTCGACTTTACCCCTGCTCAGTTCACTTCTCTGCTGACTCTTGCCGCACAGCTCAAAGCCGATAAAAAAAATGGCAAGGAAGTACAAAAGCTTACTGGAAAAAACATCGCGCTCATCTTCGAAAAAGACTCAACCCGTACACGTTGCTCTTTCGAAGTTGCCGCATTTGACCAGGGCGCGCGCGTCACCTGGTTAGGGCCGAGCGGCAGCCAGATTGGGCATAAAGAGTCAATTAAGGATACCGCACGGGTTCTCGGGCGGATGTACGATGGCATTCAGTATCGCGGTCACGGCCAGGAAGTGGTCGAGACGCTGGCGCAGTACGCAGGCGTGCCGGTGTGGAACGGGCTGACCAACGAGTTCCACCCGACCCAGCTGCTGGCGGATCTGCTGACCATGCAGGAGCACCTGCCGGGCAAGGCGTTTAACGAGATGACGCTGGTCTACGCGGGCGACGCGCGCAACAACATGGGCAACTCGATGCTGGAGGCGGCGGCACTGACCGGGCTGGATCTGCGTCTGGTGGCACCGAAAGCCTGCTGGCCGGAAGAGAGCCTGGTGGCGGAGTGCAGTGCGCTAGCGGAAAAGCACGGCGGGAAAATCACCCTGACGGAAGACGTGGCGGCGGGCGTGAAGGGCGCGGACTTTATCTATACCGACGTCTGGGTGTCGATGGGCGAAGCCAAAGAGAAGTGGGCGGAGCGGATTGCGCTGCTGAGGGGGTATCAGGTGAACGCGCAAATGATGGCGCTGACCGGCAACCCGAACGTGAAGTTCCTGCACTGTCTGCCCGCGTTCCATGACGACCAGACCACGCTTGGCAAGCAGATGGCGAAGGAGTTCGACCTGCACGGCGGGATGGAGGTGACGGACGAGGTGTTTGAGTCGGCGGCGAGTATCGTCTTCGACCAGGCGGAAAACCGGATGCATACGATTAAGGCGGTGATGGTGGCGACGCTTGGGGAGTGATTGACTCCTCTGCGGTCTGGTGCCCTCACCCCGGCCCTCTCCCACGGGGAGAGGGAGAACACCCAGCCCGTAGGCCCGTGCAAGCGCAGCGCCGCCGGGCGAATCAGGCGACGATGCGGTCTGGTGCCCTCACCCCGGCCCTCTCCCACGGGGAGAGGGAGAACACCCAGCCCGTAGGCCCGTGCAAGCGCAGCGCCGCCGGGCGAATCAGGCGACGATGCGGCCTGATGCCCTCACCCCGTCCCTCTCCCACAGGGAGAGGGAGAAAACACAACCCGTAGGCCCGTGCAAGCGTAGCGCCGCCGGGCGAATCAGGCAACGATGCGGCCTTATGCCCTCACCCCGGCCCTCTCCCACGGGGAGAGGGAGAACACCGGCGCCATTTCATTGATTTTTCACCCCGAAAAAGGTACGTTTTCGCCTTCATTCCAGCGTGGACATGCCAGCATTATGCCGATTATTCAGTCTGTTGAACGTGCGTTGCAGATCCTCGACCTGTTCAACGAGCAGGCCACCGAGCTTAAGATCACCGACATCAGCAAACTGATGGGGCTGAGCAAGAGTACCCTCCACTCGCTGCTGAAAACCCTCCAGCTTCACGGCTATATCGATCAGAACCCGGAGAACGGCAAGTATCGCCTCGGCATGAAGCTGGTTGAGCGCGGTCATTTCGTCGTGGGCTCGATCGATATTCGCCAGAAGGCGAAAGGCTGGCTGACGGAGCTGTCCCAGCGGACCGGGCAGACCACCCATCTGGGGATCCTGGACGGTCGTGAAGGGGTCTATATCGAGAAGATTGAAGGCAAGCTGGCCGCCATCGCCTATTCGCGGATCGGCCGCCGCCTGCCGGTTCACGCCACCGCCATCGGCAAAGTGTTGATTGCCTGGCTGGGCGAGGCCGAGCTGAACACCCTGCTGGAGGGCTATCAGTACACCACCTATACCCCTTCCACCCTCGCCTCTCGCGAAGCATTAATGGCCGCTCTGGCGCAGACCCGCGAGCAGGGCTATGCCCTGGACAGCGAAGAGAACGAGCAGGGCGTGCGCTGCGTGGCGGTGCCGGTGTGGAACCACGAATCCCGCGTGATTGCCGCCCTGAGCCTGTCGACCTTGACCTCGCGCGTGGACGACGCCGAGCTGGCTAATTTCCGCGAGGAGCTTCAGCAGGCCGGGCTCGCGCTCTCACGCGCACTGGGCTATGCCGGCTCGTAGGTGAAGTAGTCGAAGTCCGCGTGGCAGCCGTCGCCGCTGATGTCCTCGCAGTGCAGTCCCACAAACGCACCGGTAAAGAAGCCGCGCCCGCCGATGTAGTCGTCCGACAATTTCCACGCCTCATACGTCACCGGCACGGTGTACCACGTCTCGCCGTCGAACGAGTAGCTGTAGCGGTAGACCAGCGTATCCACGTCCACCCTTAGCCATACGCTCTCGGCCTGTTCCGGCACCGGAATCGGCTGCTCGTGCAGCGGCCACGACGGCACGTTGTGGTCGAGCTGGATCACCTTGATGGTTCTCCCCTGCCCCTCCTCGTAGTCCACAAAGCAGTAGCTCCAGTTTTTGCTGTTGTAGTAGCAGGTCAGCCCCGCGCTCTGCTGGAAGTGGACCGGCGAGAACTGCATCCGCGTCTCGGCCCGGAAGGTGAAATGCTGCCAGCGGCGCGCCACGGTCGACTGGGTAAAGGTCGAGTTGAGCGAGTCGTTGCCGTAGAGCCGTAAGTAGCCCGGGCGGGCGGTAAGCGAGCCGAGGGTGTCGTCGAACGGAATGCGCAGGGTCTGTAGCTGCGGGTCAAGCGTGGTGCCGTCAAAATCATCCCACCAGTTACCCTGAGCGGCTGCGGGCTGCTCCGCCACCTGCGGGCCGGGCACGGTCAGCTGCGCGTGTTTGCCGCCTTCCACGTACGGCCAGCCGTCGCGCCACGCAATGCGGGCGATGCCGGTCTCGCGCCCCAGCGGGCAGTAGCCGCGCCCGCCGGAGGCCAGCAGCGGCACGCCGGGCAGGCGCAGCGGACGGCTGGTGAGGTAGGCCATGTACCATTCCCCGGTGTGGGTCTGCAGCAGCGAGCCGTGCCCGCTCTTCTGCAGCGGGTTCTCCGGCAGGTGCCAGCTGGTCATCATCGTCACGTCCGGGTGCAGCTCGTACGGCCCGTCGATGGTTTTTGCGCGCAGCACCACGACCGCGTGCTCGTAGCTGGTGCCGCCCTCTGCAACCATCAGGTAGTACCATCCCGCGTGGCGATAAAGATGCGCCCCTTCGGTGTAGCAGAGCGGCGTGCCGGTAAACAGAGTTTTGCGCTCGGGCGAGAGCGTGCCGGTCTGCGGATCAAACTCCTGCATCACGATAGTGTTGTGCGGGTTGCTGTGGTGGCGCGGCCCCCACGGGCGGTAGAGGTAGTATTTGCGGCCATCGTCGTCGTGGAACAGGGACGGATCGAACCCGCCGTTGCCCATCGGGATCGGCTCGCTCCACGGTCCCTCAATGGACGGCGCGGTGACGAGGAAGTTGCGGCCGTTTTTCCACGGCGAGTCGACAATCTTCACGTCGGTGTAGAGCAGCCAGAATTTGCCGTCGGCGTAGCTCAGGCACGGCGCCCAGATGCCGCCGGAGTCCGGGTTGCCCTTCATGTCCAGCATCGACACGCGGTCCAGCGGGGTGCTGACCAGCGACCAGTTTTTTAGATCGCGGGAGTGGTAGATGCGCACGCCCGGGAACCACTCGAAGGTCGAGGTGGCGATGTAGTAGTCCTCGCCCTGACGGCACAGGGACGGGTCCGGGTTGAAGCCGGTGAGTATCGGGTTAGTAATTTCCATGTTGCCTCCGGTTAATGGGATGCGGCTGTCGCAGCGTCGGGAACGGCCTCGCCCTGCGACGCGCGGTGCTTGATCAGCTGCTGGCTGATGGCCTCCACGCGGGCGTCGGTGAGCTTGTAGAACGAAAGCATGATGAACATGCCCGCGTAGAGCACCACCGGCACCACGCAGAACAGAATTTTGATGGTGGTCAGCACCTCGACCGGCTGCACGCTGCTGCTGGCGGAGTAGTTCACGTACGCCAGGATCCAGCCCACCACCGCCCCGCCAATCGCCAGGCCAATCTTCAGGCTGAACAGGTAGGTGGAGAACACCAGCCCGTCGAGGCGGCGTCCGCTGCGGCTCTCCTCGTAATCCACCACGTCAGAGGCCATCAGCCACTGCAGCGGCGTGGTGGTGTTAAAGACGAACAGGAACAGAATGTTGAGGGCAAAAATCAGGGCGATGTGCTCCGCCGGGGTGACGAAAATCAGCAGGCTAATCAGCGAGTAAGCGACGATGATCCACTTGAAGGCGGTAACGCGGTCGAAGCGGCCCAGCAGGCGGGAGGAGCAGAGCGAGCCGAACATGGTGGCAAGGCTGCCGTAGAGTAAGAACTGGGTCGCCATCTCCGGGTGATCCATCACGTATTTCACGAAGTAGAGCGTCGCCCCGCCGCGCACCACGTTGGAGCAGGTCGCCATCATCTTGAAGGCACACATGATGCGCCACTGGCTGTTGCCCAGCAGCAGCTTAAGGTCTTTCGCCACTGACGAACCCGGCTGCACTTCAAAGATGTAGCGCTCTTTGGTGGTAAAGAAGCAGACGTAGAGCAGCACCACGCCGCTCAGCCCCAGCACGCACATGGCGCCGAAATAACCCACCTGCTCGTTGCCTTTGCCAATGATGCTGACCAGCGGCAGCGCGATGCCGCTGATAGCGAGCGACCCCGCGGCGGCGAGGAAGAAACGCCAGGACTGCAGGGCGTGACGCTCTTTCGGGTCGGCGGTAATGACGCCCGGCATGGCGCAGTACGGGACGTTAACGAAGGTATAGACCAGGGTCAGGAGAATGTAGGTCACGCAGGCGTAGATGATTTTGCCCTGCGCGGAGAAGTCCGGCGTGTAGAAGGTCAGTACGCAGACGATGCCGAACGGGATGGCGCCCCACAGCAGGAACGGGCGAAACTGGCCATGCCGCGTGCGGGTGCGGTCTACCAGCAGCCCCATCAGCGGGTCGGTCACGGCGTCGAGCACGCGGGAGACTAAAAACAGCGTCCCCATAATGCCCGCGGAGAGGCCAAACACGTCGGTGTAGAAATAGGCCAGCAGGAACATCGTGGCTTGCCAGACGAAGCCGCAGGCGGTGTCACCCAGCCCGTAGCCAATTTTGTCTTTCATGGTTAATTGCGTCATCAGAATTACACCCTTATGTAGTGTGCTGAATTACAACATCGTGTTAATGGAGTGTAATGAGCTGTTCAATTAACCAGCAATGGTCATATCTTATTTCTGAATTACGTTATTTCGCTTTTGTGACGTCAACGATATATCGCAACTTATTGTTTAAATTAGTAAATTGCAGACACGTAAAAACCGCCCGCGGACTATTTTCCGCAGACGATTTTCTCTCACAAAATAATTAAATACCGAGCGCTTTTTTACCGGCGTTAATTACCTCAATGATTTTATCGGTGTCATAAATACAGCCTTTCCAGGTGCCGCCGCTCACGGACTGTAATGCCGCCCACAGCCGGGTATCGTCCGGCAAAAAGTCGTGAGCGTGCAGGTCCGGATGCACCTGCCGCCGTGCCAGCTCGCGCGCGCCCTCTTCCGGCGTCAGCGGGTTGTCCGCAGTACCGATAAAGTTTACGCTGCCTGTTAATGTCAGGCGGTCCACCGCAATCTCAATGATGTCGTTATCGCGCAGCTTGCCTATCGGCCCGCCCGCCAGCGCCTCCGGCGACACATGGCCGAAACAGGCGCCCGTCGACACGCCCGAGAAGCGCGCATCGGTGATTAACGACACCGTTTTGCCCCACGAGATGTGTTTGAGCGCGGAGGTGAGCTGGTAGGTCTCCTCCATGCCGGTACCGGACGGTCCACCGCCGATCACCACCATGATATCGCCCTGCTCAATCTCTTCCCGCTTGATGGCCCTGATCGCCTGCGCCTCCGAGACAAACACCCGCACCCGGCCGGTGTGGCGGTAAACGCCATCTTCACCGACGACCGACGGGTCGATCGCCGTGGCCTTGATCACCGATCCTTCCGGCGCAATGTTGCCCGTCGGGAAGCAGACCGTCGAGGTCAGCCCTTTCGCTTTTGCTTTTTCCGGCGGCAGGATCACGTCATCCGGCTCCACGCCGTCCTGCTCGCGCAGGCACTGGCGGAAGCGCGCCCGGCGCTCCGAGCTCTGCCACCAGTCGAGGTTCTCGCCCACCGTCTGGCCGGTGACGGTCATGGCATCCAGGTGCAGCAGGCCGAGATCGCGCAGGTGGAGCATTACCTCCGGCACGCCGCCCGCGAGGAAGGCACGCACGGTCGGGTGATAGTCCGGGCCGTTGGGCAGCACGCTCACCAGGCGCGGCACCCTGCGGTTGACGCGCGTCCAGTGTTCAACGTCCGGGATCGTGCAGCCCGCCGCGTGGGCAATGGCCGGAATGTGCAGCAGTAAATTAGTGGAGCCGCCGAACGCCGCGTGGATCACCATCGCGTTTTCGATGGCTTTATCGGTGAGGATATCGCGCGTGGTAATGCCGCGGTTATCCAGTTCACTGACTGCGCGCGCCGACTGGCGGGCGATCTCCAGCCATACCGCCTGCCCGGACGGGGCCAGCGCGGAGTGCGGCAACGCCAGACCCAGCGCTTCCGCGACCACCTGCGAGGTGCCCGCCGTGCCGAGGAACTGACACCCGCCGCCCGGCGACGCGCAGGCGCGGCAGCCCAGCTCGGCGGCCTCCTGCAAGGAGAGTTCATGGTTGGCGAAGCGCGCGCCGATGGTCTGCACCTTGCCCGCATCTTCCCCCACGGTCGGCGGCAGCGTCGCTCCGCCTGGCACCAGAATGGTCGGCAGGTCGTGCATCGCGGCCAGCGCAATCATGGTGGCGGGCAGCCCTTTATCGCAGGTTGCCACGCCGATCACCGCCCGCCGCGTCGGAAGAGAGCGGATAAGACGACGAAACACGATCGCCGCGTCGTTACGATACGGCAGGGAGTCGAACATGCCGTGCGTGCCCTGCGAGCGCCCGTCACACGGATCGCTGACGAAGGCCGCGAACGGGATCCCCCCGTTGCGTGTGATCTCCTTCGCCGCCGCCTGCATCTGCATGCCGATTTCCCAGTGTCCGGTGTGGTAGCCCAGCGCAACCGGGCGTCCGTCTCCGGCGCGGATGCCGCCCTGAGTACCGATAATCAGCACCTCTTTGCCGGTCAGCTTGTTGGCGTCCCAGCCCATCCCGGCGTTCTGCGTCATGCCGAACAGGTTGCCGCTGGGGGATTCCATCAGCATCTGCGGAGTCAGCGGCAGCGCGCCCTGCGGACCCGCCGCGTGGGTGATCACCGCATAAAACGCGTCGTCCTGCGGGGTGAAAATTTTCTCAATGGTCATCGTTATCGTCCGACTCAGCAGAGCTTGAGCTGTTGTAGCAGGGCTTTCAGCTGCGCCTTACGCGGCTCGTCCAGCGGCGAGGCTGGTGGCAGGACGTGCGTAGAAATTGGACGACCGCAGAGCACGATCGCCTCTTTAATCACGTTCACAAACGGCGTATCCAGCTGATACATCTGCGGGATTTGCAGCAGGGTCTGATGATACTCAGCCGCTTTCGCCACGTCTTTATCCCGCCAGGCTTTCAGAAGATTTACCGACACCTGCGGAGCAAAGTTACCGCTGGCCGAGATCGCCCCGTCGCCGCCGAGCAGCAGGGTATTAAACAGATGATCGTCGTAGCCGCAGAGCACGGTAAAGTGTGGATGGGCCGCTTTAACGGTGTGGATCATGCTGCGCAGGTGGGCGACGGAGTCGATGGTGTCTTTGATGCCGACGATGTTACTGCGCGAGTCGGCGAGGGTTTTCACCAGCGCCGGGGTCAGATCCTGCCCGGTCAGCGCCGGGAAGTTATAGAGCATCACCGGCAGCGTGACGCTGTCGGCCACCTGTTCGAAATAGCGGATCAGGTTCGCTTCCGACACTTTCCAGTAGTAAGGGTTGATCACCACGATGCCGTCCGCGCCCGCCAGCTGCGCGTGCTGGCTCAGCTCAATGGTTTCCCGGGCGTTGGTGCCGCCGGTGCCGATCAGGACCGGCACACGACGATCGACATGATCGATCGCAAACCGGGCAATGGATTTACGCTCTTCGGCGCTGAGCTGGGAGAACTCGCCGCCGCTGCCCAGGAAGAACAGGCCGTCGACGCCCGCAGCGATCAGATCGTCGATCAGCGCGGCGGTACCCGGTTTATCAAGCTGGCCATCGGCGGTAAAAATGGTGGAGACAGGGGGAATGATACCCGTGAACAACGCGGACTGCGGCATGTGATCTCCTTGCCGAATCATTTTGTTCTACATTATAGAACAGTGTTCATTAATTTAACGATCATACTATGACGGAGAAAAAGCACAGGTAAATGGGAGATGAGGAGGGAGTGCGGGAAATTTAAGCTGGATCACATAATGTCCGCTAACCCCTCACCCCGGCCCTCTCCCCAAAGGGGCGAGGGTGGTAAAGTCCCCTCTCCCCTTTGGGGAGAGGGTTAGGGTGAGGGGTAAGGGTTACTCCACCAGCATCTTAACAACCACTTTCCTGACCTTAGCAGGTGCACCCACCGCGCACAGCGGCTTATGCACTTCGCCCGGGTAAAACACCACGAAATCCCCTTCGCTCAGCACCACGGTTTTCTCCTGCTCGCCTTCGGGCAGGAACGCGATGTCTTTGTCAGCCAGCCAGTCGGTGTCCGGCGTGCCGTGCGGCAGGGTGCTGAAGGTCATCCCTTCCTGCCCCTTCAGCACAATCTGAATATCCAGGTAGCGTGCATGGTATTCAGCGCGACGCTCAGCGAACGGCTGGGTCATGTCCTCCGATACCAGATAAAACAGGCTGTTGCCGCTGATGTCGTGCTTGCCGGTCGGCGTCGCGTCGGTGACGTGGGCCTTGACGTGCTCAATGGCCTGGCGCAGCTCTTCTGGTAGCCAGGACTGGAGATGATGAATATTGCCAATAATCATGATACAACCCTCAAATTAAAACATTGTTTCATTTTAATCTTTTATACGAGAATCGCCTCTCCCATACCAGCTCTTTTTAGACAAGATTTGCGCCAGCGCATGTTTATCGGAAAATGTGTTAATTCACTGTTAATTACATAAAGGCATTTATGCAGTCGTTATGCATAACCTCATTTCATAAGCTTTACGCAACTTATCTAACTCGCTGAATTTAAAACGTAACTCACAAAACCTGTTGTTGCATCACACTTTATTACTTCGGTTATTTCCTTTAAAAATCCATAATTATTTATCGATTTCTCTTAAGTGAAAAATAGTTAACTGTCATTATTGCATAGCTATTCTCGAGGCAAAATTTTATTCATTAAAATCAACAGCATAACTAAATATTTCAAAGCATGTAATTCTACAAAACAATAACAACCTCAAATATTGCCACCCGTTCCTGCTTAGCTATTCATCCCGTAATAATATGAAATTAATCATTATCTGATACGAATCATGCAATTGAAAATAAACTGCTCAATATCGGTTTTCGCGTGAGCAGCGTCACAATAACCATTATTTAAGCGCCTACTATGAATCACGAAATCAATTGAGCTTAGCCGCCATGAAATTAAATACATCAAATGGCGCATGCCCTTTTTATTCTGAAAAACAGTTAAAGGAATAATTATGGAAAAGCATTACGTCGGTTCTGAAATTGGTCAATTGCGTAGCGTTATGCTGCACCGTCCTAATTTAAGTCTTAAACGTTTAACGCCATCGAATTGTCAGGAGTTGTTATTTGATGACGTGCTCTCGGTTGAGCGGGCGGGAGAGGAGCATGATATCTTCGCAAACACGCTGCGCGAGCAGGGTGTGGAAGTCCTGCTATTGACCGACCTTCTTACGCAAACGCTTGATATTGCCGAAGCAAAAGCCTGGCTTCTTGAAACACAAATCTCCGACTACCGCCTCGGCCCAGCCTTTGCCGGCGACGTCCGCGGCTGGCTGGCGGATATGCCGCACCGCGAACTGGCGCGCCGATTAAGCGGCGGATTAACCTACGGTGAAATTCCGGCGGCTATTAAAAATATGGTGGTCGATACCCACACGGCGAATGATTTTATTATGAAACCGCTGCCGAACCACTTATTTACCCGCGATACCTCCTGCTGGATTTATAACGGCGTGTCCATTAATCCGATGGCGAAACCGGCCCGTCAGCGCGAAACCAATAATCTGCGCGCAATATATCGCTGGCACCCCGCATTTGCCGATGGCGAGTTTATTAAGTATTTCGGCGACGAGAATATTAATTACGACCACGCCACCCTGGAAGGCGGCGACGTATTAGTGATTGGCCGCGGGGCGGTATTGATCGGCATGTCCGAGCGCACGACGCCGCAGGGCGTGGAGTTCCTCGCCAACAGCCTGTTTAAACATCGCCAGGCCGAACGCGTGATCGCCGTTGAGCTGCCGAAACATCGCTCCTGCATGCACCTCGACACCGTGATGACCCACATCGACGTGGACACCTTCTCCGTTTACCCGGAAGTGTTGCGCAAGGACGCCCAGTGCTGGACGCTCACCCCGGACGGACGCGGCGGCCTGCTGCGTACCCAGGAAACCGACCTGCTGCACGCCATCGAGAAAGCCCTCGGTATTAACCAGGTGCGCCTGATCACCACCGGCGGCGATGCCTTTGAAGCCGAACGCGAGCAGTGGAACGACGCCAACAACGTCCTGACCATCCGTCCGGGCGTGGTGATCGGCTACGAGCGCAACGTCTGGACCAACGAGAAATACGACAAGGCGGGCATCACCGTGCTGCCGATCCCGGGCGACGAGCTGGGGCGCGGTCGCGGCGGCGCGCGCTGCATGAGCTGCCCACTGGAACGCGACGGAATTTAAAGGAGCCATCATGGAACGAAAACCCACTCTGGTTGTGGCCCTTGGCGGCAACGCGCTGCTCAAGCGCGGCGAGCCGCTGGAAGCGGACATCCAGCGTCATAACATCGAGCAGGCCGCCCGCACCATCGCAGGCTTAACGGAGCAATGGCGCGTGGTGCTGGTGCACGGCAACGGCCCGCAGGTCGGGCTGCTGGCGCTGCAAAACAGCGCCTACGACAAAGTCACTCCCTACCCGCTGGACGTTCTTGGTGCAGAAAGCCAGGGAATGATCGGCTACATGCTCCAGCAGGCGCTGAAAAACAATCTGCCCCAGCGCGAGGTCAGCGTCCTGCTCACGCAGGTGGAAGTGGACGCCGCCGACCCGGCGTTCAGCAACCCGACCAAGTACATCGGCCCGGTCTACAGCGAAGCCCAGGCGAAAGCGCTGGCCGCGGAAAAAGGCTGGGTGTTCAAAGTCGACGGGGCCTATTTCCGCCGCGTGGTGCCCTCTCCGCAGCCGAAGCGCATCGTCGAGAGCGACGCCATTACGGCGCTTATTCAGCGCGACCACCTGGTCATCTGCAACGGCGGCGGCGGCGTGCCGGTGGTGGAAAACGCCAACGGTTATCGCGGCATTGAGGCGGTGATCGACAAAGACCTCTCCGCCGCTCTGCTGGCGCGGCAGATCGAGGCCGATGCCCTGCTGATCCTCACCGATGCCGACGCAGTGTACCTCGACTGGGGCAAGCCAACCCAGCGCCCGCTGGCGCAGGTCACGCCGGAACTGCTCAGAGGCATGCAGTTCGACGCCGGATCGATGGGGCCAAAAGTGGCCGCCTGCCGCGAGTTTGTTGAAGCCTGCAACGGCATTGCCGGGATCGGCGCGCTGGCCGACGGCGCGGAGATCCTGGCGGGCGAGAAAGGCACGTTGATTCGTAACTGAGCACCCATTTCCCCTCACGCTAACCCTCTCCCCAAAGGGGAGAGGGGACGATTACACCCTCTCCCCTTTGGGGAGAGGGCTGGGGTGAGGGGTAAGGTCTTAGACATTAATTTTAAAAAGGATTTACCCATGACCATCAACCTGAAAAACCGCAACTTCCTGAAACTGCTGGACTACACCCCGGCGGAGATCCAGTACCTGATCGACCTCGCCATCGAGCTGAAGGCGGCCAAAAAAGCCGGGCGCGAAAAGCAAACCCTGGTCGGGAAAAACATCGCCCTGATCTTTGAAAAAACCTCCACCCGCACCCGCTGCGCCTTTGAAGTGGGCGCGTTCGACCAGGGCGCGCAGGTCACCTACCTCGGCCCAAGCGGCTCGCAGATTGGCCACAAAGAGTCGATGAAGGACACCGCGCGCGTGCTGGGCCGCATGTATGACGGCATCGAGTATCGCGGCTACGGCCAGGCCATCGTTGAGGAGCTGGGCGAATACGCGGGAGTGCCGGTGTGGAACGGCCTGACCGACGAGTTCCACCCCACGCAAATCCTTGCCGACCTGATGACTATGCTGGAGCACTCTCCGGGCAAAACACTGCCGGAGCTGAGCTTTGCTTACCTCGGCGACGCGCGCAACAACATGGGTAATTCGCTGATGGTCGGCGCGGCCAAAATGGGGATGGATATCCGCCTTGTGGCGCCGAAATCCTTCTGGCCGGAGGCCGGGCTGGTTGAGCAGTGCCGCGCCATCGCCAAAGAGACCGGCGCGCGCATCACCCTCACCGACGATGTGGAAGAAGGCGTGCAGGGCACCGATTTCCTCTACACCGACGTGTGGGTTTCAATGGGCGAGCCGAAGGAGGCGTGGGCCGAGCGCGTTAGCCTGATGAAGCCGTATCAGATTAATGCGGACGTGATGAAGGCCACCGGTAACCCGAACGTCAAGTTCATGCACTGCCTGCCGGCGTTCCACAACGAACATACCAAAGTGGGCCGCGAAATCGAGATGGCGTACGGCCTGAAGGGGCTGGAGGTGACGGAGGAGGTCTTTGAATCCCCGAACTCCATCGTCTTCGACGAAGCAGAGAACCGCATGCACACCATTAAAGCGGTCATGGTGGCGACACTCGGCGACTAATCACCGCCCGGCGCGCCGCGGGGTGCGCCGGGTTCAGGAGAACATCATGGGCAAGTTCAAATTTCCCTCCGCTTATACCATTCTCTTTTTTCTGATTGCCGTGGTTGCCGTGCTGACGTGGATTGTTCCGGCCGGGCAGTACCATATGGCGATGAACGAGGCGCTCGGCAAAGAAGTGCCGATTGCTGGCACTTACGCGCACGTGGCAGCGCACCCGCAGGGGCTCGTCTCCGTGCTGATGGCGCCGATTGCCGGGCTGTACGATCCGGAGTCCGGCCAGGCCGGGGCGATCGACGTGGCGCTGTTTATTCTGATCATCGGGGGGTTCCTCGGGATCGTCACTAAAACCGGGGCGATAGACGCCGGGATCGAGCGCGTCACCACCCGACTGCGCGGCCGCGAAGAGTGGATGATCCCGATCCTGATGGCGCTGTTTGCCGCCGGCGGCACGATTTACGGCATGGCCGAAGAGTCGCTACCCTTCTATACCTTACTTGTGCCGGTGATGCTGGCAGCGCGGTTCGATCCGGTGGTTGCGGCTTCTACCGTGCTGCTCGGCGCGGGGATCGGCACGCTCGGATCCACCATCAACCCGTTCGCCACGGTGATCGCCGCCAACGCCGCCGGGATCCCCTTCACCAACGGCATCATGCTACGCATCGCGCTGCTGGTGATCGGCTGGATCATCTGCGTGGCGTGGGTAATGCGCTACGCCCGCAAGGTGCGCAAAGATCCGTCGCTGTCGATCGTGGCGGATAAGCAGGAAGAAAATCGCGCCCACTTTCTCGGTAACAAGGGCGAGCAGTCGCTGGAATTTACCCCGGTGCGCAAACTCATCCTGGTGATCTTCGCCCTCGCCTTCGCGGTGATGATCTACGGCGTGGCGGTGCTGGGCTGGTGGATGGCGGAGATTTCGGCGGTGTTCCTCGCCAGTGCCATTATTGTCGGGCTGATCGCCCGCATGAGCGAAGAGGAGCTGACCTCAACCTTTATCAACGGCGCGCGAGATTTGCTGGGCGTCGCGCTGATAATCGGCATCGCGCGCGGTATCGTAGTGATCATGGATAAGGGCATGATTACCCACACCATTTTGCACAGCGCCGAGGGAATGGTCACCGGATTGTCGACGGTGGCGTTCATCAACGTGATGTACTGGCTGGAAGTGGTGCTGTCGTTTCTTGTGCCTTCTTCGTCCGGCCTGGCCGTTCTGACGATGCCGATCATGGCGCCCCTTGCCGATTTCGCTAACGTCAACCGCGACCTGGTGGTTACGGCTTACCAGTCGGCGTCCGGCATCGTCAACCTGATCACTCCCACCTCTGCCGTCGTGATGGGCGGGCTGGCTATCGCCCGCGTGCCCTACGTGCGTTATCTGAAATGGGTCGCGCCGCTGCTGGGGATTTTAACGGTGGTGATTATGGTGGCGTTAAGCCTGGGCGCTTTGTTGTGATTTGCCGGATGGCGCTGCGCTTATCCGGCCTACGGATCGGTGCGGTGCCACCGGTTATTTCGGGAACTGATATGGGAACTATGATGGATTACGAAGAGTACTCTCCCAAAGAGCAACTACAGCTAACGGTCTGCCAGCGTCTGATCGCGGAAAAGAGCTATCTCTCCCAGGAAGAGATCCGCCGCGACTTACAGGAGCGTGGTTTTGAGACCATCAGCCAGTCCACCGTTTCACGTCTGCTCAAGTTGCTTGGTGTCATAAAAATTCGCAATGCCAAAGGGCTAAAGATTTATTCGCTGAATCCCCAGCTTCGCCCGGCCCCCGACGCGGCGCGTACGGTCTCTGAAATGGTGGTGAGCGTGGAGCACAACAGCGAATTTATCCTTATCCATACCGTCGCCGGATATGGCCGCGCGGTGGCGCGTATTCTGGATTATCACCAGTTACCGGAAATTTTAGGTGTAGTGGCCGGGAGCAGTATTGTCTGGGTCGCGCCCCGCGTAGTGAAGCGCACCGCGCTGGTGCATAAGCAAATTAATTATTTACTCAGAACGCATTAATATTCACAAAGAACCGTTTGCATTGAGTAAAGCGTGCATTAAATCGCTTGATCCCAAAAGCGAGCTGCGTATAATGCCCGACAATTTGCCGGGAGGAAGCATGGTCAAGCGTGTACGACATAACGTCTTACCGCGTCTGAAATCAGACGCTGGCCTGCCGTTTTTCTTCCCGTTGCTAAACCTATTCCCAGAGCCCCTCATTTGAGGGGCTTTTTTTTGCCCGGCGTCAGGAGATAAACATGAATCCGCTTTATCAAAAACACATCATTTCCATAAACGACCTCAGCCGCGAAGAGCTGGAACTGGTTCTGGAAACCGCGGCAAAACTGAAGGCCAATCCGCAACCGGAGCTGTTGAAGCACAAGGTGATTGCAAGCTGCTTCTTCGAAGCCTCGACCCGCACCCGCCTCTCCTTCGAAACCTCCATGCACCGTCTGGGCGCGAGCGTGGTGGGCTTCTCGGACAGCAGCAACACGTCGCTGGGCAAAAAAGGCGAGACCCTGGCGGATACCATTTCGGTTATCAGTACCTACGTTGACGCGATTGTGATGCGCCACCCGCAGGAGGGCGCGGCGCGTCTGGCGACCGAGTTTTCCGGCGGCATTCCGGTACTGAACGCCGGTGACGGCGCCAACCAGCATCCGACGCAGACCCTGCTGGATCTGTTCACCATTCAGGAGACGCAGGGCACGCTTGAGAACCTGAACATCGCCATGGTCGGCGACCTGAAATATGGCCGCACCGTCCACTCCCTGACCCAGGCGCTGGCGAAATTTAACGGCAACCGCTTCTTCTTTATCGCGCCGGACGCGCTGGCGATGCCGCAGTACATTCTCGACATGCTGGACGAGAAAGGCATCGCGTGGAGCCTGCACGCCAGTATCGAAGAGGTGATGGGCAACGTGGATATTCTCTACATGACCCGCGTGCAGAAAGAGCGTCTGGATCCGTCCGAGTACGCCAACGTGAAGGCGCAGTTCGTGCTGCGCGCCAGCGACCTTGAAGGCGCGCGTGACAATATGAAGGTGCTGCACCCGCTGCCGCGCATCGATGAGATCACCACAGACGTGGACAAAACGCCGCACGCCTGGTACTTCCAGCAGGCCGGAAACGGCATCTTCGCTCGCCAGGCGTTACTGGCACTGGTTCTGAATCGCGAATTAGCTCTGTAAGGGGAGACGACCATGACACACGATAACAAACTCCAGGTTGAAGCCATCAAGCGTGGCACCGTGATTGACCACATCCCTGCGCAGGTGGGCTTTAAGCTGCTGACGCTGTTCAAACTGACCGAAACCGACCAGCGCATCACCATCGGCCTGAACCTGCCGTCGGGTGAAATGGGCCGTAAAGACCTGATCAAAATCGAGAACACCTTCCTGACCGACGAGCAGGTTAACCAGCTGTCGCTGTACGCGCCGGACGCCACGGTTAACCGCATCGACGATTACGACGTGGTGGGCAAATCCCGCCCAAGCCTGCCGGATCGCATCGAAAGCGTGCTGGTCTGCCCGAACAGCAACTGCATCAGTCATGCTGAGCCGGTTTCCTCCAGTTTCGCAGTGAAAAAACGCGCCAATGACATCGCACTCAAATGCAAATACTGCGAAAAAGAGTTTTCTCATTATGTGGTGCTGGCCAACTAATTGAGGTTGGTAATGAAATCCCGGCTGTTATAATGGCCGGGAACATTCTTAACGCTGTAATTCTGGAGAAAAAATGAGCAAAGTACTCGCGACGGAAAATGCACCAGCGGCTATCGGCCCATACGTTCAGGGCGTTGATCTGGGCAGCATGATCATCACTTCTGGTCAGATCCCGGTGAACCCAAAAACCGGTGAAGTGCCAGCCGACGTAGCGGCGCAGGCGCGTCAGTCGCTGGAAAACGTGCAGGCGATCGTGGAATCTGCCGGTCTGAAAGTGGGCGATATCGTCAAAACCACTGTGTTCGTGAAAGATCTGAATGATTTCGCGACCGTTAACGCCACTTACGAAGCGTTCTTCACCGAGCACAACGCGACCTTCCCGGCTCGCTCTTGCGTGGAAGTGGCGCGTCTGCCAAAAGACGTGAAAATTGAAATTGAAGCGATTGCCGTACGTCGCTAATTCAATTCAATTAAGAAAGGGCAGCTTAGCTGTCCTTTTTATTTCGACTATTTTTACTCTCCATATAAAATGACAAATCGCACCGTCCATTATTAAGCTTCTCCACCCGGTAATATTCTCTAATAATGGATGAGTAATGAAACTTTCAAAAATTGCACTTGCCCTCGCGACAGTGACCGTTGCATCGTCGGCATTTGCTCACGGCTATATTGAATCTCCAGCCAGCCGCGCCTATATGTGTAAGCTTGGCCAAAATATTGATTGCGGCGCTGTACAGTATGAACCGCAGAGCGTGGAAAAAACTTCCGGTTTCCCGACCGGCGCTATGCCGCCGGACGGCCAGCTCGCCAGTGCAGGTATTTCCCAGTATTCTCAGCTGGATAAGCAAAGCCTGAATGCCTGGACCAAAAACCCGATAACAGCAGGCCCGCATGAGTTCGTCTGGCATCATACTGCACCGCATAAAACCACTAACTGGCGCTATTACATCACCAAACAAAATTGGGATCCAAATAAGCCGCTGACTCGCGATCAATTTGAATTAACTCCATTCTGTACGATCAACGGAAATAGTCAGGCACCAGCCGTAACAAAATCTATGACTTGCAATGTTCCTGCGCGTACGGGGTACCAGGTTATTTACGGCGTGTGGGAAATTGCGGACACCTCAAATAGCTTTTATCAGGCCATTGACGTTGATTTCGGGAATGGTGGCAACGTTACCCCGGATGAAACGCCTGCGATCGTTTCCGAATGGAGCAAAACCCTTAGCGGCCAGATTGCCGGTAATAACCTGAACGTGGGCGATAAGGTTATCGCACGCTTCTTCGACGCCAACGGTGAAGTGACCGCCATGCGTACCGAAATGACCATCGGCTCTGCTGAACAAGGCGACGCTAACCAGTGGTCTTACGATCTGGCGCAAAAGATCAACACCGCTCAGAGCGATGTCCGCGTCGGTGTGAAAGATGAAGCCGGTGACATCAGCCCGGTTCACGGCGCCAACAGCGTATTCGTGAAAGACGGCAGCACGCTGAAATCCGTTGCCATCTCCTATGAAGAGCAAAAAGCGCAGGTGAGCGAGACCATCGCCGTTTCCGATCTGCAATACAGCAAAATCGAACATGGCAACGCGACCGTCACCTTCCACGTCAACACGCAGGGTGACGTTAATTTTGAAGCGCACGTGATGAACCACCACGGTGCGGAAAAAGGTTACCTGAAGCAGGACATGAACAACGTCAATCAGGACGTGACCATGACGCTGACTGACGTGACGGCGGGACACCATATGCTGAAATACTACGCGACCAATAAAGACGGCACGATGTTCGCCCAGGACGTGCTGAACCTGATGCTGGAAAGCGATGCGGCTGCGGACAGCACCGGCCACCACGACTTTACCTTCCCGGAGAATATCGCCTCGTACAAAGCAGGCACCGTGGTACTACAGCCAAAAGACGGTAAGACCTACGAATGTAAGCCTTTCCCGTACAGCGGCTACTGCGTGCAGTACAGCCCAACCGCAAACCAGTTTGAGCCTGGCGTTGGCGCGCACTGGAAAGAGGCGTGGGTGTTGAAGAACTGAGTGGAAAAACCTTACCCCTCACCCTAACCCTCTCCCCAAAGGGGAGAGGGTACCGATAGTGCCCCTCGCCCCTATGGGGAGAGGGGTTGGGGTGAGGGGTATTTTTTTCTACTGATTCTGCGTCGCACGCAGCAGCGTTTCCAGCGGGTACACCGCCGCAATCACCACTTCGTCCTGGATTTTCGCCGCGTTATCCAGTTCGCTCTGGATCGACGCGATCTCTTTATCATCCAGCGTTCCCTGACGTGCCACCAGATCCGTCAGCCGCAGGCCAATCGAGGCCAGCTTGTCCACCTCCTGAATTACCGGTTTGATGGCCTTCAACTGATAGCTGTTTTCGCTCAAGGCCAGCACGTCGCTGGTGTTGTTCTGCCAGCGGTTAAAGACGTGGCGCAGCGCGTCGGCGCTCTCCGTGTCTTCCGCATCGCTCACCAGACGGTCAGCCCATTTATTCATCTGACGCACGGTCGCACTTTCCGCGTTTAGCGCGTCAGCGAGCCGGTTGAGCGGCTCAAACTGATGATAGTTTCCAGCCTGGAACTTAAGATGCTGACGGGTGTAATACTGCGCCGGTTCAAGCGCCTGGGCGAGGATTTGCAGCGGCAAGGTATCCGCATTGTTAGCGAGGCGCGTGAACTGTACCTGCTGCTGGGTATGCTGCTGTAGCCCAACCGATACCGTGGACCAGCTGTCCATCGCCTGGAGCCGGGTATACATGTTGTCGATGTCGTTGACGTCCTTCGCCGACCAAAGCCGCTCCGCCACCGCAAAGGCGCGCGGCCACAGACGGATATCCAGTACTGGCGCGACTACGTTTTCCGCCCACAGCGCGGCTTCACCGCCGAGCAGATTGGCCTCGTTCGCCGGGTCCGGCACCACCGGCGGAACGCCTTTCGGCACCTCGTCCAGACGCGTGCCGCTAATCGGGTAGCGGGCGTTACCCACCAGGAAATAGCCGCTGAGCTTATCGTTCTCAACAGAAACGACCGGACGCGTTTCACCCATCCAGGTATCAACGGTAAACGTTACCTGATTGTCGTCCCGCCACTGAATGTTATCCACCGCCCGACGCGATTTCCCGGCAAAATCAATGAATCCGCGCCAGCCAGCATCGCCTTTCACCAGCGTAAAGCTGCCTTCCACCGGCTTGCCTTTCAGACGCGGCATGGAGAAAGCCCAGCTCTGGACGCTGTCGGTGTCTGCTATCACATCCACGCCGTTCAACCCCTGCGGCACAATTTCATTGCGGTAGTGGTAGGCGGTGGATTGCGGCTGATCGAGGTAGAAACCGGTAGAGAGAATGCCCTTATAGCCGTTCTGCGCCACCTGCCCCAGCGCGTCCTGTCCCTGCCAGGACTGGATCAGAATGCTTTTCGGCAGATCGGGATGGTAGATCTCATCCCAGCCAACCATCTGCCGGTGGTGCTTCTCAAGGATCGTCTCCAGCTTGCGGTTGAAATACGCCTGCAACGCATGGCTGTCCGCCAGTTTGTTGTCGCGCATGAATCTCTGGATCGCAGCGTTCGCTTTCCACTGGCTGTCGTCAACCTCATCGCCGCCAATATGCAGATACGGATCCGGGAAGATCGCCGCCAGTTCGCTGACCATCGCGTCGGCAAAGGTATAGGTCGCCTCTTTGGTGGGATCCAGCACTGGCTTAAGCACGCCCCAGTGGCGCTCCATGGCGTACGGCCCCGGCGCGCTCATCAGCTCCGGGTAGGCGACGGCAATCGCCGAGGCGTGGCCCGGCATATCAATTTCCGGCACCACGCGTATGCCGCGCTCGGCAGCGTAACGCACAATCTCGCGCATCTGCTCCGGGGTGTAGAACAGCCCATCGCTGGCAAGCTGGGTTAATTTTGGATAACGCTTCGAGGTAAAGCGCCAGCCCTGATCGTCCGTCAAATGCCAGTGCAGGACGTTGAGCTTAGCCGCGGCCATGCCGTCGATCTGGCGTTTGATATCGGGTAACGGGATGAAATGGCGCGCTGAATCGAGCAGCAGCCCGCGCCACGGGAAGCGCGGCGAATCTTCAATGCTAACCCACGGAATCGAGGTGTTTTCGGCACCGTTCTGCATCAGCTGGAGCAAGGTTTCCATGGCGCGCAGCGCGCCGAAGCGGGTGTTGGCGGAGATATTTACGCCGTTGGCGTCCACCGTGAGTTTATAGCTCTCATCGCTGTCCGGCAGCGGCTGCGGCTTCACTTTTTTAGCGATGGAAATACGGATGGTTGGCTTGTCAGGTTTTTCGGCCTGCGGCTGTAGCGTCCAGCCGGTTTGCAGGGCGATGCGCTGGCGCAGGCGGTTGACCGCATCCCCCAGATCGTCGCCGCTGACGCTCACGGTGAGTTGATTGTTAAGCACCAGCGCACCCTGCGTGGTCGGGCGTTCAACCTTCGCAGGCCAGGGCATTAAGGGAAGGTCGCCTGCCGGGGCGGCAAAGGCGGAGGCGCCGAGCATAAGCCCGGCGGTTAAGAGACTGTACCGTAACATGAATGTTCCTTATCAGACGGGCCAAATAAAGGCAAAACATTCTGTTAACATGCGCTCAAATTGTCGTCAAGCGAATGCGCCGACGGAGATCACAGGTTGTTGAATTTGGGAGGAAAGCCAGCTGCCCGGTGGCGGCTTCGCCTTACCCGGCCTACGTTCGGATCGTAGACCCGGTAAGCGCAGCGCCACCGGGCTTGCCGTTACTGCCATCCATACCGACGGCTATAGAACCCTTTGACCATCTGCGTCAGCACCATGTAACCCGCGAGGATCGCCACCAGCCACGGGAAGTAGCTCAGCGGCAGCGCCTGAAGTTGCAGGTAACTTGCAAGCGGCGAGAACGGCAGCGCGATCCCGAGCGCCATCACAATGCCCGTCATCACGATCAGCGGCCATGCGGCACGGCTCTGGATAAACGGAATGCGGCGGGTGCGGATCATATGCACAATCAGGGTCTGGGACAGCAGCCCCACCACGAACCAGCCGGACTGGAACAGCGTCTGGTGTTCCGGGGTATTGGCGTGGAACACAAACCACATCAGGCAGAAGGTCAGAATGTCAAAGATGGAGCTGATCGGCCCAAAGAACAGCATAAAGCGCCCCAGATCGGCGGGGTTCCAGCGCTGCGGCTTCTGGATCTGCTCGTCGTCCACGTTATCAAACGGGATGGCGACCTGAGAGACATCGTACATCAGGTTCTGGATCAGCAGGTGCAGCGGCAGCATCGGCAGGAACGGCAGGAAGGCGCTCGCCACCAGCACGCTGAAGACGTTACCGAAGTTGGAGCTGGCGGTCATTTTGATGTATTTGAGCATATTGGCGAAGGTGCGACGCCCTTCGATGACGCCCTCCTCCAGCACCATCAGGCTCTTTTCCAGCAGAATGATATCTGCCGCCTCGCGGGCGATATCCACCGCGCCGTCCACGGAGATACCGATATCCGCCGCACGCAGGGCTGGCGCATCGTTGATGCCGTCGCCCATAAAGCCCACCACGTGCCCTTCACGACGCAGCAGAGTGACGATGCGTTCTTTATGCATCGGCGTCAGGCGGGCAAACAGCGTGGTGCGCAGGGCAAGCTCGGCCAGCTCATCGTCGGACAGGTGCTCAATGTCGCTCCCCACCACGACGTCGCCCGCGTCCAGGCCCACTTCGTGGCACACTTTGGCCGCCACCAGCTCGCTGTCGCCGGTCAGGATTTTGACGGTGATCCCGCTCGCTTTCAGTGCTTTCAGCGCCGGCGCGGTGGTCTCTTTCGGCGGATCGAGGAATGCGATGTAACCCTCGAGGATCAAATCGGATTCATCGATACGCTGGTAGTCCCCTTCCCGCGCGGGCAGGAACTTGCTTGCTACCGCCACCACGCGCAGCCCCTGACGGTTCAGGTTATCGGTGACGCGTTTGATGCGGCGCAGCATGGTCTCATCCAGCGGCACGATCTCGCCGTTATGACGCACCTGCGTGGAAACATTCAGGATCTCCTGCAATGCCCCTTTGCAGATCAGCTGATGTACGTCCGGCTGCTCGCTGACCACCACCGACATGCGGCGCCGTTCAAAGTCGAACGGAATTTCGTCCACCTTCTGCCAGCGGCCGGAGAGCATGAGGGCAGACTCTTCATCCACACCTTCCAGCACCGCCACGTCGAGCAGGTTTTTCAGCCCTGTCTGGTAGTGACTGTTCAGCCACGCGCTGTACAGCACCCGTTCGCTGGTCTTTCCGGCGATATCGGTGTGGTTCTCCAGCACGATTTTGTCCTGGGTCAGGGTGCCGGTTTTATCGGTGCAAAGAATATCCATCGCGCCAAAGTTCTGGATGGCATCGAGGTGTTTGACGATCACCTTTTGTTTAGAGAGTTTGACCGCCCCGCGCGCCAGCGTGGAGGTGACAATCATCGGCAGCATTTCCGGCGTTAAGCCGACAGCCACGGAGAGGGCGAACAGCGCCGCTTCCCACCAGTCACCTTTGGTGTAGCCGTTGATCAGCAGGACAATCGGCGTCATGACCATCATAAAGCGGATCAGCAGCATGCTGACGCGGCCAATGCCTTTCTGGAATGCGTTCGGCTCGCTCTCCTGCTCGCTGACGCGTCCGGCAAGCTGCCCAAACCAGGTGTTGCCGCCGGTAGCGGTGACAATGGCCTGCGCCGTGCCGCTGACCACCGTGGTGCCCATAAAGCACAGGGTGTCGCATTCCAGCGGGTTCATCTGCTGCGGATCGCGGGTCCTCGCCACCTTCTCTACGGGCAGGGATTCACCGGTGAGTGACGCCTGCGCGACGAACAGATCCCGCGCCTGGATGATGCGTAAATCCGCCGGGATCATGTCCCCCGCCGCCAGCTTCACCAGATCGCCCGGCACCAGCTGGTCAATGGGCAGTTCAATCCAGGCGTTTTCGCCGAGGTCATTAATCACGCGCGACACGGTGGCAGTATTGCTGACCATCGCTTTCAGCGCATCCGCCGCTTTGGTGGAGCGCGCTTCCTGAATAAAGTTAAGCAGCGTGGAGATCCCCACCATCAGGGCAATTACGCCTGCGGCAAACAGATCTTCAGTGGCGTAAGAGATAATCCCGAGCACCGTCAGCAGCAGGTTGAACGGATTGCGGTAGCAGAGCCACAGGTGGACCCACCATGGAGAGGGTTTTTGCGCCGGGATCTGGTTATCGCCATGTTCCTCGCGGATTTTTGACACTTCTTGCGCGTTCAGCCCTTCCGGGTGGCCGCCAAAGGCGCGCCAGACTTCGCTTTCATCCATCGCCGCCACGTTCAGGCAGCGCTCGGTCAGGGAAGCGGGGATTTCCGCGCCCGCCAGGGTGCTGGCATTTGGCAGCGGATCGCGCGCAATCAGGCGATGTGGCAGGTGGCGGCTCAGCTGCGCGAACAGCTGCCGGGTGATATTTTTCAGCATAGTCATTCCCCCGCATCCGGAAAGGCGGACGCAGTTTTCCCGCAGGCGTGGCAGAGCCGTACCTGTCAGGCACTTAATTTATCAAGCAGGAACGTATGAACGTTGCTGCCTCACGCCGGTGAGACAGCAAAAGGCTGGCTTACCGGAAAGAAGGTTTTCTCCTGGTCAGGAGAGGTGTGGGATCGGGATCCATGTGGCCTCCGGTAAGTTAAAAATGGGATGTCGTCGCGCAGTATAAGGATTTAACCATACCTTTTGTGACTATTCGGGCGGTATGATACCCCCTCGTAAATAAACCGCACGTAAACCAGACTTTGCCCATAGCGAATTCGCAGGATAGCATTAGGCTCAACTGATTATTTTATCGTTGTTACAGGGAATACAGCATGCAGAACCGCCTTACGATTAAAGACATCGCGCGTTTAAGCGGCGTGGGGAAATCGACCGTCTCACGCGTGCTTAACAACGAAAGCGGTGTCAGCGAGCGCACACGCGAGCGCGTCGAGGCGGTGATGAATCAGCACGGTTTTTCCCCTTCCCGCTCCGCGCGCGCCATGCGCGGGCAGAGCGATAAAGTGGTCGCCATTATTGTCTCGCGTCTGGATTCCCTCTCCGAAAACCTCGCCGTACAGACGATGCTGCCCGCGTTCTACGAGCAGGGCTACGATCCGATCATGATGGAGAGTAAGTTTTCCGCGCAAATGGTGGAGGAGCATCTCGGTATGCTTCAGCGCCGCAACATTGATGGCGTAGTGCTGTTCGGGTTTACCGGCCTTAAAGAGGACATGCTTAAACCCTGGCAGCCGTCTCTGGTGCTGCTGGCGCGCGACGCCAGCGGGTTTGCCTCTGTCTGTTACGATGACGAAGGGGCAATCGTGATCCTGATGCAGCGCCTGTATGAGCAGGGCCATCGGCATATCAGCTATCTCGGCGTGCCGCATGCCGACATCACCACCGGCAAGCGTCGCCATGAAGCGTACCTGGCGTTTTGTAAAAAAAACAATCTCCCCGCCGTGGCCGCGCTGCCTGGACTGGGTATGAAACAGGGATATGAGCAGGTCGCCAGCGTGCTGACTGCACAAACCACCGCCCTGGTGTGCGCCACGGATACCCTTGCATTGGGTGCGAGCAAATATTTGCAGGAACAACGCATCGGGGAGCTGCAGTTAGCGAGCGTGGGAAGCACGCCGCTGATGAAGTTCTTACACCCGGAGATTATCAGCGTTGACCCGGGTTATGCCGAGTCTGGCCGGCAGGCTGCCGCGCAGCTGATCGAGCAAATTACCGGGCGTACCGAGCCCCGTCAGATCGTTATTCCAGCCCGCCTCTCATAATTTTTTTGAATGGATTATTGTGATCTTCGCCCGATTTCGGGAACGTTCCCATTTTCGCCGTCACGTTGAAGGAGTAGGCTTGCGCACAGGTCATAACCCCTTTCACCATCTGTCATGAGGTTTCATGATGAGTAAAGTCAAACAAGCCGATATCGATCAGCTGATCGTCCTGGTCGGCGGACGCGAGAACATCGCCACCGTCAGCCATTGCATTACCCGCCTGCGCTTCGTGCTGAACGATCCGGCCAAAGCCAATCCGAAAGCCATTGAAGAGTTGAAAATGGTTAAAGGCTGCTTCACCAACGCCGGGCAGTTCCAGGTGGTGATTGGTACCGAAGTGGGCGATTACTATCAGGCTCTGCTGGCGACTACCGGGCACTCTTCCGCCGATAAAGAGCAGGCGAAGAAGGCAGCGCGCCAGAATATGAAATGGCATGAGCAGCTGATTTCCCATTTTGCGGAGATCTTCTTCCCACTGCTGCCGGCGCTGATCAGCGGGGGCTTAATTCTGGGCTTCCGTAACGTCATCGGCGATGTGCCAATGAGCGACGGCAAAACCCTGGCGCAGATGTACCCGGCGCTGCAAAGCATCTATGACTTCCTGTGGCTGATTGGCGAAGCCATCTTCTTCTATCTGCCGGTCGGGATCTGCTGGTCAGCGGTGCGCAAGATGGGCGGAACGCCCATTCTCGGAATCGTACTCGGCGTGACGCTGGTCTCTCCGCAGTTAATGAACGCTTACTTACTTGGTCAGCAAACGCCAGAGGTGTGGAACTTCGGCCTGTTTACCATCGCCAAAGTGGGCTACCAGGCGCAGGTTATCCCGGCATTGCTGGCGGGTCTGGCGCTGGGCTTTATTGAGACACGTCTGAAGCGCATCGTGCCGGACTATCTCTATCTGGTGGTGGTCCCGGTCTGCTCGCTGATCCTGGCGGTGTTCCTGGCGCATGCCTTTATCGGTCCGTTTGGCCGCATGATTGGCGACGGCGTGGCCTTCGCGGTCCGTCACCTGATGACCGGCAGCTTCGCACCGATTGGCGCCGCACTGTTCGGCTTCCTGTACGCTCCGCTGGTGATCACCGGCGTGCACCAGACCACGCTGGCGATCGATATGCAGATGATCCAGAGCCTCGGCGGCACGCCGGTCTGGCCGATTATCGCCCTGTCTAACATTGCGCAGGCCTCGGCGGTAACCGGCATCATCATCGTCAGCCGTAAGCACAACGAGCGTGAGATCTCCGTTCCGGCTGCTATCTCCGCTTACCTCGGCGTCACTGAACCGGCGATGTACGGTATCAACCTGAAATATCGCTTCCCGATGCTCTGCGCGATGATCGGCTCCGGTCTGGCGGGCTTGCTGTGCGGCCTGAACGGCGTAATGGCAAACGGGATTGGCGTCGGCGGCCTGCCGGGTATCCTCTCCATTCAGCCTTCATTCTGGCAGGTATTTGCGCTGGCGATGGCGGTGGCGATTATCATCCCAATGGCGCTGACTACCGTGGTTTACCAGCGTAAGTTCCGTCAGGGCACGTTGCAGATTGTTTAATTCCCTTTTTCGGGGCGCAGTTGCGCCCCTTCGCATTTGCAGGAACGTACTATGAATACCCTTCCTCACTGGTGGCAGAACGGCGTTATCTATCAGATTTACCCAAAGAGTTTTCAGGATACCACCGGCAGCGGCACCGGCGATCTGCGCGGCGTAACGCAGCGCCTTGACTACCTGAAAACCCTTGGCATTGACGCCATCTGGCTGACGCCGTTTTATATCTCGCCGCAGGTGGATAACGGTTACGACGTGGCGAACTACACTGCCATCGACCCGACCTACGGCACGCTGGACGACTTTGACGAGCTGGTTGCCCGGGCGCATGAACGTGGCATCCGCATTGTGCTGGATATGGTCTTTAACCACACGTCCACGCAGCACGCCTGGTTCCGTGAGTCGCTGGATAAAGCGAGTCCGTACCGTGAGTTCTATATCTGGCGCGACGGTACGCCGGACGCGCTTCCCAACAACTGGCGCTCCAAGTTTGGCGGCAACGCCTGGCGCTGGCATGCCGAAAGCGAGCAGTATTATCTGCATCTGTTCGCGCCGGAGCAGGCGGATCTCAACTGGGAAAACCCGGCGGTGCGCGCCGAGCTGAAAAAAGTGTGCGAGTTTTGGGCCGATCGCGGCGTGGACGGCTTGCGTCTGGACGTCATTAACCTGATTTCAAAAGATCAGGATTTCCCGGACGACACCATCGGCGACGGTCGCCGTTTCTACACTGACGGGCCGCGCATCCACGAATATCTCCAGGAGATGAGCCGGGATGTCTTTACGCCGCGCAACCTGATGACGGTGGGCGAGATGTCCTCCACCTCGCTGGAGAACTGTCAGCAGTATGCGTCGCTCGACGGGCGCGAGCTGTCGATGACCTTTAACTTCCATCATCTGAAGGTCGACTACCCCGGCGGCGAAAAGTGGACGCTTGCGAAGCCGGATTTTGTGGCGCTGAAAACCCTTTTCCGCCACTGGCAGCAGGGGATGCACAACAAAGCCTGGAACGCGCTGTTCTGGTGTAACCATGACCAGCCGCGCATCGTGTCACGCTTTGGTGACGAAGGGGAACACCGCGTGGCGGCGGCGAAAATGCTCGGCATGGTGCTGCACGGGATGCAGGGCACGCCGTATATCTATCAGGGTGAAGAGCTGGGCATGACCAACCCGCATTTCAGCCGTATCACCGACTACCGCGACGTAGAAAGCCTGAATATGTTCGCCGAACAGCGGGCGAACGGCCGCGATACGGATGAACTGCTGGCGATTCTGGCGAGTAAGTCACGTGATAATGGGCGCACGCCGATGCAGTGGGACGCCTCGCACAATGCGGGCTTTACCGGGGGCGAACCGTGGATTGGTGTCTGCGAAAACTACGAAACCGTGAACGCCCGCGCGGCGCTGGACGACCCCGATTCGGTGTTTTACACCTATCAGTCGCTGATTCGCCTGCGCAAAACCCTGCCGGTGCTGACGTGGGGGGATTATGAGGATCTCCTGCCTGACCACCCTTCCCTGTGGTGCTATCGCCGTCAGTGGCAGGGGCAAACGCTGATGGTGGTGGCGAACCTGAGCCACGAGCGCCAGCAGTGGCAGCCCGCCCCCGCAGAGCGAGCATGGCAGGTGGCACTCAGCAACTATGAAGAGGTTCCCTTCCGACCCGATACGTTGCTATTGCGCCCGTTTGAAGCTATCTGGTGGGTACAGGAATAAACCTCAGGAGATACAGCATGCTGTATCTCTTTTTTTATGTTTAGCGATACGCTAAATGTACGACGATAACTTTTACAATATGGCGCACTCAAAATAAAAATAGCCTGCCAATTAAATAACCTCGGCAGGATATTATGAAAAAGACAATTATTAAAGCAACGTGTATTAGCGTATTATTATTGAGCACGCAGGGATGGTGCGGAAATACGTCCGTCGATCTTCGCTTTGGTCATAATACACGCTCAGATGTAAATGATTCACGTATTAAGGTCATGCATCAGGCGAATAACGGTTTTTACTTTTCCGTTGAAGCCGCACAAAACCATAACGATACGTTTTTTGGTGATACCGACAGATATAATCCCGACGACAAAGGGCTAACGGAAGCGGCACAGGAAATCGAAACGCGCTGGCGTTTTGATCTGGGAAATGGTTTCGCCGTTGCGCCAGGGATGGTAATCGTCTTCACCACCAGCAATACGCATTACCGCCCTTTTATTCAGGGCTGGAAAGCATTCGATAACGGTCTGAATCTCTCCGCCCGCTACCGCTATAACACCGTCAATGACGCGCACAGCGATAAAGAACTCGACGGCAGCGGTTATACCCGCCGCCAGTCACACCAGTTCGACATTTGGTTCGCGTATAACATCGGCAAATTCGGTATGTCCTACAACCCGCGCTTCCGCTGGCAGGATAACGTCGATCAGGGAACCGGGGATGACACCTACTGGGAGCATACCGTCGCATTCAACTACAAGCTCGACGACGGCTGGACGCCTTACGTCGAGCTTGTATCGCTGGATAAAACCTATATCAACGATGACGGCAACCATGAAAATGATTATGCCGTACGTCTGGGAATAGTTAAGCAGCTCTGACGGCCTGACTACACCGTATCGTGCTGTAGCAGCCTGCAGCCGATACGGTCCACGGCACTCAACAGTTCAAGCTGACCTTCCCGCTGATACAAAGACACTGCGTTAATGTCGATTGGTAACGGCCAGCATAGCGTTGAGATCGACACCAATGTCGACCCCTGACGGGTAATCGCAATAATCTTCAACCCTTTGCGCAGCGCGTTACGCGCCATTTCAATCAGCGACTGCGTCTCCCCGGATTTACTGATCAACACCAGCGTCCCCTTCGATACCCGCGTCAGCTGGTGCATGTCATTCAAAATAAGGTGCGGCAGGCTCGCCAGCGACAAAAAGCGCGACAGGTAGTTGAGGCTGGTGAGCGAGGCTCCCCGTGCGTACAGATAGATATGGCTGGAATGCGTAAGCAACCTGGCCATTTCTGTCACAATATCATCCGCCTGTGACCCCATGTCGGGGGCGGCAGGTGCAGGCGTAAAATGGTCGCGTAAAAAACGGTACCGAAGCTCGGTATAGCTTTTATAGCCCATTTTTTTACATACACGATTAACGGATGTTGTCGTGGTAAAGGTGTCACGGGCAATCTCTTTTGCCGATATATTAGAAATATTATATGCATGATGCTGAATGTATTCAAATATCAAACGCTCACTTCCCTGGAATGAATTCATCTATTACGCCCCGTTTAATCCCAACATGATATTAACACAACAGAGAAATAGTCTCTGGAAGGCGCTTCACACATTGCATTTACGCGTATCACGATACGTAATTAGTATTAGCAAACATTAAAAACTGTTTTAGGTTCTCTTTATACTTCCCCTGTTTTCACATTCAGGGAATTATGACAATGACGAAACAAAAAGTTGTCGCGGTAACAGCCTGTCCAACAGGCATCGCACACACCTTTATGGCGGCAAATAAAATTATTGCATGGGCTAACGAGCACAATATTGAGGTAAAGGTCGAAACGCAGGGCAGCGATGGCGTTCAAAACCGCTTAACAAAACAGGATATCGCCTCCGCCACGGCCATTATTCTGGCAACTGACGTTCCCATTCAGGATGCCGAGCGTTTTGAAAACCTTCCTCACCTTCAAACCCGCACACAAGAGCTGATCAAACATACCGATCGCTATCTGCGTCGGGCGCTGGCCATGGAAAAAAACGTCACCACTGTCGCACAAGAAGACGATCTCCAGCGTTCGGCTTACCAGATTTTTATTGGCCATATTATGGCGGCCATCAGCTATATGCTGCCGGTCGTGGTGATGGGCGGGCTGATGATGGCGACGGCCAAAATTACCGGGCAGTTTATTAACATCGAACATTCGCCGTTCAGCGTGCTGGATAAAGTGGGCTTTATGACCATTAAGTTCATGTATCCCGTTTTTGCGATGTATCTGGCGTTTTCCATTGCTGGTAAACCCGCGCTTATCCCCGGGCTTATCGGCGGCATCATGTCAGACGAAGTCTATAAGCGCTTCTTTGATATCGAAGGCTTTATGCCATCCGGCTTTTTTGGTGCCATTGGTATCGGCTTTTTTGTGGGCTATCTGGTGCGCTGGCTCAATGATTCGATTCACGTCCATCAGCAGCTCACCACCATTAAAACCATGCTTGTCGTCCCACTCATCACCGGCATTACGCTGGTGATGGTCATGGAATATTTGATCAACCCGATTTTTGGCTCGCTTAACCAGCTGATGGTGGTCTTTTTTACCTCGGCAGGTGACACAGGACGCGGGTTCTATTCCGCGATGATCGCCGCAGGTACCGCGTTCGACCTGGGCGGTCCGGTCAACAAGGCGGCAGGCTCGGTCGCGCTCGGCCTGAATGGCATGAGCGAGACGTTTGATTTAACCGCCCGTGAACTCTCCATCGTGATCCCCTCCATCGGCGTCGGCTTTGCTGCGTTCCTCAACGGTCGCTTTGGATTACCGGATGTCTTTAGCCAGGAGGAGAAAACCGTCGGTAGCACCTCGTTGTTGCTGGGCGTGATTGGGATCTCCGAAGGCGCGATCCCGTTCATCCTGAAAAACCCACGTCTTATCCCGGTGTTCATGACCGGTGCCGTCGCCGGCGCGCTGGTCGCTATTACCCTTGGCGTGAAGCAGACGCTGCCTCTGCCAGCCGTCTGGGGCTGGCCGCTGGCGACTAATGTAGCGGGCTACCTGGCGAGCGTCGTTATTGGCGCATTGATTTGCGCTCTGGGCGTGCTCTATGTCAGCCCAAAGAACGCCAGATAAGGGGAAGGTCATGAATCAGATCCACGTCATTGCCCATACGCACTGGGATCAGGAGTGGTATTTCACCCGCCAGGACAGCATGGTGCTGGCGTCATATAACTTTGCGGACGTCATCGACACGCTGGAGCAGGACCCCGCTTACACCTGCTATCACCTTGACGGACAGATGGCGGGAGTGGAGGATTTTCTCGTCATCAATCCCGATTATCGCGCCAGGCTGGAAAAACTGGTCAGAGGAAAAAGGATCTTTGTAGGGCCGTGGTATACCCAGACGGACACCTACAACGTGCATGGCGAATCCATTATTCGCAATCTCAAGTACGGCATCTTCGCCGCCCGTAAGCTGGGGCACGCCATGCAGGTCGGGTATCTTCCGGACACCTTCGGCCACAATGCGCAAATGCCCACGATTTTGCAGGGCTGCAATATCGACAACATCGTCTTCTGGCGCGGCATCGATCACGACAGACAGGCGAAAAGCAGCCAGTTCCTGTGGCGGGCGCCGTCAGGTGCGACCGTTATCGCCTGCGCGATGGCATTCGGTTACGGCGCGGCTAAAAACATCTCCTCTGACGCGAGCCATTTGCAGGGAAAAATCTTCCCGATGGTCAATCTCCTGCGCTCGCGGGCCGGAATAAATGACCTGCTGCTGCCCTGCGGCGGCGATCAGGTCAGTATCGACCCGGCGCTGCCGAAAATTTTACAGATCGCCAGCGCACGCTCCCCTAATGAAGACCGGTACGTTATCAGTTCGCTGGAGCGCTACGTCGATATTCTGCGCGCGCGGCGTGAACAGTTTGAACTCTGGGAAGGAGAGCTGAAATCGCCGCGCTATACCCGCATCCATAAAACGATCGGATCCGTGCGCTACGACATCAAAAAGAAAAATGATGAAGTCGAACAGTTCATCCTGCGACAGCTGGAGCCGACAATCGCCATGGCGCGTCATCAGGGGCTGCCGGTGAACCTCTCGGTGGTCGATACCCTCTGGAAAAAGTTGTTGCGAAACCATGCCCACGATTCAATTGGCGGCTGCAATAGCGATGCCACCAACCGCGACATTCTGCATCGTCTGGAACAAACCGAACAGCTGTGCCATAGCCTGTGGAACCTGGTGGTGAAAACCCTGGCCGCCGCCTGCGCTCAGGAAGGCGACCTGCTGATTTTTAACCCGCTGGCTACCCCAACGCAGCGCGTGGTGATAACCACCCTGTATAGCCGGGCTGATAATATCGCCCTGACGTATCAGGGGCTGCCCATCCCGTTCGACGTCCTGAGAAGGGATATTCTGCCCGGCGGAACGGCGATCTCCCTTACCGCCGAGGGCGAGTGCGAAACGGCCATTCCCCCTTATTACCGCTGGCACGTAGCGGTAAAGACACCGGTTCTGCCGCCGATCGGCTATCTCACCGTTAACGTTGTAGATGACCGTGCGCCTTTTCAGGAGCCTGAAAAGATAAAGGGCAGCGAGATTGAAAACGCGCATTATCGACTGTCGCTGGACGCCGGAACGCTTACCCTGGAAGACAAACGCAGCGGCAGACGCATCCCCTCTTTCTTTACTCTCGAAGACTGTGCTGATGCGGGCGACAGCTACGATTTTTCGCCGCTTGCAGGCGACACACCGACGCGCTGTTCGCATTTTACGCTCGTCGACGGCGTGAAAACGAAGCTTGTCGAAAAGCTAACCGTCGAGGCCACAATGCTTCTTCCGCAGGATCTCGCCAGCCGTCAGGAAACGGCACGAACGCCGTTATCCATTCGTCTGGTCTGTGAATTACGCCATGACGATCCGAACCTGTATGTCGAGGCTTCGCTGGAAAACAGCCACTGCGATCACCGGCTACGTTTACTGATCGGCAGCGATATTCACACCCGTCACGCTATCGCCTCACTGCCCTTCGCAATCATCCAGCGCGAAACGGGATATGACGGTGAAAAATGGCAAGAACGCTATCGTGAGAAGCCCGTGGATATCGAAACCAGCGAGGGCATTATCGCTGTTACGGAACCGGGTAAAGCGCTGGTTGTGACTAGCCGTGGCATGAAAGAATTTCAGATTATCGGCAGCGAACCAGCAGCTATTGCCCTGACGATGTTTAAATCGACGGGCGTGCTCGGACGCAGCGATCTCGAGTGGCGACCGGGTCGGGCCTCCGGCATCAATAATACGGTGGTTGAGACTCCTGATGCCCAGTTGCTGAAACCGTTGCACTTTTCATTCACCGTCGCGCTGGCCGACAACGCCGACCACCTCACGCTGCGCCAGCTGGAAAATCAGGCGGCTGGACAGCCTTTTTCCTATCAACCGCAAGCGTTACACACGCTCGATAGCCGTCTTGAGCGCTTTGCGTTGCGTCTGCCCGAACGCAGGCTTCCGGCAGAATTCTCGCTACTGACCTTGCCAGAGCCGCTCATCCTTTCCGCACTGCCCCATGCGCAGCAGTTGCATGGCACCGTCTTACGCGTATTTAACGCCGGGACACAGCCGGTTCCCGTTCCGACAAGTCTGGCGGGGCTTCGTCAGATCAACTATCTGGAAGAGCCCGTGCAACCGGTAACAGCGATCTCACCTTCCGCAACCTGCGATTTTTTGATTGAGGCTTAATATGAACTTGCTGGCATTGACGCATCCCGATCGGGTGTTTATCAACCCGCCCCAACGTACGCCTGAAGCATTGATCCGCTGGCTCACCGAGCCGCTCGCCAGGCAGAATGTCATCAACGATCGAGAGGCATTTATCGAAAGCGTTTTACAACGCGAAAGTGAAGGTCCTACCGCGCTGGGTGAAGCACTCGCCGTCCCGCACGGTAAAACCGAGGCGGTTCTACAGGCAGCATTTTGTCTGGCGCTCTTTGACGATCCGATATGCTGGCCGGGGCTGGAAGGTGATGAAGAGGTGAGAATGGTTTTCCTGCTCGCCATTCCGCCAGCGGAAGCAGGCAGTACGCATATGCAACTGCTGACGACGCTGACCAGCAGACTAACGGATGAGCGGGTGCGTGAGCAGCTTCTGGCGGCGCGCACCCGGGAAGAGGCATTGTCCGTCCTGAATGCTGAAGAACCGCCAGTACAGGACGATGGCCCCGATCGCTCCTTTCTCATCCCCGTGGTGCTGGGCAGTATTGCTACCGCAGCCTTTTTACAGGCAGGGTTGAGCTGGGTCTGCGGGGTGAGTTAATCGAGCAGCGCTCAGCACAGGCTCTGCTGAGCGCTTGTTTTTGTTGAATAATTAATCAGATTTTTCCTTCATGTCTTTACAATTGCCTCAGCGCCCGCCGTTTGTACTCTCGTCTTTTTACTTTGTCCTGCATCAAAAAAATCGCAAACATGTTTGATGCAAATCACTATATGTAGCACTTAAAATGCACGCCGACCCAACATCTTGTATTTATCGTCTACTATTCCAACAACAAGACGGCGCGAACGCTGGCCGGAATTGTGGATAACACGAGCTGGGCACGCGGGAAGTCTTTGCCTCGGCGAGGAATACGCCCGGTGAATACTTCTCCACCTCTGTGGATAACCTGTTTTTAAAATGGAGTGATCATGACACCGCATGTGATGAAACGTGATGGCTGTAAAGTGCCGTTTAAATCAGAGCGCATCAAAGAAGCCATTCTGCGTGCAGCTAAAGCAGCGGGAGTCGATGACGCAGATTACTGCGCCACCGTCGCAGAAGTCGTTAGCAGCCAGATGCACGAACGCAGCCAGGTGGATATCAACGAGATCCAGACCGCGGTTGAAAACCAGCTGATGTCTGGTCCGTACAAGCAGCTGGCGCGCGCCTACATTGAGTATCGTCACGACCGTGACGTCCAGCGTGAGAAACGCGGTCGCCTGAACCAGGAGATCCGCGGCCTGGTAGAGCAAACCAACTCGTCGCTGCTCAATGAAAATGCCAATAAAGACAGCAAAGTGATCCCGACCCAGCGCGACCTGCTGGCTGGTATCGTCGCCAAGCACTATGCCCGCCAGCACCTGCTGCCGCGCGATGTAGTCTCGGCGCACGAGCGCGGTGAGATCCACTACCACGATCTCGACTACTCGCCGTTCTTCCCGATGTTTAACTGCATGCTGATCGACCTGAAAGGCATGCTGACCCAGGGTTTTAAAATGGGTAACGCCGAGATTGAGCCGCCGAAATCCATCTCCACCGCGACGGCGGTCACGGCGCAGATTATCGCCCAGGTGGCGAGCCACATCTATGGCGGCACCACCATTAATCGCATCGATGAAGTGTTGGCCCCGTTCGTGACCGAGAGCTTCAACAAACACCGTAAAACGGCGGAAGAGTGGCAGATCCCGGACGCCGACGGTTATGCCCGTTCCCGCACCGAGAAAGAGTGCTACGACGCGTTCCAGTCGCTGGAATATGAAGTAAACACGCTGCACACCGCCAACGGCCAGACGCCGTTTGTGACCTTCGGGTTTGGCCTCGGAACCAGTTGGGAATCACGCCTGATCCAGCAGTCTATTCTGCGTAACCGTATCTCCGGCCTCGGTAAAAACCGTAAAACGGCGGTGTTCCCGAAACTGGTGTTCGCCATTCGCGACGGCCTGAACCACAAGTTTGGCGATCCGAACTACGACATCAAACAGCTGGCGCTGGAGTGCGCGAGCAAGCGTATGTACCCGGACATTCTGAACTACGACCAGGTGGTAAAAGTCACCGGTTCGTTTAAAACGCCAATGGGCTGTCGCAGCTTCCTCGGCGTGTACGAGGATGAGAACGGCGAGCAGATCCACGACGGGCGCAACAACCTGGGCGTCATCAGCCTGAACCTGCCGCGCATCGCGCTGGAAGCCAAAGGTAATGAAGCGGCCTTCTGGGCGCTGCTGGATGAACGTTTACAGCTGGCACGTAAGGCGCTGATGACCCGCATCGCCCGCCTTGAAGGGGTGAAAGCCCGCGTCGCGCCAATTCTCTATATGGAAGGGGCCTGCGGCGTGCGCCTGAAGGCGGATGATGATGTGTCGGAGATCTTCAAAAACGGTCGCGCGTCGATCTCTCTCGGCTATATCGGCATTCACGAAACCATTAACGCGCTGTTTGGCGACAAGCACATCTATGACAACGACGCCCTGCGTGAGAAAGGTATCGCGATTGTGCAGCGCCTGCGCGATGCGGTAGACCAGTGGAAAGAGGAAACCGGCTACGGTTTCAGCCTGTACAGCACGCCGAGCGAAAACCTCTGCGATCGCTTCTGCCGTCTGGATACCGCCGAGTTCGGCATCGTGGAAGGGGTGACCGACAAAGGTTACTACACCAACAGCTTCCACCTCGATGTGGAGAAGAAGGTGAACCCGTACGACAAGATCGACTTCGAAGCGGCTTATCCGCCCATCGCGAACGGCGGTTTTATCTGCTACGGCGAGTACCCGAACATTCAGCACAACCTGAAGGCGCTGGAAGACGTGTGGGATTACAGCTATCAGCACGTGCCGTACTACGGAACCAACACGCCAATCGACGAGTGCTACGAGTGCGGCTTTACCGGTGAGTTCGAGTGCACCAGCAAAGGCTTCACCTGCCCGAAATGCGGTAACCACGATGCAGCCCGCGTCTCCGTGACCCGTCGCGTGTGCGGCTACCTCGGCAGCCCGGACGCCCGTCCGTTTAACGCCGGTAAGCAGGAAGAGGTGAAGCGCAGGGTGAAACATCTGGGGAATGGGCAGATCGGGTAATCCGCTGCCACGTTAATGCCCGGTGGCGCTGCGCTTACCGGGTCTACGGACCGCTCTCTTTTGTAGGCCGGGTAAGCGCAGCGCCACCCGGCGTGGTTATTCGCGATGAACTATCACCAGTACTACCCCGTCGACATCGTCAACGGCCCCGGCACCCGCTGCACCCTCTTTGTATCAGGCTGCGTTCACGAGTGCCCCGGCTGCTATAACAAAAGCACCTGGCGCCTGAACTCGGGTATGCCGTTTACCGCTGAGATGGAAGACCGCATCATCAACGACCTGAACGACACGCGCATTAAACGTCAGGGGATCTCGCTCTCCGGCGGCGACCCGCTCCATCCGCAAAACGTGCCGGCGATCCTGAAGCTGGTAAAACGCATCCGCCGCGAGTGCGCGGGAAAAGACATTTGGGTCTGGACGGGTTATAAGCTGGATGAACTGAATGCGCAGCAGAAGGAAGTGGTGGATCTGATTAACGTCCTGGTCGACGGCAAGTTCGTGCAGGATCTAAAAGATCCTATGCTTATCTGGCGCGGCAGCAGCAACCAGGTTGTGCATCATCTGCGTTGAATGAAGGCGGATATCCGCTGTCCGCCTGAACGTCAAAACCGACTCACACTCTCCATTGCCTCAGCCTTAAATGCCGCAAAGTCTTCGCACTGGCACAGGCGCGCCATCGCGCGTTCACGCAGGAAAGTGACAAAAATATCGTAAATCGCCATTGCCTCTTCGTACTCGCTTTTGCTGATGGCGAGCAGAAAAATGACATGGGCGGTTTCATCTCCCCACTGAATGCCCTGCGGCGCCAGCACGGTGTAGACCACCGTTTTTTGCGCCAGCAGGCCGAGGGAGTGCGGCAGCGCGATGCCGTCGCCGAGCATAGTGCTGACGATAGCTTCACGCTCGATAACCGATTCCAGAAATTCCGCACCGACAAAGCCTTCGCTTTCAAGCTGCCCACACAGTTCGCGGAACAGCGTTTGCTGGTCGACAGGCTTGTCGAGAATGCGGAAATGGGCCGCGTCGAAGTATTTCTCCAGCATCCACGGACGGGTACGGTCCACCAGCACCAGCTTGCCGATCTGCTCTAACTGATAATCGGTCGGGAACGGGGCGATTATCACCACCGGTTTGGATTTTTCGCTCACGCGAGCGGTGGAGATCACGAAGTCTTCGCCGATGGCATCGGCAAGTTCGTACTCGCGCAGGGTGAGCGTGCGCGTCACCTCAATCTGCGGGTATTTGCGCTGAAGCACCGCCTCGATCATGCGCACCATCGCGTTACCGGCGTCACATACCAGCAGCACGCGCGGCTGACGCTGGTAGCCGATGTTGTAGTGGCGCTCCAGACCGACACCGATATGCAGCACCAGAAAACCAATTTCGTTTTCGCTGATCACATACGGCGTGTATTTGCCCCAGCTCGACACCGCCGCGAGGGTCATATCCCACGCCATCGGGTAGTGCTGCTTGATGTTATCCAGCAGCGGATTGGGGATCATGATTTGATACCGCACGCGGGTAATCATGGTTTTGATGTGCGTGAGCAGATCTGCATGCAGTTGCTCGTCGCTCAACAGGTTGTAGTTATAGTGGGTGTTGATGTAGCGCAGGATATAGTTGACCAGGGCTTCGTCGTCGTCAGCATTAATGGCGCTGGGGGCGATCTCCTGGATCTGCCGCGCCGCAATGTGCACGCACAGCCAGCTCTCTTCCGATGGTGAAAGCGCTTTGCCCGCCAGCTCCTGGATAGCCACGGCGATATCTTTCGCCGCCTCGCGTACGTTCTCTTCCACGTCTTCAGCGTGGAATTCCGGCAGCGGATACCCCTCGCTGATGCGCCGCACCGACACCGCGCAGTACAAGCGCAGGAACAGCTCGCCTTCATCGGTCAGGCGAATGTGATGGCGCGTCAGCGCGTCGTGCAGGACAGGGACCATCTTTTCCGCCACGCCCGCGTTGAGCGCCACGTCGGTCACCAGCGGGTTCAGGCTATCCTGCTGCGCCAGCTCCCACAGGAGGTCGGTCAGGCAGGCGCGGATCGCCATCTCGCTGCCAAACAGCTTCATGCCGTGGCGCGGGCGGGTTTCCAGCGTCAGGTTGTAACGGTGAAACCACTCGCGTACTTCCACCATGTCGCTCTGCAATGTGGCCCGGCTGACGAACCATTCATCGGCCAGATCCTCCAGCTTGAGGGAAAAGGCTGACGTCAGAAAACGCACCACCAGATAGTGCACACGCTCCGGTCCGGTTCGCGGAATACGCAGCGCGCGCGGGTGGGACGACTGCAATTGTTGATAGCGCACCACATCATTGATTTTGAGCTGATAGCCGTTGCCCCGGCTCAAAATGAACTGCGCGCCATGGCTGGCCAGCAGCGCGTTCAGGGCGGTGATATCCGCCCGGACGGTTCGCGTGGAGACCGACAGCCGCTGCGCCAGCTCGTCCTGCGGCAGCGTCTCGTTTTGCAACAGATCGAAAAGTTGTGCTAAACGTTGGTTCGGAAATCGCACGTCGTTGTCCTCTTACTGCTCAGGGTGAAATGACCATCTGGGATGGGCTGCCGACCGGGGTATAGTCTGGCTCGGCGCTCAGCTTGCCGTCCGGCGCCACGCGGAAACGGGTAATGTTGTCGCTGCGCTGGTTCATGACGTACAGCCATCGCCCCTGCTTATCAAGCGTCAGGGTGCGCGGATAGTCGCCCCGCGTCCAGACATCGTCCTGATGTGTCAGCGTGCCCTCCGCCGTTACGGTAAAGTGCCCGATGCTGTTATGCAAACGGTTAGCGACATACAGCTGTTTCCCGTCGGCGCTTAGCGCCAGCCCGGCAGCAAAACTGGTGCCTTTATAACCGTCCGGCAAGGCTGAAACCGTTTTACCCTCTTGCAGCCTGCCGTTGCTGTCCAGCGCATAATGGGTGAGCGTAGAGGCTTCTTCGTTAATCAGCCACAGGGCATCCCCCTTCGGCGTAAAGACGAAGTGGCGCGGCCCGGCCCCTTTTGAGGATGCGCTTATAAACGGCGGATCGTTCGGGGTCAGCTTTCCGGTTCGATCGTCAAAACGGTACTGATAGATGCGATCCAGCCCCAAATCGGTGGAAAAAACGTATTTCCCGCTCGGATCGGCGGCGATCATGTGCGCGTGAGGGCCGTTATGATCGCTGATGGCGAAACTGCCCTCGACGGCAGCTTCCGGCTTTGCCGCGCCCGGTTCGCCTTTGTCCTGATGGGTGTCCGTAGCATCGCCCAGGCTGCCGTCTGCGTTAACGGGCAGCACCGCGATCGATCCGCTGACGTAGTTCGCCACCAGCAAATGTTTGCCGTTCGGCGTCAGGGAAAGATACACCGGCCCCGCGCCGCCGGAGGCCACCTGATTCAGCTCGCTCAGCGCGCCGTTATCGCCTATTCGCAACGCCTGCACCACGCCCTGCTCCACCTCGCTTGCCAGGTAGAGCGTTTTGCCGTCGTGCGAGACGGTAAGCTGCGCAGCGTTCGGGAGTTGGCTCACCAGCGTTTTGTTATCGAGCGCGCCGGTTTGCGGGTCGACGGTAAAACGGTACAGCCCTTCGCCGTTGGGATTATAGGTACCCACCCAGGCGTATTGCGTCTGGGCGACAGCGGCGGTGGCGAGCATTGAGAGTGAAGCGACAAGCAGGGTACGGGTGTGCATGGTGGCTCCTTCGGGTGTGTGCGGTGTGTTTCCCCTCACCCTAACCCTCTCCCCAAAGGGGAGAGGGGACGATTACACCCTCTCCCCTTTGGGGAGAGGGCTGGGGTGAGGGGCAGGTTCTACTTCACCAGCTTCTTCGTCATCGCCAGCAGCGTACGCACATCTTCCGGACGCGTGTCGCCGCTGGCTTTGTCGATAATCGAGCTGTAGATATGCGGGATGATTTTGCTCACGCCCGCGTCCAGGGCGATCTGCAGGATCTCCTCAAAGTTCTCCAGATCGATTCCCCCGGTCGGCTCCAGCCAGAAGTCGTGACGGGCGCAGGCTTCCGCCACCGCTTTATACTCGTCACGGCACTTGAGGCCGCCCATCGGGAAGTACTTGATTGAGCTTCCGCCAAAATCTTTCAGCAGGGCGATCGCGGTTTCCACCGGCACAATGCCGTCCGGCGCGTTGCTGCTCAGCGGGCCGGTGGAAATTTTAACCATGCCGACGGTACCGGTCGGGGAGACGAGGCCGTTGACCACCGACTCATTCTGCCCCAGCAGCGCGCGGCTGGCGGCCACGCCGGTAAAGACCTGATTGACGTGCTGCGGCTGTACCTGGCGGGAGATTTCACTCACCATCGCCGACTGGTTCGGATCGCCTGCGCCCAGCCCCACGGAGAGCGCGTTATCAATCAGTGCCGCGTACTCGCGCATATCCGCGACGGCGCTCGCCACGTCGGGGTAATTTTTGGAGAGCACGCCCACCAGCACATGACCTTCCGCCGCCTCGTAAATGGCGCTGGCGTTGGCTTTCGATCCTGCCAGCACGTTCAGGCAGACGCGGTCACGGTAAAAGTTGGGGGTCAGTTTCATGCTTTTTTCTCCTGTCCTAATTCTTCGCTAATGCGGCGGTACACGATGTTCAGCTGGTCAGCATTCACGCTGCGCACATCCGCTTCGATAATCCCTTCGTTAGCTTTATAGCCACGGAAGTAAATGGCGTATTCGCCCTGCTTGAGCGCGTTCACCAGTTCACCGGTGCCGACGCCGGTGGTCGCTTCGTCAAACTTAATCTCGGTGCGCGCGATATCGCGACCCGCGCTGTCCCAGACCACGCGGGCGGTGACGCCGTTCAGGGTGTTGAGCGCGTCAATAAACGGCGTCATTTTCGCCACCATCTCGGCCCCGCTCTCCCTGGTGGCCGTCAGGTAGTGTTCGATGGCGCAGGTCAGGCCGAGGATCCCCTCTTTGCCCACCTTCATCGCGCGGCCAATGCCCGCCGTCTGGCGCTTCACCCACTCAACGTACTGGGTTTTGCCGATCACCAGGCCGCTGGTTGGCCCTTCAATCGCCTTCGCGCCGCTGTAGATCACCAGATCGGCGCCGGATCGGTAATAGGTATGCAGATCTTCTTCCGCCGCGGCGTCAACGATCAGCGGCAGATCGTGTTTACGCGCCACGACCGCCGCCTGCTCAACGCTAAGCATGCTTTTCTGCACGCAGTGGTGCGATTTAATGTAGAGGATAGCCGCTGTACGCGGGGTGATCGCTGCCGCCAGCTGATCGGCAGAGCATTCGTTGGCGTAGCCCGCTTCCACCAGCCTGCCGCCGCCCAGCGCTACCATGGTGCCTACCGGCGCGCCAAAGTTAACGTTGTGGCCTTTCGGCAGGACGATCTCGTTGTTCTCAATCGGTGTGACGTGCAGGTTTTCCAGCAGCCAGTCGCTGTCTTTCACCAGTACCGCCGCCACGGACTGGGCAATGCCCGCTGACGCGCAGGAGACCACCGTTGCGCCTTCCACCTCCAGCAGCTTCGCGATGTATTCGCCGGTTTTATTGACCAGATCCTTTATCTCGAAATAGTGATTCATGCCGTCCATCGCCGCCTGCACCACCTCCGGGCGCGGCGTGGAGACACCCAGCGCCGTCATGCGGCCAGAGGTGTTGATAACCTGCTTTAAGTTGTACTTCTCATAAATCGAAGGCATGTTCCGTGCTCCCTTGTTCGGTCATGTAGCCCTTGCCCGCGCGGATCGCGGCAAGCGGCACCAGAATGTGTTCAGCCTGCAGGCTGTCGTTTTCAGCATCCGTCAGCACCGTCGGCTGGCGTTTAAGGGTGAACAGCGTCAGGTCAGCGTCGAGGCCAGGCTGAATGCGGCCTTTGCGCGTCAGGCGCAGGCCGTCTGCGGCGTTGGCGGTGACGCAGTCAATCACCTGCGGCAATGACATGCCGATGGCGAGGAATTTCGACATCACGCTTGCCAGCGAGCCGACCGGGCCGTTGATGCGGTTGCGGCAGTAGATATCCGAGCTGATGGTGTGCGGCAGAATGCCCATCGCGATGGCGCGTTTCGCCACCTCAAAGCTGAAGCTCGCCGTGCCGTGGCCGACGTCCAGACGCACGCCGCGCTTCAGCGCAGACGTAATGGAGGCGCGCAGCTCGCCGGAGGGCGTCAGAATGCGGTTGGGCTTGCCGTTGTAGCAGTGGGTAATGATGTCGCCGGAGCTTAACAGCTCGGCAATCTCATCAAGGTTCGGCGGGTTGTTGCCGATGTGCACCATCAGCGGCAGGTCGCCATTCTCTTTTTGAATCGCTTTCGCGCGCTCCAGCGGGGTAATGCCGTTTTCACCGACCACGCTGCTGCTCATGCGCGCCTTCAGGCCGACGATAAAATCCGGGTAGCGCGTCACCGCCTGCTTCACCGCATCAGCATCAATATTGGCCATATTGGCCAGCTCGTTCTGGGCAATCAGCCCCACGCGGGAGATGTTCAGCAGGGCAAACACCTCGGTGGATGCTTTGCGGGTGATGGCGTAAAAATCATCCACGTCGTCGGCCCCGGTACTGCCCGCGTCCACCACGGTGGTGACGCCGGTGGCAATGCCCACGCTGTCCGGCTCGTCGTGGTAGATCGGGGAGTTCGGGTAGCAGTGGACGTGGGAGTCAATCCAGCCCGCGCTGACGAACACGTCACCGTTAAGCTCAACCGTTTTACGAGCGGGAGCGTCAATTTGGCCTGTCGCGGCGATCTTCCCGTCCTGAATGGCGATATCGGTCAGGGTATCGTCGGCGAGGCGCGCACGGCGCAGGAGTAGATCAAACATGGGGTTCTCCTGATAAGGCGGGCACCGAAGCGCCCGCAGGTATTAAAGGGCGACCGGGAACAGCCAGCCCAAAATCATTGCGCCGAGGATGGCGCCACCGGTAATCGGCTTCTGCCAGATGTAGAACAGCAGCGCGCCCACCAGGGAACCGACGCCGATTGGAATGGAGGCGGTCATGGCGCTGAGGATAATCAACGGCCCGAGGAAGCGGCCGGAGGCGTTACCCGCGCCCATCATCACGTCTGCACCGTAGGTGGAGTTACTCTGGTTGATGGTGAACTTACGCGCCAGGATGATGACGTAGCCAATCGCCAGACCAATCACCAGGCCGGTAATCAGCGAGGCAATAAAGTTGGTCACCGGGAACATGATCCCCGCGCCCAGCAGCAGCGCCGGTACGCCGAGGCCCACGCCGGTCTGGATCGCCCCGCCGATGTCGAGAATCCCGACCAGCGACCCTTCGATGATACGGGCGAACAGGAAGCTTGCGCCGAACGCCGCCACCGCGCCGTAAACGCCGGTATCGATTCCCGCTTTCAGCATCGCCACGAAGGCCACTTCGTTAAACGCGCCGATGCCGTAGAGGTAGTACATGTGCGTCCCGGCGAAGACGCCGGAGGAGAGCAGGCCAACGAAGATCGGGAACGACCAGTCGGCATACCAAAAACCTTTATTCTGTTCCATTTAGAGGCTCCTGTTATTTACCGCTGAGCGAGTTGTGGATCATGTCGAGCCAGTTCGGCACGGTCAGATGGAAGGATTCGATCATCTTCATGTCGAAGCCGCGGAAGAAGCCGCTCAGCACGAACAGCAGGACGATCGCCGCCATCATCACTTTGGTGACGTGGTTCCAGCCGCTCTCTTCCACGCCTTTACCGATCAGGATCCCCAGCACCAGGCCCGGCACGGCGTTACCCATGATCAGCTGCGCTGCGCCGCCAAAGATGGTGGCCCAGAAGCCCGATTTTTTACCCGCGTCGATGGCTGCCAGCCAGAAGATCACCGGCATCACGGTGTTGACCAGCAGGTTCGCGGCAGGCACCAGCACCTTCACGGCGGTGACCTGAAGCGCAGCCGGAACGGAGGAGGCGGTCAGGTTAAGGAAGGTCACGACAATCATGCCGATAATGCCGCAGGCAATCGCCATTTTGCGCGGGTCATGCAGCGTTTCACCGACGTTACGGTTTTTGATCATCAGTGCAGCAGCACCCCAGTTCGGGATGATGCGGTGGTCAACGTCCTGTGTGAAGGCACCTGCGGCCACGGAAGAGGCCCAGGCGTTAAAGAAGAAACCTAACCCAAAGGAGAAGTGGGACGCCGGATCCCCTTCACAGGAGTTCAGTTCCCCCAATGTACGAAACGCGCCCATACCCTGAGTGGTAGGCGCATGAAACATGCGTGCAGCCCCGGCTCCAACACCGACGCCAACCAGGCCGCCAATGATGAGCGATTTTATTAATATAATTAAGAACATCAGTCTGCCCTTTTATGAATAATCAGCGTTGCGTGACGAAATCCACCTGGTCGAGATTGATGGCGGTCACGTTGACGGTCACATCCAGCTCCACGCTGTAGGTGCGTCTTTCCCGACGCAGAAAGAAGAACAAAAACGCTTCTTTTCGCACCGCTTCTTGCGCCTGAACAACCTGCACACCCTGTGGCTCAATACGCAGTAAGATATGCGGTGAGGCTTTCATCACCGCGGCCTGTACGTGGTTGAGGGCGTCGGCAAAGGCGCGCGCTTTGGCATCGCCCTTCCCCTTCACTCTCACCGTGGTCGTGAACTGTTCTTTCATGCTTACGCGCCGTATTTCTTCTGCCACGCCTGTACCAGACGCTCGCCCAGCTCTTCTTTATCCATAAAGCCAAAGCCCAGCACGTTGCAGCCTTCGTTGATAGCGGTCACCCCCTCATCCACGGAGCGCATGCCGTATTTGGCCTTGTAGCCGTATTTGGTCTGGGCGGTGATGGCACCCGCGCCGCCGCTGCCGCAGAACGAGATCCCGAAGGTGGCGTTTTCTGCTTTCATCACGTCACCGAGCTTCATATCCGCTGCCATGCCCGGTACGACAACCGCGCGTCCGCCGGCTTTTTCCACACCCGCAGCCACTTTCTGACCTTTACCCAGGCGATCGCCAATCACGACTGTAATCTGTTCCATGTGTTGCTCCTTAAAGGTTGTCTTTCGCGACTTCGAAGTGAACGGAGAGCAGCCAGGCTTCTTCATCAGGAAGATTGCCAAACTGCGCTACCACTTCACGGGCAAGTTGCATTGAATCTGGTGAAATTTCGTCGAACAGCTCTGCTTCAACCTCCGGCAGCGGCTCGCCGGTCACAGACCGGTGCGCCATTGCGCGAACGTGGGAGGTCAGCATCTGCTCCTGTACCGCGTTGGGGATGATGTTGTGCCGGGCCAGCAGGGCGTAGACCTGCTGAAGCATGGTGTTCGCGAGCTGTTCTGTTTGCACCGCCTGTTCCCCAACGTCGTTCATTACCGCTCCGTTAATCACTCGTCTTACCCCGTTAATGGCTCTGGAATAAAACTAACGTCGAGGGGGCGTTGTTTGTAGCGAGTTGTTTTCCACTTCGAAGTGGAAAGGCGAGCCGCGGCAGTGATCTGTGCCACATAAATGCGGTGAATCTGGATTAATCGCTGGATTTACGTGATGAATATCACGCTATTACGCGGCACTAAACAGGTAAGCGGAGTGGAAAAGATTACGAGCAGGCTCGTAGAAATGTGACGTGGATAAGGTTTTCTTATGGGGAGGGAGAAGAGTGTGAGCGGGGATGCTTAACGCGCCCCGCTCATCCAGACTATCAACGATACTTTTTGTGATACGCGTTGCGGGTCGCCGCAAACTGGTCGGCTGCCGCCTGGGCTTCCTTCACTTTGCCTTCGTTCGCCAGCTTCAGCGCGCCGTCGATCTGGCCGACCAGCACGTCAAAACCGTGGCGGTAGTCTTTCATCTCGGCGCTGTCCGCCGCTTTGCTTTCCAGCTTCGGCGGCGTCGCTTTTTGCGCATCCAGCGCCGCTTCACGCATTTTGGTCAGTGCGTCTTTCATCTCCGCCGCATCGTCGGTTTTCTGCACCACCTTCAGGTTTTGACTGAGGATGTCCATGTTGTCTTCAAGATCGGCAGCAAACGCAGATGAACCAAGAACCAGCGTTGAAGCCGCGACGATCGCTAACAGGTGTTTACGCATTGCTCACTTCCTTTTTTATTATAAATCACGCTTTTACGGGGATTATTGCCCGGCGATTTTCATCTCCGGCAGTAATACAGAACCACACTGAATATTGCTGCGTGTTTCAATATCGTTACCGACCGTAACAATATTGCGCCACATGTCCTTGAGGTTGCCGGCGATGGTGATTTCGCTCACCGGATACTGAATTTCACCGTTTTCCACCCAGAAGCCCGCTGCGCCGCGAGAGTAGTCGCCGGTGATACCGCTCACGCCCTGCCCCATCAGCTCGGTGACCACCAGACCGGTGCCCATCTCTTTCAGCATCTGTTCAAAATTCAGGCCCTGCCCGGCAATGCGCCAGTTATGAATGCCGCCCGCGTGCCCGGTGCTTTTCAGCCCCAGCTTACGCGCGGAGTAGTTGGTCAGCAGCCACTGGGTCAGAATGCCGTCTTTAACGATATCCCGGCGCTCCGTGCGCACGCCTTCGCTGTCGAACGGCGTGGAGGCCAGCCCTTTCAGCAGGTGCGGGTGCTCTTCGATGGTCAGCCATTCCGGCAGGATCTGCTTGCCCAGCGAGTCGAGCAGGAAGGTCGATTTACGGTACACCGAACCACCCGCAATCGCCCCCACCAGATGACCAAACAGACCGGTTGCCACTTCGTTGGCAAAAATGACCGGGGCTTTCATGGTGGAGAGTTTACGCGGCGAGAGGCGTGACAGCGTACGTTCGGCGCACTCTTTTCCCACCCACTCCGGAGACTGCAAATCCCCCAGCGCGCGGCCAATGGTATACGCGTAATCACGCTCCATATCGCCGTTCTCTTCGGCGATCACGCAGCTGGAAAGCGAGTGGCGGGTTGAGCAGTACCCCTGCAACATGCCATGGGAGTTACCAAACACTTTGATGCCGTAGTGGCTGTTAAAGCTGCCGCCTTCGGTATTGGTGATGCGTTTGTCAGCCTGCAAAGACGCCTGCTCGGCGCGCGAGGCCAGCTCAATGGCTTCATCCGGGGTCACTTCCGCCGGATGGAACAGATCGAGATCCGGCGCGTCAAACGCCAGCAGCTCTTTATCAGCCACGCCAGCGTAAGGATCCGGGGAGGTGTACCGCGCGATATCCAGCGCCGCCTGCACTGTACGGGCGATGGCATCCGGGCTGAGATCGGTAGACGACGCGCTGCCTTTGCGATTCTGGTGATACACCGTGATCCCCAGCGCGCCATCGCTGTTAAATTCTACATTCTCCACTTCGCCATAGCGGGTGCTCACGCTAATACCGGTGGTTTTGCTGACCGCCACTTCGGCGCCATCTGATTTACCTGAAGCGAGCATCAGCGCGGTGGAGACGGCTTCTTCCAGGATCTTACGCTGCGCTTCAACTTGTGAGGTTACTTTCATCGCAAATGCCATACTGTAAGAGAGAGTTAAGTGAAGTCTAACAGAGAACCGTTTTTCAGTGCGCGTCTTAACTGGTAACATTAGCCTCTTTTTTTAAGGAGCCTGACATGACTAAGCAGCCCGAAGACTGGCTCGACGACGTTCCCGGTGATGACATCGAAGACGAAGATGATGAGATCATCTGGGTCAGTAAAAGTGAAATTAAACGTGACGCCGAAGAGTTAAAACAGCTTGGCGCAGAAATGGTAGAACTGGGTAAGAACGCGCTGGATAAGATCCCGCTCGACCAGGATCTGCGTGATGCCATTGAACTGGCACAGAAAATCAAGAAAGAAGGGCGTCGCCGCCAGCTTCAGCTTATCGGGAAACTGCTGCGTCAGCGCGACGTGGAGCCGATCCGTCAGGCGCTGGATAAACTGAAGAACCGCCACAACCAGCAGGTTGCGCTGTTCCATAAGCTGGAGCAGATCCGCGACCGTCTGATCGAGCAAGGTGATGACGCGGTACCTGGAGTGCTGAACCTGTGGCCGAATGCCGACCGCCAGCAGCTGCGTTCTTTGATCCGTAACGCGAAGAAAGAGAAAGAAGGGAATAAGCCGCCGAAGTCTGCGCGTCTGATTTTCCAGTATCTGCGCGAGCTGTCTGAGAACGAAGAGTAAACTGTGCGGGTTTGCGCCGGATGGCGGCGTAAACGCCTTATCCGGCCTACAAGGTCGTGCGAAGAAATGTAGGCCCGGTAAGCGCTAGCGCCACCGGGCTTTTTTTTACTCTGCGGCCGCGGCTTTCTTCGCCAGACCGTCCAGCAGCTTCTGATGGATCCCACCAAACCCGCCGTTGCTCATCACCAGAATGTGATCGCCAGGCTGTGCGGCTTTCACCACCATATCCGCTAAGACATCCACGTCCGCACTCCAGTGCGCTGGCTGAATGCAAGCGTCGGCCACTTCGGCCACCTGCCACGGAATATGCTGCGGTTGCAGGAGGAAGACCTCGTCGGCACGCCCTAAGGACGGCGCGAGATCGTCTTTGCATATCCCCATTTTCATGGTGTTCGAACGCGGTTCCAGCACGGCCAGAATGCGCGCGGTGCCGCCAACTTTGCCACGCAATGCGGCAAGCGTCGCCAGAATGGCGGTTGGGTGGTGCGCGAAATCGTCGTACACCGTCACGCCATTCGCTTCACCACGCAGCTCCAGACGGCGGCGGGCGTTAATGAACGAACCCAGCGCATTGGCGGCATCCGCAGGCAGTACGCCCACGTGACGCGCCGCGGCGATCGCCATCAGGCCGTTGTGCATATTGTGCTCGCCCACCAGGCCCCACTTCACTTCGCCCACTTTTTCGCCGTCGAGCAGCACTTCCCATTCGGAAGCATCCGCGTTGAGCTTTTTCGCCTGCCAGTGCCCCTGCTCGCCAACCAGCTCCTGCTCGCTCCAGCACCCCATCGCCATAGTCTGCTTCAGGTTGATGTCGTTCTCCGGCAGGATAATGCGGCCCTGACCCGGAACAATGCGCACCAGATGGTGGAACTGTTTCTGAATCGCTTTCAGGTCGTCAAAGATATCCGCGTGATCGAACTCAAGGTTGTTGAGGATCAGCGTGCGTGGGCAGTAATGCACGAACTTGGAGCGCTTGTCGAAGAACGCGCAGTCGTATTCATCCGCTTCAATCACAAAGAACGGGCTGTCGCCCAGACGCGCGGAGACGTCGAAATTCCCCGGCACGCCGCCGATCACGAACCCCGGCTTGTAGCCGCAGGCTTCGAGGATCCAGGTCGCCATACCGGCGGTGGTGGTTTTGCCGTGCGTCCCGGCAACGGCGACAACCCAGCGGTCGCGCAGGACAAAGTCATGCAGCCACTGCGGGCCAGACATGTACGGGATATTACGTTCCAGCACCGCTTCAACGCATGGATTCCCACGGGTCATGGCGTTACCAACGATCACCAGATCCGGCTGCGGCTCGAGCTGGCTGGCGTCATATCCCTGAATCAGAGAAATCCCCTGCTTCTCCAGCAGCGTGCTCATCGGCGGATACACATTGGCGTCCGAACCTGTCACTTCATGGCCCAGCGAGCGCGCCAGCATTGCCAGTCCGCCCATGAAAGTGCCACAAATCCCCAATATATGAATGCGCATACGTCACTATCCTTCTTCAATGTGGCGCACATTTTACTCACATGTCAGCGGCTGTGAAACGCATTTCAGGTAAATCCGTATTTTGCTGGCGCGATTCACCTCTGCGCTAATATTTGAATGTTTGTTAAGATTGTTGGACATCAACCGCTTTACTCAACATAAGATGCAGGGAAAGTGTTATGAAAACGTTAGGTGAATTTATTGTCGAAAAGCAGCACGAGTTCTCTCATGCTACGGGTGAGCTCACTGCTTTGCTGTCGGCAATAAAGCTGGGCGCTAAGATCATCCACCGCGATATCAACAAGGCCGGTCTGGTCGATATCCTGGGTGCCAGCGGTGCCGAGAACGTTCAGGGTGAGGTTCAGCAGAAACTCGACCTGTTCGCCAATGAAAAACTGAAAGCAGCACTGCGCGCGCGCGACATCGTTGCGGGTATCGCCTCTGAAGAAGAAGATGAGATCGTCGTATTCGAAGGGTGTGAACACGCAAAATACGTTGTTCTGATGGATCCGCTGGACGGCTCCTCCAACATCGACGTTAACGTTTCTGTCGGTACCATTTTCTCCATCTACCGTCGCGTCACCCCGGTTGGCACACCGGTGACGGAAGAAGACTTCCTGCAGCCGGGCAGCAAGCAGGTTGCTGCCGGTTATGTGGTGTATGGCTCGTCCACCATGCTGGTGTACACCACCGGCTGCGGCGTGCACGCCTTTACCTACGATCCGTCGCTGGGCGTTTTCTGTCTGAGCCAGGAGCGCATGCGCTTCCCGGAGAAGGGCAATACCTACTCCATCAACGAAGGCAACTACATCCGATTCCCGAATGGCGTGAAGAAGTACATCAAATTCTGCCAGGAAGAGGATAAAGCCACCCAGCGCCCGTACACCTCGCGCTATATCGGCTCGCTGGTGGCGGATTTCCACCGTAACCTGCTGAAGGGTGGTATTTACCTCTACCCAAGCACCGCCAGCCACCCGGACGGAAAACTGCGTCTGCTGTACGAGTGCAACCCGATGGCATTCCTGGCCGAACAGGCAGGCGGCAAAGCGAGTGACGGTAAAGAGCGTATTCTGGATATCGTGCCGGAAAGCCTGCACCAGCGCCGTTCGTTCTTTGTCGGCAACGACCACATGGTTGAAGACGTTGAACGCATGATCCGCGAATTCCCGGACGCGTAACGCGTAAATAGGGGAGCCCGACAGGCTCCCCTATTTTTATCATGCCGTTTGCGCCGTCAGTTTGAAGGATGCCATCGCCTCCATCAGCTCGCGCGATTGTTCCTCCAGGGAACGCGTTGCCGCAGAGGATTGCTGAACCAGCGCCGCGTTTTGTTGCGCCGTTTCATCCATCTGATTGACGGCAATGTTAACCTGCTCAATACCGCGGCTCTGCTCCTGAGACGCCGTCGCAATTTCTCGCATCAGTTTGGTCATACGCAGCACTTCGGTAGCGATCTCGTCCATCGTCTCACCGGCCTGTTGCGCCAGCTCGCTGCCCTCGTTCACGTGGGTTTGCGAATCGCTGATCAGCGAGCGGATCTCTTTCGCCGCATCAGCACTGCGGCTGGCGAGATTACGCACCTCACCCGCCACGACCGCAAAACCCCGTCCCTGCTCGCCCGCGCGCGCCGCTTCCACGGAGGCGTTCAGCGCCAGAATATTGGTCTGGAAGGCAATGCCGTCGATGACGCTCAGGATATCGGCGATGCGCGCCGAGCTGCCGGCGATGTCGCGCATCTTCTCAATGACGTAGCAGACCATTTCGCTGCCATGATCGGCGGTATCGGAGACCGACTGCGCCAGCTGATGCGCCTGCCCGGCGTTATCGGCGTTAAGTTTCACCGTGGCGGTGATCTCTTCCATGCTGGCGGCCGTCTGTTCCAGCGAGGTGGCGGTGGATTCCGTGCGCTGGGCCAGGTTCAGGTTCCCTGCCGTCAGCTCGCGGCTGCCGGTATCAATCTGCGAGCTGGCGTCACGCACCCGCAGAACGGAGTTCATCAGCGACTGGCGCATCTCTTCGATGACCGCGTTGAGGCGATTAAATTCCTGGCTCGCCGGCGCGTTCAGGGTGTGGGTTAAATCCCCGGCCGCTACGTGCTCCAGCTGGGCAATTGAGGCTGAAAGCGGCTTGAGCAGCATATGGCGCAGCACCAGCCAGGCCAGCACGATAATGCCTGCCGTCAGCAGCGCCGCGACGATAATCAGGATCAGCACACGGGTTTTACTCGCCTGCACGGCGCTCACCTCCGCTTTGCCGCGCGCCTCGCTCCACGTCTGGAACGCCTGCATATCGTTATCAAACTGCTTCGCCACCGGGACCAGCTTACTTTCCAGCAGATCGTAATAGCCGTCCGCACTTTGCTCGTTCAGGGCCTTCAGCATCGGGCTGATACCCTGCTGGTTGTACACCGCCAGGCTCGAGGCGACGTTATCCAGCAGCTTTTGCCCCTGCTCATCCGCCACGCCGCCGCCGATCACGCCCTTCAGCGTTTTCTGTGCCAGCGCCACTTCCTGGTTAATGGTTTTGACCGCCCTGGCCGCATCGTCCAGCAGGCCGACCTCCATCATGCGGACGGCCTGACCCGCTTCGTTACGCGCGCGCAGGATCAGCGTATAGCCGGCATTCAGCTGCACCATCTGTTCACCCTGAAGATGATTGATGCGCTGGAGAGAAGTGGAACTTTGTGTAAGGGCATAAATGCCAATGCCGCTGACAATCAGCAGCAGAAGGGTCATAACGGCCAGTAAAGAGAGCAAGCCGGTACGAATCGATAGCGTTTTAAGCATGATGTTATTTCCGGTAGCGAGATATTTCTGGGCATAAAAAAAGAGTATCGACCGCTACCGGAAAATGTTTAGAGTTTAAGCAATTTCAGCATGTTATCGCCCTGTTAAAGATGTATTCACACGGGTAACAGGCGAGCTCTGGCGGTTCTCCCACAGCACCGTCAGGCCGCGCTGGAGCGCGATAAAAATAAACAGCAGAATACCGATGGCGATTTTGGTCCACCAGGAGCTGAGCGTGCCGTCGAAGTTGATGTAGGTCTGAATCAGCCCCTGGATCGCCACGCCAAACAGCGTACCGAGCACCGTCCCTACCCCGCCGCTGAGCAGCGTACCGCCAATCACCACCGAGGCAATGGCGTCAAGCTCAACGCCCACCCCCGCCAGGGCATAGCCTGCCTGGGTGTATACCGAAAACACAATCCCCGCGAGCGTGGCAAGGCCGGTCGAAAGCATATAGATGCGGATGGTGGTGCTGCGCGTGGAAATCCCCATCAGGTTCGCGGACGTGGCGCTGCCGCCAATGGCATAAACCTGGTTACCAAACCGGGTACGGTGGGCGAGGAAGATCCCGATAACCACCACGCCCAGCATCAGCAGCCCCATTGCGCTCAGGCGCCCCCCGCCGGGGATTTTCCACGCCAGGCTGGAGAGCGTGTCGTAGATCGGGTGGTTAATCGGAATTGACTCCTCCGACACCAGATAGCTCACGCCGCGCAGGAAGAACATCCCGGCGAGGGTGATGATAAACGCCGGGATTTTCAGCGCGTCGATCAAAAGCCCCATAAAGGCGCCGAACGCGCAGCCCATAATCAGCACCAGCGGGAACGCCAGCAGCGGCGAAATGCCCCAAAAGCCAATCGCCTTGGCAAGGAACACGCCGGTAAAGGCGATCACCGACCCAACGGAGAGATCGATCCCGCCGGAGAGGATCACAAACGTCATGCCGACGGCGATAATGCCTAAAAAGGCGTTGTCGGTCAGGATGTTGCAAATCACCCGCGTGGAGGCGAAGCCCGGGAACTGGGTCAGGCAGTAAAGGTATCCCAGCACGAACACACCCAGCGTGATCATTAACGGCAAATTACGTTTTATCATGACCGCGGAACCCCTTAATGAGAGTGATAAAGCGCGGCGACTGCACGATAAGTACGATAAGCACCACGACCGCTTTGACGACCTGATTAAGCTCCGGCTGGAACCCGGAGAGCAAAATACCGGTATTCATACCCTGAATAATTAACGCCCCCACCACCGAGAGCAGCAGATTAAAACGTCCGCCCATCAGCGACCCACCGCCGATAACCACCGCGAGGATCGCATCAAGCTCCAGCCAGAGTCCGGCGTTGTTGGCATCCGCCCCGCGAATGTCGGCCGCCACAATCACCCCGGCAATCGCAGCACAGACGCCGCTCAGCACGTAGGTCAGCATCACCATCAGCCGTGTATTTACCCCGGCGTTTTTCGCGGCCCGAATGTTAATCCCCACCGCTTCGATGAACATCCCGAGCGCCGTTTTGCGTGTGAAAAGCCAGAACACCACCAGCGTCACCAGCGCGACGATCACCGGGGTCGGGAAGAACAGAAAATTACCGCTGCCGATCCACGCAAGATTCGGGGAGGTAAAGGTGACGATTTGACCGGAGGTGATAAGCTGCGCCACACCGCGCCCGGCCACCATCAAAATCAACGTCGCGACAAACGGCTGGATCTTGAGCACCGCGACCAGAATGCCGTTCCACAGCCCGGCTAATACACCGGAGCCCAGCGCGGCCAGCAGAACCACCGGCAGGCTGTGCCCGGCAACGGTCATCGAGGCGGCGGTGGCGCCCGCAATTGCCATTACCGCACCGACGGAGAGGTCAATCCCGCCGGTGGCAATCACCAGCGTCATGCCCATCGCCAGCAGTGCCACGGGCGCGGCACGGTTTAAGATGTCGATCGGGCTACCAAACAGGCGGCCATCCTGCACGACGATCTGGAAGAAATGCGGAGCCACCAGGCTATCCACCAGCAGCACCAGCAGCAGCGCCACGATTTGCGGCGTGCCGGTCGGCCAGCTGAAGCGGCGCTTCGCTTCGCCAGTTTGCGAAAGAGAACGGGACATCACATATGACTCCTTACGCCGCGATGGCATTCATGATCGCCGGAACCGACAGTTTATCCAGCGGGATCTCTGCCACCTGCCTGCGATCGCGCATGATGATGACGCGATCGGCATAGCCAACCAGCTCCTCCAGCTCAGACGAGATCACCAGCAGCGCCAGACCGTCGGCGCACAGCGTTTCGATAAGCCGGATGATTTCGGCATGCGCGCCCACGTCGATACCGCGCGTGGGCTCGTCGAGGATCAGGAACTGCGGTTTGGTCAGCAGCCAGCGCGAGAGCAACACCTTCTGCTGATTACCGCCCGAAAGGAACTCGATGGGCTGTTCCGCGCTCGGGGTACGGATACCGAGCTGGCGGATGAAGCGCTCGGCAATGGCGTTCTGCTCGCGCTTAGGGATCGGACGCAGCCAGCCGCGCTGGGCCTGTAGCGCCAGAATGATGTTTTCCCGCACCGAGGCGGCGGCAATAATCCCGTCCGTTTTTCTGTCCTCCGGGCAGAAGCCCACGCCGAGGCACGACGCCTGATGTGGTGAACGTAGCGTTTGTGGTTTGCCTTTGATCAGCGCCGTTCCGCTGTCGGCAGGTTTGATCCCGAAGATCACTTCGGCGGTTTCGGTGCGCCCGGAGCCTAACAGCCCTGCCAGACCCACAATTTCACCGGGGCGTACCTCGAGGTTAAACGGCGCGATGGTCCCTTTTCTGCCGTAATCGTGAAACGCGGCGATCGGTTTTTCGCTCAGCAGCGTACGGCCCGCGCGCTGGAGTGCGTTGGTCTCCAGCTCGCGGCCCAGCATCATTTTGACCAGCTCAATCTGCGGCAGCTCGCGGGTTTCCCGGCAGCCGACAAAGCCGCCGTTGCGCAGCACCGTAATACGGTCGCTTACCTCGTAAACCTGATCGAGGAAGTGCGTAACAAAGATCAGGCTCACGCCCTGATCGCGCAGCTGGCGCATCAGGGTAAAAAGCATCTCCACTTCCTGGGTATCGAGGCTGGCGGTGGGTTCATCGAGGATCAGCACTTTCGCCGAGAGATCGATAGCGCGACAGATCGCCACGATCTGCTGCATCGCCACGGAAAAACGGTTCAGCGGTTCGCGCACGTCGAGAGAGAAGCCATACGATTCCATCAGCTTCGCGGCGCGCGCTTCCATCTCTTTACGGCGCAGCAGGCCAAAACGTCTGGGCTCGCGGCCAATAAACAGGTTATCCGCTACCGACATGTTTGGCAGCAGGTTCACTTCCTGGTAGACCGTGCCGATCCCCAGTTGCTGCGCATGCGCGGTGTTTTTGGGCGAAATAGCATTACCTTCCAGCCAGATAGCGCCGCGATCGGCGTGATAGACCCCGGTCAGGGTTTTAATCAGCGTCGACTTCCCCGCCCCGTTTTCGCCGAGCAACGCCATGATCTCCCCCCGCCGCAGGCTGAAATCAACGTTATCCAGCGCCTTAACGCCAGGGAAAAATTTACTCAGGCCCTCTGTGCGGAGGATTTCCTGGTGTTGTTCGGTGGTCATGGTTTCCCCTCACCCTGACCCTCTCCCCGGAGGGGAGAGGGGATTATTCGTGCCAGTCTTTAATTTTCTGCCCAAACTGCCCTTTTCCCTCTCCCCTCCGGGGAGAGGGCTAGGGTGAGGGTGGGCTGAGCTTAGTAGCCCATATTTTTCTTCTTCTCTAACTCTTCTTTCGCCGTGTCCGGCAGGTAGAGCGTGGATTTGGTGATGGTCAACTTCTCAGGCTGGGTGCCGTCTTTCTTGAATTTCTCCAGCGCATCGAATGCCGGGCCCGCCATGTTCGGCGTCAGCTCCACGCTGGCGTTCGCTTCGCCGTCAATCATCGCTTTGTAGATGTCCGGTACGCCGTCGATCGAGCCGGTGAGAATATCTTTGCCCGGCTTCAGGCCCGCTTCTTTGATGGCCTGGATGGCGCCGATCACCATGTCGTCGTTGTGGGCGTAAACCATGCAGATATTTTTGCCGTTATTTTCTGCCTTGATGAAGCTTTCCATGACCTCTTTACCCTTGCTGCGGGTGAAGTCGCCGGACTGAGAACGGATGATCTTGATGTTTGGTGCTTTGGCGATGGCCTCCGCGAAACCTTTCTTACGGTCGATAGCCACGCTCGCCCCGACGGTGCCCTGCAACTCAACCACGTTACACGGCTTGCCATCCACCTGCTTCACCAGCCAGTCACCAATCAGTTTGCCTTCCAGCACGTTATCGGCGGTGACGGTGGTCATATAGAGAGATTTGTCTTTAACGTCGATGGAACGGTCGAGCAAGAACACAGGAATTTCAGCCTCTTTAGCTTCCTTCAGCACCGGCTCCCAGCCCGTGGCAACAACCGGGGCGATAAAGATGGCATCCACGCCCTGAGCGATAAAAGAGCGCACCGCTTTAATCTGATTCTCTTGCTTTTGCTGACCATCGGCGATTTTCAGGGTAATACCGCGCTTTTCGGCCTCACTTTTCGCCACGTTCGTTTCAGCGGCGCGCCAGCCGGATTCAGATCCGACCTGCGAAAATCCAACGGTTAACGGTGCGGCCATCGCCATAGACGACATGGCTGCCGAAACTGCTGTAACAAGAAGTAAGCGCTTCCACATATGAACGTCCTCGTAGGGTAGGTTATTGTTGGTTAAAAGATGTTCTGCGGATGAACTATAGCCAATGGAATATGTTACGGATTGCGTTACATCACACTTCAGAAAAGTGAATAAAACGTTAATCACAAGTTTGTAATCGCTTTCATTTCCACATTTAAAATGCGGCTGAGTTTATGGATTATCCTGTCATGGAAACGGTCTGAAAAGTGAAAGCGCGAGGGAGATAAGACGAAAACAGGCGAAGACTTTCAGCGCCAGTTGGCTATAATACCTGCCACTTGTTTACCATCCATTTTAAAGGACACCGACATGAGCTTACTCAACGTCCCTGCGGGTAAAGAACTGCCAGAAGACATCTACGTTGTGATCGAAATCCCGGCCAACGCAGATCCAATCAAATACGAAATCGACAAAGACACCGGTGCGCTGTTCGTTGACCGTTTCATGTCTACCGCCATGTTCTATCCGTGCAACTACGGCTACATCAACCACACTCTGTCTCTGGACGGTGATCCGGTTGACGTACTGGTCCCAACGCCATACCCATTGCAGCCAGGCTCCGTCATTCGCTGCCGCCCTGTTGGCGTGCTGAAAATGACTGACGAAGCGGGTGAAGATGCGAAACTGGTTGCCGTACCGCACACCAAGCTGAGCAAAGAGTACGATCACATTAAAGATGTGAACGACCTGCCAGAGCTGCTGAAAGCGCAGATCGCCCACTTCTTCGAGCACTACAAAGATCTCGAAAAAGGCAAATGGGTTAAAGTTGAAGGCTGGGATAACGCAGAAGCGGCGAAAGCAGAAATCATCGCCTCTTTCGAACGTGCAGCTAAGAAGTAATTCTTACTGCTGATACTAAGCCCCGCGCGTCGGGGCTTTTTTTTTCTCTGGTTAAAAGCCCTACAGATGATTTTTAAGAAGAATCTCATTCATTTTGGGCGAGGCATTCAAAAATGAAAAAAATATCCCTATTAATTATGGTGGGAGTAGTTGAATAGCTTGGCTGTTCACAACATACTGTCATGATGAACATTAATCCCCATTTATTATTGGATTCATATGTCATCCATTAACATTGATGTAGCCCGCCCAACTGGAATTTATTTTATTATTGAAAGGCTGTATTCCCGCGATGGCCTTATGCCTTCCTTTGGAGAAATAAGCCCCTCTTTAACGCAGGTGCACCGTACTGTCATTCAGCTAAAACGTAAGCAAGACATGTTCATGGATGGGGTTAAAGTTACCCCAAAAGATATTACCCTTTGGCAACAGATAAAATACCTTACGGGTTCAAAAGTCACGACTAAAGATACAGATACGCTAGTGTATACAACCGATTTTATCGGCTCCCTTGTTGCCACAACGCCGTTAGGCAATATTGAACTTGAGAATATTCCTCGGTTCCTCACTACAGAGTCTATCCACTCCCTGCCACAGGCGGTGAGTTATGGTCGAGATCCCATTCCACATGTTCTCCTTTATGGTCGTAAGGATATTATCTTTTTTATGGATAATGGTGGAAAAGGTACACCAACCGCTATTGCAAAATATAACCATAATACGCGTGATCTTGCCATAATCAAAGATCAGCTAGAAGCCAGTAAGACAATGAAAGAGCTGCTCTCAAAAGGAGCAAAACTATGAGTAAAAAAAGTCATTTAGTAAGTTTAACCATCCTTATCATTGCCGCGTTTATCTTCGGCAGAAGCACGTATATTGAATACCTGGCATGGTATTATGGGACCAATGATTTAATATTTAACGAAACAACCCCCTCATTAGTATCCAGTTTATTTAACGGGCTCTACTTCGCCCTTTCAGCATGTATTATTTACGTGTTACTCATTATATTAAAGAGAATCCCCAAAAATATTGTAGTTTCATGTCTGCTTCAGTTCTGTATTAATATTGGGCTATATACTCTTTTTGTTGCAGTAGATAGAGGTTATAGTAAATTGCATACTTTAGGCTCTGGTGCTACTGACATCACCCACAGCTATTTTTTAGGGGCGTTGCTGACGAGCACTCTCCTGACCGTCGCGATCGTGAGCGTAATACATGCTAAGTTTCTTTCTTCAAAGCATAAAGATGGGCTACATAAAGGCGTTTGATTGCTATGGCAAAGACAGCAAAGGGCAGTATCTCTGCATCATGACGTTCCAGCTTGCCTGGTTTATGTTTTACTTATGGATCCCTTATCGAAGCGATTATGCGATTCTGCTGTTTTTACTGTTCTTTCTGCCCGTCATTTCAAGCAATACGCGGTGCATAAACTACTATGGCCGTTCACGCTCCTTGTGTTTGTTATGGCTTATCGCCCCGTACATCATGCTGTTCATTCCTTTGTTTTTAACCCGGCGCAAGGATACAGAACAAAGCTGATTGAACAAAAAACAACGCCACCTTACGGTGGCGTTGTCGTTTTTCAGAACTGGTCTCTGTCTAACCAGTTACCGCTTTCAATCAGCGTTAACCCGTCGACCGAACGTTGGTACACATACATCCATGCACTGCCGTAAGGCGTCTGGATCAACTGGCGAGCGTATTCACCGCCCCTGGTGCGCAAGGCATCAAGTTCGGCCAGCGTAGCATTATCAATACGATAAACCTCACCCTGTACCGTTCCGTTCCCCGGAACCGCGCCTGGATAGTGGCCCAGACTGTACAACTGGTAGTTTTCGATTGTGTAATTTCCCAGCAACTGGGCGTTGGTCATCCAGTGGCTGTTGCCTTGCTTGGTTCGTAAACTGCCGTAAACAAATATTCGCATTGCTAAAACTCAAACTGATAGAGCAGATCAAGTGCCTGGTCTACGCCGGACACTGCTTCCAGATATAGCTTAGGCATCAGGCGATAACGTAACGTGAGTGTAGCCAGTGAGTCAAAGATCCCCACGCCATATTTTACCTGTAGACCCGGCAGTACATAGCCGCTGACCACTACCTGCGAAGAGTCACCCACGCCCTGAGTGTCCAGCGCCAGATTGCTTACGCCAAACGTCTCGCCGATTTTACCCACAACCTGACCACTTTGTGCAACCCCCAGACCGACTAACATCGATGTCATTGCCGCACCATCGCCCTGTTGGCTATCCAGACCCTGGCCGCGCAGCAGGTAGGAGAGCGCTTCCTGCTGCGACATGGCCGGGTCAGAGAAGATCTCTGCCTTAGGTTCATCGGCGGAGCCCGTCACGCGCACGCCCGCAATCACATCATCTTCGGTGGCTTCCGGGTTACGGATCGCTTCGATATTGAGTACCGGCTGATTCGGTGGGCCGGAGAACAGCAGCTCACCTTTACGCACAATCAAATCCTGACCGTAGGCATGGAAGCGCCCTTCAGGAATATTGATTTGTCCATTGAGGCCAAGCCCCTGTTGATCCTGCGCCACCTTCAGGTCACCCGTGAGTCTCGCCTTCAGCCCAAACGCGTCCAAACGCACGTTATTCCCCACGTGCACGATAAGATTACTATTGATCGGTATGCCAGCGCTCTTCTGTTCAACAGGTTTCAGATTTTCATTGAGCATAACTTCATCACTGGAGACGCCAACCGCGCTTTCCGGCACCTCGTGAACCACGATGCGCGCCCACGGGACGTCGACGCGGCCGTCCAGCGTGAAGAGGCTTGGCGTTGCCTCAAAGACCACGTCTGGCGATACGTCCAGCCGCACCATCGGCGGTACCGTGATACGCACCCTGCTGCCTTTGGCCGCAATACGGGCGCGCCAGTTGTCGAGCTGGCTCCAGTCTGCGTCACCAGTCAGGTTGATTTGTCCCTGCTGTGTCAGCACTGAGCCACTAAGGGTTGAGCTTTGGCCGTTAAAGTTCATCGTCAGCTGGCTTGGCTGCATATCGAACGGCATAAAGTTACCGTCAATGTCCACGCCGTTTAACCGCATTTGGCCAAACAGCTGCGGGCTTTGCGCATCCCCCGCCAGACGCAGGTTGGCGCTGAGCATCCCCGCCGCCTTTTCTCCCCGCGAGAAAATCGGATTCACCATCGCCAGGTTGAAGTTGCGAATATTGACGTTGCCGCCGAGATTGCGCCGCCCTTGCGGATCGGTAATTTGCACCTGTCCGTCAAGCTGACCGTTGTTGGTCAGACGAATAAGCCATCCCAGTTCCGCACGATTGTTACGCAGGTCAGCGTTCACATTCAGGGTGTCGAACGCCACCGGCAGCGGAGCGTCATTGACCTCCTGCGTCACCTTCACGTTACGCCCGGAGAGGGTAACGCTGCCCTGCGGCAGTCCCTCTTTAGTGGTGTCCCACGCGACGTCCGCTTTACCGCTGAAGACCCCGCTGGCCTGGGTGGTTTCCGGCATAAACGGTTTCAGCATCGCCAGGTCAAAACGGTTGAGGTTGATCTGCGCGCGTCCTTCCGCGCCCGCATCAATGGTCTGCGGCACGCACAGCTCAGCATTCGGGTTGGTCCAGCAGTGTGGCCCAATGCTGATCTTTTGCTCCGCATTGCGGTAGTCCAGCGCGATGGATCGGGACAGCACCAGCGGGCCGACCGGCGTGCTGAAGCGGGTGTTATCCAGCACGCCCTTCCAGCGCGTTGCCTGGCGGTCAAAACTGCCCGTCAGGTGCATCTGCCCGGAGACCGGCTCGCCCTGCACGCGCAGCTGGAGATCGTGCTGCTTTTCGTTACCTTTTGCCGCCAGCGTGACCAGACTGATGTTCACGTCCGGCTGGGAGATACGCTCCACGCGCAGGTCCAGGTTTCCGCCGATCTGATCGGTGGATTTCACGTCCCCTTCGACGCGCACGCGGGCAATGGAAAGTTCCTGCCAGCGCAGGTTATTGGCGGTGATGTCCGCCAGCAGCTGCGGCGCCTCCACTGTACCGCGAACCTTCACTAACCCCTTCGCCGTCCCGCCAAGACCCGGCAGGGCGTTATCGAGATTTGGCGCGTCGATGGTGGCATCCAGATCGAGATCTTTCACCCCCAGCTCGCCTTTGATATCTGCCGTGTTGCGGCCCAGCGCCACGTGCAGGCCCGGGATCACCCACTGGAGATAGCTGTTGCCCTTAAGCGAGCCCTCTACGTTGACTTTGTTCTGCTTCACATTACCGGTGAGCTTGAGTTCCGGCACGTCCATCTGCCAGGTGCCACCGTACAGGCTACCGCGGGTTTTGATCAGACCATTCAGTTTTGACGGCCAGTCCGGGACTTCTTTAGCGGTGTTGATCCCGGTCAGCTTCAGCTCGCCGCGCCAGCTGATCGCCTGCTGCCAGTCGAGCAGCGCGGTCAGCTCGGTTTTCCCTTCCAGCGCCGCCACGGTCAGCTTGTCGAGGTTAACCTGCAACTCGTTACCCTTCGCATCCAGAGTAATATCGGCGGGCGGTACCCCCTGCCCCTTCACTGCCGTGCGGAACGACAGCGTGTAGTCGGTCATTTTGCCACTCAGCTTCAGCTTTAGATCGTCGGCCTGGAACTGCTTTTCACCGGTGAACGGCCAGTAAAGCTGCTTGCTGACAATCTCAAGGTTGAGCGGTAGACCGGCCTCTGCCAGCTGGGTTTGCCCGCGCAGTACCATATCCACAGGGCCGGAGAGGTTCACGCCGAACTCCAGCTTCTCGCGCAGCGCGCCGCCGACTTTCACCTTCACCTTCTCGCCTTTCAGCGGATCGATGTTCAGGGCGCTGTTAAGGGTAATATCTACCGGCCAGTTATCGCGCAGCAGCGCATTGCCTGAGGCGTTTACCGACCCCTGGTTGGTATCGATATCCAGCGCGTCGAGCTTCATGTTGCCCTCGATACTGCTGACTTTAAGCAGCATGTTGAAGACCGTCAGATCGGTATCGCCGGTCAGACGCAACTGCTCGCCTTTAAACTCTTCGATATTGAGGTTCAGCGGCAGATGCACGTCGGTCATCTCCGGCAGAACCGGTTTCGAGAAGAGATCTTTCAGCGTTTCACCCAGCGGTTTTTCTTCCGGCTGCGGGTTCTGGATCTTCGGCTCGACGATCTCTTCCTGCGCCACGTCGGCCACCTTCGGCAGCGCAATCAGCAGCCCTTGCAGGGAGGTTGGGGTCAGGGTGAGGTTTTTCTCCTGCCAGCGCAGACCGGAGGTGAAATCCATCACGGATACCGTCGTGTCGTCGATTTTGATATTGACGTTATCCAGCGCGACCCGGTAGAGCGCAATCGGGTACGGCGTGGAGAGATTCAGCGGGCCGCTGTCCTCTTCTTCGACAGGCTCAGACTTCGGCATTTTTTTGGAGTCTATCGCCACATTCACATCTTTTAGCGACAGATCGTTTACGCACAGCTGGCTATCCCGCAGGCAGCCGAGCTTGACCGCCAGATGAAACTCGCCCGCGTTCACCGCCACGCCGGGCTGTTCATAACGAATATTCTTCAGGCGCAGATCGCGCCAGCCGCCCGTCACCTGGCCGATTTCCAGCCCTGGCACCCAGCGGTTCGCGGCGTTAAACAGCAGATGCAGGCCCGTGGTGGTACCCACCAGAAATGCCACCGTGCCGAGCAGTAATACGATAAAAATCAGCACTCCGAGGCTTATCTTCTTCCATAAACTCATAATTCAGGCCCCAGACCGATGTAAAACTGTAAACCGTGTTCTTCTTTGTCGCCCACCGGAACGGCGAAATCGAGCTTGATCGGCCCGACCGGTGACTGCCAGCGCACGCCCACACCCGCGCCGGTTTTGAAATCGCTGCGGCGGATGTCGTTCACCGCCTCGCCGCTGTCGACAAACATGGCGCCCCACCATTTGCCGCTGACGTTGTACTGATACTCCAGCGAGCCGGTCGCCAGTTTAGAGGCCCCGGTCAATTGGCCTTTCTCGTTTTCAGGTGAGATCGATTTGTACTTATAGCCGCGAATGCTGCGGTCGCCCCCGGCGAAGAAACGCAGATCTGGCGGAACGCGTTCGAAGTCACCGGTTTCGATCCAGCCCAGGTTGCCGCGAACCACAAAGCGGTGCTTGTCGTAGAGGGTACGGATCCAGACGTTTTGCGCCTGCACGACGGAGAAATCCACGTCTGAGCCCCAGGCGGAGTTGGAATAATCGATGGAGTAGCGCTGTGAATCGCCCCAGGTCGGCATCAGGCCACCGCGCGAGCGGGTACGGCTGATCATCACGCCCGGATAAAGCAGCATGGTGGTGTTGGTGACGTTTGCCTGAGTAAAGTGGTCAAGGCTCCAGCGCAGGTTAATGGCGCGCTGCCAGCCGCTGGAGAGATCCCAGAAGCGTGATACCGCAAGCGTCGTCGAATCCTGCTCGGTATCGTTCAAATCGGTACGTTTAAAGCCGCCCTGCACGAGGTAGTATTGCTCAAGCGGATTTTTCAGCAGCGGCATTTTATAGCTGAAGTCCAGCTGCTGTTCAGGCGCAGACAGGCTGAGGCTGGTGGTCAGGCTGTGACCGTAGGAGTTCATCCACGGTTTTTTCCACGAGGCTTTCACGCGCGGGCCGACGTCCGTGGAGTAGCCGACACCGGTCTCAATGGTGTTCTCGGTGCGCGGTGAGACCACGCCATGCAGCGGTAACACTTTCGTTTTACGGGATTTATCAAATTGCGGTGCCACCACCACGGAGTTAAACCAGCCGGTGGCAGATAAACGACGGTTCAGCTCGCCCAGGTCGCTAGACTGGTAGTAGTCGCCCTTTTTGAACGGCACCAGGTTTTGCAGATACTCATCACGGATTTGCGATCCTTCAAAGGTTACATCGCCAAACCGATAGCGCTCGCCGCTGTCGTAATCGATATCCCAGAATGCCTGACGTCGTTCAAGCGCAACGCCCAGCTGGCTTTTGTTGAACTGGCTGTCAAAGTAGCCTTTGCGCAGCGAAACGCTGGTTAAGGATTTTTTAAAGCGATCGTAATCCCCGTGATTAAGCACGGTGCCCACTTTCGGGCGGTTGCTGAGCAGATCCAGGTAGTCACGATCCGTGCGTGCACCGCCGCGCAGCACCACGTTCGTGCCGCCAATCAGGACGGGTTCTCCCGGCGAGACGCGGGCAATCAATACCTGACGTCCTTTAGCCGGCGGCGGGCGTAAATCGAAATCAATGGTGGGTTCGTAGTACCCCAACGCCTTTAAGCCTTCGCGAATGGCGTCATCCACGCGCGCGCGAAAACGCCGATCCGGCGTGACTTCATCGCTCTGGATGGTGGAAAGCTGCGCACGCACGTTTTTTTCCAGCGCCCCGGATAACCCCTCAACCTGCAAACGGACATTCGCCGCGCTGGCAATCCCGCTTGTCAGCATTAAACTGACTAAACATAACTGGCGGATCTTTGTCACGTTTTCTCCTGAATATCCCTGTTTCCACCCTGGAAGCAAATGCAGTGCCGCTCCGCGGCAAAATACGGCCTGAAAGCCAAAAACCCAAATTACGGGTTGAAAAAGGGCCTAACACCCAAATATTTCTTATGATTAAATCTAGACTCATTCATCGCATTTATTGTGTTCAATTAAACGCTTCGTGACAACCTTAACCGAAACAACGCTACCCCGGAGGCCCCACCGTGAGTTTATTTGATAAAAAGCATCTGGTATCACAAGCCGATGCGTTACCGGGACGCAACACCCCTATGCCAGTGGCGACATTACACGCCGTAAACAACCATTCAATGACAAACGTTCCTGATGGAATGGAGATCGCCCTGTTTGCCATGGGCTGCTTCTGGGGCGTAGAACGCCTGTTCTGGCAACTGCCGGGCGTGTACAGCACCGCTGCGGGCTACACCGGAGGATATACGCCTAACCCAACCTACCGCGAAGTCTGTTCCGGTGAGACCGGTCATGCTGAAGCGGTACGTGTGGTGTATGACCCGAGCGTCATCAGCTATGAACAGCTGCTCCAGGTGTTCTGGGAAAACCATGACCCGGCGCAGGGCATGCGTCAGGGTAACGATCACGGCACCCAATACCGCTCGGCCATCTATCCGCTCACCCCTGAGCAGGAGGCTGCGGCCCACGCCAGCCTGACGCGTTTCCAGGAAGCGATGCAGGCAGCCGGTGATAAACGTCAGGTCACGACGGAAATCGCTACTGCGAAACCGTTCTACTATGCCGAAGACGACCACCAGCAGTATCTGCATAAAAACCCGTACGGCTACTGCGGCATTGGCGGCATCGGCGTCTGTCTGCCTCCACAGCAGGACTGATTACTGCATCAGCGCCACGCGAGCCGCGTGGCGCGCCTGTAAGCAAAAGTGTCAGTTCATTACTTAACCACTCACTGCCTTTTCATCCGGCCACTTTTTGCCGAAAACGTGACCTCTGGCAGATTTACACGCCTTTACGCTATACTACCGCTGAAATAATCGGCTCAACGCTACGAGCTGAGTTCAATGTGTCTTCACACGAATGGTATCAACTCCCCTTCTGAGGATCTGGCGAGAAGCCGGATAAACTATGTTAAACAGTATTTTAGTAATACTTTGTCTTATTGCCGTCAGTGCATTTTTCTCGATATCGGAGATCTCGCTGGCTGCCTCCCGTAAAATCAAACTGAAGCTGCTTGCCGACGAGGGCAACATCAACGCATCACGCATTCTGAAAATGCAGGAAAACCCAGGCATGTTCTTTACCGTGGTGCAGATTGGCCTGAACGCGGTCGCCATTCTTGGCGGTATCGTGGGTGATGCAGCATTTTCTCCGGCGTTTTATAGCCTGTTTGTAAAGTACATGTCCGCAGAGCTGGCCGAGCAGTTGAGCTTCATCCTCTCCTTCTCGCTGGTCACCGGTTTGTTCATTCTATTCGCGGACCTGACCCCGAAACGCATCGGTATGATTGCGCCAGAAGCTGTGGCTTTGCGTATCATCAACCCGATGCGCTTCTGCCTGTATGTCTTCCGTCCGCTGGTGTGGTTCTTCAACGGCCTGGCGAACGTCATTTTCCGCATCTTCAAGCTGCCGATGGTGCGTAAAGACGACATCACCTCCGACGATATTTATGCGGTGGTGGAAGCCGGGGCGCTGGCAGGCGTGCTGCGCAAGCAGGAGCACGAGCTGATCGAGAACGTTTTCGAACTGGAATCCCGTACCGTGCCGTCCTCCATGACCGGCCGTGAGAACATCATCTGGTTCGATCTGCATGAAGACGAGCAGAGCCTGAAGACTAAAGTGGCGCAGCATCCGCACTCCAAGTTCCTGGTCTGTAACGAAGATATCGACCATATCATCGGCTATGTGGACTCCAAAGACCTGCTGAACCGCGTGCTAGCAAACCAGAGCCTGGCGCTGAACAGCGGCGTGCAGATCCGCAACACCCTGATTGTGCCGGACACCCTAACGCTCTCCGAAGCGCTGGAAAGTTTCAAAACCGCCGGTGAAGACTTCGCGGTGATCATGAACGAATATGCGCTGGTGGTGGGCATTATCACCCTCAACGACGTCATGACGACGCTGATGGGCGACCTGGTCGGCCAGGGGCTGGAAGAGCAAATTGTGCAGCGTGATGAGAACTCATGGCTGATCGATGGTGGTACGCCGATTGAAGACGTCATGCGCGTGCTCGACATCGACGAGTTCCCGCAGTCCGGAAACTACGAGACCATCGGCGGCTTTATGATGTTTATGCTGCGTAAGATCCCGAAACGTACCGACTCGGTGAAATTCTCTGGCTTCAAGTTTGAAGTGGTGGATATTGATAACTACCGCATCGACCAGCTGCTGGTAACGCGCATTGATAGTAAACCGACCGTGCTGGTACCGAAGCTGCCAGACGCGGAAGATAAGGTGTCAGCGTAACCCTTTGTATGTCCCACAAACATCAACGGCTCCCATCGGGAGCCGTCTTTTTAACTACTACTGCATAGCACGTTGGTTAAGCCATCTCAGTTTGCAGACGCATAACCTGACGGTTGACTTCGGACATCACAGACAAGTGCAGTTTGTCCTTCACTTTCGGGATAAGGATTTTGCCCTTATCGAACTCAAAAGCGCCAACATCCTTGATATACAACCGTCCACGGAACAGGATCTTCACGTACTTCGCCACCTGAAGCGGGTTGTAGCGTTGGAAAATTTTCATTCTTGTATCTCCTGCGAATCATACGCCCTTGCGGTGCCACAATCGGCCCGACTGTCCTGAGCGCAAATTTTGATGCCCAATGACTATAGACCAGAACCTCGTACTTACCCAGTGTGCATAAGTTTATTTACCGTTTGATTACAATTATTCAGAATAATCTTTGCAAAGCGTGATACAGAGCAGTATATGCCGTCGTTTTTGCGTGGATATGTGCGTTCGCCCGCAAACTGGCATCGGGATTGCGGGAAAAGCCCATTGATCGCACTTATGATTAAAAGCGCATGACCAAGTGGTCGGATCACCTGCTCACAATAAGGAAACACCATGACCCTACGTAACCTCCTGGCAGCAGCTTGCCTGTTGCTGCCGCTGATGGCTTCCGCACACAACATTGAAAAAGGACAACGTGTCCCGCCGGTCGGCATTGCTGACCGGGGAGAATTGATTCTCGACAATGATAAGTTTAGCTATAAAGCCTGGAATAGCGCGCAGCTTGCGGGCAAAGTGAGAGTTGTACAGCATATTGCCGGACGTACATCCGCTAAAGAGAAAAACGCCACCCTCGTGGAAGCGATCAAGGCCGCAAAACTCCCGCACGATCGCTACCAGACCACCACCATCGTGAATACCGACGACGCGATTCCCGGCTCCGGGATGTTTGTGCGCTCAAGCCTTGAGAGCAATAAGAAGCTCTATCCCTGGTCGCAGTTTATTGTCGACAGCAACGGCGTGACGCGTAAGGCGTGGCAGCTGGAAGAAGAGAGTTCAGCGATTGTTGTGCTGGACAAAAACGGTCGCGTACAGTGGGTTAAAGACGGCGCGCTGACGCAGGATGAGGTGCAGCAGGTAGTAGCCCTGCTGCATAAGCTACTGGCTCAGTAAAGTGACACCCTGAAGCCAGGGTTGAGGAACGACTCGCGCGGGGTGTAGTCCAGTGGCTTACCCTGCCAGTCATGCACATGCGCGCCTGCGGCCGCAGCCACCGCATGCCCTGCCGCCGTATCCCAGACGTTCGTCGGCCCGAAACGGGGGTACAACTGCGCCTGCCCTTCCGCCACCAGACAGAACTTCAGCGACGAGCCAATCGACGTCGTCTGGTGTTCGCCCAGCTGTTGCAGGTACTCCTCCAGCTCGCTGTCGCTGTGCGAGCGGCTGATCACCACCAGCGGAGGACGGGCATCTCGCACCTGGATCTGCTTACGCACGCCGCACTCTTCCTTCCAGGCTTTACCTTCCGCCGCGCTGTACATCACCTTCATCACCGGGGCATAAACCACGCCAAGCACCGCCTTTCCTTTTTCAATCAGGGCGATATTCACGGTAAATTCACCGTTACGCTTGATGAACTCTTTCGTGCCGTCCAGCGGGTCCACCAGCCAGTAACGCTGCCAGTGCTGACGTTCGTCCCAGCCCTGGGGCGCTTCTTCAGAAAGGACCGGAATATCCGGCGTCAGGGTCTGCAAACCTTTCAGGATCACCGTATGCGCCGCGATATCCGCCGCCGTCACCGGGGAGTCGTCCGCTTTGCTGACAACATCCATCGGTTTCGCACCGTCGTACACCTGCATAATGGCATCACCCGCATCCCGTGCGAGCTGACAAATTTGATCTAACATTCTCCACCTCTTCGTTAACGCAGTGGGCATAACTTATTGTTTTAGTTATATCGTAATGTGAACAATTCCGCTATCTGTGAAGCAATTCTGGTTTCAGCGTTCTTTTTTCTGGCAGCATTCACACTTCTGTAAGCAACAAATACTACATACATACTCTTTTGTGGCTTGGATCGAAAAAAGGACTCCTCAGATGATTAAGTTTAGCGCAACGCTCCTGGCAACGCTGATTGCGGCAAGCGTTCAGGCAGCGACGGTGGATCTCCGCATTCTGGAAACCACCGATCTGCACGGCAACATGATGGACTTCGATTACTACAAAGATACGCCTGTCGAAAAATTCGGACTGGTACGTACGGCAAGTTTGATCAACGCCGCCCGCAGTGAAGTGAAAAACAGCGTGCTGGTCGATAACGGGGACTTAATTCAGGGCAGCCCGCTCAGCGACTACATGGCGGCGAAGGGGCTGAAGAAAGGCGAGATCCATCCTGTTTATAAGGCAATGAATACGCTGGACTATGCCGTCGGCAACCTGGGCAACCACGAATTTAACTACGGCCTGAAATACCTGCACGATGCGCTGGCAGGGGCAAAATTCCCGTACGTTAATGCCAATATCATCGACGTTAAGACGAAAAAGCCGCTCTTTACCCCTTACCTGATTAAAGAGACCGAGGTTGTCGACCAGGACGGTAAAAAACAGACGCTGAAAATCGGCTATATCGGCTTTGTGCCGCCGCAGATCATGACGTGGGATAAAGCCAACCTCGACGGGAAAGTAACCGTCAACGACATTACCGAAACGGCGCGCAAATACGTGCCGGAGATGCGGGCGAAAGGCGCAGATGTGGTGGTCGTTGTGGCCCACTCTGGCCTCTCGGCCGACCCGTATCAGGCGATGGCTGAGAACTCCGTGTATTACCTCAGCCAGGTACCGGGCGTGGATGCGATCCTGTTTGGTCACGCCCACGCCGTCTTCCCGGGCAAAGATTTCGCCAGTATCAAAGGCGCGGACATCGAAAAAGGGACGCTCAACGGTGTGCCATCGGTGATGCCGGGCATGTGGGGCGACCACCTTGGCGTGGTAGATCTGGTGCTGAATAACGACAGCGGGAGCTGGAAAGTCACGCAGTCGAAAGCGGAAGCGCGTCCGATTTATGATGCCGCTGCAAAAAAATCCCTGGCCGAAGAAGATAAAAAGCTGGTCGACGTCCTGAAGCATGACCACGACGCAACGCGTGAATTTGTCAGCAAGCCGATCGGTAAATCGGCTGATAACATGTACAGCTTCCTCGCGCTGGTACAGGATGACCCGACCGTGCAGGTAGTCAACATGGCGCAGAAAGCCTATGCCGAGCACTATATTCAGGGCGATCCGGATCTGGCCAATCTGCCGGTTCTGTCTGCCGCGGCGCCATTCAAAGTGGGCGGGCGTAATAACGATCCGGCCAGCTACGTTGAGGTGGAAAAAGGCCAGCTGACCTTCCGTAATGCCGCCGATCTCTACCTCTATCCCAACACCCTCGTGGTGGTGAAAGCCACCGGGAAAGAGGTGAAGGAGTGGCTGGAGTGCTCTGCCGGACAGTTCAACCAGATCGATCCGCACAGCAGCAAACCGCAGTCGCTGATAAACTGGGACGGTTTCCGCACCTACAACTTCGACGTGATCGACGGCGTGGAATATCAGATTGATGTAACCCAGCCCGCGAAATATGACGGCGAATGTCAGGCCATTAATCCGCAGGCAGAACGCATCAAACACCTGACCTTCAACGGCAAAGCGATTGATCCGAATGCCTCTTTCCTGATGGTGACCAACAACTACCGCGCCTATGGCGGTAAGTTTGCCGGTACGGGTGACAGCCACATCGCCTTTGCCTCGCCGGATGAGAACCGTTCGGTGCTGGCGGCGTGGATTAGCGCGGAGTCGAAAAAAGCGGGTGAAATTCATCCGGCGGTGGATAACAACTGGCGTCTGGCGCCGATCCACAGCGACACGACGCTGGATATTCGCTTTGAGACATCACCGTCCGATAAAGCAGCCGCGTTTATCAAGGATAAGGCGCAGTATCCGATGAAACAGGTCGCGACGGATGATATTGGGTTCGCGATTTATCAGGTGGATTTGAGCAGGTAGCGATGATTGTGCCGGGTGGCGCTTGCGCTTGCCCGGCCTACGGGATCGAGGATTGCGGGTAGGCCGGGTAAGGCGAAGCCGCCACCCGGCATTTCATGCCGCACGATCGTCCCGATTCGCTATCACCTTCGGCGTATTCACCTCAATCCAGTCAGCCAGCGCGGCCACCTTCTCGCTCACCTCCAGCCCCATCGGCGTCAGGCTATATTCCACGTGCGGCGGCACAACCGGATAAGAAACGCGATCGACAAACCCGTCCTGCTCCAGCGCCTGAAGCGATTGGGCCAGCATCTTCTCGCTCACACCGCCCAGCTTGCGGCGCAGATCGCTAAAACGATGCGTCCCCTGACGTAATGCCACCAGGATCAGCACGCCCCAGCGGCTGGTAACATGTTTGAGCACTTCCCGTGACGGGCACTGTTCTGCGAAGAGATTGCCATCGCGCATTTGCTCGCTGAGCGTCGGTATCGGTGTTTTCATACTTACCTTTTTGTGCGTACTTACTAAAAGTTAGTTATGGTGATAGTGTGCCACAACACCAGACAAACACGAAGGAGATTCATCATGATCGCGATTACCGGCGCAACCGGCCAGCTTGGCCAACACGTTATTGAAGAACTGCTGAAAACCGTTCCGGCCAGCCAGATCGTGGCTATTGTGCGTAACCCGGCAAAAGCCGACGCCTTAAGCCAGCGGGGAATTGTGGTACGTCAGGCGGACTATACCGACCAGGCCGCGTTCACCACCGCCCTGAACGGCGTGGATAAGCTGCTGCTTATCTCCTCCAGCGAAGTGGGCCAGCGCGCCGCACAGCATCAGAACGTGATTAACGCCGCCAAAGCCGCCGGGGTGAAACTTATCGCCTACACCAGCCTGCTGCATGCGGATACCTCCCCGCTGGGTCTGCACGTTGAGCACGTCGAAACCGAAAATGCACTGGCGGCTTCAGGCGTGCCTTACGCCCTGCTGCGCAACGGCTGGTACACCGAAAACTACCTGGCAAGCGCGCCGCCAGCGCTGGAACACGGCGTATTTATAGGTGCCGCAGGCGAAGGCAAAATTGCCTCTGCGACCCGTGCGGATTACGCGGCGGCTGCGGCAAAAGTGATTTCTGAAGAGGGTCACGCCGGCAAGGTGTATGAACTGGCAGGTGACAATGCCTGGACGCTGAGCGAACTGGCTGCGGAGCTGAGCAAGCAGAGCGGTAAGCCGGTAACGTATCAGAACCTCAGCGAAGCCGATTATGCCGCTGCACTGAAAGGCGTTGGTCTGCCTGCCGGGCTGGCGGAGATGCTGGCGGATTCCGATACCGGTGCGTCCAAAGGCGGCCTGTTTGACGACAGCCGTACCCTGAGCAAACTGATTGGCCGTCCGACCACGCCGCTGGCGGAGAGCATCAAAGCCATTCTGTAATTGTTAAGAATTGGTTATTTTTTGTGGCATCCCTTCGGGTCATCTCGGATAATGAAGCGATGACCCACAAGGAGGCTCACCGTGCAAGGCGTACCGGAACAGTTTACTGATGAGAGAGACAGCGCGCGCTTTCGCCATCTGGCGCAGTTGCCGGGTCTGGAGCTATATCACGCGCATATTGCTGACTACGCCTTTGAGCCTCACACGCATGAAGCCTTCGGTATCGGCACCATTGAAACCGGCGCCGAACGCTTCCGCTATCGCGGTACCCAACACTTAGCCGCTGAAAAATCGGTCGTGACCATGAACCCGGACGAGATCCACACGGGCGAATCCGCCACCGAAGGCGGCTGGCGCTACCGGATGGTCTATATCGAACCCGACCTGCTGGAAGAAGTCACCGGCCTTCGCCAGTGGTGGTTTAGCGACGTGACCCGCCACGACCCGCTGCGCTCGCAGCAAATTGGCCAGCTGATTTACGGCCTTTGGCATACGAACGATGCGCTGGCACAAAAAGGGTTGCTGCTGGATCTGATTGAGACGTTCCAGCCGCTGGCCCGTCACGCGCCGGTAGCCCGGGAGGGCGCGCACCGCTTCGAGCGCGTTCGCGACTATCTGCACGACAACTATATGCGCGCGCTCACCCTGGACGAACTGGCGAGCGTCGTGTCGCTCAGCCCGTATCATTTCCAGCGCCAGTTTAAGGCCCATTTTCACGTCACCCCACACCAGATGCTGATGGCCATCCGGCTGTGGCGCGCCAAAGCATTCCTCACCCACGGCATGCCTGCCGCCGAGGTGGCCGCCGCAACGGGGCTGACCGATCAGTCTCACCTGACCCGCGCCTTTACCCGCCGCTACGGCATTACGCCCGTGCGTTACCAGAAGCAGGTTTCGCCGCGCTTAACGGCTCAGGGCTTTATTGCACGTTAAATACTGTGCTTAGATTATTTATCAGTTATTGCAGCGATACACTGTACCGCTTAGCGTGACGTTAGTTTGTTGGCTGGAACCTGAGCCGAAGTAGGCGCTCCCGGTCTGCCCTGCTCGCTGCGTAAGAATAACGACAACGTTACCCCCCATACTGTAAGCCTGGTTATTTAAATCATTACGTGCGCCAGTCTCAAGATTAGAGTTTGACGTCCATCCACCCGTGAAGAAGTTTCCCTGGCTGCCCGTCACTTCCCCCAGGAATGTACAATTGCCGGTTGGTTCAGTATTAGTAATACGTACCCGTTCAGCGCCCTGGTTCAAGTTATTTGCTGAGCATGCGGTTAACGCCATACTGAATAATACTATCGCTCTTTTTTTCATGTCTTTATTTTATCCCTTTGAAATAAAATGAGTTATCAGGCATTTTTGTTATACGCGCGCGATCACTCAAATAGCGTATCAATAATAGAGTAATGTTACATTCAACTCAAGAATTATAATTCCTCATCTAAAGCCGGTCACAAATAAAACCGGTTTTTGCCGGGCTAAATCCTGAGCACGATAATGGTCTTCGCTTTCATTGATTTCTTCATTACTCCTGTTTCCAAAGATCGCGCTTGGGTTTACAACCATTAGTGCAAACACCGCCATTAAGCAGACTAAAAATAGTTTTATCACAATTATTATATTAACGTTCGATCGTAAGACAAACATAATCGCCAGCTCGCTGTGGCTATTAATATGGTGCAGATAAAAAATGAAAAACCATCAAAAACGCTTACCACGCCTGAAATAATCTAGTAGCCTGCTGCCTTATTGGCAGCCTTAATTCTTTTGGATCGCGAGTCTTTCTCATATTTATCTTTCTCCTCTAACACACTTCCAACCGCATCAATCCATGAATTAGCCGTACAGCCGGTAAAAAGCGTTATTGAAAGCAGCAGTAGCGCATTTTTTAAAAAATGTAATTTCATTTGTTTTCCTGTCAACATCGAACTGACTGTATTTTATTTTACCAGCCGAATGGATAACATCAGCGTTGGCGACAATGTACGTAGGAAAAGTCCCACAATCCTGCGTGGAGAGTTGCGTGTTACGGAAATCAGTCAGTGACGATAAAAAGAGGAAAAACCTTACACGTGAAAGCGAAAAGGGACACCTCGTTCTGTAGTAAAAATGGCTATACTGAGCGTTAAGTAGCAAGTAAACAGAACGATTTAACAACCTATTATTCAACACGTTATATACATTTTACGCATTCAGGTTGTTTTGGTGAAGCCTGATTTGAAATGAACTGACTGCACGGGTTCAACCTACAGCCAGTTTGTCGCCGCACCAGTGGAATGAACCAGGCTAATGCGTTAACATCAGAATAATGCATCGCTTGCCGATTATATTAAGGGTTAGTATGAAAACCGCACTTGTTGTAGACGATCATCCTTCAGTCCGCATGGCATTGAAAATGACATTAGAAAAGATAGGCTTCACTCATGTGGATGAATGTGATAACGGTGCGCAGGCTATAAACCAGATAAAAAAAGGGAAATACAATATCGTCATACTGGATATTGGTATTCCTAACATGGATGGGATGTCGGTTATCGCGGCGGTGCGAAAAGCAGAGATTAATACAAAAATCCTGGTGTTCACCTCACAGTCAGCGGAACTCTATGCCAGCAGATGCATGATGTCCGGCGTGTCTGGATTTTTGACAAAGAATGAGGGTATGGAAGATGTTTCAGCGGCGATCAAAGCCATCAATTCTGGTTTTACATTTTTTCCAAATATAAGCTATGCCAACAATTTTACATCAAGAAAATCATCCTCACTGACAAACCGCGAACTAGAGGTACTGCGTAAAATCATTGCTGGAATGAAAAATATTGAAATAGCAGACAGCATGTGCCTGAGCAGCAAAACAATCAGTACCTATAAAACCCGGATAATGACAAAAATGGGCGTTACGACACTGGTTGATTTGATCGAGATTGCTAAAAGAGAAAAGATTGAATGAAGCGATGGGTTCACTTTAAGCTGCTGCTTATTTTATTGCCATTGTACGCCTGTGCGGAACCACTGAGCGACAAATCTCTGTCTCTGGAACTTTACCCCGATACAATCATCCAGCGTTTTTATAAGCAATCTCTGAAGGTGGGTGTTTACAGACCCGATTATCCGCCTTTCGATATCGTTATTAATGGCGAATACCTTGATGGGATCAATGCCGACATACTGCGGACAATCCGTAATAATTCGGATATCCATTTCTCTGTCACCCTTTTCGATAACGCTGTCGCTGCTTTTGACGCGCTGGCAGAAGGGTCTATTGATGCGATCACGACCACTGGCCCGGTAACTGAAACGAAAAAATCCAGGTATTCTTATCTCCCGGCTATTTCAACGAATAAAATAGTTGAAATCGCACCCGCGGAAAATAAACTCGATACAAAAGATTACGAGACGATTGCCACCGTTGATCGGTTTATTTCTGATGAGTTTATAAAAGAGCGCTATCCTGAAGCAAAAATAAACCGCTACGATTCCGTACTGAATGCGCTTGCCTCTGTCGCCCTCCATAAAAACGATATCTATGTGGGTGATGCAATAAGTGCTGGTTATTTTTATAACAATAGCGTTTTCAATACTCTTCACGTCAGTCGCCAGCTTAATACCATTAACCAGGCAGAAGGAAAAGTATACTTCGCAATACGTAACTCTGATATAAAAACCAGACAAATCATAGAATCCGGGCTACAAAAGATATCCCAGTCAGATCTGTCAGAATTCATAAGGGGCTGGGATAAATCCAGTGATTTTATCACGCCGGGCTCACCACAATATCTCACCGAAAAGGAAGCCCGGTGGTTACAAGGTAAGAAGCAGTTTTATGTTCAGCTGCCAACAACCGCGCCACCTTTTTCAGAATATGCTAACGGGACGTTTACTGGCATCAACCCTGATGTCTTTAGTCTGATTGGCAAAATGCTTAACGTTACGTTTGCATTTTTGCCAGAAAACCCGTCATCAAAGAACATTAATCCTGATGAGATCGTTGGCTTTGCCAGCTCCGTATACAACACCGATACGCGATATCGGTTTACCCGAAGCTTCATTCAATTTCCTCTTGTTTTCGTTACTCGTCACGGTGAGAGCCTAAAAAAATTGCCTACGCGCGCTCGCCGGATCGCGACTTTTATGGATGTTAATCATCTCGAGGGTTATGATCTCACTTCGTATACCGTTGTGCCTGTATCTTCGACGGCAGCTGCCTATAATTTATTAAGCAGTAACAAAGTCGATGCCGTACTTGATAATTTTGTCTCCGCTAATTATTACACACACACGCATCAATATTCCCTGGCCATAGACGATATAGTTGATGGAAATTTTGCCAAACTTTCCCTGGGCATTTCCGCGCACAATGAAATTTTGTATGAAATAATCAATAAATCATTAAAGAACCTCGCCGGATCTGAACTCGACGATATCACCACGAAATGGACCGCCGCGCCCTCAAAAACAAGTTTCATCGAAGCAAACAAAACCGCCATTCTCTACACGGTAATAGTCCTTCTCCTGCTGGGCATGATTTCCACCGGCTGGGCGCTTGTCCTTCGAAAGCACGTTCGACATGCACAGCGGACCCAGAGAAAACTGGACGATCAGCTGGCTTTGACAAACGCGCTTATCAACGGCACGCCGAATCCCCTGTATGTTCGTAATAAAGATGCAGAGCTCATATCGTTTAATGAGGCCTATACGGAAGCTTTAAAAGATTTCCATATCGAACAGGAATACGCTTTTAGTCAGGCTGAGTTTGAAAATACAACGGCCTCACATCTTTCGTCTCTTGAAACATACCGCCAGGATTTCTTCAGCGTGTTACGGGATAAGGTATCAATATCGAAAGACCGGGCAATTACATTCAGCGATGGGCGCCCTGATGCCGTGATATATCACTGGATGGTGCCATTCCTGGATGCCGAAGGCCGCGTAAATGGCGTTATTGGCGGCTGGATTGACATCACGTCGAGAATCGAAATGGAAGAGAGCCTAAGAGCAGCCAGGAAGGAATCTGAAAGGGCGAATGTAGCAAAATCCACTTTTCTTGCCACCATGAGCCATGAAATTAGAACGCCTCTGAATGCCATTATCGGTATGCTGGAGCTTGGAACAAAAAAACTCCACGATGGAATCATAGACAGTACCGCATTCGACGTCGCCTATTCTTCGTCAAACGTACTACAGGAACTTATTGGTAATATCCTTGATATTTCCATGATTGAATCTGAAAAACTGGTTATTCATTATACAGAAATGGAGCTCAGAAAAACCATTGAACAGATTATCTCCTTATTCAGGCCTGGCGCGTTCAACAACGGTATCGAGCTTGTACTCCTATATCCAGCAAAGCTCGACGACATCATTGTGACAACAGATGAGCTTCGGTTCAGACAGGTTGTCAGCAATATCATCAGTAATGCCATCAAATTCACGAATGAAGGCGAAGTGCGTGTCGCAGTAGAATGCGTTAATTCTCAAGTCACAGACGTCGCCCTGCTGCAAATTGCCATAACGGATACGGGCTGCGGTATATCGCCTGAAGGGCAACAGACATTATTCCGACCTTTTTCCCAGGCTGATATTAACGGCTATTCTCATCAGTCAGGCTCCGGGCTTGGACTCCTCATCTCTCGCCGGCTTTGTGAAGCTTTGGGTGGAGGCATACAACTTCATAGTCAACCGGGCGTGGGAACCAGAGTCGACATTACGTTAAAAGTGGGCGTAAGCCAACAGAAGAGCAAGCGTGCTGCGGCAGAGGTTATAGATATCCAGCGTCAAAACAGCTCAGCCACCGTTCTTGTCGTTGATGATTTTTACCCAAATCTCATGCTGTTAAATAAGCAGCTGTCATACCTTGGCTACGTCGTGATCGAATGTAGCGATCCTCGTGACGCATATGCTCAGTGGAGAAGCACCGGTGCCGAGATTATTATCACTGACTGTAATATGCCGTATATCTCAGGAATTGAGCTGACAAAATTAATCCGTAAGGAAAACAGCGATACTGTAATTATCGGCCTGACGGCTGATGCCCGCGATGAACAAAGAGGAGCCTGTCTTCAGGCCGGGATGACGGAATGCCTCTTTAAACCCGTTTCGCTCAAAACCCTATCCCTCGCATTAAGCAAATTTGCCAGCGCTATCCAGCCCGCCACAAACGCATGCGCAAAAGCGGAAGATCGGGTCGACCAGCATGTATTTAACTCCTGCTTAGCGCATCTCGACGTCACCATCAGCGATTTGCACGACGCTATCAGCGCGGAAGATTTCTTGCAGATCGCCGAACTTGCTCACCTGATGAAAGGCGGTTTTTATCTTCTGAAGAACGATTCGCTGGCTGACTTATGTACTGAACTGGAAGAAGCCGCAGACAGGAAAACCATCAGCCTCTGCCTTCAGCTTGCGCTACGTCTTGAAGATGCGGTAAGCGATCTCTCGTCATGAACCTTGAGCCTAACCAAGCGCTAATGTTTGGCTTTGACTGAGTATCAGACGCGCTTTTAGATATAATTCCTGACGGCTGTGCGTCCCGATCCGGTCCGACAGTAAAGCGCGCTGACAATAAAGCGTTTTTACCGAGCGAAAGAGCCGTCTGGCCTCAAGAGGAAGTGGGATATCTTTTTCCAGCATTTGCATGGTTCGGTTATCACATCGAGTGAGCAGAGGCAGAACGTTGTCCGAAGCGTGCGAGGCGTAACCGGCAATCCAGCGTCTGATTATTTCAGCCACCGCATAAATGCTGGTATCTGGAGTAATGAACAGTGTTCGTTCATATCCGCTGGTCCCTGACAGCATTCGGAAGCAAGAGTCAGTACAGAAAACAATACGAGGGATCTTCCCTTCCATTGCCGCATCCTCCTTCATCCGCCATACGAACACCTGTGGCAGCGTCATTCCGACAAAGACCTGCACCTGGATCTCTGGCATGGTAATAATGTCTGGCGAAATAATATTCCTGAAAAGCACCACCAGCGCGGAACAAAATACATTATTGGCTCCGCTGATAGAAATACGGGAACGCCCTGTCAGCATCACCTGTTCGGACCATATGACTTCCTGCATCTTCTTTCCTGTAAAATAGGCCGATCGTTCTCATCGTCCCACGTCGTTGATTGCAGGATATGAAAACCGACGTTATGCCGTGGTCGTAAAAATCCGTCGACTATAGTAATGACACCGTCCTTCGAAGCCTGTAGGTCTTATAGGTATGTCTTGTAGGATTAAACTGAAACCACGGAAAAAGTATCCTGGCGGCTGACGCTTTGGCCCCATGTCTTTACGTTCCCTGAGCGCTAATGCGCAACCTCATACAATACGCGTGCATCTGTGCCTCCTACACTGGCTACAACATGTATTACTGTGGACGAAAAGATGATTAGTGGCGTGTTGTATGCCCTGCTTGCAGGGTTGATGTGGGGGCTGATTTTCGTCGGCCCGCTGATTGTGCCGGAGTATCCGGCAATATTGCAGTCGACCGGACGCTATCTGGCGCTGGGGCTTATTGCCGTGCCGCTGGCATGGCTGGGGCGTGCGCGTCTGCGCCAGCTGAGTCGCCAGGACAGGCTCACCGCGCTGTGGCTGACCATGATGGGTAATCTTATCTACTACGTCTGCCTGGCGAGCGCCATTCAGCGTACCGGTGCGCCGGTGTCGACCATGATTATCGGCACGCTGCCGGTGGTCATTCCGGTTTTCGCAAACCTGCTTTATAGCCAGCGTGACGGCAAACTGGCGTGGTCAAAAATGGTGCCCGCGCTAGTATGCATCGCCGTGGGGCTGGTGTGCGTGAATATTGCCGAGCTACGCCACGGCCTCGAAAACTTCAGCTTGTGGCGTTACGGTTCTGGGATCTTTCTGGCGGTTATTTCGGTTGTCTGCTGGGCCTGGTATGCCCTGCGCAACGCACGCTGGCTGCGGGAAAACCCGGATAAGCATCCGATGATGTGGGCGACGGCGCAGGCGCTGGTCACGCTTCCTGTCTCGTTGCTGGGCTATGTGGGTGCATGTATCTGGCTGGGTAGCCAGCATCCGGATTTCGCCCTGCCCTTCGGACCGCGCCCGTGGGTATTCGTCGGGTTAATGGTCGCCATTGCCGTGCTCTGTTCGTGGGTTGGCGCACTGTGCTGGAACATTGCCAGCCAGAAGCTGCCGACGGTGATACTGGGGCCGCTGATTGTCTTTGAAACGCTGGCCGGGCTGCTCTATACCTTCCTGATGCGCCAGAGCGTGCCGCCGCTGCTAACGGCCTGCGGGATCGCGCTGCTGGTCGTTGGGGTGGTGATTGCGGTGAGAGCGAAGCCGGAAAAACCGATGGTCGTTCCGGCGTCGGAGGGGTGAGCTTTTCGACCAGCGGCGCTTAGCTTGCAGGGCCTACAAAACCGTAGGCCGGGTAAGCGTCAGCGCCACCCGGCACAGTATCAGAACGTTTCCCAGTTCGCTTCAGACGCCGCTACGGGCTGCGCTTTAGGTGCATAGGTCTTTACCGGCGCGGCTTTCACCGCCTGGTTACGGGTGATCTTAAACACCGCCACCGCGTCGTTCAGGCGCGCGGCCTGATCTTCCAGCGCCGCCGCCGCCGCCGCAGACTCCTCCACCAGCGAGGCGTTCTGCTGGGTAACGCGATCCATCTCCGCCACCGCCTGGCCCACCTGGTCGATACCGCGGCTCTGTTCGTCGGAGGCCGACGCAATCTCACCCATGATGTCAGTCACGCGCGTAACTGCATTGACGATCTCTGCCATCGTCGCGCCCGCTTCATTTACCAGCTGAGAGCCCGCGTTAACGCGCTCGCCGGAATCATCGATCAGGGCTTTGATCTCTTTCGCCGCCTGAGCGCTGCGCTGGGCAAGGGTACGCACCTCACCCGCGACAACCGCGAAGCCACGCCCCTGCTCGCCCGCACGCGCCGCTTCTACCGCCGCGTTCAGCGCCAGAATATTGGTCTGGAAAGCAATGCCATCGATTACGTTGGTAATTTGCGCAATTTTGCTGGAACTGGTGGCGATTTCGTCCATGGTGCGCACCACGCCTTCTACCACATTTCCGCCCTTCTTCGCGGTGGAGGAGGCGTCCAGCGCCAGACGAGAAGCCTGACGCGCGTTATCGGCGTTTTGCTTCACGGTGGCGGTCAGCTGTTCCATGCTGGCTGCCGTCTCTTCCAGAGAAGCGGCCTGCTGCTCTGTGCGGGAAGAGAGATCGTTGCTGCCCGCCGAGATTTCACCCGCGCCGGTGTAGATGGTATCTGCGCCTTCACGCACTACGCCCACCGTGTTGGCCAGCGCAGTCTGCATCTCCTGAACGTTGCGCGCCAGGATCGCCATTTCATTTTTACCCTCAGCCTGAATCGGCTGGGTTAAATCCCCTGCCGCAATGGCGCGGATATGGCTGATCACCTCTTCCAGCGGCAGCAGCAGCACGCGGCGCATCGCAATCCAGCTGGAAATAATCACCGCGATCACCAGCAGCATCACCGCAGAGAGGATCCACAGAATGCGTTTGTAGTCGCTTTCATTGTCCTTGATGCCTTTGTCGGTGAGCGCGGCCTGCGCCTCCCGCCACTCGCGATAGACCTTTTGCATCGCGGTCTGCTTCTGTTCGGCATTTTGTTTGAACATATCTTCCAGATTGCCTTGCCCCAGCAGAACGTTCATTTGCGTCAGCGTGGCGGAGTAGATGCGGTAGTGCTCTTCCAGCCTGTCGGCCAGGTGCTCGTCCATACCCGGCGTTTCCGGCAGCGCGTAATATTTATCGTAATGTGTCTGGGCATCAGCCAGCAGGTTTTTCGCGGTATTGACCAGCTCGTTCAGCTGCCCGCCATTAATCTGCGACGCCATGCTGCTTTGCAGACGCAGCATGCCGCGGTTAAGGGTGACACGCGCCTGATTCAGGCTGATCCAGGCGTCGGTAAACTCCGCGACGTTCTGGCTGGAAAGCTGAGAAACGGTGAAGTTCTCTTTGTCGTTATTGAGCGCATTAATGAAAATGCCGGCGGAGATCAGTTGCATGATGCCGAGCACAAGCAGCACCGAAATCAAAAGAGTAATGACTTTTATACGTTTAAACATGCGTTGCCTTTTTTATATACAGGTATTGTCTGACCTGTATCTATCGGCACGCGCGGCAGGTTGTTTACTGTTTCTCCACCTTTAAAAACTTTCGAAAGCCCTTTTCTGCATTCAATCAGCAAGTTAAAAGCACGCTTTTTTTTGTGATCCCCTTCTCATTTTTACCCTTGCCTCTAAAGGGTTATAGTATCCACATAAAGATGCATTTAAAATGCATCTTATATTCCTGATGATGAGGTAACTGCTATGGCCTTCCGCGACCAACCCTTAGGCGAGCTGGCGCTCTCCATCCCTCGCGCTTCAGCGCTGTTCCGTAAATACGATATGGATTACTGCTGCGGCGGTAAGCAAACGCTGGCGCGCGCAGCGTCGCGTAAAGAGCTGGATGTAGAAGCTATCGAAGCGGAGCTGGCTAAGCTGGCAGAACAGCCTGTCGACAAAGACTGGCGCACCGCGCCGCTGGCTGAAATCATCGACCATATCATTGTGCGTTACCACGACCGTCACCGCGAACAGCTGCCGGAGCTGATTTTACAGGCCACCAAAGTTGAGCGCGTTCACGCCGATAAACCTTCCGTACCGCGCGGCCTGGCAAAATACCTGACCATGCTGCACGAAGAACTATCCAGCCACATGATGAAAGAGGAGCAGATCCTCTTCCCGATGATCAAACAGGGCATGGGCAGCCAGGCAATGGGGCCCATCAGCGTGATGGAAAGCGAACATGATGACGCCGGCGAACTGCTGGAAGTGATCAAACACACCACCCACAATGTCACACCGCCGCCAGAGGCGTGCACCACCTGGAAAGCGATGTACAACGGCATCAACGAGATGATCGACGATCTGATGGAACACATCAGTCTTGAGAATAATGTTCTGTTCCCGCGTGCATTATCGGGTAAATAAAAAAGCCCGGTGGCGCTAGCGCTTACCGGGCCTACAACGTCCTCGAACGTAGGCCGGGTAAGCGTCAGCGCCACCCGGCAACATGCTTAACGCATGCCAGCCATCCGTTTCTTACCGATAAACAGCCAGCCCAGCCCCAGCGCAATAAACCACAGCGGCGTGACGATGAGCGCCTGACGGGTATCTTCTTCCAGCGTCAGTAGCACCAGCACGAAGACGAAGAACGCCATGCACACCCAGCACATCAGCTTGCCCAGTGGCATCTTGTAGATCGACTTCTCATGCAGATGTGGACGCTGTTTGCGGTACACCAGGTATGAGCAGAGGATGATGGTCCAGACGAACATAAACAGGATCGCCGACACCGTGGTGATCATGGTGAACGCGCCGATTACGCTCGGGTTAACGTAGAGCATCACCACACCGCCCAGCAGACAGATGCAGGAGAAGGTCAGCCCTTTCGCCGGTACCGCACGTTTAGACAGTTTGGCGAACGCGCTCGGGGCAACGCCCTCCTGCGCCAGACCAAACAGCATACGGCTGGTGGAGAAGACGCCGCTGTTCGCGGAAGAGGCCGCAGAGGTCAGCACCACGAAGTTAATCAGGCTCGCGGCAGCGGGCAGCCCCACCAGCACGAACAGCTCGACGAACGGGCTCTTGGTTGGCACTACCGAGCTCCATGGCGTCACGGACATAATGATGATCAGCGCGAACACGTAGAACATGATGATACGCAGCGGAATGGAGTTGATCGCGCGCGGCAGGGATTTCTCCGGATCTTTAGTTTCCGCCGCCGTGGTTCCCACCAGCTCAATCCCGACAAACGCGAACACCGCAATCTGGAAACCGGCGAAGAAGCCGCTGATGCCTTTCGGGAACCAGCCGCCATCATTCCACAGATGGGCAAACGAGGCCTGAACGCCAGTTGGCGACTGGAAGTGCGTCAGCACCATTACCAGCCCGACGACAATCAGCGCGATGATGGCGACGATTTTGATCATCGCGAACCAGAACTCCATCTCACCGAACATTTTAACGGTCGCGAGGTTGAGGCTCAGCAGCAGGACAATCACCGCCAGCGAGGCCACCCAGTCCGACAGGCCGGGGAACCAGAATTGGGCGTAGGCCGTAATAGCGACAACATCCGCCATGCCGGTAACCACCCAGCAGAACCAGTAGGTCCAGCCGGTAAAATAGCCCGCCCACGGGCCGAGCAGGTCTGAAGCGAAGTCGCTGAAGGATTTGTATTCGAGGTTCGAGAGCAGCAATTCACCCATTGCACGCATCACGAAAAAGAGCATAAAACCGATGATCATATAAACGAAGATGATCGACGGGCCTGCAAGACTGATGGTTTTGCCCGAGCCCATAAATAGCCCTGTGCCGATGGCGCCGCCAATGGCAATAAGCTGAATGTGACGGTTCGTGAGATTTCGCCGTAGCGACTGTTCAGACGTCGCCTCTTCTGCGGCGGCGACTTTGACCTGATCTACCATGTGATATTTTCCTGTTTATGCCTGTCTGTGTTGTTAAGGCTCTTCTGGCCTTTAAATACGCCAAAAAAATGACGTTCCCTTTGTAAGGGCTTATCGATAGTAGGTAAGAATCGGCGGGATGAATACTATGATTTGAATATTATGTTAATAATATGTTGAAAGTGAGTGTCATATCACTCATACAGCGCGAAACAGCTCACAAAAATACACGTAACAGTTTCGTTTGCAATACAAAATGTTGATTCCGTCGTAACTCCAGGTTTTATCGCTATTTTCCTCTCCCCGATCGGAGAGAGGAAAATAAGAAAAACCGATTACAGGATTTCCAGCAGCTCGACTTCAAACACCAGGGTGCTGAATGGCGGAATGGACGCGCCAGCGCCACGCTCGCCGTATGCCAGGTTGTGCGGGATAGTCAGTTCCCATTTTGAACCTACTGGCATCAGGGTCAGGGCTTCGATCCAGCCTGCAATCACGCCGTTGACCGGGAATTCAGCCGGTTCGCCACGCGCGACGGAGCTGTCGAACACGGTGCCGTCGATCAGCTTACCGGTGTAGTGTACGCGAACGTGGTCGGTACGCGCCGGGATTGCGCCATCACCCTGATTGATTACGCGGAACTGCAAGCCGGACTCGGTGCTGTTCACGCCTTCACGCTCACGGTTCTCTTCCAGATATTTCACGCCTTCTGCCGCCATCTCTTCGAAACGCGCGCGACGTACAGTGTCAGCACGTTCGTGGATTTCACGCAGCGCACGGTGCACAACGTCAACCGGCACAGCGGGCTGCTTGCCTTCCAGCGCGTCAGCGATACCCGCCACCAGCGCTTCCGGTAACAGACCTTCCAGGCCGGATTCGCTCAGCTGCTGTCCTACCTGCAAGCCGATGCCGTAGCTTGCCTGCGCTTCGATAGTGTCAAAAGTCGGGGTGGTCATGGGTTTTCCTTCCATCACATTTAAAGTAGCGGGCAGCATATCAGCCATGCCCTTATGGGTAAAACTTTGTCTTAAGTAAAGGTGACAAACTGCGACGAAACGGAAACAATAGTAGCCGTCAGGATTTTCCCTAATATATGTCACGAAAGCTGGCTTTGTTACGCCCATCAGGCAGTTAGCAAACTACACTTCTCAGGACAGGATAAAAAGACGCGGAGCAGGAGGAGAGCCATGCCCGGGCGATTTGAACTGAAACCTACCCTGGCGAAAATCTGGCATGCGCCGGATAACTTTCGCATCATGGACCCGCTGCCGCCTTTGCACCGCAGAGGCATTATCATCGGCGCGTTGCTGATGGTCATCGGTTTCCTGCTTCCTTCCGGCAGTGACAACGTTGATACCGGGCCGGTAAGCCGCAATGCTGAGCTGGATATCCAGTCGCAAAGCCAGCCGCAGCCTGATTCACAGCCGATGCAGACGCAACTGGTCACACCGTCTAACGATCCGGGCCAGGTTGCGCCGGTTGAACCTGAACCTGTTCAGGAAGATCAGGAGCAGGCCGCCGCCCCTTCAGAGCCACAGGCGCAACAGCCCACCGGCATTGAGCAGCAGTGGCGTTCGTATCGCGTAGAGCCAGGGAAAACCCTTGCTCAGCTGTTCCGCGACCACAATCTGCCGGCAACGGATGTGTATGCCATGGCGCAAGTCGAGGGGGCTGGCAAGCCGCTCAGCAACCTGCAAAATGGTCAGATGGTGCAGATCCGCCAGAATGCCAGTGGGGTGGTGACCGGGTTAACGATCGATACCGGAAACGGGCAGCAGGTACTGTTTACCCGCCAGCCGGACGGCAGTTTTATCAGAGCACGTTAATAGCCCAGGCCGGGTAAGGCGAAGCCGCCCCCCGGCACTTTTGTTCTCAGACACGACGTTTATTCACCCACCAGATCCCCGAGCAGACCAGCACCAGCGCAATCGCGTATTTGATGTCCAGAATGTCTTCGCCGAGGAATATGGCGGAGAGCACTGTTCCTGCTACAGGTATGACAAAGTTGAACGGGGCAATCATACTCACGCGGTTCACTTTCAGCAGCGCGCTCCACAGGGCGAACGCCACGGATGAGAGCAGCGTCAGATACCCCAGCACGGCGACGGCCTTCATGCTGTGCACCTCCAGCGCCCCGCCCGTGGCATAGCCTCCCGCAACCAGTGCCGCCCCGCCTATCGCCAGCTGCCATCCCGTCATCACCGTCGGGTCAACGGTCTGGGAAATGCGTTTCCCGTAAAGCGTGGCCGCAGAGAGAATAAAGGCCGCCAGCACCACAAATCCGTCACCTTGCCAGACAAACTGGAAATCACTTAACCCGCCGTGGAAGTTCACCAGCATCACGCCGGTAAAGCCCAGAACACAGCCCAGCGTTTTGTTATAGCTGAGTTTGTCGTTGTGGTAGATAAAGTGCGCCAGCAGCACGCTGAAGAAGGTCCCGGTGGCATTCATGATCGAACCGTTCACCCCGGTGGTGTAAGCAAGGCCGATATAAAAGAAGGTGTACTGGATGGTGGTCTGGGTCAGCCCGAGGATCGTGAGCTGGCCAAACTGCGTGGGTGTGAGCCTGGCAATCGGTTTACGCTGGGCCAGGGCAAAGAGCAGCAGCAACGCACCGGCAAACAGAAAACGGTATCCGGCAAAGACGACTTTGGACGGAATATCATCGGTCGCGATCTGGAAGAGTTCGTAGCCACTTTTAATGGCCGGGTATGAGCTTCCCCAAAGCAGACAGCAGAGCGTGGCGCAGGCATAGGCCACATTTCGACGGGCAAAGACGGGCGTGGGCAGAGCGGTATCCATGACAAATCTCATAAATAAAATTGCGTTTCAATTTATTATCAGAGAATGCATCAGGAATAGCGACCTTACAATCGCAAAACATGACGTAGGGTCACGCTAAAATGCAAAACGCCGGCACAAGGCCGGCGCTTCGACGTGAGCAGAGTAAAAATTACTCAGCTACTACGTTAACAACCAGTTTAGCGAACACTTCGCTGTGAACCTGGAAGTCAACTTCGTGCTCACCAGTGGTACGCAGAACGCCGTTCGGCATGCGAACTTCGCTCTTAGCCACTTTAACGCCTGCTGCAGTGACTGCATCAGCGATATCGCGGGTACCGATGGAACCGAACAGTTTACCTTCATCGCCAGCTTTAGACGCGATGGTAACGGTGCCCAGTGCGTTGATTGCTTCAGCGCGAGCGTTAGCAGCCGCCAGAACGTCAGCCAGTTTGGCTTCCAGTTCAGCACGACGTGCTTCGAAAAACTCTACGTTTTTCTTAGTAGCTGGAACAGCTTTACCCTGTGGTACCAGGAAGTTACGAGCGTAACCCGCTTTAACGTTTACCTGATCACCCAGGCTGCCCAGGTTTGCTACTTTATCAAGCAGAATAACTTGCATTACCTTATCCTCTTAAAGTCGTATTAATGGACCGTGCCCGATTACTGATGACGATCAGTGTACGGCAGCAGAGACAGGTAGCGAGCGCGTTTGATAGCGCGAGCCAGCTGACGCTGATATTTTGCACGAGTACCGGTGATACGGCTTGGGACAATCTTACCGCTTTCGGTGATGTAGTTTTTCA
>OKPL01000014.1_pt1 | contig 88669 bp, 87 predicted proteins | sample 1612301 | NCBI WGS metagenome assembly OKPL01 (sample SAMN04436790, study PRJEB24849) | human gut metagenome | biome: human gut; feature: NICU; material: stool | host: Homo sapiens | place: USA: Saint Louis, MO | collected 2011-04-21
AGTACTCGGCTACGAACCGAGCGGTCGGAGGTTCGAATCCTCCCGGATGCACCATTTTTTACTTCATATTGCTTTTGAAGTGATATGAGTATCGAGAAGTACAGCAGTAAATCCCGATGCATCCGTAGCTCAGCTGGATAGAGTACTCGGCTACGAACCGAGCGGTCGGAGGTTCGAATCCTCCCGGATGCACCATCTCTTCTTGTGATCCCCTTCGATGTTTAGTTCTTAATCACTCTCATTGTTATCACTTCGCAATCAGCGACAAAAATCCCCTTTTACGATAAAGTAATGCTTTGTTAATCGTTTAGCGAGAGCACGATGTACGCACAGTATGACGGTTTGATCTTCGACATGGACGGCACCCTCCTGGATACCGAACCCACGCATCGTCAGGCCTGGACCGAAGTCCTGGGCCGTTACGGTATGCGCTTCGATTTACAGGCGATGATTGCCCTCAACGGATCGCCCACCTGGCGTATCGCACAGGCCGTGATTGAGCTGAATCAGGCCGATCTCGACCCGCACCAGCTCGCGCGTGAAAAAACCGACGCGGTAAAAGCCATACTGTTAGACACCGTGCAGCCTTTACCACTCATTGACGTCGTCAAGGAGTGGCACGGCCGTCGTCCTATGTCTGTCGGTACGGGCAGCGAGAGCGCGATTGCTGAAGCGCTACTCAAACACCTTGGCCTGCGCCACTATTTTTCTGCCGTCGTTGCCGCCGATCATGTTAAACATCACAAACCCGCACCGGATACCTTCCTGCGCTGTGCAGAATTAATGGGTGTACCACCTGCAAAATGCGTGGTGTTTGAAGATGCTGATTTTGGCATTCAGGCCGCGCGTGATGCCGGAATGGCGGCGGTGGATGTTCGCTTACTGTGAGTGACGCGCTGTCACTCGCTTCATTATTCGCCAGCAGTTTTTTAAGCTCCACCCTCTTACCGGGGAATTCGGAAGTGGTGCTGGTGGCGATGCTGTTGTCCGGCGTGAGTCAGCCCTGGTTGCTGGTCTTAATAGCAACAATGGGTAATAGCCTTGGAGGGCTGACTAACGTTATTCTTGGACGTTTCTTTCCGCTACGCGAAAAATCTCGCTGGCAGGAAAAGGCAGTGGGCTGGCTAAAACGCTATGGCGCTGCCACGCTGTTATTAAGCTGGATGCCTGTAATAGGCGATTTACTGTGTCTGCTGGCGGGATGGATGCGCATCTCCTGGGGACCGGTGCTCTTTTTTTTGTGCCTTGGCAAGGCGTTACGCTATGTTTTACTGGCATGGGTAACACTACAGGGTATGACGTGGTGGCACTAATTGGTGGAATGAATTCGCGACCTTCAATCGTCAACCATTACAATTATGCTGAGTGACAATTTTTTGACAGGCGGGAGGTCAAATTGATCCCGGACGTATCACAGGCGCTGGCCTGGCTGGAAAATCACCCTCAGGCACTGAAGGGGATTCAGCGTGGGCTTGAGCGCGAAACGCTGCGCGTAAATGCGGATGGTAGCTTAGCGACTACGAGACACCCGAAGGCGTTAGGCTCGGCGCTGACACATAAATGGATCACAACCGATTTCGCCGAAGCGCTGCTGGAGTTCATTACGCCAGTAGACGGTGATATTGATCATATGCTGACGATCATGCGCGACGTGCATCGCTTCACCGCCCGCAACCTCGGCGACGAGCGTATGTGGCCGCTCAGCATGCCGTGCTATATCGAGCAGGGGCAGGATATCGAGCTGGCTCAGTACGGCACCTCGAATATTGGACGGCTGAAAACGCTGTATCGCGAAGGACTGAAAAATCGCTACGGCGCACTGATGCAGACGATCTCTGGCGTGCACTACAATTTCTCTCTGCCGATGGCGTTCTGGCAGGCGAAGTGCGGTGAAACGGATAAAGAAGCGATCTCCGCGGGCTACTTCCGCCTGATCCGCAACTACTACCGTTTTGGCTGGGTTATTCCGTATCTGTTCGGCGCGTCCCCGGCCATTTGTTCATCGTTCCTGCAAGGGAAACCGACCACGCTGCCGTTCGAGAAGACCGAGTGTGGCATGTACTATCTGCCGTACGCGACCTCGCTGCGCCTGAGCGACCTTGGCTACACCAATAAATCGCAAAGCAATCTCGGAATTACGTTTAACGATCTGCACGAATATGTGGCAGGCCTGAAGCGGGCGATAAAAACCCCGTCGGAAGAGTACGAAAAAATCGGCCTCGAAAAAGACGGCAAGCGCCTGCAAATTAACACCAACGTATTGCAGATTGAAAATGAACTGTATGCGCCGATTCGTCCGAAGCGCGTGACGCGCAGCGGTGAAACGCCGTCGGATGCGCTACAGCGCGGCGGGATCGAATACATTGAAGTGCGCTCGCTGGATATCAACCCGTTCTCACCGATTGGCGTTGACGAGCAGCAGGTTCGCTTCCTTGACCTGTTTATGGTCTGGTGCGTACTGGCGGATGCGCCGGAAATGAGTTCCGACGAACTGCTGTGTACTCGTGCCAACTGGAATCGCGTGATTCTGGAAGGGCGCAAGCCGGGTCTGACGTTAGGTATTGGCTGTGAAACGGCCCAGTTCCCACTGTCTAAGGTAGGGAAGGATCTGTTCCATGACCTGAAGCGCGTAGCCCAGACGCTGGATAGCGTGTACGGCGGCGAAGCTTACCAGAAGGTCTGCGACGAACTGATTGAAAGCTTTGATAACCCGGAACTGACATTCTCAGCACGTATTCTGCGTTCTATGATTGAACAGGGAATTGGTGGCACAGGGCGTTCACTCTCAGCGGAGTACCGTGAGATGCTGATGCAGGAGCCGTTAGAGATCCTGAGCGAAGCGGATTTTGTGGCAGAGCGCGATGCGTCCGTTGTGCGTCAGAAAGAGGTCGAAGCGGCGGATACGGAGTCGTTTGAGGCGTTTCTGGCGAAGCAGGCCTGAACCAAAAGAAAAAGGCCACATCGCTGTGGCCAAAATATACATCTCTGAATTCAGGGATGATGATAACAAATGCGCGTCTTTCATATACTCAGACGCGCATTCTGTAGAAGAGTTCAGTTTATTTTAAAAAAAATCACTATCGGAGGTGACCTATGCCGTTATTAGATAGCTTTACTGTCGACCATACCCGTATGGAAGCACCAGCAGTCCGCGTGGCGAAGACCATGAACACGCCGCACGGCGACACGATCACCGTTTTCGACCTGCGCTTCTGCGTGCCGAATAAAGAAGTGATGCCAGAGAAAGGCATTCACACGCTGGAACACCTTTTCGCCGGATTCATGCGCGACCACCTGAACGGCAACGGCGTGGAGATCATCGATATCTCTCCGATGGGCTGCCGCACCGGTTTCTACATGAGCCTGATTGGTCAGCCTGATGAGAAACGCGTCGCGGATGCGTGGAAAGCGGCGATGGAAGACGTGCTGAAGGTGAAAGAGCAGAACCAGATCCCAGAGCTGAACGTTTACCAGTGCGGTACTTACCAGATGCACTCTCTGGAAGAAGCTCAGGAGATTGCCCGCCATATCATCGAACGTGATGTTCGTGTAAACAGCAACGACGAGCTGGCCCTGCCAAAAGAAAAACTTCAGGAACTGCACATTTAGTATCGTGCCTGTGGATGCCCGGTGGCGCTTCGCTGACCGGGCCTACAATACTGATGACGACAACCACGGCCAGCTCCGCGCTGGCGACGCCGGTATCGCGATCGTTTTGCGGATGCACGCTGTTACAGACGTCGCTGCGGCGGCTGAAGTAGTGGCAGAAATATTCGATCTGGTCGAGATAGACGTTCGGCGTGCTCACTTCGACGTAAGTCTGTCGAGAGCCAGCGCGTGGCGCGGGTGTGTTCAGCATGGTACGCTCCTGTTGTCTTTTCACTCTCGTGAATCAATTTCAGGCGCGCTGCTTTATCGGAACTGACAATCGCTGTCGCGTTTGGACACGGTGCGGTGTTTTGCCGGATGGCGGCTACGCCTTATCCGGCCTACGTTCGTAGGCCCGGTAAGCGTAGCGCCACCGGGCAAACCGTGCACAGGGCTAGTGCGCTCCACCGCCCCCGCTACCGGCACCAAACGGTGGTTTGGCAAACCACACCAGCCCCAGCAGGACGATGAAGATCCCCGCCGATATCCAGAAAATCTCGTTTGCCGAGATAATCAGCCCCTGGTTGGTGATCTGCTGGGCAAGCCAGCCGGACGCCTGCTGCTCCGTCATCCCCATCCCCTCAAGCTGGCTATACATCTGCTGAGCGTTAGGGTTGAACGGGTTCACCGCTTCGGTCAGCTGGGCATGGTGCATCGCTTCCCGGTTGGTCCACAGCGTGGTGGTGATCGATGTCCCGATGGAGCCCGCCAGCGTACGGGTGAAGTTCGACAGGCTCGATGCCGCCGCCATCCGCTCAGGCGGCAAGCCGGAAAGCGTAATGGTGGTCAGTGGCATAAAGAAGCACGCCACAGCAAAGCCCTGAATAAACTGCGGCCACGCGGAGGCGCCAAAGTCCATTCCCGGTTCAAACGTATACGCGCGCCAGTAGAAGCACACGGCGTACATGATGAAGCTGAACGTCACCAGCCTGCGCATGTCGAGCTTATGGGCGAAACGGCCAATAATCGGCGACAGCAGAACCGGAATTAACCCCACCGGCGCGGAGGCCAGCCCCGCCCAGGTTGCGGTATAGCCGTACACCTCCTGCAACAGCTGCGGCAGCAGAACAATCGCGCCGAAGTAGAGCATATAGGCGAGGCTGATACAGAGGCAGCCGATGGTGAAGTTTCGCGATTTAAACAGCGAGAGGTCGACTATCGGATTTTCGTCCGTCAGCTCCCAGACAATCAGGAAGCTAATGGCAACCACGGCGACCACCGTCAGCACGATGATTTCCGTAGAGGCGAACCAGTCCAGCTCTTTGCCGCGGTCGAGCATGATTTGCAGGCTGCCGATGCCGACAACCAGCAGTGCCAGCCCGATGCCGTCGATCCGCCGCTGTTCGGTCCGCGTTTCGCGACCACGCAGAGACTGTAGCGTCATCAGCACCACCAGCGCACCGATGGGTACGTTGATGAAGAAGATCCAGCCCCAGTGATAGTTATCGCTGATATAGCCGCCGAGGATTGGCCCGCAAATTGGGGCGACAATCACCGTCATCGACCACAGCGCGAGCGCGATGGAGCGCTTGGCGGGCGGATAGTTGTTCAGCAGCAAACTCTGCGATAGCGGAATCAACGGCCCGGCGACAATCCCCTGGATGACGCGGAAGAAAATCAGCATCGTCAGGCTGCTGGACATGCCGCAAGCCCAGGAGGCCAGCACGAACAGGATCGTCGACCAGAGGAACAGCTTCACTTCACCGACGCGCTTCGCCAGCCAGCCGGTGATGGGAATAGAGATGGCGTTCGCCACCCCGAATGAGGTAATGACCCAGGTCCCCTGGCTCAGCGATGAGCCAAGGTTCCCGGCGATCGTAGGGATCGCCACGTTTGCGATGGTGGAGTCCAGCACCTGCATGAATGTCGCCAGCGACAGCGCAATGGTCATAATGACCAGCTGCGCCCCCTCAAGCGGTTTTTGCGGCTTTTGCTGTTGCATAACGCTCACCTTCGGCTTAACCGGCGTTTGCCTTCACGATGTCATCTATCAGCTTATTGACCGGATCGAGGCTAATTTCACGGGCGTTACTTTCATAAGCTGGCGTGCTGCGCACCTGGCTTGCGAGGATCTGACCGTCGCGGTTGGCGGTATCGACCGTCACCAGCGTGGAAAGGCCAATTCGCAGCGGATGGTCTGCCAGCTGCTTAGGATCCAGCTCGATACGTACAGGCAGGCGCTGTACCACTTTGATCCAGTTGCCGGTGGCGTTCTGTGCAGGCAGCAGGCTGAACGCGCTGCCGGTCCCCATGTCCAGACCGACTACTTTACCGGTGTACTTCACGTCATCGCCGTAGATATCGCTGACCACGGTTGCGGTCTGGCCGATACGCATATGCGCCAGCTGGGTCTCTTTGAAGTTCGCGTCCACCCACAGGTTGTTCGCCGGAACGACCGCCATCAGCGGCGTGGTGGTGCTAATTTGCGCACCCGGCTGCACGGAACGACGGGAAACGTAACCGGTCATCGGGCTGACGATTTTGGTACGTTGCAGGGCAAGCCATGCGTTACGCACTTCGGTCGCCGCCTGTTTCACCGCCGGCTGGTTTTCCAGAGAGGTGCCCAGCACCATCGCCTGGTTGGCGTTGTACTGTTGGATCGCCACGTCCAGCTGCGCCTGTGCGCTCGCCACCGCATCGCGGGCGTGCTGCAACTCTTCACGGCCAATCAGGTTGGCGGTGCCGAGAGGAACACGACGCTTGAGGTCGCTCTGCGCCTGGGCCAGGGCCGTTTTCTGCACGTCGATATTGGCCTGAAGCTGTTTGCTGTTGATCATCAGCTGGCGGGTCTGGCGAACGCTGGAGGCCAGCGCCGTCTGTGCTTTTTCAAACGCCTGTTGGGCGTCGGTCGGGTCGAGCGTGACCAGCACATCCCCTTTTTTCACAAAGTCGGTGTTGTCAGCCCAGACTTTCGTCACGCTGCCTGACACCTGCGCCATGATTTGAACCTGATTCCCTGCCACGTATGCATCGTCTGTCTCTTCAACATGACGCAAGACTAAAAACCAATAGATCCCATATGCCACGGCAATAATAATAAAGAGCAAGGTCAGCAGAATAAGGGCGCTCTTACGTTTGCCCTTCTTGTTGACCGGTTGCTGCGGGGGGGTGTTCTCCGCATTTGCGCTCATTGTTGTTCTCCACGATCTTTTTATTTTCACATCGGCTGAGCCGACCTGTTGTCAGAAAGGCCAGCAGTTTCACGTGCTGGCCTGTCAGTTTTTCTTTTGCAATCTGGAATGTTGAGCGGATCGTCGCGTTAGCGCAGCGCCTCAAGAATGACGCCATCTTCATCCATCTGGTCCAGACGGGTGAGCAGCTTGCGAGTAATATGCTCAAGCTGGTCGCGCTCGGCGGTGCTGAGGGCAGACCAAAGCTGGTGCAGACAGTTATGCTGCGGTGGCAGCACTTCGCGCAGGAATTCGTGACCTTTCTCGGTCAGTTGCAGATGCAGGCAGCGGCGATCGTTATCGCTCTCACGGCGCTCTATCCAGCCGCGCTTCTCCAGCTCATCAGCAATACGGGTTGCATTGGTACGGGATGAACCCAGCGCGCAGCTCAGTTCAGACGGCTGAATGCTGTGGTTTTCCTGAGACTCAAGCGTAATCAACGCCATAAACAACGTCTCGTTAATCCCTTGCGCTTTCAGCATCTTGTTACGATTTTCCAGCAGCTTACCCTGCATGTGCATGCACAGGCGGGTCAGCAGGATCTCCTGATACGGGAAGTCCTCATGACGACTGGCGCGGAACTTAAGCATTTGTTCAATGGGCGTAAACGAACTATCCATTTTGGGCATAACCTCATTAATTACAGCCGATATAGTAACGATAGTGACAAATAATGTAAATGAATTATTTGTGCGGTTATATCCGCCAAACGTATGTCACCATCAGAAAGCGCCGGGTAAATCCGTGACCCGGTGAGCACAGAAAGTGTGGGGTGTGTACCCGCGAAAGAGGGGATGTGAGGACAGGGGTCTGAACTATTCATGCCGGTAGTAAATATGTCACCCACAGTAAAATTTCTGGGATAAATGATTACCGTTACCTTAACAGATGCAGGCCCCCTTTACACCCCAGGGGGCCCAAAGCAATGTAAAACTTAGTGAATTGCTTCCTGGCGGTGATAGCCGCGCCACCATACCAGCAGATTTATCGCCGCCACGATGGCGCCGATTGCGCACACGCCCGTCCAGCCCGCATGCTGCCAGGCGGAGGCTGAGATTAGCGAGCCCGCCGCGCCGCCGATAAAGTAGCTGGTCATGTACCCGGCCGTCAGACGGTTACGGGCGTCTGGTTTCACGCGGTAAATCACGGTCTGGTTGGTGATATGTACGCCCTGCACGGTGAGGTCGAGTACCAGAATACCGACAATTAGCGCCAGCACTGAGACGTGTCCGTACCAGATAGCCGCCCATGAGAGCAGGAGTAAAACCAGCCCTGCGGAGGTGGTCATATGAGATTTACCTTTGTCGGCCAGGCCACCCGCCGGGCGCGCGCCCAGTGCGCCAGCCGCGCCTGCCAGCCCGAACAGGCCAATCACGCCTTCTGAGTAGTTAAACGGCGGCGCGGCGAGCAGAAACGCCATCGACGTCCATAAGATGCTGAAGTTGGCGAAGGTAAGACACCCCAGAACGGCGCGTGTGCGCAGGAGTTTATCCCGGGTGAAGAGGCTGAAAACGGAGGCGAGGAGCTGCGGATAGTTCAGGTGATTTTCCTGCTTCACCTTTGGCAGGCCGCGCCACAGGGCCAGCGCCATGATAACCATCAGCACGCTTGCCACCCAGTAAACGGTGCGCCAGCCGCCGAGGCTCGCCAGCAGCCCGGCAACGGTTCGCGCCAGCAGGATGCCCAGCAGCAGGCCGCTCATAATAGTGCCAACCACTTTGCCGCGTTTTTCCGGGGAAGCCAACGTCGCCGCGAGGGGAACCAGAATTTGTGCCACCACCGAGAACAGCCCCGTCAGCGCGGTACCGATAATCATCATCGTTAACGACTGGCTGCTGGCGGTGATCAACATCCCGCCTGCGGCCAGCAGCGTCATGGAGACGATAAGCATCCGGCGCTCAAACATATCGCCTAATGGCACCAGGAACAGCAGCCCGGCCGCATAGCCGAGCTGCGCAGCGGTGACGATAAAGCCGGCGGAGCTGGCTGAAAGATCGAAAGCACGCGCGATAGTATCAAGCAGAGGTTGCGCGTAATAGTTGCTGGCGACGGCCAGTCCCGTTGCCACGGACATTAAAAGGATGAGTGCGGGGCTAAGCCCTTGAGTTGTTTTTGTCATTTGTTTCAGGAATCGTAAGTTAAGTGATTATTTTTCCGAAAACATAATAACCAATGATTGTGAATGTTGGGGGATTGTTACGTGGTGGATTGTGCGGTTTAGGTTGGGTGCGGTTTGATCCCCTCACCCTATCCCTCTCCCCAAAGGGGAGAGGGGATTTTATACACCCTCTCCCCTTTGGGGAGAGGGCAGGGTGAGGGGTAGTATTTTTACTTCTGCGCCGCAAGCGCCTCTTTCACCCAGCCGTCAAACAGCTGCTGGTGGGCTTTGATCCAGCCATCCACGTGGCCTTTGATATCAGCTTCGGATGATTTACCCGCATGCATCATGGCGTTCTGGGCGTTTATGTCTGCCAGCGGCAGTTTCATTACCGAGAACAGCTTCGCCGCCGCCGGGTTTTTCTCGGCCCAGGCTTTGTTCGCCACGATATGCATGGTATTCACCGGGAAGCCATAGTTCATGCCGTTTGGCAGTTTGGTGTCGATATCTTTCTGCTCGCCCGGCAGGGAGGAGAAGGGCACCTGCAACCACACCACGTCTTTGCCCGGCTTCAGCACGTCGCTCACCCAGTACGGCGTCCAGGTGTAGTAGATCACCGGCTTGCCTTCTTTAAAGCGGGCGATGGTATCGGCCATCATCGCAGAGTAATTGCCGTGGCTCACGTCGACGGTCTTCGCCAGATCGAAGGCTTTGTTCTGGTGGTTAATCACCGCTTCACAGCCCCAGCCCGGCGAGCAGCCCATCATGTCGGCTTTGCCGTCACCGTTGGTATCAAAGAGTTTGGCGATCTTCGGATCTTTCAACTGTTCAATATTGGTGATGTGATACTTATCGGCGGTTTTCTTGTCGATCAAATATCCCTGCGCAGCGCCGGTCACAAAGGCGCCTTCGCGGTAGAATTTCTTGTCACCGCCTGCGGCGGCATACATATCGTCGTGCAGCGGCTGCCAGTTCACGGCGGTAAAGGTGGCATCGCCGGAGGCAATAGAGGTATAGCCCACGTTGTAATCCACTTCACTGGCGGTATTCACCGTATAGCCCAGTTTCTCCAGCGCACGGCTGACAATCTGGGTCTGGAAGGACTCTTCCGAAATGGTGCTCTGCACCGGCTGCACGGTAATGCCTTTGCCCGGCAGGTCAGCGGCAACTGCGCTGGTGGAGACAAGGGTCGCAAACGCTGTGGCAAAAAGTACGTTATGTCGCATCGTTGTTCCTTATTTTGTGAATGGGCGGGTGAGTAACCCGACAGGGCCGGTGGTATACCAGCGACGGTTGCCGCGACTGCGTGAATCACGACCGACAGCCTGGGTCAGGCGGTCAAGAATGATGGCGAGGATCACAATCCCGACGCCACCGACGGTCGCCAGCCCCATATCGAGACGGCCAATGCCGCGCAGTACCATCTGACCTAACCCGCCAACGGCAATCATTGAGGCGATCACCACCATCGACAGCGCCAGCATCAGCGTCTGGTTAACACCTGCCATAATGGTCGGCATCGCCAGCGGAAGCTGAACCTTAAACAGCATCTGACGCGGGCTGGCGCCAAACGAGCGTGATGCCTCTATCAGATCCGCAGGCACCTGGTTAATGCCCAGAATGGTCAGGCGAATAATCGGCGGCAGGGCAAAGATAATGGTCACGACCACCCCCGGTACGTTACCGATGCCGAACAGCATCACGATAGGCACCAGGTAAACGAACGCTGGCGTGGTCTGCATTGCATCCAGCAGCGGGCGGATAATTTTTGCGGCCCGCGGGCTGCGCGCCAGCCAGATCCCCATCGGCAGGCCGATCGCCACGCAGAACAGCAGGGCGGTCAGCACCAGCGCCAGGGTGATCATCGCCTGAGACCACGCGCCAATCGCGCCGATGGCAACCAGGGAGATCAGCGTGGCGATCCCCATACCCGCGCTGCCGAACTGCCATGCGATCAGCGAGAACAGGATAATCGCCACCGGCGCGGGCATGCCCAGCATCAGCTGCTGGAAGCCGTTCAGGATGTAATCCACCGGGATGCGGATCCCCTGGAACACCGGACGGAAGTGGGTAACGACCCAGTCGATCCCCTCCGTTACCCAGCTATCCAGCGGGATCAGCGTCTTGTGGAACGGATCCATAATATTGAAATGCTCTGGGGCAGGCGCCGGTGCGCTGTTGAGCCAGTCTGCCGCGCCGCCGCCATTGGCAGGCGCAGGCGTCGACCCCCACGCATCGGCAGATTGCGCCGCGCTGTCCGCTGCTTCAGTGGTGCCCCATGGGTTTGATTGATCAGCCATTGTTTGTCCCCTCGCGATCTAAAGCCTGTAGCAGCATCCGTTTTGAGATGATGCCAACGTACTGTTGTTCTTCACCGACAACCGGCACGGCGCACGGCGCCTGACCCACGTGAGAGAGCAACTCGCTGAGCGGCGTTTCGGCGTCCACGGCAAGCGGAGCGTCAATCAACGCCGCATCGATTCCCTGATTTTCGCTCAGGGCGGTTTTCAGGGAGTCGATGGAGACAACGCCGACAAATTTATTGCCGCGTTCAACCAGATAACCGTATTCACGGTCTTCGTCCTGCAACAGCTTCAGCGCGGAGCGCGGACCAAAACCTGGCGTTTTTCGAATAATGCCGTTTGGTGTTCGGCGGGCAATATCTTTCGCACTGAATACGTGGCTAATATCCACGCCGCGGAAGAAGGTGCGCACATAATCATTCGCCGGATTATTGAGAATTTCATCCGGTGTGCCGACCTGCACCACTTCACCATTTTGCATAATGGCGATACGGTCGCCAATACGCATGGCTTCATCCAGATCGTGAGAAATAAAAACAATGGTGCGCTGATGTTTGGCCTGTAATTTTACCAGCTCATCCTGCATCTCGGTGCGAATTAAGGGATCGAGCGCCGAGAAGGCTTCGTCCATTAATAAAATATCCGGATTAATCGCTAATGCGCGCGCTAATCCTACGCGCTGACGCATACCGCCGGAGAGCTCATCCGGATACGCATGAGCATAATTTTCCAGCCCGACCTGACGCAGTGCATCAAGGGCTTTTTCCTGACGTTCCTGAGCGGGCGTGCCGGCTAACTCCATGCCAAAGGCGGTATTATCGAGTACCGTCATGTGCGGCATCAGTGCAAATGACTGAAACACCATCGCAATTTTCTTTCTGCGCACCTCGCGGAGTTCCGCGTCTGATATTCTGGCGATATCAACGCCGTCAATCAGCACCTGTCCGCGGGTGGGTTCAATCAGGCGATTGAGAAGGCGAACCATAGTGGATTTACCCGAACCGGATAATCCCATGATGACAAAAATCTCGCCTTCTTCAATGGCCAGACTGGCGTCTTTAACGCCAAGCGATAGCCCGGTTTTTTCCAGAATTTGCTCTTTCGAAAGGCCTTTCTCAATATATTTGAAAGCACGCTGTGGGTGCTCGCCAAATACTTTATAAAGATTTTTCACTTCTAATTTAATTGCCATGCAATAGAGAGTGTCCTGTTATTTGTTTATGTCGATATGATTACCATGGTAAATAGTTAACTGGCATTACCCTAACATACTCAGAATCTGAGACAACCCTGGGCCTGCCTGAGGTCGGAATTTTACAGCAAGCGAAACGGCTGAATTTCCCATGAATAAAGGGCTGAGGGCGCTTTGAATTTTTCTCAATTTTTTGCTACTGCATGGGAGAATTTCGCCTGAATCGATGTGATTCAGGCGAATATGAAGGAGAAATTACAGTGTAGTACGTAGTGGAATATTCGGCTGAAAATAATGAAATGTAGAGTTAATTAATGAACGTTAATTCATTCATTAAAAATCCCAGTCCTCGTCTTGCGTCTCCACCGCTTTACCCATCACGTACGACGAGCCGGACCCGGAAAAGAAGTCGTGGTTTTCATCGGCGTTGGGCGACAGCGCCGCGAGGATCGCCGGGTTCACTTCCGCCATTTCCGGTGGGAATAACGCTTCGTAGCCCAGGTTCATCAGCGCCTTGTTGGCGTTGTAGCAGAGGAAGGCTTTTACGTCCTCTTCCCAGCCCGTTCCGGCGTACAGCTCCTCGGTATAGCTCAGCTCGTTGTCATACAGATCCATCAGTAAATCGAGGGCAAAACCTTTGAGTTCCTCGCGTTTTTCCGGGGTGACTTTCTCCAGTCCTTTCTGGTACTTATAGCCGATGTAATACCCGTGTACCGCTTCATCGCGGATGATGAGGCGAATCAAATCGGCGGTATTAGTGAGCTTGCCCCGGCTCGACCAGTACATGGGCAGCCAGAAGCCGGAATAGAAGAGAAAAGATTCCAGGAACACGCTGGCGATCTTCTTCTTCAGCGGCTCGTCGGCCCGGTAATATTCCAGCACCAGATCTGCCTTGCGCTGCAATGACGCGCTCTCTTCGCTCCAGGCGTAGGCCGCGTCCACGTCTCTGGTCTGGCACAGGGTGGAGAAAATCGAGCTGTAAGAGCGGGCATGGACCGCCTCCATAAAGCTGATATTCGACATTACCGCCTCTTCGTGCGGGGTCAGCGCATCACTCATCAGCGCGGGCGCACCCACGGTATTCTGAATGGTGTCCAGCAGCGTCAGGCCGGTAAAGACGCGGATTGTCAGCTGCTGCTCGGCATGGCTCAGGGTTTGCCAGGCCGGAATATCGTTGGAGAGCGGCACCTTTTCCGGCAGCCAGAAGTTGCTGGTCAGGCGGTTCCAGACCTCCAGGTCTTTATCATCCTGAATTTTGTTCCAGTTAACGGCGCTTACGCGTGACAGTTTCATCCTTTCTCCTTACAGCGCGCAGGACACGCAGCCTTCAATTTCGGTACCTTCCAGCGCGAGCTGGCGCAGGCGAATGTAGTACAGCGTTTTGATGCCTCTCTTCCAGGCGTAGATCTGCGCTTTATTGATATCCCGCGTGGTGGCGGTGTCCGGGAAGAAGAGCGTCAGCGACAGCCCCTGGTCCACATGTCTGGTCGCCTCGGCGTAGGTATCAATGATCTTTTCCGGGCCGATCTCATAGGCGTCCTGGTACAGAGCCAGATTCTCGTTAGTCATAAACGGGGCAGGGTAGTAGACGCGGCCGGTTTTGCCTTCCTTGCGGATTTCAATCTTCGACACGATCGGATGGATGCTCGAGGTGGCATGATTTATATAGGAAATGGAGCCGGTTGGCGGAACCGCCTGAAGGTTCTGGTTATAGATGCCGTAGTGCATCACATCCTCACGCAGCTGTTGCCACATCTCACGCGTCGGCAGGGTGATGCCGGCGCGGTCGAAAAGCGCGCGTACTTTTTCGGTTTTCGGCTGCCAGTCGCCTTCCAGATACTGGCTGAAATACTCTCCGCTGGCGTAGCGGGACTGCTCAAAGCCTGCGAACCGCTGGTTGCGTTCGCGCGCCAGCAGCATCGAGGTATGCAGCGCATGCCAGGTGATGGTATAGAAATAAAGGTTGGTGAAATCCAGCCCTTCCGGGCTGCCGTAGGCGATACCCTCCCGCGCCAGATAGCCGTGCAGGTTCATCTGCCCAAGGCCGATGGCATGCGACGCGGCGTTGCCCGCCTCAATGGACGGTACGCTGCGGATGTGGCTCATGTCCGATACCGCCGTCAGCCCGCGAATGGCGGTCTCTACCGTGCGGCCAAAATCGGGGGAATCCATGGTGTGGGCAATATTCAGCGAACCGAGATTGCAGGAGATATCTTTGCCGATATCCGCGTAGTCGAGGTTCTCGTCGTAACTGGACGCGCTGTTGACCTGCAAAATCTCCGAGCACAGATTGCTCATGTTGATGCGCCCGGCAATCGGGTTGGCGCGGTTCACCGTATCCTCGTACATGATGTACGGGTACCCGGACTCAAACTGAATTTCGGCCAGCGTCTGGAAAAAGTCGCGGGCGTTAATGTATTTCTTACGAATGCGCTCGTCCGCCACCAGTTCGTCATACAGTTCGCTGATGGCCACATCGCCAAAGGCTTTGCCGTAGATACGCTCAACGTCATACGGTGAGAAAAGCGCCATGTCGGCATTTTCTTTGGCCAGCTTAAACGTGATATCCGGGATCACCACGCCGAGCGACAGGGTTTTAATGCGGATCTTTTCGTCGGCGTTTTCACGTTTGGTATCCAGAAAACGCAGAATGTCCGGATGATGCGCGTGCAGATAAACCGCACCCGCGCCCTGACGTGCGCCAAGCTGGTTGGCGTATGAGAAGGCATCTTCCAGCATCTTCATCACCGGGATGACGCCGGAGGACTGGTTTTCGATGCGCTTGATCGGCGCGCCCGCTTCCCGCAGGTTCGAAAGCAGAAATGCCACGCCGCCGCCGCGTTTCGAAAGCTGTAGCGCCGAATTTACCGCACGGCCAATCGACTCCATATTGTCTTCAATACGCAGCAGGAAGCAGGAGACCAGCTCGCCGCGCTGGGCTTTGCCGCAGTTAAGGAACGTTGGCGTGGCGGGCTGGAAGCGACCGGAGAGGATCTCCTCCGTCAGTCTTTCGGCCAGGGCTTCATCGCCCTGCGCCAGCGTCAGGGCTACCATCACCACCCGATCTTCAAAGCTTTCTAAATAGCGTTTGCCGTCGAAGGTTTTCAGGGTGTAGCTGGTGTAATACTTCCACGCGCCGAGAAACGTCTGGAAGCGAAAACCGCTGGCGTGCGCCCGTTCAAACAATGCCACCGCGAAGGCGCGGTCGTAGCGGGTCAGGACGCGCTCTTCGTAATAACCCTCTTTTACCAGCCAGTCGAGACGTTCCTGCTGGCTGCCAAAGACGACGCTGTTCGGGCGTACATGAGCGGCAAAAAAGGCGTCCACCGCCTCACGATCTTTGCCAAACTGAATGCGCCCCTCCCGGTCATAGAGGTTTAGCATGGCGTTTAATGCATGGTAATCCGGCGTCGCCTGAATCACGCGCTCTGCGGTTGTCGTTGCCAAAATTCGTTCACTCCTTTACGCACGTTCTCTACGTCCTGCTGTGTCCCCATCAGTTCAAAACGATAGAGATACGGCACGCCGCATTCTTGAGAGATGACATCCCCGGCGCGGGCAAAGGCCTCGCCGAAGTTGCGATTGCCTGCCGCGATCACGCCGCGAATCAGCTGCCGGTTATGGGGGTCGTTCAGAAAGCGGATCACCTGACGAGGCACAGCCCCCGCGGTGCCGCCACCGCCATAGCTGGGCACTACCAGAATGTAGGGTTCGTCTACCTGAATACGCTCCCGCTCGTTCAGCGGAATGCGAATCGCGGGCAGCCCGAGACGCTCCATAAACCGAAGCGTGTTTTCCGAGCTGCTGGAAAAGTAGACCAGCCTGCTCATGCACTGACGCCCTGAGCGGCAAGGCGGTTGATCATGTCCGGACGAAAGCCAGACCAGCTGGTGTCGCCGGCAACCACAACCGGAAGCTGACGGAAACCTTGCGCCCGCAGGGTGTCTGCCGCGTCAGGCACCTGATCTATATTGACCATCTCAAATGCCACGCCGCGACTCTCCATCGCCCGTTTCGTGGCGTGGCACTGAACACAATCGTTACGAGTGTAAATAATAATGCTCATGATTCGTATTTCCATTTAGAATGAGAGAACGGCGCGAGTAAACGCGTCATGTTGTGTCTGTCTTGCTAAAGGGAATACTAGATGTAGTTGAGATAACTTTCAACCACACAAGATATGGGAAATTCAGATTGATAAGGCCCCAATGATGAGCCTGGCGGGGCAGGGCGAACTGCGCGGGTTTTTCAGGCTTTCAGGCAAAGAAAAGCCCCGGCGCCTGAGGCTACCGGGGCTGAAAACGCGTGCTTACTTACGCAGGCTAAGCAGGGCGCCGACAAAAATCCCGACTGCCGCGACCGTTCCCAACGTACACAGCGGTTTCTCTCGTACGAAGGTGGTGGCGCAGCTTGCCATATCGCAGGCCGCCTGAGTGGTACGTGAGCGGCCATTCATCCTTGCTCGCGTTTCACGCAGCAGAGACTGAGCCTTACGTTTCGCGGCATCTGCTTCGTCCTTCGCGTCAGAGCCCCAGGATTTCAATACGGCTTCCAGCGTGTCCGCTAATTGGCTGACATCGTTACGAATATCCTGGGTGTCGTCGTTAATATCGTTTCGGTTCGGTCTGTTAAACATACGATCCTCCATAATTTGTGTTCCCGTTTAGTTTAGTCCAGAAATGTAATGTCTGAAGCGAGTCACGGCTTATCGGGCAGTTTATGGAATATTCTGAAAGCCCTGCTAATGCTGAATACTGTAAGGTTGCCCGGCAGGTATGATAATGAGGAAAAGATATGTATTTACGACCCGATGAGGTGGCGCGCGTTCTTGAAAAAGAAGGGTTCACCATGGATGAGGTAACATCAAAAGCGTACGGATATCGCCGTGGTGAGAATTATGTTTACGTCAATCGTGAAGCAAGAATGGGGCGTACTGCTCTCATTATTCACCCGACACTCAAAGACAGAAGCCTGTCATTTGCTGAGCCCGCCTCGGATATTAAAACCTGCGATCATTATCAGCAATTTCCGCTCTATTTAGGCGGCGAGACGCATGAACATTATGGTATTCCGCACGGTTTCAGCTCGCGTATGGCGCTGGAGCGTTTCCTGAAAGGGCTGTTTGGCGACGTACAATAAATCAGCGACTGGCATGAGCCAGTCGCCTTATCTTACGCTTTTGCCTGGCTGTAAGGGCTGACTTTAAACAGGCGGCGGCAGTAGTCAAGGAAGTAACCGTACACCGCACCCATCAGCATAGATACCACGATATTTGAACTTACCGCGGCGGCGATTTGATGCCAGTCTGCGCCCACCGTCAGCAAAATAACCACATACACCGGGGACTGGAACGTCACGTAAGCCAGCACGTCCGCCAGGTTTTTTACCCAACCTGCCGGGCTAAAACGCCGGGCGAAACGCATCACCGCATCGCGATACATGCCGTACGGCCAGGCAATCATGATATTCACCGGAATGGCCACCAGGCGCGATGAGAGGGACTGCTCAAAGGTCATTCCGGACAGGAAAATTTCAATCAGCATGTTTACGACGGAACAGTAAACGACCATCGCGAACGTATCCGCTACCGCATGGCGCAGGCGAGACTGCGGTGAGAACATGTCTGAACTCCTCGAACAGGACAAAAAAGTGGCGTTTTTACCTGCGGCGTTTAGTGCTTTAGGTTGGTTTGTTTTGAGTGTATAGCGTATCCCTCTGGCTTTTAACTAACAAGTAGTGATTAATTTTTATTTATGGGCGCTTTGTCCATAAAATTCTCTAAAGTTGGCTGTTTTTTTGTGCGAGTCGTTATTTTCTTTCCCATTCACCGTTTTATTAAACGAAATCAAACTATTAGCTTATCTGAGCAAGCGTATAACGTTTGTTATTCGGAGGATGCCGGGCGGTTTTTTGAACGGTATTAAACAGGGATTTTTGACCAGGTGCAGGACGGAATATTACGCATTAAAACTGACAGGTAATTCGGGGTTATATTAACGGGATATTCTAAAACATTTACAATAATGTCAAAACGACAGAGTGGGTAGATATCAGAACAAAAATCAATTATTCTGTTGCCTGATTTATGTTATACACACGAAGAAAGGTTTCTCATTATTATGGCTTTAACGTTACAGAATCTTAATAATATCCGTACCCTCCGGGCGCTGGCGCGTGAATTATCCATGGATGTTCTGGAAGAAGTGCTGGAAAAAGTTCGGATTGTCACAGAAGAAAAACGCAGCGAGCAGGCTGAATTAGAGCGCCAGCGCGCTGAACAGCAGGATAAAATTAATGCTCTGCTGGAACTGATGAAGGCAGACGGTATTTCCCCGAGCGATCTGTTAGGCGGAGAACTGGCTCATGCGGGCCAGCCGGCTAAAAAACGTAAAGCGCGTGCGGCGAAATATCGTTTCATCGACGCGAACGGTGAAGAGAAAACGTGGACCGGTCAGGGACGTACGCCAAAGCCAATTGCGAACGCACTGGCAAACGGTAAATCGCTGGACGATTTCCTGATCTGATGATTATTCGGGCGGTGTATTCCGCCCGATTATTGACTTAGCAGACGCCAAAGTCACCTTCTTCGGAGTACAGAACTACGTCCGCCACTTTCAGGTGATATTTCTCGCCCTGCTCATTGCTGGCCTGCACGGCCACAATGTTTTCACCATTTGCTTCGAGCACTTTCAGTTTCGGACCGCCCTGACGCGGTTGGACATAATCACCGACAGAAAACATAGCACCTCCTCATCATTGTCACGATCTTCACCATAGCCCACGTCCGGGGCGGGGTACAGCCTAATCTTTCAGATACCCCTTATCAGGTACGCGGTTCCACGGCATCACTTTCAGCAGTCGCGCCATACCGCAAAAACCTGTCACTCCGGCGAACAGCAGCCCGGCGCCCACAAAACCGCTTAGCAGGAAAAAGCCGCTGGAGACGCTGTAACCCAGCACCACGCCGCAGAGAATCAGCAGCCCGGCGGCGATCTGTACCTGACGCATCAGCGGAAGCGGCTGCGATTTATCTTCAACGGTCAGCAGCCCGGCCTGCTTCCAGCCCTGAATGCCTCCCTCAACCACAAAGGCGTTCGCAGGGGACGCTGCCCGGGCAAGACGAGCATCATTGTTTGCGGTTCTTGCGCCAGACTGACAGTGGAAAATCACCGTTTCTCCCGGCGCTGCGTTAAGCCCGCCGGGTAACGAATCCAGCGGAATGGAGTGCGCCACTGGAATATGCTCGCGGGCATACTCGTCGGGGTCGCGAATATCGATAAGTTTGGCGCCTTCAGCAATAAGCGCGTTTGCCTGCTGCGGCGAAATAAGAGGAAGAGACATTGTGTTTCCTTACGGTCAATTTCAGAACAGTAGAGCATTTAAGGCAGGGTTTCAGCCAGTGTAAAGAGGGTAAAGGCAGGTAAAAGCGCGAGAGACGAATGGCAGTTACCCGTAAACTGGCTACGCTTAGAGAAGTGTCTTTTATAATTTTCAATTGGTTAGCTTGCACGGAGTTATTTATGGGTTTTTGGCGCGTTGTTTTTACGATTATTCTCCCGCCGCTGGGCGTGCTGCTTGGCAAGGGACTGGGCTGGGCGTTTATCCTGAACATCCTTCTGACCATCCTGGGTTACTTCCCGGGTCTTATCCACGCGTTTTGGGTTCAGACGAAAAGCTAGGTACGCCACAATAGATCACTGTAGATCCGGGTCAGCGCGCCCTCGGGGCCAAACTGCTGTTTGATCCAGCGCGTGACCTGACCGGTCGCCGCATGCTGCGTGGCGAGCAGCATGCGCGAGTCCTGGCGCGGATTATTGATTCGCCGCTTTACCAGCAGCCCGTCCTCCACCGCCTCACGCGTCATATACTCCGGTAAAAATCCAATACCCTCCCCCAGGATCTGACACTGACACTTGGTGTTAAAGTCCGGTACCAGAATCGCCTCCTGACCGTGAAGCAGCCAGCCGACCTTCTTGTTGATGGTATGCGCGGTGTCCTCGACCATGATATTGGGATACAGACGCAGCTGACTTTCGGAAATGGGCTCCGGGGCGAACGCCAGCGGATGCGTGGGCGCGATGGCAAATACCCAGCGGATCGCGCCTATCTCGGTGTAATCGATGCCTCCGCCATCCAGCAGCGTATCCGGCGCGCCAATGGCGATGTTGGCCTGATTATTGATGATGGAATCCCAGACGCCGTTATACACCTCGGTCGTCACCGTGATTTGGCAGGTAGGAAACTGTTTTTTTAGCACCTGGAGCAAACGCGCGGTATGGCGTGGCGTATACAAAAGCTGATTAATGCAGATGCGCACCCGCGTCTCAATGCCCTGCGAAATGGTATCAATCCCGCGCTTGATGGCATGAAAGTCATTCAGCAGGTCGGTCGCTTTACGATAAAAATAAAAACCGGATTCGGTCAGCTCAATGCTGCGCGTGTTGCGTACAAACAGCACCACGTCCAGCCCGGTCTCCATACGTTTGATGGTGTAACTGATGGCGGAAGTGGTCACGCCCAGCTCGGCAGCCGCTTTGCTAAAACTGCCAAAGCGTGCCGCGGTGGTGAAGGCCAGCAAATTCTCTTCGGTAAAGATGGAATTCATATTATGGCTCCTGGTTACCATCAGTTTTGAACATATTTTAACACCGGCGTTACATCATAGTTGATGTCGGTCACAGTTCTGGATTTTTACGTAGGGCCGCGCTGTGTAAGGCTTTTTCATTCATAAGGATAATGCAGCCCGAGGCGCGTAAAAGCGGTAAACCATAAGAAAAAGGTTGCACAGACGCACGTTTTTGCCGGACTGTTGAATTTAACTCAACAATGAATTGCGTGTCGATGAATCATTTTTAAGCGGATTCTTTTATGACCAGGCTGTTGCTATTCTCAGGTCATCAGAAGTGAAACATAGGGAGTCTGAATATGTCTGCAACTGCACTGGTTACAGAATTTTTGCTGGCGGCAGAAGAGGGTAATATCGACGCGCTAAAAGCCTGCCTGGAAAAAGGCGTGGATATTAACGCGACCAACCGACAGAAAAGAACCGCCATTATTATTGCCAGCCTGAAAAAGCATTACGCCTGTGTGGAATTTTTAATTTCCGCCGGGGCGGATATTGATAAACAGGACCAGACCTGTTTTAACCCCTTCCTGATCGGCTGCCTGACCAATGATTTAACCCTGCTGCGCATTGTCCTTCCGGCGGATCCGGATCTCGACCGTCTGACGCGCTTTGGCGGCGTGGGCATTACCCCTGCCAGTGAAAAAGGGCACGTTGAAATCGTGCGCGAGCTGCTGGAAAAAACCGACATTAACGTCAACCACACCAATTTTGTCGGCTGGACGCCGCTGCTTGAGGCCATCGTGTTAAACGACGGCGGCGCAAAGCAGCAGGAAATTGTGAAGCTGCTGCTGGATCACGGCGCGAATCCGCACATGACTGATAAATACGGCAAAACCCCGCTCGAACTGGCGCGGGAAAAAGGCTTCAACGCGATCGCAGACCTGCTGCTGGCAGCAGGCGCATAGCGCATTCGGTCAGCCTTCCCCTGGCTGGCCGTGAATCAAAAAACGCATTGTTACCGACGTGCATTTAACACGACGGCGGCCCCCTTTTATCTTAAACAGGTGAAAATAATGCCAACCAAAATCGTCATAAAAAAGAATACGTATTTCGATTCGGTTTCCTTAATGTCGGTTTCCACCAAAGCCAATAAATTGCCGGGCATCGAGCAGGCGTTTGTGGCGATGGCGACGGAAATGAACAAAGGGGTATTAAAAAACCTCGGGCTATTAACGCCGGAATTAGCGGACGCGAAAAACGGCGACCTGATGATCGTTATTAAAGGCGACGCGGCGAATGAGGAAACCCTTGCCGCCATTGAAGCGTTATTTACGCGTAAAGAGAGCGCTGGCTCCCATGAAGCACGCTACGCGACGATTGCCAGCGCCAAAACCCATCGTCCGGACAGCAACCTTGCGGTGATATCCGTCAACGGCACCTTCGCCGCCCGCGAAGCGCGCCAGGCGCTGGAAAACGATCTCAACGTGATGCTGTTTTCCGATAATGTGTCGCTCGACGACGAGCTGGCGCTGAAGCAGCTGGCGCATGACAAAGGATTGCTAATGATGGGGCCGGACTGCGGCACCGCCATTATCAACGGCGCGGGGCTGTGCTTTGCCAACGCGGTACGTCGCGGGCCGATTGGCATCGTTGGCGCCTCCGGCACCGGTAGCCAGGAGTTGAGCGTGCGCATTCACGAGTTCGGCGGCGGCGTGTCGCAGCTGATCGGCACCGGCGGGCGCGATCTCAGCGAGAAGATTGGCGGCCTGATGATGCTCGACGCCATCGACATGCTGGAGGCGGACGACGCGACCCGGGTGATAGCGCTCATCTCCAAACCGCCTGCACCCGCGGTGGCAGAGAAAGTGCTGGCCCGGGCACGCGCCTGCCGCAAACCTGTGGTTGTGTGCTTCCTGGGCCGCAAAGAATCACCAGCCGATGAAGACGGATTGCAGTTTGCTCGTGGCACCAAAGAGGCGGCCCTGAAAGCGGTGCTGCTTACCGGCATTAAAAAAGACTCCCTGGATTTACATCCGCTCAACTGGCCGCTGATCGAAGAGGTGCGCGCCCGCCTGACGCCGCGGCAGAAGTACATTCGCGGCCTGTTCTGCGGCGGCACCCTGTGCGACGAAGCGATGTTTGCCGCGCTGGAGAAGTTTGACGATGTTTACAGCAACATCCAGCCGGATCCGGCCAGGCGTCTGAAGGACATCAGCGTCAGCCAGGCCCACACCTTCCTTGATTTCGGTGACGACGATTTCACCAACGGCAAACCACACCCGATGATCGACCCGACCAACCGCATCAGCCGCCTGCTACAGGAGGCGCGCGATCCGCAGGTGGGCGTCATCGTGATGGACTTCGTGCTGGGCTTTGGCGCACACGAGGATCCGGTGGGGATGATGATCGAGGCGATCAAAGAGGCACAGGCAATCGCGAAAGCCGACAACCGTCCGCTGGAAATTCTCGGCTACGTGCTCGGCACCGATCAGGATCCGCAGTCGCTGGCCCAGCAGTGCCAGCTGCTGACCGACGCAGGCGTCATCTGGGCCAGCAGCAGCACCAATACCGGATTACTGGCACGCGAATTTGTCTGCAAAGGGGAGAGAGCATAATGACGACCTTATTCAACCAGCCGCTGAACGTGATTAACGTCGGGATTGCGATGTTCAGCGACGACCTCAAAAAACAGCACGTTCCCGTGACCCAGCTCGACTGGACGCCGCCGGGGCAGGGCAATATGCAGGTGGTGGACGCGCTGGACCGGCTGGCGGAAAAACCGCTGGCGGAGAAAATTGCCGCCGCGAACAACATTGCCCTTGAGCGCATTATTCAGTCCCATCCGGTGCTGGTGGGCTATGACCAGGCCATCAACGTGGTGCCGGGCATGACCCGCACCACCATTCTGCATGCCGGTCCGCCTGTTACCTGGGAAAACATGTGTGGGGCGATGAAGGGCGCGGTTACCGGCGCGCTGGTGTTTGAAGGGCTGGCGACGGATCTGGAGGATGCCGCAAGGCTGGCGGCTTCAGGCGACATCACCTTCTCGCCGTGCCACGAGCACGACTGTGTGGGCTCTATGGCGGGCGTCACCTCCGCGTCGATGTTTATGCACATCGTTGAGAACAAAACCTACGGCAACCGCGCCTTCACCAACCTCAGCGAGCAGATGGCGAAGATCCTGCGCATGGGGGCCAACGATCAGAGCGTGATCGACCGCCTGAACTGGATGCGCGACGTGCTCGGCCCAATGCTGCGCGACGCGATGAAGATTATCGGCGAAATCGACCTGCGACTGATGCTGGCCCAGGCGCTGCACATGGGCGACGAGTGCCACAACCGCAACAACGCGGGCACCACGCTGCTTATTCAGGCGCTGACGCCGGGGCTGATCCAGGCGGGCTATCCGGTGGCGCAGCAGCGTGAAGTGTTCGAGTTTGTCGCCAGCAGCGACTACTTCTCCGGTCCGACGTGGATGGCAATGTGTAAGGCCGCGCTGGATGCCGCCCACGGCATTGAGTACAGCACCGTCGTCACCACCATGGCGCGCAACGGCTACGAGTTCGGCCTGCGCGTCTCCGGCCTGCCGGGGCAGTGGTTCACCGGCCCGGCGCAGCAGGTGATCGGCCCGATGTTCGCGGGCTATAAGCCGGAAGACTCCGGGCTGGATATCGGCGACAGCGCGATTACCGAAACCTACGGCATCGGCGGCTTTGCGATGGCGACGGCACCGGCAATCGTGGCGCTGGTGGGCGGCACGGTGGAGGAAGCCATCGATTTCTCCCGCCAGATGCGCGAAATCACTCTCGGCGAAAACCCGAACGTCACCATTCCGCTGCTGTCGTTTATGGGCATCCCGTCCGCCATCGACATCACGAAGGTCGCGGGCAGTGGCATTCTGCCGGTCATTAATACCGCCATTGCCCATAAGGACGCCGGTATCGGCATGATTGGGGCGGGCATCGTTCACCCGCCGTTTAGCTGTTTTGAAAAGGCGCTGTTAACCTTCCGCGATCGCTACGTTCTATAAGGTATGCATCCATGAAAAACATGAAACTGGAGTGGAAAAGAGGTGACTGGGCAGCTTATTTCGGGTTGATGACCAACAACCTGACCAATTTGCTGACCATGATGGGGTTGCTCATTTTTGTCGTCGGCATCCCGAAGGAGATTGTTTATGGACGCATCGCGCCAGCCTTCGGGCTGGCGGTGCTGGTGGCGAGTCTTTGCTATACGTGGTTTGGCCTGCAAATGGCGCGCGCCACCGGACGAACGGACGTCACCGCGCTGCCGTCCGGCCCGAGCGCGCCGTCGATTTTTACCGTGACCTTCCTGGTCTTAATGCCGGTTTACCAGCAAACCGGCGATGCGGATTTCGCGATTCAGATTGGCCTGGTGTGGTGCTTTGTGGAAGCGATGATCCTCGCGGGCGGTTCCTTCCTGGGGGAAAGCATCCGCAAGATGATCCCGCGTACCGTGCTGCTGTCGTGCCTGTCCGGTCTTGGCCTGCTCCTGCTGGCGATGAACCCGATGTTGCAGGCGTTCGAAGCGCCGACCGTGTCGTTTATCGTCCTGCTGCTGATCTTCATTAACTGGTTCGGTAAAAAGCCGATTTTCGCCCGCATCCCGACCGGCCTGCTGCTGTTGATTGCCGGTACTCTGCTTGCGTGGATCTCCGGCCTGCAAAGCCCGGATGCCATTAAAGCGTCCATGTCATCCTTCGGCTTTAACCCGCCGGAAGTGCATGTGGACAGCTTTATGCAGGGGCTGCCGCACGCACTGCCGTATCTGGCGTCCGCCGTACCGCTGGGGCTGGCGAACTACATCTTTGACCTGGAGAACATCGAAAGCGCCCATGCGGCGGGGGATGAATACCCGACCCGCAAGGTAATGCTGGCGAACGGTCTGGCCTCCATGCTCGGCTGCCTGATGGGCAATCCGTTCCCGGTCACGGTCTACGTCGGCCATCCTGGCTGGAAAGCGATGGGCGCCAGCATCGGCTACACCCTGGCGTCCGGCGTGACCATGTTCATCGTGCCGCTGTTCGGACTGGGGGCCTTTATGCTCGCCATCATACCGATGACCGCCATCGTGCCGATTCTGGTGTTTATCGGCGTCGTCACCGCCAACCAGGTGGTGAGGGAAACCCCGAAAGTGGAGGTGCCCGTCATCTTCATCTGCCTGTTCCCGTGGATTGCCAACTGGGCGCTGACCATGATGAACAGCGTGATGAGCGCGGCGGGGACCAGCGCGGCGAAAATTGGCACCGACGTGCTGCACAGCAAGGGGATCTACTACGAAGGCCTGATGCATCTCGGCAACGGCGCGCCGCTCGCCAGCATGCTCTGGGGCTGTATCGCCATCTTCGCCATCATCAACAAACCGCTGCGCGGGGCCGTCGCGGCGGCCGGTGGCGCGCTGCTGGCGCTGTTTGGCGTGATCCACGCGCCGGTGGTGGGCTTTGCCGAGGGCAGTTCCCTGATGTTCGTCACGGCCTACCTGATGATGGGCGGGATGTTTGTGGTGAAGCATGTTCTCGATATCTCTGTTAATCCCCCTCTCCCAGTGGGAGAGGGCCAGGGTGAGGGTGCCAGAACGCACCTTCTAAAGGAAACAAAATGAAAGAGCTTATGGTCGTTGCCATCGGCGGCAACAGCATTATCAAAGACAACGCCAGCCAGTCGATTGAGCATCAGGCGCAGGCGGTCAAAGCGGTGGCTGAGTCGGTGCTCGAAATGCTGGCCTCGGACTATGACATCGTGCTCACCCACGGCAATGGCCCGCAGGTGGGGCTGGATCTGCGCCGCGCCGAGATCGCCCACGAGCGGGAAGGGCTGCCGCTGACCCCGCTGGCAAACTGCGTGGCGGATACCCAGGGCGGCATCGGCTACCTGATCCAGCAGGCGCTCAACAACCGCCTGGCGGCGCGCGGGGAACAAAAAGCGGTCACGGTCGTCACGCAGGTGGAGGTGGATAAAAATGATCCTGGCTTTATGCACCCGACGAAACCCATCGGCGCGTTCTTCAGCGAGGCGCAGCGCGACGAACTGCAACTTGCGCACCTGGACTGGCATTTTGTCGAGGATTCAGGCCGGGGCTATCGCCGCGTGGTAGCTTCACCGCAGCCGCGGCGCATTGTCGAGGCGGATGCCATCAAGGCGCTGACGCAGAAAGGATTTGTGGTGATCGGCGCAGGCGGCGGAGGCATTCCTGTGGTGCGCAGTGACCAGGGCGATTATCAGAGCGTGGACGCGGTGATAGATAAAGATCTCTCCACCGCGCTGCTGGCGCGCGAGATCGGCGCCGACGTGCTGGTGATCACCACCGGCGTGGAGAAAGTGTGCGTGAACTTCGGCAAGCCGAACCAGCAGGCGCTGGATACCGTCAACGTGGCGCAGATGACGCGCTACAGGGATGAAGGCCACTTCCCGGCGGGCAGCATGTTGCCAAAAATCGTCGCTTCGCTGGAATTTTTACGCCATGGCGGCAGGCGCGTGATCATCACCTCGCCGGACTGCCTGCCCGCAGCGCTGCGCGGTGAAACGGGTACCCACATTGTTAACGAAGGAAGATAAGATGAGTGAGAATAAAAGCCGCCGCGAGTTTATTAGCCAGAGCGGTAAAATGGTTACCGCCTGCGCGCTTTTTGGCGCCACGGGTTCCGTCGCGTATGCTGCCGATTCTGCTAAGGCAACCTGCGAGACGGGTAAACCGATGAACATCACCGCAAAACATTACTATCTCGACAACGTGCTGCTGGAAGCCGGGTTTAACTTCGACGGCAGCGTGGTGACAAGTACCCGCACCGAGCTGAAAACGCTTGAGATAAAAGACGGGAAAATCGTCGCCCTGCGCGATAACAACAGCCACGCCGATGCGGCCCTGCCGCACTTCGATGCGGGCAAAAAGCTGATGCTCCCGGCGATGCGCGACATGCACATCCATCTGGACAAAACCTTCTATGGCGGCCCGTGGCGCTCCCTGAACCGTCCGGCGGGTACCACTATTCAGGACATGATCCGCCTGGAGCAGAAGCTGCTGCCGGAATTACAGCCTTACACGCAAGAACGCGCCGAAAAGCTGATCGACCTGATCCAGTCCAAAGGGTCCACCATCGCCCGCAGCCACTGCAACATAGAGCCGGTTTCCGGCCTGAAAAACCTGGAAAATTTGCAGGCGGTACTGGCGCGCCGTAAGCCAGGTTTTGACTGTGAAATCGTTGCCTTCCCGCAGCACGGTCTGCTGCTCTCCAACTCTGAAAAGCTGATGCGCGAGGCGATGCAGGCCGGAGCGCACTACGTGGGCGGGCTGGACCCAACCAGTGTCGACGGCGCGATGGAGAAATCCCTCGACACCATGTTCCAGATTGCGCTGGATTATGACAAAGGGGTGGATATCCATCTGCACGAAACCAGCCCGGCGGGCGTGGCGGCGGTGAACTACATGGTAGAAACCGTGGAGAAAACGCCGGAGCTGAAGGGGAAGCTGACCATCAGCCACGCCTTCGCGCTGGCGACGCTTAACGAACAGCAGGTGGATGAGATCGCCACCCGCATGGCGGCGCAGCAGGTGACCATCGCCTCGACCGTGCCGATTGGCACCCTGCACATGCCGCTGAAGCAGCTGCGTGATAAAGGCGTGTTTGTCATGACCGGTACCGACAGCGTGATTGACCACTGGTCCCCGTACGGTCTGGGGGACATGCTGGAGAAAGCCAACCTCTACGCCCAGCTCTATATTCGCCCGAACGAACAGACGCTTTCGCGGGCGCTGGGCATCGCCACCGGCGACGTGCTGCCGCTGAACGACAAAGGTGAGCGCGTGTGGCCTAAAGCGCAGGACGACGCCAGCTTCGTGCTGGTGGATGCCTCCTGTTCCGCCGAGGCGGTGGCGCGCATTTCTCCGCGCACCGCGACGTTCCACAAGGGGAATCTGGTCTGGGGCACGGTCGCCTGACGCCACGTTGGGGTATCGCTACAGGTGATACCCCGACAATCGCAACTCACGGTCAATCCACTCGACGAACTGCTGGATCTTCCACGCGCGTTCGTTCATGTGCGGCATCACCAGATGGTGCGCGTTGATGGCGATACCCATTTCATCAGGCAGCACCTGCACCAGCGAGCCATCCTTCAGGTGATCGGTAGCCATCATTTTGCTCTCCAGAATAAACCCAAGCCCCATGCGCGCCGCTTCAAAGCTCATGTAGGAGCGGTCGAAGCTGAGGCTGAAATTAAGCCAGGGCCTGTCGATATTGTGCCAGGCGAACCATTTCTCCCAGTTCACCAGAGTGCTGGTGGACGAGATAAGCGATTGTTGCAGCAGATCGGCGGGCGTGCTGATGGGATGCTCTTCTGCATAGTCCGGCGAGGCCAATACCACCAGCGTGTCGTTTTTAATGGTCATCACCCGGTAGGCGTCCCAGTCCGGAATACCGTGACGGATATCAATGTCGATATTATCTCTGGCGAACTGTAGGTTCTCATAGGAGCAGGTGAGATTGATGGTGATATCAGGATATTCGGCGCGGAATCTGCCCAGACGGCGCAACAGCCAGGACAGCCCGAAGGTGGGGGAAGAGTGCACGCGAAGCACAGCATTGTCTTTTTCTTTCACGATTTGATCGGTGGCGCGCCCGATGGCGCTCATCGCCGCCGAGACCTCCCGCAGATATTTTTCTCCCGTCGGGGTGAGTTGAACCCCTTTGCCGCTGCGGATAAATAATTTCTTGCCCAGCCACGATTCCAGCGACGCGATTTGGTGGCTTACCGCCGAAGGCGTGACGTTGAGCTGTTCCGCCGCCTGATGGATGCTCAGGGCGTTAGCAACGGCGATAAACGCCTGCAAATTTCTGAGCGAGGGCAGCGATAACGTCTGGCGATCCTGCGCGGACATGGCCTACTCCTTACACGATAATTGATAAAAAACATAACATTGAGACTGCGAGCGGGCAATTTTATCCCGATGTTATTTTTTTGAGCTGTATCGCGAATCAAATTTATCTCAGCAATAAATGAGCTTTATTGAATGGCGTTTCATGGGTGAGCCGATATATTGACGTTGAACGCAATAATAAAACGACTCACGGTGTTCGAATAATGAGGTAAGTTATGTCTCGTATAGAACAAGCTGTCCCCTACATAAAGACTAAAAAAACCAATTACCGTTTCGTTGTGCTGGCATTAATTTTTATTGTTTATGCCATTAACTATGCTGACCGAACAAATATTGGTGCAGTACTGCCGTTTATCATTGACGAATTTCATATCAATAATTTCGAAGCCGGTGCCATCGCCAGCATGTTTTTTTTGGGATACGCCCTGAGCCAAATTCCTGCGGGCTTTTTTATTGCCAAAAAGGGAATTCGCGGCATGGTGGCACTGTCGATATTCGGCTTCTCTGCCTTTACCTGGCTGATGGGCACCGCAACCTCGGTTCTGGGCCTGAAGTGTATCCGCCTGGGGCTGGGGTTAACAGAGGGGCCGTGCCCGGTCGGGCTGGCCTCCACCATCAATAACTGGTTTCCGCCAAAGGAGAAGGCCACTGCCACGGGCGTCTACATCGCCGCCACCATGTTCGCGCCCATCCTCGTGCCGCCGCTGGCAGTGTGGATCGCCATGACCTGGGGCTGGCGCTGGGTCTTCTTCTCCTTTGCGATCCCCGGTCTGGTCATTGCCGTCCTGTGGTATCTGCTGGTACGCACCAGGCCGTCCGAGAGCGCATTCGTCTCGAAAGCGGAGCTGGAGACCATTACCGCCGGTCAGGAGACCCCGGACGCCAGACGGGAAAATATCGTGATTTCACCAGGCTTTGCACGCCTCGATCGGCTGATCCGCGTGCGGGAATTAGCCCCGGTAAGCACGGTGAAAGGGCTGTTTACCTCGAAGAATATTCTCGGCGACTGCCTGGCCTATTTTATGATGGTCAGCGTGCTGTACGGACTGTTGACGTGGATCCCGCTCTATCTGGTGAAAGAGAAAGGCTTTACGTTTATGAGCATGGGGCTGGTCGCCAGCATGCCGTGCATCGGTGGATTTATCGGTGCGATTTTTGGCGGCTACGTCTCCGACAAACTGCTCGGCCGCCGACGTAAACCGACCATGATGTTTACCGCCATCAGCACCGTTTTAATGATGGTTATTATGCTGAATATTCCGCAAAGCACCGTCGCGGTTTGCGTCGGGTTATTTTTTGTCGGCCTCTGTCTGAATATCGGCTGGCCCGCTTTTACGGCTTATGGAATGGCTGTTGCGGACAGTAAAACCTATCCGATTGCCGCGTCCATTATCAATAGCGGCGGTAATCTCGGCGGATTTGTTTCCCCGATGCTGGCAGGTTATCTGCTGGATAAAACAGGTAGTTTTAATTCCGTGTTTATTTATTTCGGTATTTGCGCAGCCATTGGCTTAATTATGATTATGCTGCTGGAAGAACCGAAATAAAACATTAAATCTCTCTTGTCCGAATGGAGTAAATGTATGCTACTGAAAAATAAAGTCGCCGTTATTACCGGCGCGGCTTCCGTACGCGGTTTGGGTTTCGCTACGGCGAAATTATATGCTGAACAGGGTGCGAAAGTGGTGATTATCGATTTAAACGCTGAAGCCAGCCGGGCTGCCGCCGCGAGCCTGGGCGACGAACATCTGGGCCTTGCGGCGAACGTCAGCAATGAATTACAGGTTAATGCCGCCATTGAGCAGGTGCTGGGGAAATACGGGCGCATCGATATTCTGGTGAATAACGCCGGCATAACTCAGCCGATCAAGCTGATGGATATCAAACGCGAAAATTACGATGCGGTGCTTGACGTCAGCCTGCGCGGCACGCTGCTAATGTCCCAGGCGGTTATTCCCACTATGCGCGCGCAAAAGTCGGGCAGCATCGTCTGCATTTCATCGGTATCGGCCCAGCGCGGCGGCGGCATCTTTGGCGGCCCACACTACAGCGCTGCAAAAGCGGGTGTGCTGGGGCTGGCAAAAGCCATGGCGCGTGAGCTGGGGCCCGACAATGTGCGCGTAAACTGCATCACGCCGGGTCTTATCCAGACGGACATTACCGCAGGCAAGCTGAGCGATGAGATGAAAACGTCCATTCTGGCGGGCATTCCGCTTAACCGCCTCGGAGACGCGCAGGATATTGCCCGCGCCGCGCTGTTCCTCGGCAGCGACCTCTCTTCTTACTCCACCGGTATCACGCTCGACGTGAACGGTGGGATGCTGATCCATTAAGGAGATACGACGATGACGGATACCACAGTTCAACAGGTTGCCGCCGCGGCCTGGCGCATTCGCCGCTACGCGCTGCGCATGGGCGAAGTGCAGGGGCAGGGCTACATCGGGCAGGCGCTGGGCTATGCCGATGTGCTGGCCACCGCGTTTGCCCACGGGATGAACCTTAAGCCGGGCGAGCCGGAGTGGGAGGGGCGTGACCGTTTTTTGCTCTCTCACGGCCACTACGCCATTGCCTGTTACGCCGCCCTGATTGAAGCGGGGATCGTTCCTGAAGAGGAGCTGGAGACCTACGGCGCGGACGACAGCCGCCTGCCGATGTCCGGCATGGCAACCTACACGCCGGGCATGGAGATCTCCGGCGGTTCGCTGGGGCAGGGCTTAAGCATTGGCGTTGGCATGGCGCTGGGGCTGAAGCGCAAGCAGAGCGCGGCATGGGTCGTTAACTCCATGTCGGACGGCGAGCTGGACGAAGGGTCAACCTGGGAAGCTGCGATGTCGGCGGCACATCACGGCCTGTCGAACCTGATCGTGCTGGTGGACATTAACCGCCAGCAGGCGGATGGCAACTCGCACGCGATCCTCGGCTTTGAGCCGCTGGAAGATAAATGGACCTCCTTCGGCTGGTACGTGCAGCGCGTCAACGGCAACGATGTCCCTTCACTGGTAACGGCGTTTGATAACGCCAAACGCTACCCGGAAAACCAGCCGCGCGTCATTTTGTGCGACACGCTGATGGGCAAGGGCGTGCCGTTCCTCGAAAAGCGTGACAAGAACCATTTTATTCGCGTGGATGCTGACGAGTGGCAAAAGGCACTCGCTGTGCTGGATGCCAACAAACCTGAAGGAGTGCTGTAATGAGCCAGACCACGGAGAAAAAACCGCGTTTAACCACGTCGGCGATGATTGCCTCTATCGCGGAAGAGGGCCAGGAGACGCGAGCCGCACCGTTCGGCCAAGCGCTGGTGAAGCTGGCGGAACAGCGACCGGAGGTCGTAGGCATGACTGCGGATCTGTCGAAGTACACCGATCTGCATATTTTCGCTCAGGCCTACCCGGAACGCTTCTTTCAGATGGGCATGGCCGAGCAGTTGTTAATGGGGGCCGCGGGCGGCATGGCGAAAGAGGGTTTTATTCCTTTCGCCACCACCTATGCCGTCTTCGCCACCCGCCGCGCCTACGATTTTATCCATCAGGTGATTGCTGAAGAGCACCTGAACGTGAAGATCTGCGCGGCGCTGCCGGGGCTAACCACCGGTTACGGGCCGAGCCACCAGGCGACGGAAGATATTGCGATTATGCGCGGTATTCCGGGCATGACGATTATCGATCCCTGTGACGCAATCGACACCGAACAGGCGGTGCCGGCGATGGCAGCGCACGATGGCCCTGTCTATATGCGCCTGCTGCGCGGCAAGGTGCCGGTGGTGCTGGACCAGTACAACTACCAGTTTAAGATTGGCAAAGCTGCGCTGCTGGAAGAGGGGAACGATGTCCTGATCGTCGCCTCAGGCCTGATGACCATGCGTGCGCTGGAGGCGGCGAAGCAGCTGCGTAAGGATAACGTCAGCGTGGCGGTGCTGCACTCGCCCACCATTAAGCCGCTGGACGAAGAGACGATCCTGGCGCAGGCGGCGAAGCCGGGACGGCTGGTCATCGTGGCGGAAAACCACAGCAACGTAGGCGGGTTGTGCGAAGCCGTCGCGTCGCTGTTGATGCGCAACCGCGTGAACGTGGATTTCGATACCGTCGCGCTGCCGGACGCGTTCCTTGATGCGGGCGCGTTGCCCACCCTCCATGACCGCTACGGGATCTCAACCACAGCCATGGTGGAGAAAATCCGGCGCAGGCTGTGATTTATAAGACGGATACGTTGTCAACGGGCGAGGGGTGCTTTACCCTCGCCACTGTTGCGATAAAGGAGTCCGTTATGGCACAAAACATCTACGACAATCCGGCGTTTTTCGAAGGCTACGCCCAGCTTCCGCGCTCCGTGCAGGGGCTGGACGGCGCGCCGGAGTGGCCTGCGCTTAAGGCGATGCTGCCGGATTTAACCGGCACATCAGTTATCGATCTTGGGTGCGGCTACGGCTGGTTCTGCCGCGTGGCGCGCGAGCTGGGCGCTTGCGACGTCACGGGCGTCGATATCTCTGAAAAGATGCTCGCCCGCGCGGCAGAACTGACGGATGACACGCAGATCCACTATCAGCGTAGCGATCTGGAATCTCTTCAGCTTCGCGAAAACAGTCTCGATCTGGTCTACAGCTCGCTGGCGCTGCACTATCTGCCGGAACTGGACGCGTTATTCGCCAGGGTGCAGCGTGCGCTTAAACCCGGCGGCAGCCTGGTTTTCTCGATGGAGCACCCGATTTATACCTGCGCCACCCGTCAGGGCTGGCTCACCGACGACAACGGTGAGCGGTTCTGGGGCGTGAACCATTATCAGGACGAAGGCAAGCGCGTCAGCAACTGGCTGGCAGAGGGGGTAATCAAATACCACCGCACGCTGGGTACCACGCTTAACGCGCTGATCAAGGTCGGATTGACGATAAGTGAAGTCAATGAGTGGGGACCAACGCAGGCGCAGGTTGACGCCTGGCCCGCGCTGGCCGAAGAGGCGGAACGCCCGATGCTGGTGCTGATCGCCGCCCGTAAGGCTCAGTAACCCACTTTATATACCCGCCCGCTCTGCACCCCTTCCACGCTGCGGCGGTAGGCCTGCGCAACGGTCGCAGCGGGAACGCTTTCAAAGCCCGGGAAGAAGCCATCATATGCTTCGACGGATTCCGTCAGCACCGTCGGGCTGATCAGGTTAATGCGGATCCCGCGCGGCAGTTCACAGGCCGCGGCGCGCACAAACCCCTCCAGCGCCGCGTTTACGGTGGTGGCATTGACGCCCTGAGCAATCGGTTCGTGCGCCACAATCCCGCTTATCAGCGTGATCGAGCCGCCTTCGTTCAGGAAGTGCTGGCCGGTCAGCGCCAGACGAACCTGCCCCAGTAGCTTATCCTGCAAGCCCCGGTTGAACTCGCCGTCGGTCATGGTTGCGAGCGGGCCGAAGTGTACCCCACCGCTAGCGGAGACAATCGCATCCACCGGGCCGATCTTTTCGAACAGCGCCTGTACGCTCGCCTGCGAGGTGATATCCACCTGATGCTCGCCCTGCGTGCGACCCACGCGGATCGTCTCGTGGCGTTGGCTTAACTCTTCTGTGACTGCACGACCGACCGTACCGCTGGCACCAATAATGACGATTTTCATAGCAGACTCCTTATGTTGTGAGTCTTCATTCTTTAATAAATAAAAACTCAGATAAACTGGGCTAACGTTAGAAGATTACTAACCAGAGGTTTGGAATATGGATAAGCTTCGCGGGATGGAGACGTTCATCGCGGTGGTGGAAAGCGGCAGCTTCACCGGCGCGGCGGCCCGGCTGGAGATGTCGGCGGTGATGGTCGGGAAGTATATTGCGTTGCTGGAATCGCAGCTCGGCACGCGGCTACTGGAACGCAACACCCGTCGCCAGAGCCTGACCGACGCCGGACGCGTTTATTTCGAAGAGGCCAGGCGCGTGCTGGAGCAGGTCTCGATTGCTGAAAACGCAGTTGAACGTCTGCGAGCCACGCCCGCCGGCACCCTGCGCGTGACGGGACCCACCTCGTTTGGCGGCTGTGTTATCGCGCCTCTGACGGCCACGTTTTTACAGCGCTACCCGCAAGTGCGCATCGAACTGGATCTCACCAACCGAATGGTGGATCTGGTGGAGGAAGGGGTCGATCTGGCCATTCGCATCGGGGAGATCCGAAATGAGGATCTGGTGGCGAAATACCTGTGTCCCTACAACATGACGATCTGCGCCGCGCCGGAATATCTGGCGCGTCACGGTACGCCGCAAACGCCAGCCGATCTGGTGGATCACCTGTGTCTGTCGCACACGGTATGGACGGCGCGTAACGAGTGGCGGCTGCCCGGTGTGGAAGGCGAGGTGCGCTGGAAGCGTGATGCCGTCTTACGATGCAATGACGGCTACGGCTTACGCATGGCGGCGCGAGCCGGGGCAGGACTATTGCTGCAACCGGAAGTGCTGGTGGCTGAAGAGCTGGCAAACGGCAGGCTGGTTCGGGTTCTGGAAGCGTTTACGCCCGCGCCGAGGCCGGTGCATTTATTGTGGCGCCAGGATTTGCGTCCGCTGCCTAAGCTAACGGAATTTATTGCCCATATTCTGCTAAGATTGGGCACAATATAAAAAAAGAAGGTAAGTAAAGAATGTCTGCAAACAAACTCGCCAGCAGCGCGCAGGGCCTGCAATCCTCTGCCATCCGTGAATTATTAAAACATAGCAAAATGGCAGGCGTGATTTCGCTGGGGGGCGGTATTCCAAACCCGGATCTGTTCGATCATGAAGGTTTAAAAATTGCCGCTGATGCCGTGCTGTCTCAGCATTTTGGCGAAGCGTTCCAGTACGGCCTGACGGAAGGCGTCCCGGGGCTGCGCGAAGAGATCCAACGCATCTGTGAAGGTCGCGGCATCGCCTGTAAAGCCGATGACGTGGTCATTACATCCGGCTCTCAACAGTCGCTTGACGTGCTGGCACGTGCGTTAATTAACCCGGGCGATACGGTCGTCGTTGAGCGTCCGACCTACCTCGCCGCGTTGCAGGTCTTTGGCCTGGCACAGGCGAATTTTGAATCCGTCGGCACCGACGGCGACGGCATGAAAGTGGATGAACTTGAAGCGCTGGTGGCAACCAAAACCATCAAAGCGGTTTATATCGTGCCAACCTTTGGTAACCCGGGCGGCGTGACGCTCTCCGAGGCGCGTCGTAAACAGCTGGTGGAATTATCGAAGCGCTATGACTTCGTGATTATCGAAGACGATCCGTACAGCGAAATCAACTATACCGAGGAAGCGTTCCGCCCGCTGATTGCTCATGCCAAAGATATCGGCAATGAGGATAACGTGGTGTACACCTCCACCTTCTCTAAAATCCTCGCGCCGGGCACCCGCGTGGGCTGGGTGCTGGTGCCGGAGTGGCTGAAGCGTGCGGTGGTGAACCTCAAGCAAACCACCGATCTGCACACCAGCACGCTGTCGCAGCTGATGACGTACGAATATCTGAAAACCGGTCGTCTGGCGAATCAGATTAAAATGATCCGCGAAGCCTATCGCCAGAAATACCAGACCTTTGCCAGTGAACTGGAAGCGGAGCTGGGCGATGTGATGTCGTTCCACAAGCCAAAGGGCGGCATGTTCCTGTGGGCGAAAATGAATAACGGCATCAATACGACGAAATGGCTGGAAAAAACGTTGAGCAACGGCGTCGTGTTTGTGCCGGGTGAGTTCTTCTACTGCAACGAGCCGGACCACACCACGCTGCGCATGTCTTTCGTTACCCCAACGGATGAGCAGCTTAAAGAAGCGGTTCGACGTCTGAAAATTTCCCTGTAAGCGGATGCGCATAATGGCAGATGCCGTTATGCGCTGTTCCCGTGTAGGGTAAGGTTATTGCATGGCGTGGGCGAGGGTGCGGTCAAATGCATCGCCGTCTGGCGCCTGTGTGACTTCATGGATCCGACAAATTTTCCCCTCGCGCAGCGTGGCAAACATATACACCTCTAATTCTGCCTGGCGACCATCCGGATATGTCACGGCCACTCTGTGCCGGTCTGCCACACATTCGTTATGGCAACATAACGCTTCCACGGTAAACGTAATCTCGCGGATCTGCGCACGCACATGGTTCAGGTGTTTCATAAATCCCTGATAATCAAGCATGTGACCGTCCGTAACCTGCTGGTAATCGGGCGTAAACACCTCTGCCGGATCTACATTGCCATTGAATAAGCGGGTTAACAGACAGGCCATTTGCTCGCGCTGCGCGGTGTTGTCGGGCTGGTTTATCAGGGATGTAATGATGGTCATTTTAGCTCCTCGTGATGTTGAGCCGCTATTATCCTTGACAGCATAAGGCGTAGTTTCTGTAATAAGTCGAAGAATAACGATTTTCGGTCAAATTCATGCTGACAACTGAGAGGCTTGTTCATCCCGGCGGCTATCACACCCCGTGGCACAGCCATCATGCCGGCCAGCTCTGGCGCATTGCTGCGGGGCTGCTGGTGATTGAGACGCCGCTGGGGCGTTCGGTGGTACCCGCAAAACATATCGGCTGGATCCCGCCTGGTCAGCAGCACGCTGCCTTTTCGGAAAGTGCGATTGAAGGTTGCGCTGTCTATCTTGACCCTGCCCATTGTGAAGGGCTTCCGGAAGAGGCCACGCTTTTCGAGTCGGACGATTTTACCGATGCACTGTTTTCCCGTTTAAGCGTTGCCGGGAGTGAATACGATCCCCGAAAGCTCATCCTGCTGCTGGAGGAGTTGGCTCTGGCGTCTCAGGTCCGCTTTTATCTGCCCGTACCGACCGATCCCCGGCTGAAAAATGTGGTCAGGAAACTGCTGCAATCCGTCGATGATAATCAGACGGTGGAAAGCCATGCCAGCCGTGCCGGGATGAGCGTACGTACATTCAACCGGCGGTTTAGCGCGGAGACGGGGATGAACTTCGTCAACTGGCGCCAGCTGGCGCGCGTCATGCAGGCGATGGAGTGGCTGGCGGCGGGGAAGCCGGTGGGGTGGATTGCGCTCTCGTGCGGATACAGCAGCGTCAGCGCATTTATTGAAGTTTTCAGAACGTGGACCGGTAAAACGCCGGGGCAGTGGGCGATTAAAGAAGGCCCTTTTGCGTAAAGGTAATGCGCGTGGCCTCGTTGAGATCCAGCTCTCTTAACGATTCCGGATAAACCCAGGCGATCTCCTGAAACTCGTCGTTAAACGTAACATCCCGATTGGCGCTGATGCAGTCGAAGATCAGATAAATCATATAAATTTCCTCGGTGGTACCATCGGCGTAAGTTTTGACCCTGATGTCATCGCGAAAAGCCCAGGGCTTGACGTCGATAATGTCCAGCGCGTCGCCCAGCTCCTCACGGACTTCACGGCGCAGCGCCTGTTCCATGGTTTCGCCTGGTTCCATTCCACCACCGCAGAGTGCCCACTGACCGGGGAATACACCGCGATCGTCGGCCATTTTACATAGCAGGTAGGCTCCGTCATTCTGGATGATGGGGCAGACAATGGTTCGTTGGCGCATGATTTCTTCCTGAAAAATGAATTTGGGCTACTATAGCAGATTGGTGATGGAGATCATGTTAGGTGTGTTGGATCCTCATCACTCGGAACAGCGGTGTAGGCCGGGTAAGGCGAAGCCGCCACCCGGCGTTTGACTACCGCTCCCTCAGCGCCTCCTTCGCCCGGTTAAACGGCTTAATCAGATAATCCAGCACCGTTTTCTCCCCGGTCTTAATATCCACCGTCGCAATCATCCCCGGCACAATCGAAAAGTGCCTGCCCGCCTTGTTCACCAGATAATCCTGGCTGGTGCGAATGAATACACGGTAGTAGAACACCTCCGGCTTCGCTTCGTCCTGAATGGTGTCCGGCGAAATGGTCTCCACCACTCCGTGCAGCCCGCCGTAAATCGCGTAATCGTAGGCGGTGATTTTCACCAGCGCCTCCTGATTAGGATGGATAAAGGCGATATCCCGGGGCGAGAGGCGAGTTTCAATCAGCAGGTGATCGTCCACCGGCACAATTTCCATTAACTCGCCGTTGGGCGGTATGACGCCGCCGATGGTGGTCACCTTGATGTTTTTCACGATCCCGCGCACCGGCGACTTCACCGTCAGGCGGGTAACGGAATCCTCGCGGCCTTTCAGGATCGCTGACACCATATCCACCTCGGCGTTGGCCTTCGACAGCGCTTCACGGGCCTGCACGTAATACTGGGAACGTACGTCGGTGAGCTTCAGCTCCAGGTCGCTTTTCTGCCGTTGCAGGCGTAGCACTTCCACGTGGCTGGCGGCACCGGTTTTCACCAGCCGTTGAGTGATCGCCAGTTCTTTATTGGCGAGCGCTAACGCGGAGCGGAGTTCACGCTGCGTATCCTCCAGCTGGGCGCGGCGAGAGTTGTAAAGCCGCGTTTCTGCGGCGGTCAGGTCGGTCCATTTCGCCAGGGAAGGCGGGAATTTCAGCGGGAGATCGTTCACCTCGGCGTACAGGCGCACGCTGGAGGCCAGCGACGCGCGGTAACGCGCCGCGCTTTCGCCGACGTTAGATTCCGAGCGGGTAGGATCCAGCCGCGCCAGCACCTGTCCGGCCTGCACCTGATCCCCTTCGTGTACGTTCAGCTCGGTGAGGATCCCCCCATCCAGCGACTGCAATACCTGCTCGCGTGAACTGGGGATCACTTTTCCGGTGCCGGTTGAGACTTCATCCAGCACCCCGAGCCACGCCCAGACGCCGAGCACCACAAACATCAGCAGGGAGAAGAAAACGATGCGCCGGGCACCGGTATAACCGCTCTCGGAGTCGAGCGCGTTATCCAGATCTTCTACTGCGGCAACGTCACGCTGATTGATTTTCATTATTCCACTCCCGTCCGGTTGCCTGCTGCTGTTGCTGCATACGGCTGTTGTTCAGCGCCTGCGCTTTTGGCGCGTCCATCACCAGCATGCCATCTTTGAGTACCACCACGCGCTCCACCAGCTCCAGTACCGGCACGCGGTGGGTCGCGACAACCAGCGTGCGGTTGCCGAGCCACGCCCCGAGACGTTGAATAAATTCCCGCTCGGTATGTTCATCAAGGGAGGCGGTCGGTTCATCCATCAGCACGATATTCGGGTCGCGCAGCAGCATCCGCGCCAGCAGAATAGACTGCCGCTGCCCGCCGGACAGCCCGACGCCGTTCTCCATAATCGGGTAATCCAGCCCCTTTGGCAGCTTCTGCACAAAGCTGGCCGCGCCGCACATCTCCAGCACCTCGAAGATCTCTTCATCGGTGGCGCGCGGCATGCCGAGCGTGATGTTCTCGCGCAGGGTGCCGTAAAACAGCCGGGCGTTTTGGGTCATAAAGCCGACGTTTCTCCGCACGTCAGCCACGTCCAGATGCGGCAGGCTGAGGTTGTCGAGCCGCAGTTCACCGCCCGCCAGATCCATCCCGCCCGCCATCGCCTGCAACAGGGTTGATTTGCCCGCGCCGTTGCGCCCGAGGATCGCCACTTTTTCGCCCGCTTTGATCTCCAGGCGGTTAATGCGCAGCGCCATGCGGGGATCTTCCGGGTGATAGCGGAACTGCGCCTGCTCGAAAAGATAGTGGCCGCGCAGCACGTCCTGGCGGATCGGCGTCTCTTCGCGCTGGTTCTCGGTCGGCAGCTGCATAATGCTGTCCAGCCCCTCTTTGGCCGCCTTCACCTGCTGCCAGCGGGCCAGCACGCCGCACAGCGTCGCCATCGGGGCGATCATCCGTGAGGCGAGCATCGAGGCGGCCACCACCGAACCGGTGGTTAAGGTGCCGTCGATCACCATCGGCGCGCCCACCACGATCACCCCGGCATAGACCAGGCTCTGAATGGTCATCCCCCAGCTGATCAGGTTCTGCGTCAGTTCGCGGGTGCGCAGGCCGGATTCGGCGGTGATCTGGATATAGCTGTTCCACTGCTGCAAAAAGCGGTTCTCCGCCTGCATCAGCTTGATGTCCTCCAGCCCCTGCACGCTCTCCACCAGCACCGCGTTGCGCAGGGTAGATTCATGCGCCGACTGCTTCGCCAGCTCCGCCAGCTTCTTTTGCAGCAGCAGGCCAGGCAGGACCATGATCACCGCCGCCACCGGGGCGATCCACGCCAGCTGCGGGGCGATGATCGCCAGCACAATCACAAACAGGATAAAGAACGGCAGATCGACGATGGTGGAAATGGTGGAGGAGGTGACCATCTCGCGGATCTGCTCCAGCTCGCGCAACTGGGAGATAAAGCTGCCGGTGGAGCGCGGAATGGCGCTGTGGCGAAGCCGCAGCGCGTGGCCGAAGACCCGATCCGAGACGCGCATATCCGAGCGTTTGCCCAGCAGATCCATAATGTGCCCGCGCGCCACGCGCAGCACAAAACCAAACAGCGTGGCGATCAGTACCCCAATGGTCAGTACGTAGAGCGTCGGGTAGGACTGGGCGGGGATCACCCGGTCATACACCTGCATGGAAAAGACAATGCCGGAGAGGGAGAGCACGTTGATAAACAGCGCCGCCAGCATCACCCAGCTGTAAGGGCGAAGGTCGCGCATCACCAGCCGGTAGAGCCAGTCCGGGCGGTATTTTGAGATATAGGCGTCCACGCGGCTGTCCTTCAGCGCCGCCAGCGGACGCAGGGCGATGACGTGGCGGATGGCAGGCAGCATCGCGCTCATCGACAGGCGGTTGGTGTGCGTGTTGTCGTCGAAAAAGCTGACCTCAAGCGTATCCTCGCCGTCGAAATTGTCGATCACGCCGATTTTACCGTCGTTTAGCTCTACCACCACCGGCAGACGCCAGCTGTTGATGGCGTGCTGATCGGCCGTCAGTAGCTGGAACGTCAGCCCGGCTTCACGGGCGAGCTGCGTCAGCGCGGGCACCATCGGTTTGCCTTTCAGCCACGGCGCGCCCGCGATCAGCGAGCCTGGCGAGCAGGCAACGCGATAGCGCGTCGCCACATAGCCAAACGCCTGCGCCCACTGCTCCAGCGCCTCATCCGTCATGTTTTCACCCTGCGGAATATCGCGTTGCTTCATGGCTGGATCTCCACGGTCTGGATGGTGCGGTTTTCAAGATCGAACGCCTGACGTATGCGCCCGGTTTGGTAGAGACAGTTCAGCTGAAGCTGGCGGAGCTGTCCGGCGGTTTGCTGCTGGGTAAAGCGCGCCTGATACACCTCCTGCTCGGCGTTGAGCACGTCGAGCAGCGGGCGGGAACCAAGATCGAGATACTGCTGCTGATACAGCTCGCGGGTACGGGCGCTGAGTGCTTCCTGGCGGCCCTGGATCTGAAGCGTGCTCATCAGGCTCATCACCTGGCTGCGCGCTTCCAGCAGTTTTTGCCGCACCTCAAGACGGGTGCGCTGAATGGTGGACTGGGCCGATTCCACCGCGTGTCCGGCGGCGTTACGCCGGGCGGTGAGGCCGCCGCCCTGATAGAGCGGCATCTGCACTTTTACCCACGCGGAGTACTGGGTGCGGTCCCGCGTTTCGTTGCCTGAGTAGCGGTCGTTAAGATAGTGGCGGACTTCCGGCTCCAGCGAGACGGTAGGGGTCATCTGCGCGTTGGCATAGTCGAGATTGGCCTGCGCGACGTTGGCCTGCGCCCAGGCCGCTAAAACCGAGGGCACCAGGCGATCGTCCGGCTCGGCAATATCGCAGCTGCGGGCCAGACTTTGCGGAAATTCATTGCTGACCGCGTTCAGGCCGTCCCAGCCCAGCATGCTCATCAGCGTGGCGCGTGAGCTGTCGAGGCTGGCCTGATACTGCATCAGCTGCGCTCGCGCGCCTTCGATACGGGCATCGGTCTGCACCACGTCAGAGAGCGACGTGGCGCCTTCGTCATTACGCAGCTTCGTCAGTGTGCCGATGGAGGTCAGGGCGTCCAGCTGTTCTTTAGCGGTCTCGACCATCTGCTGCCAGGTCTGCACCTGCACCATAGCGATGGCGGTATCGTGGGCGATAGTGTCGATGCTCACCAGCACGTTGGCCTGCTGCTGGGCGACGCCCGCGTTTTCGGCGCGCACCTGGCTTGCGACTTTGCCGAAGTCGTAAAGCATTTGCGAAAGAGAAAGCACCAGCGAGGGGGTAAAGCCATTATCGTCGCCGTCGTGGCTATAGCCGTTATCCATGCCGGCGTTAATTTGCGGATAATATTTCGATTTGGCGACGTCCACATTTTCGCTCTGCTGATAAAGTTTGCCGACGGCTTCACTGATGGCCGGATGCCAGGTCACGGCGCGGTTTACGGCTTCATCCAGCTGTAGCGTGCCGGGGGCGGCTTTGCTGGCTACGGGCGCCACGCGGCCATTTAAAGAGGGGAGTTCCTGCGTTTCGCTTAATTGTCCGGTATTAATCATCGCCGCAGGGTTTGCCGCGATAGCGGGCACAGATATCAGGCAGCACGAGAGCCACCAGTAAGGCATCTTCTTTCCCATGTCTTGTCCCTAATAAAAAAGTACTGCTTTTTTGTTTATGCCCGGGCGCTGTGCGCGCCCGGGTCATTTCTTGCAGGTGCTATCAGGTAATGATGTGTTGCTGGTTTACAAGCTCGTCGTAGGTGGTCTGAACGTTGTCCAGCGTAACGAGCGTAGATTTAGTGTAGGCGGCTCCCGTGCCGTCACGGTCGATGGAGATCACAGTATTGTTACCGCTTTGTGAAACAGAGACATAGTTCCCCAGCGTCGACGCGCTACCGTTCCAGCCCACCAGCAGATCGCCAATGTCGATCTTGTCTCCCTGCGACAGGGAGAAGTTCGTCCAGTGGTCACCCGTGCTGTTACCTGCGGTGGCGTTACCCGCCGTAGTGTTCAACACCTGATAAATCAGCGTGTCGCCGTAGGCCGTGCCGCTAATCACATCGTTATGTTCCGAACTGACAAATTTCGGTGCCATATTGATGGTCAGCGAGGCGGTATCCCGGGTGCCGTTGGCGTCGGTCAGGGTGTAGTTAAAGACCTCCTTGCTGGTGATGGTAGAGAACGATATCCCCGGGTTGAGTGTGTAGGTGTAACTGCCGTCTGCGGCAATCGCCAGCGTGCCGTAGTGGCCCGTGATGTTTACCTGCGTGCTGCCGGTGTAAGGATCCAGCGTGGTGGTTACGCCGTCGTAGCCGGTAATGCTGAGACGGGTATCGACCGAGTGCAGCTGGTCCATCGCGCCCGCGGAGCCGGTGCCGTCGAAGATATTGCCGTCAACGGTGTGGGTGCCCGTGGCGTCAAACTGCGACAGGGAGTAGCTGGTCCCGGTGACGCTTGGGGTAACGGTGATATTTCCCACCCCCAGCGGTCCCATTCTGCCGGTATAGTTCAGCGTATAGGTTCCCGCTTCCAGATCGAGGCCCGTCAGGTTGATCGTCGCCCTGCCGCCCAGCAGCAGCCCGCCGTTAAATGAGCCGGATCTGAGGGTGGTGGTGCCGTTGGTCAGTGTCCAGTCGACCGTTAACCCGGTAAGGGTCAGCAGCGAGGCGACGTTAAACGACAGAACCACGTTATGCAGTGCAGTATTAGGATCCACCACGAAGGTCCCGCTTCCGCTGCCCTGGGTTGAGGCAAGCAGCGCGGCGTTCCAGCTCGCCGACCCGACGGTGGTATCCGAGTATGCGGCGGTGCGGTGCACCGAGTTCACGTCCATCGCAGTGCTGACATCGTTCACCGCGTCCATTGGCTGCGCGGTCGGGGTGATGTTCAGCGATGCCGTGTCTTTCGAGCCGTTCGGCGCGGTGATGGTGTAGACGAAGGTATCCGGGGTGCTGATGCTGTCAGCGCCGACTCCGCTGTCCAGGGTGTAAGTGTACTCCCCGGCTGCGTTGATCCGCAGCGTACCGTACTCGCCGGTGATCTCCGTCAGGCCGCTGCTGTTCACCGCCACGCCGTTAACGTCGGAGACCACGGTACCTGCTGGCGCAATATCATCCGCCAGCACATCCCCGGTCGTGCTCTCGCTCACGCTTGCCACGCTGTAGACATGATCCTGCAAGACGTTCAGCGTGTAGGCCGTCAGCGCGGTGATCCCCGCCGCCGTATTGAGCAGGAACAGGTACTCGCCAGCGGGCAGGTTCAACGTCAGCTGCGGGGAGGTGCCGCCCAGCAGCGGCGCGCGCAGCCAGCCGGGTTCAACGCGCATCTGCTCGAAGGTCTGCGTCGCATTGTTGAACTTATAGATGTAGAGGTCGAACACCGAGGCCAGCGCGACGCCGCCCACGGACGCCTGAACGGTCATGGTGCGGGTGGTGCCTTCTTCCACGTTATAGATGATCGGGTTGGCCAGATCGTCCAGCAGGTTCAGCCCCAGGGTATTGCCAAGGTTGATCCCCACCAGGGTAAAGCCGCCCTGCGACGAGGTGCCGTTGTTGATCGCCTCCACGGTGGTGTCGAAGGTCAGCGAGGCGGTATCGTCCACGGCCACGATCCCGCTGCTGGTAGTGCCTTCGCCCAGCGACAGAACCAGATTTGCCGAGGCGCTGGTGCCGTTATGGGTGATGGTGTAGGTAAAGTTCTCCGTGCGGCCAATGACGGCGGCGCTGGTGTTGGTCAGGTTATAGGTATAGCTGCCGTCCAGGTTGATGGTCAGCGTGCCGTATTGCCCCTGAATCACCGTGCCGTCAGCCGTAACGCTGGTGGTGGTGCCCTGGGCGTTGGTGACCGTAGTGACGGTGGTGCCCGCCGGGGCGTTGTCGCTGCCTGCGGTTGGATCCACGTCAGTGATGACGTTCCCGGCAACGCTGGTCTCGCCGGACACGGTGCCTGCGCTGGTCTCTTTCACCGCCACATCGAGGCTGGTGTAAGAGCCGGTTGCCAGCAGGTTAGTGTTGTAGCTCAGGACGCGATACTGACCATTCGCCAGCCCGGTCAGGTTCAGCGACACCCCCGTCGCGCCGAGGGTCAACAGGTCAGCGAACTGCGGCTGCCCGGTATCGACCACGGTGGTCCAGGTGTTGTTGGCGGCGTCGAAGCGCTGTACCACCAGCTCAAGGGTATTGAGCAGGGAAAGAACGGCACCCGTGGCGTTGGCGTTCACGGCAATATCCGCACTGCCGCCGTTGCCGACGGTGAAACCTACCTGCGCGGTGTCGTTGCCGAGCAGCGTCAGCACGTTACCTAAGGCGCCTACCAGCAGGAAACCATAGTCGCTGTACTGCGAATTGGTCACCGTGGCGGTGGTCGTGAGCGCCAGTTCTTCAGCGTTGGTGCTGGCAGAGAGCGGCACCACCGGCGCAAGGGCTGAGCCGGGCAGCGAAACGTTGCCTGCCGCATCGGTGGCGGTGATTTGCAGCGTCTGACCTTCCGTCTGTTTATTGAGGAAGGTGTAGCTCCAGGAACCGTTGCTGTCCGCCGTGGCGGTGACCGTTGAATTATCCGCCAGGCGGATGGTGACGGTGCTGCCCGCTTCAGCGCTACCGGTCAATACGCTGCCGTCTGCGTTGAAGGTCCCGGTTGGAGCCGTTGGCGCAGTGAGATCGACAATGACGGTGGTCGACGTGGAAATCGGGCTGGTGCCCGAGCCGTTGCTCGCCGTGGCGGTGAAGGCATGCGGGCCTTCACTCAGCACCGGCGTGGTGAAGCTCCAGTTGCCGCTGGCATTCGCGGTGACCGTGCCCATCAGCACCCCGTTGTTATAGAGGGTGATGGTCGTGTTCGGCTGTGCCGTGCCGCTCAGGGTTGGCGTGGTGTCATCGGTGGTATTCCCGTTGGTCAGGTTGCCCGTCACCGTGCCAACGTTATCGTCAATATTAGCGATAACAGGCGCGTTCGGGATTGTGGTGATCGGGGCAATCACGGAGGTGGTGATACCCGCGTTACCGGCCTTATCGGTAGCAAAGACGATCAGGGATTCACCGGCGGTCTGTGCAGGGGTGATGGTGGCGCTGAAGCTTCCGCTACCGTCCGCGACGGCCGTTCCAAGCACGGTTCCGGTGCTGCTGGTGATGGTGACGGTGCTTCCCGCTTCTGCTGTACCGGTGACCTGCGTCCCGTTGGTGATCACCGCCAGCCCGGTTGGGGCTGGTGGCGGCGTCAGGTCAACGTTAATCGTGATAATCGGTGAAGCCACGCTGGTATTGCCCGCGGCATCGGTGGCGGTTGCGGTGAAGTTATGCGCGCCTTCCGTCAGCGTGGTGCTGGTTTGCGGCAGCGTCCAGTTGCCGTTGGCATCGGCAGTGACGGTCCCCACCAGCGTCGTGCCGTCGTAAATACGTACGGTGGCATTGGCTTCTGCCGTACCGTTTAAGGTCGGACGGGTGTCGTTGGTTGGGTTGGTGCCGGAGACAGGTCCGGTGACGGTCCCCACATCATCCTCAATCGAGGTGATTGCCGGTACGACAGGGGCGGTGGCATCCACATTAATGGTGTAACCGCCGGTCTGCGCGCTGGCGTTGCCCACCGCGTCGGTGGCGGAGAAGGTCAGATTATGCGGCCCGTCAGCCAGCGGGGTGGAAGGCGTAAAGCTCCACGCGCCGCCGGTGGCGACTGCGGTGCCAATCTGTACCCCATTATCAAAGATGGTGACCGTTGCGCCGGCTTCTGCCGTACCGGTGATCGTTGGCCGCGCGTCGTTGGTTAACCCGCCGTTGGCGACAGGCGCAGCGGCGTTACCGACATCATCGGTGATGCTGGTCAGCACCGGCAGCGCTGGCGGCGTGGTGTCAATGGTCAGGCTGAAGTCGGCGGACGACGTGCTGGTGTTACCCGCCTGATCCGTTGCTTCTGCGGTAAAGGTGTGTGACCCACTGTCCAGCGGCACGGTGATATCGACGGTCCAGTTGCCATCGGCATCGGCAGTACCGGTACCCACCAGCGTGGTGCCCTCATAAATATTCACGGTGGCCAGCGGCTCGCTGGTCCCCACCAGACGCGGGAGAGGATCGTTGGTGGTCTGGCCGGAACCTATTGCCCCGGTGATGGTGCCAACGTCGTCAATCGCCTGGGTGATAACCGGCGCGGCAGGCGCAGTCGTATCCACAACCAGCGTAAAGCCTGGTGAGGCAGGGCTGACGTTGCCCGCGGCATCGGTTGCCGTGGCGGTCCAGGTGTGGCTGCCGTTTGCCAGCGTACCGGTGGTAAAGCTCCATACGCCGTTTGCGTCCGCCACGGCGGTACCCACTTCACGGCCACTTTCATAAATGGTGATGGTCGCGTTGGCCGCCGCGGTGCCGTTCAGTGTTGGCGTGGTGTCGTCTGTGCTTTGTCCCGAGGCGACCGGGCCCAGCACGGTACCAGCATCGTCAGTGGCCGGGGTAAAGACCGGTGCCTCAGGCACCGAGGTATCCACCGTCAGGTTGAACGGTGGTGAGGTGACCCCGGTATTGCCTGCGGCATCGGTGGCGTTGAAGGTAATAACGTGCGGCCCTTCGCCCAGTTCAGTGGTCGGCGTGAAGGTCCAGTTACCCTGGGCGTTGACGACCGCCGTGCCAATTTCCACATCATCGACAATAACGTGTACCGTTGCGCCCACTTCCCCCGTACCGTTGAATGTTGGACGGGTGTCGTTCGTGGAGCCGTCGCTGGCGAGGGTTCCCGTTCCCGGGCTGACATCGTCTATTACCGTGGTAACCACCGGGGCCGCAGGCCCGGCGGTATCCACCGTAAAGGCGAACACTGGCGAGTTGGCGGAGACGTTTCCGACATCATCGCTGGTGTTAACGCGCAGGTTATACGTCCCGTCCGTCAGTACCGGATCCGGCGTAAAGGTCCAGTTGCCGCTGCCGTCGACCGTGGTGGTGCCAATCTCCACGCCGTTATTCAGCACGTGAATGATGGTACCCGCCTGGCCGGAGCCGCTGAGGGTTGGCGTGGTATCATTGGTCACCTGCCCGGCGGTAAGCGGGCCGGTTGTGCCTCCCGGGGCATTGTCGCTGACCGTAACGATCGTCGGCACCTGTGGCGCAGTCAGATCGATTTCGACGCTCCAGGCGTTGGACGGCTGGCTGACGTTGCCCTGCGGATCCGTCGCTCTGACAGTAAAGTCATGCGTCCCTTCGCCGAGGGCGGTTTCAGGAGTAAATGTCCAGGCACCGGTGCCGTCTGCTGCCACCGTACCAATTTGCGTAGCGCCATCAAAAATGGCGACGACGCTGTTCGGCTCGGCGCTACCGGTCAGGGTTGGCGTAGTGTCGTTGGTTGGATCGCCGCTTGGGACAGGCGTTGCCGCATTCCCTGCGTTATCCGTCACGCTGGTAATTACCGGCGTGGTGGAAACGGTGTCGACCACAATGGTGATCCCGGCCGACGGGGCGCTCTCATTGCCTGCCGGGTCGGTGGTGGTCACGGTCAGGGTGTGGCTGCCGTCGTCCAGCGCAGGCGGCGTGTAGCTCCAGGTGCCGGTCGGACCGACAACAACGGTGCCCAGCGGGTCGCCGTCATCGTACACCGTAATGGTGTCCCCGGCCGTGCCTGTTCCGGTCAGGGTAGGACGGTTGTCGTTGGTGCTCTGCCCGTCAGCGATTGGGCCGGTGACCGGGCCTACGTCATCGGTCACCGCACCGATGGCTGGTGCGGTCGGATCGGTGAGGTCGACGGTGACGGTCGCGATCGGCGACTGCCCGCTGGTCGCGCCGGTGCCGGTATTCGTGGCGGTGACGGCGAAGGTGTGTGGGCCTTCGGCGAGCGGCAGTAGAGGCGTATAGCTCCAGTTGCCGTCTGTATCCGCAACAATTTCGGTCAGCGGAACCAGCGCCCCATCCAGATAAATGGTGATGACGCTACCCGGATCGGCGGTGCCGGTAAGGGTAGGCGTGGTGTCATTGGTGGTTTTGTCTTTCACATCGCCAGTGACGGGATCGGCATCATCGTTGATTGCCGTAATCACCGGCACCGCTGGCAGAATAAGCGGGGAGTCCGGTACGTCAAAGGTGGTTGTCGGGCTTGCATTACCTGCGGCGTCCGTGGCGAACAGCGTCAGCGTCGCGGGATCCAGTTGGGCCGGGGAGAGGGCGATGGAGAAGATGCCTCCCGTCGCGACCCCGGTCCCGATGATATTGCCGCCGGCGTCACGCACCGTCACCGTGGTTCCGTCATCTGCCGTACCGGTCAGCGGCGTGCCCTCTGCGGCAATGGTGATATTGGTTGGCGTTGCAGGAAGCAGCGTATCCACCGTCACGCTGAGATCGCCGGAGCTGGCGGAGGTATTCCCCGCCGCGTCACTTGCGGCAACCGAGAAGGTGTGCGGCCCTTCCGCAAGCGCGGGGTCGGCTGTCCAGGACCATGTCCCGTTCGGCTGAACCACCACGACCACCGGAGACGGCGTGCCATCAACAGAAACGGTTACGCTCGAACCCGGCTCGCCAATCCCGGTGAGGGTTGGGGTACCGTCGCGGGTGTAAAGCACGCTGTTAGTCAGTTGGCTGTCAGAGACGGCGTCAATTTGCGGCACGGTCGGTGCCTGCGTATCGACCGTCACGCTAAAGACCGGGCTGAGCGGGCTCAGGTTACCCGCGTCGTCCACCGCGGCGACGGTGATATTCAGCGGACCATCGGTTTGTGTCGGCAGGGTGTATGACCACTCGCCATTGGCGATCTCAACGCGATCCACTTCCACGCCGTTGTTGTAGATAATCACCGTTTCGCCGGTCGTGCCGCCTCCGCCAATGACAGGTGTGTTATCGTTGGTTGAGCCTCCATTCTGAGCGCCGCCAATGGAACCGATGAGCGGGGTATCCGGGGCGAGGGTGTCGACCGTTATCGTGATACCGGTTGATGGCAGAGATTCATTGCCGGCTTCATCGGTGGCGGTCGCCGTGTATTGGTGCGTCCCTTCGCCAATGTTGCTCTCAGGACGCCAGCTCCAGTTACCGCTACCGTCCACCGTGACGCTGCCCACGGCCTGCGGCTCGCCTGTACCCACCTGGTCATAGATGGTAATGACGTCATTCGGCGTACCGGTGCCGCTTAGTACCGGGCGCGGATCGTTGGTGGTTCCGCCGTTGTCCACTGGCCCGGTGATCTGGCTTACGCTGTCTGTCACCGTCGGGATCCCCGGCTGGCCCGGCGCGTCGGTATCAATGGTAATGGTCACTGGCGTGGACGGTGCGCTTTCGTTCCCGGCGCTGTCCTGATTGGTCACCGTCAGGGAGAGATCGTAGGTGCCGTCAGGGAGCGGATCTTCCGGTGTCCAGCTCCAGTTACCGTCGCCATCGATCTCGGCTTCACCTATTTTGGTTGCGCCATCGTAAATGCTTACGGTATCTCCCGGCGTGCCCGAGCCGCTCAGGGTTGGTGTGGTATCGCGGGTGGTCTCCCCAGGATTCAGAGCCGTCCCCGGTGTGGCGCCGTCCGGGTTCACGGTGATCTCAGGAATATCCGGCGTTGCAGGCGCGGTCGTGTCGATCGCCAGCTCAAACGGTGGCGAGATGGTGGTATTACCCGCCTCATCCGTCGCGTGGACCGTCAGCGAATGCGGGCCGTCCGTCAGCGGCGTGGTTGGCGTAAAGCTCCAGCCGCCGCTGCCGTCAAGCACGGCCGTGCCGAGCAGGGTGGTCCCGTCATAGATAGTGATGGTGGTGCCTTCCGGTGCGGTTCCCTGCAGCTGCGGCAGCGTGTCATCGGTAGTATCCCCGCTGTTAAGCGGAACCTGCACAGTGCCGATGTTATCGGAGACGGTGTCAAGGGTGGCCGCCGGTGGCGGAGTGGTATCGACGGTAAAGGTAAAGCCGGGTGATGATGCGCTGGTGTTGCCGGCCGCATCGCTCGCGACGACGGTGAACGTATGCTGCCCGTTCCCTAATGCGGTAGTGGGCGTGAAGGTCCATGCGCCACCGTTATTCACAATGGCAGTACCAATATCCTGTCCGTCCAGGCGGATCGTCACGGTGGAGCCCGGCTCGCCGGTACCGTTCAGCGTCGGGAGCGTGTCGTTGGTGATTTGGTTGTTGTCGAGCGGCCCCGTGCGGCCCGGTACGTCATCAATGACCTGCGTAATGGCTGGAGCGCCCGGCGCGGCGGTATCCACCGTGATGCTCCAGGTGTTCGATGTCCCGCTGAGGTTATTGTTGGCGTCAACCGCCGTCGCCGTCAGCACGTGCCCGCCGTCGGGAAGATCCGTTTCCAGCGTGATGGACCACTGGCCGTCAGGCCCAACCACTGCGGTGCCGATTTCAGTGGTGCCGCTGTAGAGGGTGATCGTTGTGCCGGGCTCGCCCGTTCCGTTGATGGTCGGGGTTTTGTCGTTGGTGAGACCGTTCTGGCTGACAGGACCGGTGACGTCGAGCGCATCATCCTCCACGCCTGTGATGACCGGGGTTTGTGCCGCGGTGATGTCCGGCGCGTCAAACGGCGCGGTCGGGCCGGTGTTTCCGGCGGTATCGGTGGCATCTGCGGTCAGGGCTTCGCCGTTGGCTTTCGGCGGGATCAGATCAACGCTGAAATTACCCTGATCGTCGGCGACCGCTTCCCCGACCTTAACGCCATTTTCACGAATGGTGACGGTGCTGCCCGGCTCGGCTGTACCGGTTACCGTGGTGCCGTCGGCAGAGATAACCACGTTTTCCGGTGCCAGCGGTGGCGTGCTGTCTGGCGCGTCGGCAAAGCCGGACGGACTGGTGTTGCCGCTGCCGTCGGTGGCCGTCACTTCAAGGGCTTCGCCGTTGGTCTGGGCTGGCGAAATCGGGATGGTAAAGGTGCCGTCCGGACCGGCGGTGGCCTGGCCGATGATCGTACCGTCCGGCGCTTTAATAATAATCGTGCTGTTTGGCTCGGCGGTTCCGCTGACGCTTGCCCCGTCTTCCGCCACCACCAGGTTACCCGGTGCGGCAGGCGCGGTGATGTCCGCTGCGTTAACCAGCGCCGGGGAACTCTGGTTGCCTGCGGCATCGGAGGCGACCACGGAGATGATCTCGCCGTTCACTTGTGCAGGGTTCAGGTTGGCGATGTAGTTGCCGTTGCTGTCGGCAGTGGCGGTCCCGATTTGCACCCCGGCGTTGTTGGTGATGACAATTTTACTGCCCGGCTCGGCAGTACCGGTGATTTGCGTGCCTGTCGAATTGAGCGTCGCCTCCGGCATGTCTGGCGGCGTAAGATCGACGGTAAAGTTGATCGGCTGAGACAGGCCGCTCTGGTTGCCTGCCGCATCGGTTTCGCGCAGGGTAATCGAATGTGCACCCTCTGCCAGCGGCGTTGTCGGCGTGATGCTCCAGGTACCGTTCGGCAGAACCGTTGTGCTGCCAATCGCAACGCCGTTATCGTAAACCGTAATCGTGCTGCCTGGTTCTCCTCGGCCCGTCAGGCGGGGCTGCGACTCGTCGGTAAACTGCCCGGCGGTAATCGTGCCTTTCAGCCCTCCGGTGTCATCGTTAACGATAAATCCTGTCGGCACCGGCGGGGTGGTGACATCCACCGTTACGGTAAAGGCCGGCGAGGCCGGACCGGTGTTACCGGCGATGTCGGTGGCGCGTACGGTAAGCTGGTGGCTGCCTTCGCTCAGGTTAACCGACGGCGTAAAGCTCCAGCTTCCGTTGCTGCCTACAACCGCTGTGCCAATGGCAATGCCGTTATCATAGATGGTGACCGTAGAGCCCGCTTCCGCCGTGCCGGTGAGCTGCGGGCGCGGATCGTTAGTGGTGCTTCCGCTTCCGAGCACGCCGGTATTGGGCGCAACGTCGTCGGTCATGCCGGTGATGGCCGGGGCGCCTGGTGCGACCGTATCCACCACGAAGGTCACCGCCGTGGACGCCGGGCTGGTATTGCCTGCCGCATCGGTCGCGGTGGTGGTAATGGCGTGGTTTCCTTCAGACAGGTTGGTCGACGGGGTAAAGCTCCATTTCCCGGTAGCATCGGCCGTGGCGGTGCCGATCGGCTTGCCGTTGTCATAGAAGGTAATAACGGTGCCAGCTTCACTGATGCCGCTGAACGTCGGGCGTGCATCGTCCGTGCGTTGTCCGTTGCTCAGCGGGCCCGCTTCGGTGCCCACGTTATCATTGACGGTGACAATCTCGGGGGCAGCCGGCGCGGTTGAATCCGGTGCCGTGACCTGAACGCCCGGGCTGGTATTGCCGGACGGATCGGTGGCGGTGGCGGTGATCTGCTCCCCGTTGGTGAGCGGCGTGCCGAGATCGATAGTAAATTTCCCGTCGCTGCCAGCCTTGCCCGTTCCGATGGTGTTGCCATCGGCATCTTTCAGTGTCACGGTGCTGCCCGGCTCAGCCGTACCGGACACGGTTTTGCCGTCAGGCGAAACCTCCAGATTGGCAGGTGCATCCGGCGCGGTGAGATCCGGTGCTGTGACCTGACCACCCTGGCTGGTATTGCCGGACGGGTCGGTGGCCGTGGCGGTGATCTGCTCCCCGTTGGTGAGCGGTGTACCGAGATCGATAGTAAATTTGCCGTCGCTGCCGACCTTGCCCGTTCCAATGGTGTTGCCATCGGCATCTTTAAGGGTAATCGTGCTGCCCGGTTCAGCCGTACCTGTTACGGTTTTGCCGTCAGGTGAGACCTGAAGATTAGTGGGAGCATTCGGAGGCGTAGTATCAGGTTCGGAAGGATTTCCCGGATTACCGGGATTCGGGTTGTTGTTATCGTCATCTCCGCCACCTCCACCGCCGGTTCCCGCCGCAATAGCAATCCCACCTGCGGCGGCCAGGCCACCCAGCACCCAGGGCCACGCAGCGGCGCCGCCGGCATCACTCCCTGACGCCGCCAGTAATGCATCGGTGGAGGCGATGGATTCATAGGTCGCGGCACCGGTTGGATCTTCAATCCACCACAGCGCTCCGTCACTTTCTTCAAGCACCAGCTGGCTTACGCCCTGCGCATCAGTAACGTAGAAATTCTTGAGGGTAATCACTTCGCCCGAATTGAGGGTAATCACCAGATCGTTTCCGCTGCGGGAGTAATCTGCGATGTTGGCTCGATCCACGTTAAGCTTAACGATTGAGGAGTGATCGAGTGTTATCTGTGTCCCTTCCGTGGTCGTTTCCACGCCAGTTAATTTAGATATAACAGATATTTGGCTCATACAGTTATTACTCCAGCAGAGTGATTGGTTACGGCGTGTCAAACAAAGCCATCGTTTCTGAAGGGATGAACGCGCTCCCGGCGAAAATACTGTTTAATAAACAGGATTTACCGTTACTTTGTTTAGCGCGACCGATACCCGCCAGGATTAAAAGTGGCAACCTCAGGGCAAAGCTAATTATTTACACAGGAAATAGTTGTTTATTTATATGTTTGCGATTTATAAGCCTTATTATTTGTGCAGGTATTAAATTATTTCGTTATAAAAATGATATAGCTATAAATGTCTGAATACGCAAATTAAGTGTTCGTAAACCCAATGCGGCTATTGCAGGGGAGATTAATTGATAGCGTGAATATATTTCGTTAGCTATGAGGGCGCGTGGATAAAGGGTTTCGGCGTAAAAGGTGCAACCCTTAAAACGGTGCTGGTGGGGCGATATTAATAATTATAATATGCGATAAATATCTAATTTTGGTTAGGTTTAATTGCTGCTTAATTGTAGTTTAAGTTAGGGTAAAATATCTGGTGTATGATATATTTAAAACTCTCTCATTTATAAAATATATTTTTACGGGCGGGTTAATTTCTGCTACTCAAAAAAATTACGTATTTTCTTCTCATGTTTAATAAATAAAAGGCCGCAAGCGTGGCCTTTCAGAGGCTATCGGTATTAGCCTAAAGAAATTATGCCGATTTCCACGAGGGCAGCTAATGTCAAAAGAATAAAGAGGATAACAACTATTGGTCTGTACATTTTTAAGGTTCCATCCTTGTGTGAAGTCCTGCCCATCGTGTCCGTTGTCATTTTCCATGGTAATGACGTGCTGTCGTTGATGCTCATCAAAGGGATGCAGTAGATTGAGGAAAATCTGCATTCAGGGTTGGAACCATTTAACGCAGTGTCGGCTGCGTGGCGGGGAGCTGTCGCCACTGGCGGATGTGCTCGATCAGGGCTCTGAGCTTGGGGGCCATATTGTGGCGCTGGGGAAAATAGAGATAAAAACCAGGAAAAGATGGAAGAAACGCATCCAGTAAGGAAACCAGCTGTCCTGATTCAATGTACGGTGTGAAGGTGTCCTCCGTGGCAAAGGTTATACCACCGCCGGCCAGCGCGAGGCTGAGCATAAGACGCAGATCGTTAGTGGTGATTTGTGGTTCAATTGCCACATCGAAAGGGACGCCTGCTTCCTCAAACTCCCAGCGATAGGGGGCAACGTCCGGGGAAGGGCGCCAGCCGATACACCGATGAGCGACCAGTTCACGGGGGTGCGTCGGTGCGCAGTGTGTCGCCAGATAGGAAGGTGAAGCCACCACCCGTTCACGCTGCTGGCCCGTAAGGGGAATAGCGATCATGTCTTTTTCGATAACTTCGCCCAGCCTCACCCCGGCGTCATAGCCCGCTGCCACGATATCGAATTCCTCATCTGACACGAAAACATCAAGCGATACCGCAGGATGCGCGGCCGTAAACGAGGCGAGCAGTGGGCCCGAAAGAAATGCTTCCGCAATTGAGGTGACTGCGATCCTGAGCTGTCCGCGCGGTATGCTGTCCGAGGTGACGTCGTCAAAGGCCGCCTCAATGTTGGCGATGGGCCCCAGCAACGATTTATGCAACCGTTCACCCGCTTCGGTGAGCCTTACCGAGCGCGTGGTGCGCATCACCAGCAGGGTCTGAAACCCATCTTCGAGACGTCTTATCCCCTGGCTGACAGCGGAACGGGTGATGCCCAGCCGCCCGGCGGCCGCGCTGAAGCTGCGCTCCTCGGCGACCGCCAGAAAAAGCGGTAACAAATTAAGATCAATTTTCATTGTTTAACATCGCTAACCAGTGAGTCCAGTAAAGGCAGGATACAAGAAACAATGTTGAGACTCTATGATTGCTTTGAACTCAACTGAAGGAGCAAAACATGAACAAAGTGATCTTAATTACCGGTGCCTCCAGCGGTATTGGAGAAGGTATTGCCAGAGAGCTGGGAAAGGCAGGCGCAAAAGTTTTCTTGGGGGCTCGCAGGCTGGAGCGCATCCACGCCCTGGCTGATGAAATCCGCAGCGCAGGAGGAGAGGCAGAGGCTCAGGTATTAGACGTTACCAGCCGCCAGTCGATGGCTGCCTTCGTTGAGGCTGCACTGGAAAAGTGGGGCCGCATTGACGTTCTTATTAACAACGCGGGCATTATGCCTCTGTCTCCGCTTTCGGCTGGCAAGCAGGATGAGTGGGAACGCACCATTGACGTAAATATCAAGGGCGTACTGTGGGGTATTGGTGCTGTTTTGCCGATTATGGAAGCCCAGGGCTCGGGGCAGATCGTCAATATAGGCTCGATTGGTGCCTTGTCCGTCGTGCCCACGGCCGCCGTCTATTGCGCGACCAAATTTGCGGTACGGGCCATTTCCGATGGTTTACGTCAGGAAAGTTCGAACATCCGTGTGACCTGCGTCAACCCTGGGGTAGTGGAAAGCGAACTGGCCTCGACCATTACGCACGAAGAAACCATGGCGGTGATGGATGCGTACCGGGCTATTGCTCTCAAACCGGCTGATATCGCTCGCGCCGTGCGCCACATCATCGAGGCGCCTGAGAGTGTCGATACCACCGAAATCACCATCAGACCTACGGCCTCTGCAAACTAACGTAGCGGGTCAGGCACCAGCCTGACCCGCTTCACCCTCTTACCACGGCTGTTCGGTCGGCATAATAAACAGCTCTGCCACGTCCACATGTTCCGGTGCCTGCAATACGTAAAGAATCGAGTCGGCGATATCATCGGCTTTCAGGAACGTCATCTTCTCCTTCAGCTGTTCCATCTGTGCACGATAATTTTCGTCACTGATATGCTCGAATAATTCACTTTCAACGGCACCCGGCTGAAGCGAGGTGACGCGAATGTTGAACTGAGGGGCCAGCTCCATACGCAAAATATCCGAGAAGGCGGCAACCGTGTGCTTCGTCGCGCAGTATACGCCCAGTCCGGGAAACGTTTTACGCCCGGCGATCGACGAGGTATTGATGATATGACCCGAGCGCTGTGACTGCATAATCGGCAGTACGGCCGCGACCGTGTTAAACAGGCCCTTTACGTTTACATCTACCATTCGATGCCACTCGTCAACCCGGAGGCTGGCGATATCCGAAATCGGCATCAGCCCGGCGTTATTAAAGGCGATATCAATATGGCCATAGCGTTTGTGCAGTGCCTCCACCCCTTTATTAACTGAGGCCGGGTCAGTGACATCCATGGCCAGCACCATGGCTTCCCCGCCAGCAGCCTCAATTTCAGACACCAGCGCCTGAAGACGATCCAGACGGCGGGCAGCGAGACCCACCCTGACGCCCTGTTCCGCTAACTTTTTGGCCGTGGAGGCACCAATTCCGCTTGAAGCACCGGTGATGAGCGCGACTTTACCGTTGAGTTCCATAGTTGATCCTCTTGAGAGTTAATTTCAACGCTTCAGAAAGAATGTCTGAAGTACGGGTCAATAATGGATCTTTCTGGCAATCGCTTCGCGCGGGCTTTTGCTCAAACTGTCGGGCTTTTGCTGCGAACGGCATCGCTGCGATAGTGGGAGGGCGTCACGCCGTTATGCCTGAGGAATACGGCAGCAAAGTGGCTGGGGCTGGTGTATCCGACGTTCAGTGCAATATTGATAATGGAATCATTGCTTTCCGATAGCATGCGACGCGCCTCCTCCATGCGTAGCCGGATAAAGTAGTGAGAAGGGGAAAGTCCGGTTGACTGTTTAAAGGCGCGGCTAAAATGGTATTCGCTAAGATCGGTCAGTTCAGCCAGGCGTGCCAGGTCAAACGGCTGGGCTAACCCTTCACGCATTGCCGTGAAGACCCGGTGCAGCTTAAATGCCTGCAAGCCCCCGCGGTGTCGTTTCGCATGTGTGCCATAGGTGCGAATCAGATGTACTGCCAGCGCCTGCGCAATGCCCTGGATAAACGGGCCGCTGTGTGGATTTTGCAGATACAGCTCCTGACGTATCTGCTCCAGCAGGGCGGATAGCGTGTCGTCGCGCGCGCCGGAGACTTCCCGCAGTTCATACTCCTGCATCATAGCCACTCCCATATAAACATGCATAACGACGAAAGGCGTATCTGGCCCGGCGTGCCAGCGCATTTCAGTAGGAGAAGCCGCCGTTGTGAGAAAGAAATCGCCTGCGGTAACGCGGTTTGCTAACCACGGCTCACCGGGGGAACGCTCCTCAACGACGGCATTACCTGAGAGGATCCAGACGATAAAAGGCTCCGGCACTGCCGGAATAATGACGTTTTCCTGCACGTGTCTGCGCGCCAGAATTTGCACGAATACATCCCGGGAAGATTGCGCCCGATGTTCCCTGATCAGCTTGCCGGGAAGGTATTCTTCAAAGGTCTCTGCGGAAGTACGCTGCGTCATATTTATCGTTGCCTTTAGCTATGCCAGTTGCACCAGGTTCACCGCCGGAAGAGGCCCTCCGGGGAATTGTTGTAGCGTACCGCCAACCTCCAGGTTGCCTAAATCAATACTTGCGAAGCCCAGTTGCCCGGCTAAGGCTGTTATTTCCGCCTTTGCGTCAGGATGGTCTCCGGAGATAAAGACGACACGACGGCCACCCGCCTGCGCCGGATCCTGAGCCAGCACCCCTGCAAGGAGAGTATTGAAGGCTTTAACGACGCGTGCACCCGGAGCCCACTGTGTCACCACCTGGCTTGAGTTTTTTCCGCCCAGTTCAGCCAGCGTGAAGCCCGGCAGTATGACCGGGTTGGTCGCGTCGATCAGGATACGCCCCTCCCAGTTGATGCCGCGTAACGCGGCCTCGGTTTTGTCCCAGTTTGTGCTGACAAAAACGATGTCGGCCTGGGCGGCCTGTTCTACGGTGCCAGCGCGAGCCCCGTGGCCCAGTTTCTCAACCACCGCAGTCAGGCTTTCCGGCCCGCGGCTGTTACTCAGAATAGCGTTCATGCCCGCTTTAACCAGTTGTTCTGCAAAGGCTTGCCCGATAGCGCCAGCGCCGATGATACCTACAGTAGTCGTTTTCATATTGTATTTCCTTCATTGAAGAGTAGTGAACATGCACTGAGAGTAGTAATCTTTGACCTATCTGAATAGCCTATATAATTAGATGGAATCCATCTGCTGGAGCGATACATGCTGGACGGTATGTCTGTTGATCAACTCCGCACCTTTATTGCTGCCGTTGATGAAGGGAGTTTTTCCGCCGCCGGTCGCAGGCTGCGGCGCGCGCAGTCGGTTGTCAGCGCGACGCTGGCAAACCTTGAGGCACAGGTCGGGTTTCCATTATTCGATCGTACCGGGCGTTATCCGACGCTGACGGAGGCGGGCGTCGCCATGCTGGAAGCGGCGCGTCTTGCCACTGCCGGGATGGACGCCTTTAAGGCTAAGGCGCGCACCTTAGCCGAAGGTCTTGAGCCTGAACTGGCGGTGTCCGTCGACGTGATGTTTCCCGTAGCGCAGCTCACCGCTGCGGTGCAGGCGTTTCAGCAGGCATTTCCTGACACCCCGCTGCGTTTGTATGTGGAAGCGTTGGGGGCGGTGTTCCAGCCTTTACTGGACGGTCATTGCCGGGTGGCGATAACCGGATCGCTGCCGCATCTTCCGGCGGGATGCATCTCAGAATTCCTTCTCAGCGTGCCTGCGGTGGCCGTTGTCTCCCCTGAGCATCCGCTGGCGAACGCGTCCGGTCCGATCCTTCGTTCACTTTTACAGGAACACGTCCAGCTGGTGCTGACCGATCGCTCCTCTCTCACCGTGGGCCGAAGCTTTGGCGTCATGTCGTCAAAGACATGGCATTTAGCGGATATGGGCGCGAAGCACGCCTTCCTGCGTGCCGGACTGGGGTGGGGTTATATGCCGCTGCCAATGGTCGAGGAAGATCTCGCAGCGGGAAAACTGGTTACGCTGAACGTGCCGATGCAGCCCGACGTCGGGCCCGGTTTTTCCATGCAGGCGGTGCACCTGGAGGAACATCCGCCCGGCCCGGCCGGACGCTGGTTCGTTAACAGGCTGAAAATGCAGGCTGGCATGCCTCTCAACGAACGCAGCGGATCCGGCAAGTGAGCTCAACGGATAATTCAGGTTTTGTTGCTGTTGCATGTCTCCAGTATCGCACCGGCCCGACGGGCCGTGGCAGGCAGGATGTCGGCATCGGCTACGTAGCCATCGGGATCGAGACAGCGATTGTGTTCTCTCGCCTGTTGCAGGATCGCTTCATCCCAGTAGAGGCGCTTACGCTGATCGCCGCGGGTCGTCAGAATAAACTCCGTTTTGCCGTCAACCGCGCGGTAGCGACGCCAGCTGTTTGCCGGAACAGAGATCACCGAACGTTCCGGAGCGATAACGCTCACTTCTTCGCCCGCCTCGTTCCAGGTGATCTCCAGCTGGCCTTTAAAGACCATAATGACCTGAATATCCGGGCAGAGATGGCGGCCCACAACGTGATCCTCGGCGAGACGCAGCCATTCGACGGAAAAACCGTGCGGGCTCACGATAGCGGGAGCGGAATCCCGATCCTGTGAAATGCCGAAACCGATAACCGGCGCAATTTCGCCGCCGTGTCCTGGCAGCACCGAATCCAGCAGTCCCTGGGCTGACCAGCAGCGGTCATCGCCGGTTACCGCACGCTGGCGCATCTCCTCAACGCTGTAGTCACGCAGCCCGGCAATATATTCCTCTGACAGCGGCGTCAGCAGCGCGGCGGGGTCAGGCCGCGGATCGCCGGTTTCCTGTGTGATAAGCATGTTGTCTTTACTCAAATACATTCCGTATTCGCTGGCTGCCGCCAGCACGGAAGGATGCCAGATGATGCCGCCCGTGTTGTCCCCGCCGAGCACCGTAAACACCATACCGCTGGTCTCTTCTTTACTGACGTTGGTGAAACCGCGGAAGATCCAGGTCGGTATTGAAAGGATAGTGGGTGCGCTAAATTCAGCTTCATGCTCGCCGTTGGCGCCCCAGCGAAAACGCCATGTTCCTTCATGGATGAGGAACACCTCGGCGGTGAAATGCAGATGCAGATTATTTGTCACCCCTTTCGGCATAGCCGCCGCGCCAATGTTAAAGCCGTGCGGCTCGGGAATATTGACGACCTGCTCGCTGGACTGGGTTACACCCGGGCCGATGAAGGAATAGTTTTGTTTGAGATGCGAGCCGGGTAGCTTGCAATCAATAAAAGCAAGATTACAGGAAACCATGTCCTCGGGGGCGATTAACCGTGTTCGTGCCTGACTCTGGGTAAGATGGATGGTTTTCATTATTTCTCCTTTTAATAACCGGATGCACCGGTGGTAGGGATAGCGTTGCCGCGGGCGAGAGCAATGGCTTCACGCGAGGCGCGACCCAGTTGCATAACGTCGTTTGCAGGGGTAACAAACTGAAAACCCTGATCAATGCGCGCTGCGGCGGCCGCGCCGGAAGTGCAGAAAATTCCGGCAATCTTCTGCTGCTGGCGGCAGCAGTGAATCACCCGCTCAATAGCAGCAAGCATTTCGGGATGTTGGGATTCGGCGCTGGCGCTGCCGGTCAGCGTCAGTGAGAGATCGTTGGGGCCAATAAACACACCGTCCAGCCCTTCGGTATCAAGGATGGCGTCAAGATCAGCCAGCCCTTCGCGGGTTTCGATCATCGCCAGCGTCAGGATCTCGTTGTTAGCGTGCTGTGGATAATCACTGCCGCCGTAGAGTAGACCTCTGGCCGGACCAAAGGAGCGAACACCCAGCGGTGGATAGCGACAGGCAGCGACAAAACGGCGAGCCTGTTCCGCGCTGGAGATCATCGGGCAGATTACGCCGTAGGCTCCTGCGTCTAATACGCGCATGATTTGCGCCGGATCGTTATCTGCCACCCGCACCAGCGGCACGGCAGGCGTGGCCGATAGCGCCTGTAGCATTGACAGCGCGCTGGCAAAATCAATCATGCCGTGCTGCAAATCGACGGTGACGGCGTCGTAACCCTGATGGCCCATAATTTCCGCGCTATAACCGGACGGGATCGCCAGCCAGCCGTTTATGATGGGAGTATTTTCCAGAAATGCGGTCTTTAAACTGTTTTTGCGCACTGTATGCACTCCGTTATCCACTGACGCAGCAGCGGCGCGATCTCATCCGGGGTTTCCAGCGGAATAAAATGCCCGCCAGCCTCCACCGTATGCCTGGTCACGTTCGCGTTGCCTGCTGCCAGTAGCTGATGATGATGGGGCGTACAGATAACGTCCTGCGCGCCGTTTAGAAGTAATGTGGGGCAGGAGAGGGCGTTAAACGCAGTCCGGTTGTCCTGCCGGTGAATGGCCATTTCCGTTTGCCCGGCAAAGGTCTCAATGCCGCACTCTTGCGCCATTCGGCAAATAGTCTCTTGCAGGATCCGATCGGACAGACGTGACGGGGCGACATAGCTCTGCCACAGCGAGGAGACCAGCCAGTCGGCCAGGCCCCGCGCCTGTGCGGTGCGTACCGCTTCCCGGCGTGAAGCGAGGGTGTCTGGCGCAACGGGCAACGGATTAACGGAAATCAGCGTCAGCCCGTTCACTCTTTCTGGCGCGTCGGCGGCCATTTGCAGCGCGACTATGGCACCGAGAGAAAACCCTGCCAGCAGAAAGCGCGGCGGCAGAACCTCTAATAACCGCCGTGACGCCTGCGGCGCGGACTCCGCACCCGTCAGCGTAATACACGACACCGCTGCGACATTCAGCCGTTCAATAACGGGCTGCCAGAGCCGGGCGTTACAAAGCGTGCCACCAAGCAGCACCAGTGGCAGATCGGTATTGTCCAGAAGCGGATATTCCATTGCATCCCTCACGTAGCCGTCCAGCCGCCGTCAACCATCAGGGCACTGCCGGTGATCAGCCCGGCGGCGTCTGAGGCGAGAAACACTACCGGGCCCATAATGTCCTCCAGCCTGCCTAACCGGCGCAGCTTGATGTTGTCCAGCACGTACTGGCAGAACGTCGGATCGGCGAGCGCCGGGCGCGTCAGGTCGGTTTCAATGAAGGTCGGGCACAGCGTATTAACGCGGATCCCCGCATCGCCCAGCTCCAGCGCCATCGTTCGGGTTAACCCTTCAAGCGCGAATTTGGAGGCACAGTACACGCTACGCTCGGGGCCACCAACGTGTCCCATTTGCGATGAGATGTGAATAATCGACCCTCCCTTACCGCCCGCCCGCATTCTGCGCGCCACGCGCTGGCTGACAAAAAAGGTGGCGCGCAGGTTAAGCGCCATCACCGCATCGAAATTGTCCTCGTTCACCTCAAGAAACGGCTGGTGGCGTGCCAGCCCGGCACTGTTCACCAGAATGTCGGGCGTGGGCAATGTCGCCAGCACACGCTCCACCTCCTGAGCGTCGGTAATATCCAGCTCCAGCGGGTGAAATGCGAGCCTGTGTTCCGCTGCCAGACTTGCGGCATGCGCCAGCGCCTCGCGGCCCAGGGCGGCGATCCATACCTCTGCGCCCGCCTGTGCGAGGGCGACGGCGGCAGCGAAGCCAATCCCTCTTGACCCGCCGGTTACCAGCGCGCGTTTGCCGTGCAGGGTGAAAGAGGGCGTTTGCAAAAGCGTCATGGCTTACACCTTTTCCCTGACCGGGGCCGGTGTGGCGTAGGGAACCTCCGTCTGGCCATAACGGCGCACGCGAATATTGGCCTGCTCGGCATGTCCGGCGAAACCCTCCAGCAACGACAGACGCGAACAATAGCTGCCGATTTCGGCAGTGGCTTCGTCGCTGAGGACTTTCTGGAAGGTGCAGGTTTTCATGAACTTGCCCACCCACAGGCCGCCGGTATAGCGTGCGGCTTTTTGCGTCGGCAGGGTGTGGTTGGTTCCGATCACCTTATCGCCGTAGGCCACGTTAGTACGCGGCCCAAGGAACAGCGCGCCGTAATTGGTCAGGTTAGCCAGGAACCAGTCGTCCCGGTCGGTCATCACCTGAACATGTTCGGAAGCGATACGATCTGCCTCCAGCAGCATCTCTTCGTAGCTGTCGCAGACGATGATTTCCCCGTAGTCCTGCCAGGACTGGCGGGCAATGTCGGCGGTAGGGAGCTTTTCCAGCAGCCGTTCCACTTCGCTGAGCGTCTCTTTGGCAAGCTGGAGCGAGTTCGTCAGCAGGATGGCAGGGGTGGTGACGCCGTGTTCGGCCTGGCCCAGCAGATCCGTGGCGCACATTTCCGCGTCAACGGTGTCATCGGCAATCACCAGCGTTTCCGTCGGACCGGCAAACAGATCGATACCTACCCGGCCGAACAGCTGGCGTTTGGCCTCCGCGACGAAGGCGTTACCGGGGCCGACCAGCATGTCGACCGGTGCCAGCGAGTCCGTGCCCAGCGCCATGGCGCCTATCGCCTGAATGCCGCCAAGGGCATAGATTTCCGTTGCGCCAGCCATTTTTTGCGCCGCGACAATCGCCGGGGCGGGCTGACCGTTAAACGGCGGGGCACAGCTGATAATTCTTGAGCACCCCGCCACGCTGGCGGTGATAATCGACATGTGCGCGGAGGCGAGCAGGGGATATTTTCCGCCAGGCACGTAACATCCCACGGCGTTAATCGGAATATTTTTATGCCCGAGAATAACGCCGGGACGCGTTTCAATTTCCAGATCACGCAGGCATTCTTTCTGCGCGCGGGCAAAATTCGCCACCTGCTGTTGGGCGAATTCAATATCCTGAATATCCTGGCGGCTTAACTGTTTTATGCAGCGGTCGATCTCCGCGGGGGTCAGACGATAATCCTGACGGTCATAACGATCGAATTTAATGGATAATTCGCGAATGGCTTTATTTCCACGCTTTTCAATATCCGCAAGTATTTGCTCAACCGTTTCTCTTATTTGCTGGTTGGCTTGCTGGCGCTCTTCGGTAGATTTACCGGTTTTTAATTTCCAGGACACACGCTTCTCCTTACCTTTTTTAGATGTCAGTTGTCCTCCCGGCAGTCCGGGAAAGGGTGTTTACTTCAGAGTGGGTTATTGATCCGGCGCGGCGGCGTACGCACCGTTTTTTAATAATTGGGCTGAGGTTTGCGTTTTACGGGCATATACCCATCGAGCGGACAGCGGCGTGGCAATAGCGGCCACAACGGAAAGGGCGGCAATCAATATATAACCGGACGACAGGTTAATATGTTGCATCATTACGCCCATCATTACCGGCCCGACAAACATCCCGCAGGAATAAATGGTCTGGAATAGTCCCATTCGCGTGGATTGTTCATCAGACGAGGTATTCACTACGCTGAGCGACATGAATGCGGCAAAGGCCATACCGAACGAAAAACCTGCCAGCGCCTGCCACAGGTAAATGACGTACATATTGCTGGTAAAGGGAATGCCGAAGGTGGAGATCACCTGTAAAACGATGCCGAGCACGGCGGTTTTTACCAGCCCAAGGCGCTGATAAAACACCGAGCTGCACAGGGCGATGGCCAGCCCGTAAAACAGAAGGTGGATGTTTCCGAGTACCGCGAGGATCCCCGCCCGGGCGCCGAGCTGTTCGGCGTAGACCGGCGTCAGGGTGTCCCGGGTGGCGAAGGGCACCAGAATGACGACGGTCGCCAGGATGCCAATCAGCCAGACGGAACGGTCGGCCAGCTGCTGGCGCGCGCCGGTGATGCAGGCTTTAAGCGTGGGGGCCTGCACCGGGTCGTGCACGTCCTGAATGCGGGTCGTCAGGATCAACGCCACCAGGGCGGAGATGCAGGAGACAAAAAAGGCGATGTTATTGGCAAAATAGTGGATCAGCACCGCGCCAATACAGTTGCCGAGAAACACGCCGATGGGCCCTGCCAGCGCCAGCAGCGCGACGGCGGCAGGGGCTTCGTTGCGACCGAAGTAACGCATGAACAGGATGTTGTACAGCACCCATGTCGCCGCCGTGACGCCGTCTGCCGCTTTCGCCAGATACAGCGTAATGGCATTGGGTTCAAGCCAGGCAATTGGCCAGGCGATAATTGGCAGCAGCAGGCCAATCTGGATGAAGATCCTGCGGCTTTTAACCACGTCGGAAATAATGCCTAACGGGAAGCGTATCAGAAGGGTTGCCAGCCCGGATGCGCCCATGATGATGCCCATGATCTGTGGCTCAATGCCCTGGTTGATCATCATGGGGGCCAGGAATGCATCAATGCTATGGATGCAGATAAAGAACAGGATGCTGATGATGAAAAAGAGCCGGGCTTCCCGACGGCGTAACAGTGCTTGAAACATGGTTTTGAACCTCTTAAGAATTAATGGGTTATAACCAGTCAGGGACGACGTTTACCGGTTCAATCCTTTGGGCGACTCCTGTTCTCTCCGGTATCTTTGACGGTATGAAAACTCTTTGCATACGTATTCAAGATTTGAAGTTACGAAAAGGTTTCATGTTTGTAAAGTGATCTCGATCTTGTTGTGAGAATTTTAATTTTTTGTGTTGCATACGCATGCAAAGGTGGTGTAAGTATAAAAAACACCCACTTGCTGAGGCGTTTGAAGCACGCGCAAATGGGCAGGACGTTGATAAGGAATCAGGGGTAATGAAACGTAAGACTTTTGCAGCAGTCACATCCCAACAGGTCGCTCAACTGGCGGGGGTATCACAATCTGCGGTGTCGCGAACGTTCACGCCGGGGGCCAGCATTTCACCGGCAACGCGTGAAAAAGTGCTGAAGGCGGCGCGCGAGTTGGGCTATCGCCCGAATGCGATAGCCCGTTCGCTCAACACGGCGCGTTCGCGCATTATCGGTGTCGTCATTTCTTACTTTGATAACCCCTTTTACTCGCAGGTGCTGGAGGCGCTGGCACAAAAGCTGGATACGCTGAACTATCACCTGCTGCTGTTCGTTGGCGACCGGGACGGTAACGTTGACCGTATTTTTGACCAGATTATGCAGTACCGGGTGGATGGCATTGTGCTGGCCTCGGTGACGCTGTCGCTGGAGTTGTCCGAGGAGTGTCTTGCCGCCGGGATCCCGGTAGTGCTGTTTAACCGCAGCGAAGAGAGTGGCATGGCCTCCAGCGTCAACAGTAATAACGAAGCGGCCGCGCGGCAGATTGCCGAGTTTCTGCTGGCGGGGGAGCACAAGCGTTTTGCCTACGTGGGCGGCGTGGCTGATTCCCCGGTCAATATCGCCCGCCAGCACGGGTTCATCTCCACGCTGGAAGAACATGGCATCACCGATGTGCGGGTGGTGCACGGGAATTACGACGCTCAGCAAACCACCCGGGCGGCTTATACCCTGTTTTCGGCGTCGCCAGCGCCGGATGCGGTCTTTGTCGCCAACGATCATATGGCCGTCACGGTAATGGATGTGGCGCGCTATGAGTTTGGTTTGCGCATTCCGGAGGAGGTCTCCATTGTCGGGTATGACGACATCGGCCCTTCCGGCTGGCCCTCTTATGCGTTGACCTCGGCGTCGCAGCCGGTCGGCGCGATGGTAGATGCCACGGTGGAACTGTTAATGAAGCAAATTGACAGCGGAACCATAGAGCCTGAACAGATTACGGTGCCCGGTACGCTGGTGATACGCCATTCGGCGCGTCGCCCACGCAGCGGCGTTATCGAAACCAATGGTTTAACGCTATTCCAGTCTAAGGAGCGCACATGACCAGATTGCGGGGCTTCAGCCCTCAATTCGACTCTATCCAGCAGTTCATTTTGACGCTGACGCACGTGGTGTGGGAGCAGAAAGATATCGGCCAGCTGGCGGATATTTACGCCACGCCGGTGGTTTTCACTACCCCCGAAAAACAGCTGCATGAGCTTTCCCAGTTTATGCGCCTGACGCTTGAGGCGATGCACAGCTTCCCGCAGCGAGCGGTGCTGACGGAGGATATTCTGTGCAGCCAGAACCCGGGGGACGAGTACTATGCGGCTCAGCGTACCGTAGCCCGCATTCAGCATCAGGGGGAGGGGTTTTTTGGCCCGCCGACCGGGAAAAATGTCTGGGTCCGCACCTGGGCCGATCGCATCTGTGTTGATGGGGCCGTACGCCAGGAGTGGCTGCTTCAGGATCGTGCAGCGATTGTGGCGCAACTGGGGCTGGATATCCGCGAATTTGCCTTTAACCTGGCGACCATGCGCCAGCAGCTTGGCGTGGAGGCGGTCTCTGCCGAGACGCTGGATGCCCGCTGGGCGGGCGGGCCCGAGGGCGACGACGTAGAAGGGGCGCTGGCAGGCGTCGTTGAGCGCTACTTAACCATGTGGGCGGGCGGTAACAGTGGCGTGGTGCCCGGTCTCTATCACCCGGCGGCGACGCTTTACGCGCCGGGTCATTGCCTCTGCACCGGTGAGCAGGAAATTGGCGCACAGCTTTCTGGCTACCGCGCTTCATTTGCCGACAGCGAAACGCAGCTCCATCATCTGATTGTGCGTAAAGATCCTAACGAGCCGATTCGGCTTTCCCTGCGCTGGTCGTTATTAACCTGGCATGACGGTTACGGCAAATTTGGTGCGCCAACCCGTAAACCCATATCAATTACCGGTATCAGCCAGCTTGAATTACGTGATGGTTTAATTTTCCGTGAATATCTGGGGATCGATGAATTAGCGATCTGGTCGCAAATAGTAAATTAACAGGGGCGGCAGCCCCCTTATTCTGGCTGCCGAAAATAATCGAGTTTCATTCACCCTCACTTACGGGTGCGGGTTCTTATTGTCTGAAAACAGAGCAGGAGTTTATATGTCTTCCACCGAAGCAACAAATAAAGCACCAGCCGTACCCGAAAAAAGCAGCGTGAAATCGCTGAAAGAGGAACCTGTATTACAGGTGGAACGTCGTGATTTTGTCGATCTGGTACCGGAAAAAAGACCGCGCGTGCAATCATTACGCGGCTTTGATGACTGCTATACCGATATTGTCGATTATATAGTTCGCTGCACCCATAAAATATGGGACGAGCGCGATGTCGGCTTAATTTATTCTCACTATACCCATAACTGCGTGCTGTATAACGCGCTGGGGACACTCTATAACCGTGAGCAGGTGGTACAGGATACGCTGCAACGCTTAATTGCCTTCCCGGAGCGGCGCGGCATGGCAACCCAGGTTATCTGGAACGGAAATGATGTTGACGGTTTTTATACCTCTCACCTGGTGACGGGAAGCGGGCGGCATACCCAGCACAGCCATTTAGGCAAGCCGACCAACCGCACCTTCGTTACCCGTACCGTGGCAGATTGCATGATCCACGAGAATAAAATTTACCGGGAGTGGGTGGTCAGCGACAACATGTCGTTAATGAAACAGCTTGGCCTGAATACCGATCAAATCGCATTTAATATGGCAAAAGAGCAGTTCGATAAAGGCTTCCGCGTGATGGACATCGGCGAAAATGGCCGCATGCTGGGACAATATCCGCCGGAGATGGAGTGCGATGTATCCATTGCACACACCGATACGGAAGAGCAGTGCCTGCGCTGGCTGCATGAGATCTACAATCGTCGGATGTTCGGCAAAATCAAAGAGGTTTACGCCCCTAACGTGCAGTGGCATGGCCCGCTGATGAAAGAGCTGTACGGCACCGCGGCGGTAACCCATCAGACGCTGGCGCTGGTGGGGATGATCCCTGACGGCGCGTGGCTGCCGCAGCATATCTGTTCCAACCCGTGCGATGAAGGCGGCGTCAAAGTGGCGGTTCGCTGGATCATCGAAGGGCATCACCTGGGTTACGGCGAACTGGGCAAGCCGACCGGAGAACGACTGTTCGTGATGGGCATGTCGCACTACCACATCGTCAACGGCAAAATTGTTGATGAATGGGTCGTGTATGACCACCTGGCGCTGCTGGCGCAAATCAAACTCGGCCAGATGGAGGACGCGTAAATGTTAAATCAGGTGAGCTGGATTAAGCGCCCGCAGGGGCAGGATGCGCAGGCCGATCGTTCTCTGACGGAGAAGGTCAGCGCCATTATCGAGCGCGTGAAAACCGAAGGCGATACGGTGCTGAGAGCCTTTTCGCAGCAGTTTGATAACGTCGTGCCGACGCACTTTGAGGTGAGCGAGCAGGAGATCGCCGAAGCACTGGAGGGGATGGATGCCCAGACGCGCCGCGACAGCGAGTTTGCTATTAATCAGGTGCGTCGTTTTGCGCAGGCGCAGCTGGCGACCATGCAGCCGCTGGAAGTTGAGACGCTGCCTGGCGTACATCTCGGTCACCGGATCATCCCGGTGCAGACGGTGGGCTGCTACGTGCCGGGTGGGCGTTACCCGATCCTCTCTGCGCCGGTGATGTCGATTGTCCCTGCGACGGTGGCGGGCTGCGAACAGATCATCGCCTGTCTGCCGCCGGGAGCGCATCCGGCGATGATCGCGGTTTGCCATCTGGCGGGCGCGCACCGCATTTTCAGGGTAGGTGGCGCGCAGGCCATTGCGGCCATGGCCTGGGGAACGGAGAGCATTCCATCGGTGGACAAAATCGTTGGGCCAGGCAACGCCTTCGTTAACGAAGCGAAACGCCAGGTGTTTGGTCGAGTCGGCATTGATGCCCTCGCCGGGCCGAGCGAGATTTTCACTATCGCTGACGACAGCGCCGATCCGCGCATTCTGGCCGCCGATATGCTGGCGCAGGCAGAGCACGATATTCATACCCGCGTCGGGCTGGCGACAACCAGCCGGGATATCGCTGAGCGTACCCTGGCGGAGGTTGAGCGTCAGCTTGCCAGCCTGCCAACGGCCGCCACGGCGGGGGAGGCGTGGCGCCGGCAGGGTGAGATTGCGCTTTGCGAAGATGAAGCGCAGCTGATTGCGTTTGCTGACCATATGGCGACGGAGCATTTGCAGGTGCATACCCGCGATCCGCACGCGACGGCGGCGAAGATCCGCAACTATGGCTCGCTGTTTATTGGTCAGAACGCCAGCGTGGTGTTCTCTGATAAATGCTGCGGCACCAACCACACGTTACCGACGATGGCGGCGGCACGCTATACCGGCGGTCTGTGGGTTGGGGCGTACGTCAAAATCTGTACCCATCAGTGGATTGACGAGCAGGGTATCCCGGCAATCGCAGAACCGGCGATCCGCCAGAGCCGTACCGAGGGGATGCAGGGGCACCGACGGGCGGCGGAAATTCGTCTGCGTCCGCAGGACATTGATGCCATTACTACCGGCATGCGGGACTAAAACGTATCCCGGGCAGCCTTCTGCCCGGTTTTCATCACGAGGGAGCCTGAGACTATGAAGCGCCTGATACCGCCAGACGACTGCCCGGAGGAAATTGCCCGCCGTCTCGACGTCATTCAGCAGCACCGGGCGCTCAACGCGATCCTCGGGGTTAACCCTGACGCCATGTCTCAGGCGGAACAGCATCAGCAGCAGCGTCGACGCGGGGAGCCGATCGGCCCCCTGCACGGCGTGCCGTTGATCGTCAAAGATAATATTGCCTGCGCACCGATGCCTATTACTCTTGGCTGCCGGGCGCTGGCCTCACTTAACGCGACGTCGGATGCGCTTGTTATACAGCGGTTGCGCAGGGCAGGAGCGATTATCCTCGCCAGAGCGAATATGTCCGAGTTTGCTTTTGACGTGCGCTCGCGAAGCTCGCTGGGGGGCGATGTGGCAAACCCGCTTCGCCCGTCACTCACCGCCGGAGGTTCCAGCGGAGGATGCGCCGCGGCGGTGGCGGCGGGGATGGCGGATGGCGCATTGGGTACCGATACCGGCGGCTCTATCCGCATTCCCTGTAGCTATACCGGGCTGGTGGGGCTACGGCCTGCTTTTCGCCGTTCACAGCTGGATGGCGTGGCGCCGCTCTCGCCCAGCAAAGATACCGTTGGGCCAATGGTACATAGCGTTGAAGATGCCGCCTTGCTGCATGCGGTGATCCATGGTTTGCCACCGGTTGCGCTTCCTGTGCGTTCGCTGAAAGGCGTTCGCTTTGGTGTGGTAACCGCGTTACAGGGAGAAGATGAGGTACAGCTGGAGGTCTGGCAGTCGGCGCTGCACTCGTTGCGTCGTGCCGGAGCAACGCTGGTGGAGGTATCATTACCTTTGCTGGACGACGTAAGTCAGGCGACATGCCTGAGCCTGTATGAATTTCGCGTGGCGATTGACGACTGGCTTAGCAAACAGCCTGGCGCTCCCTCCGGACTGACAAGCATTGTGGACTCCGGCGCTTACCTGCCAGAGTTTGCGCCGTTTCTACGTCAGATGCTGGCGAGTAGCACGCTGAAAACTCCGCTCTGGCTGGCGGGGCGTCGCTTTCAGCGCCTGTTGCGGCAGAACCTTTGCCAGGTGGCGGAGGTGCAGCGCATCGACGGATTTGTGTATCCCACCGTACAACGATTACCAGAAAGTATGGCGAAGATGCCGCCAGGCTGCGCGCCGGAACTGGCCGCCATCAGCGGCCTGCCAGCTATAACGTTGCCGTGCGGCGTAAGCCGTATCGGTCTGCCGGTGGGGATGGAGATGTTATCGGTGCGGGAGAATGAGACGGCGCTGATGGTGCTGGCGCTGGCGTGTGAGGGGGCGCTGGGCTAGAAGGGACAGATATAAAAAGCCCGCAGAGCTTGCGCCGTGCGGGCTTTCAGCACTTCATCGGATGACTCTGGTAATCACCGATGGAGGATTATTGGGCTGGTGGAGTCTGAATAAATTCATTAATAGGCTGTTTTTTTTTGATAATTTATAAATTCTACTTTCACGGGTATGCCAATGGCGATTTGTTGCAGTGTTTCCTGTGGTTAAGCAAACCTGTTTTTTGAATGGATCACATCAAGAAAAAGCTTTTTTGGATTTAACTGTTCACCCTTAACTTATATTTAGAAAGAAAAAGACCGGCTGTTGCCGGTCTGAGGTCGGTTAAGCCGTTACGGGTTTGTCTTCCTGTAGCTACTTCTAAGAAAGGGCAAGTCTGCGCACAGTCATCAGGAAATCGAATGGGGTTGAATCCCACAACTCAGGTGAGAAATCAAATCCATACCGGCTTTTGAATTGCTCATCCAGCCTGTCTTCGTAAAGCTTAAGAAAACAATCGACCTCTTCGGCTAACTCTTTTAACATCCAATCTGGGGCTGTTTTTTTATAGCGTTCAATAGTGCCCTCAATAGTATCCTCTCCCTCATTTATGAGGTCATGATCCTGATTGAAATAACCCTGAATCAGCTGATCAATATGATAGAAATTTTGCATAATCCATTTGTCCTATGGGGTCGGGAATGCTGTAAGGATATAGCGACAGAGCTGGTCATCCTTGTACTCGGAGTTTGGTTCAAAAGGCATTGAGTAGTTGCCTATTGCAGAACATCTTTTGCCGATGAACAAGAGGCGTGGCAAGCGGCATATGGGCACTGGATGCAAAAATGTAAAACTGGGGTTACTGAAGTTAGCGCTGGCCAAAGTTTTGCCGAGTGGACGTAATGTGGACATGGGCAAAAAAAGGGGTTACGTTTTCACGTAACCCCTTGTTTTATTTGGTGGAGCTGGCGGGAGTTGAACTCGCGTCCATTACTGATTTAAATTATTGAAAATAAACAATTCTTACACTGTGTCATGCTTCAAGTGCATTTCACGTGCATTTTCATGTCCTTGTGGAGTCTTGCTTCTGTCTAATGTTTAGAAACATGTGTAAAATCTTGATCCCCTAATTTCAAGGAAGTAACGGATGACTGTACTTGCCCCACCTCCTGAAATATGTATTTATTCTGACGAATACCGACCAGGTACTCTTCAGTTTCTCAACTTCATCGAGACGATGGGGGTCAAGCATGGTCGTAAACTTGAGATCGATTTATCCAAGGTAAGATTTGCATCTGCTGCGGCATCGTTGCTGTTTTTTGCGGTAGTTAATCGAGCACAGTTACTAACAGGAGACCCCCACTTAATACGCTTCAAGTGGCCAAAAAAGGAGAAGAATCCTGAGGGGCACCGCTGGATCGTAAGTACGGGTCTCTCGCGAGCATTGCTGGCCGGGACTGAAGAAAAGCTTCAGGCTCTTACCCACGAGGAACGTTTTTTTCAGTCTGCTGTCGAACCTTTTGAGCATATCGTTGAAACTGTAACCATGCTGCAAAGGAAAGCTGTCTTAAATGATGAGCAGTTGGATTTGTTGCTAACAGCTATCAGTGAGGCTTTGCTTAATGTCTCTCACCATGCGTATGAAGATGATGCTTTCAAAGATGATTTGCTTCTGTTGAAAGGTAAACGCTGGTGGCAATGTGCCTGGTTCAATCCAGAAGAAAACCGCGTTGTTTTCATTGTATGTGACCTTGGCTTGGGGATTTTTAAGAGTTTCATGCCTGATGATGATGGTCTTAGCACTCAAAACGAAGTATCTTCTGTAGAAAGAGCTATGCTGGTTGGTGAATCTCGTTTTGTTGGCTCGGGTCGCGGCAACGGTTCGGAAGATATCAAACGGCCGATTGGCGTTGGTTGTGTAGATGATGAGACACTACTAATCCTAACTGGACGTGCTCAATACAACTATAATTCTAATGACAGCTGTCCTCGGTGTGAGAGACTTACTGAATACATACCAGGAACTTTACTACAGTGGTCGCTGGTTCCCAGGAGATGATTTTATGAGAAACATCGTCATTGCGAAGGAGTTCTCCAGAACACCATTCGGACGGTATACCACAGACAGTCCCAACAGTGCTGAACGTTTCCGCAGGGATTTTCTGGTTCCTGCTCTGAAAGGTGAAGAAAAGGAAGTCATTGTTGACTTCCGTGGCATAGCTTTGGGGGTAGGTTCTTCCTTCCTTGAAGAGGCTTTCGGAGGATTAATCCGAAAAGAAGGGTTACCAAAAGCCAACATTAAAGCTCGACTCGTAATCAAGAGTGACGTGCCGTTTTACAAAGAACAAATAGAAAAATTTATCGATATGGCTCAGCCGGAACGAGCTTAAGGGTAAGAGTTGATCACAGCATCACCAAAGATAATTTTTGTTCAAATTGGACAACATGCAGAAAAATCTGAGTCACTCTTTGCCCAGGTCGGACAGTACTCGTGGTGCATAACCCTTATAGGTCTTTGCATCGCTCTTCTCGGATGGCGAGTTGCTTATAACAATTCGAAAAGGCTCGCTACCCGGTCAGAGTCCAAGTCCATAATCGATTCAGTATCGAAGTTAGTGATTGAAATCTCTGATCTTTCTATTGACTTCTGGCTTAATAAATCATCACCTATTGATAATTGCTTAGATCCAGGACAGCAGAACAAAGAAAGGGCGATTAAGATAAATCAGTCCTCAATTTATCTGTTCAACGTCCTAGCTAAGGCCCAGCAGATCGCAAAGCTCTCAGAAGTATTGGCTCTCCGTGGACTATCTATTCCTGACAATTTGCTCTCAACAGTAATGGAAAAAACAACACTGGACTGTGAGACTGCTTATCAGCTCGACTCTGAACTCCGCACTATAAGGTCTCAGGAAATCGTGAGCGCTTGTATGCAAGTTGTTCATGCTCTGCATGAAACCTTCCAGTTTTACCACCCTCCAGCTAAACAAGAGACGTTCCTTCAAATGGTATCTCGGAAGTATAGCGAAATGGAAAATTGGCATAACGAATTAAGATAAAGGCTCTTACGAGCCTTTTCTCATTACACTGGTACTGCCGTCATATTCAGCCAGGTATTTACCGTAATTGCGGAATAACATTTCCGGCCCTTTGTGGCCCATCTGCCCGGCAAGCCAGAAGAGGTTAACGCCCTTGCTAATATGCTTGGTGGCGAACGTGTGTCGCGTCTGGTACGGGTTACGGTAACGCACGCCTGCTTTTTTCAGGGTCGGCACCCATGCTTTTTTACGGATCGCGTCGGCGTTCGCCCAGGGTTCTCCCGTTTTTGGATCGCTGAATATGAACTCACTTTTCATAAAGGTGTATTGCTTCTGCGCCTGCAGGGCAGCCAGCGCCTCACTGTTCAGCTCTACCTTACGGGTACCGGCTTTTGTCTTGGTGCCTTTAAGTACCCCTACGACACTGGCCGCCTGAACGTGGGCTGTGTTCGCGATGGTGTCGAGATCAGGCCAGCGCAGCGCGCACAGTTCGGAGCTCCGCAGACCGGTATTGAAAGCAAATCGGAACAGATTTTCCCATTCCGGGTACCTACAGCTCTGGTAAATGGCGAGGGTCTCCGCTGGCGTGAATGGGTCAACCTCGTAATCGTCGGCGCTCGGGCTGCTGTCGATCACGTGGTACCGGCTGGCGCTGACGAGGGTTACCGGGTTAATGGTCAGCAGGCCATCCGTAACAGCTTCGTCGATGGCGCTGCGCAGAAACGAAAGGTTATTCCTGGTCGTTTTCAGCTTTGTTTTCCGGCTGGCTATCCAGTTTTTAAGGACCGCTGGCGTCAGTTCTGATACGTGGAGTTTATGCAGAGCTGACAGCGCCGACAGGCATTTTTCATAACCATTTATAGTCGACGGGGACAGGTTGCGGTTCTGGCAGATTTTCAGGTACTCGTCCAGGTAGGACTTTATGTTTTTGGTTTTCTTCACCACCCCGAACAGCTCCAGCTTTTTGGAGTTGGGGAAATATTTCGCATATTCAAAGGTGCCACTGACGATCTGGTTTTGTATCTCCCCGAGCAGGCGCTCGGCGTACTTCACACCGCGCGCGTTTGCTTCCATTTTGGAGAGGGGCTCCCGGCACAGAACCCCTTTGTATGTGAACGTGATAACCAGAGTGTCGCCAGTTTTATGCTGGCGGATGGTTACTCCTCTTGGGAGAGATAATGATCCTTGTTCTTTCTTGCCCACTTTGAAACCTCCGTTAAGTCAATCCAGCGTTCTTTAACGCCATCGACTTTTAATACATGTACTCCCTCCTTCCATAACCCCCTTTGTATCCGTTTGTTAACGGCTTCTACCGTTTCCCCCGCGTCCCTGCAGTATGTAGAAAGTGGTACGCAATCAAGACTCATGACCGACCTCCCGCCCAAATGCCTGGGCATTTTCCAGTTCATTTGCCGCATAGATAAGTGCGTTGTGGTGCGCTCTAAAACCGCCATCAAGTTCGCTGGCCGCTCTCTTGCGCAAAAAATCGATTGCAGCCTGATAGTCTTCACTAGCTGGCAGATCTCCCATGACCATCAGCATGTTTTCCGGGTCGATAGGGATGGTGGTGAGCCCCAGCTGCTTGGCCTCCGTTGCTAAACAGCTCCAACGCTTAATAACTTCTAAAACTGGCTTATTCATGGAGTGCCTCGCTACTTCACCAAAAATTTATATTCAATCAGCGCGCCGATAACGGTGGCCGCCAGCAGCACAGAAAATATGAAACTCACGATTAACCTTTTCATCAGCGCTCCCATCAGTGAATAACAGGATTGGATGGCATACCCTCTGCCTGAATCTGCTCTATGAAGCTGTCATGAAGCAGACCGAAACCATCACGGCCGAAAATCGATAACCTGAGCCCGTTTTCAGCGTCCATTTCAACCATGTCTCTATACATACCAAGCGCCATCTGCTGGCCTAGTTCCGTCCCGTATTTCTCTATAGCTCCACCTTCAAGGTAACTCGCAAGGGCGAATCGTTCCGGTCCTGGGTAAACGCTGATCGAGCCGCTATTGCTGGAGTAAATAACAGCGGTATCAACACCCCCATCGTTATTCGGAACGTCAACAGTGCCGTTCTTTTGTAGTTGTTCGGTTATGAAAACGGCGACCACGAGCCAACGCCATAAAATCAGCAACTTTTCTTCGCTTGGTACGAACCAGCCACTTTCAACCGCTTCCATAATGCAAGCCAACAATTCCATTCCATCTGGAATCTGTTTGTCATAGTGACCATTGTCGAGTTGCCTTACGGCAGCGGAATATCCAATAATTCGATTCCCAAGGCGGATGCCGGTTGATGTCGGTTCTGGTTTGAATGTTGAATTCAGCATCAATGCACTCCTGCTGGTTTGATGGCCTGCAGTGCATCAACCTCTTTAACGAATCGGTCATGCATCGCGTCCCATTTCTCACACCATTTCTCCATTTCTCGCTTGCGCGCCAGGATGCGACGCAGACGGCGAACACAACGCTGGTGGGCGGCCAGATACTCAGCCTTTGTTTCCCCGTCTCGCCATACTTCCCTGTCATCGCGATCAATACGCACCCGCGGGTGACGCTGTGGAAAACCTGAACGCTCAAAAGCCTCGGTGGTCATGAAGAAAGCCAGATAGCGGATCGCCGTATCTTGCGTGAAGCATTTTTTGATACGACCGTGACGTACTGCCACGAACAGTGGGCCAACTGGCGTATCGTGTTTCTGTAATGCCAGGTCAATCATGCTTACGGTGCGTTTATCGTTCATTTCCGGTCCTTAACTTTGCTGTATCGTTCGTGACTCATTACTTCCCAGTTCTTTCCGCCATCGCGGGAGAGTAGCCGCCAGCGGTGATTAACCTTGAGGCTCAAATTACCGGAGCCGTGCATACGGCAGGGGTGAATGCGCCTTGCTCTGAACTGGCTTAAAACGTGTGCTGCTTTGAGGTGAACCCACTCAGGAATTCGTATCGCTGTCAGTGCCACCAGCTACCTCCTCAAATCTCAGCTCCATTTCGCGCGCCATTTCGATAAACGTGGACAGTGAGCAAATGTGCTCGTCGTCGAACAACCGGCGGTCGCATATCACCCTCCCGTTCTCGATGTGCAGGACTACCCGCCCGGTAAAATCAGGGAGGACATGCAGATCTACGTTCAACACGGGGCGGGGGATCAGCACACCCTGATAGAGCATTGTTTGTTGGTTAGCCATTGCCGATCTCCGCATTAACTGGTTTCTGCTTTTTGACGAACTCAACCAGCTCAGAAATGAGTTCATCGATTAATTCCTTTCCGCTATCCGTAAGGAATTCACCGCTGCCATTAACATCAACAGCGCTGCTGTAAATTCCCTTAATAGCTTTTACGCCTTCGACATTCCCGTACTCACTGATCGCGAGCCTTTCGAATTTTCGCAATAATCCATCGAGAAGAATCTCTGTTAACTCGACCGTGTTAATACCGCCTTTGTTGAGCTTAATAACAAGGCAGTTACTGCCCGTTTTACGCTGGTGGCGTAATAACGCAGACTTTAAAATTCTGCGTCGGTAGGTGATAATCAAATTATCCATCATTGTTTTCATTAGCCCCAAACCATGCGTTAATATCCGATGAGTGATTCCAAGCCATTTCAATCAATGCGAATCGCTGGGCATCTTCCATTTTTAAGAAATTCTCTGAAATTGTTTGAAGCAAGTAATACAACTGCTCGGCATGCACACTCATTTCCTGCGCTGTCCAGTTACGAGCATTTACCGTCGTTGGAGTTCGTTTACTCATAATCTATGCTCCATAGGCTTTTCGCATAAATAATTTTGCAATGTGATAATAATCATTGCCGTAATTGCTAATAATTAAAATTGCTGTTCTGTAGGCGTGCCTATCTTTAATAAATGTCATGGCTGCTTTCTCTTATTTAGGTTTTTATTTGTCATGTAAGTCATAGTGCACAGTTCATTAATGAGTGATGTAAAACGCCCCGCAATGCGCACGTCTGTGCGTGTTATGGCTGGCATGAGTAATTCTATAAATTCAGCGCGCAATTCCTGAGCGTACTTATTTGCGGCTTCTGCGGTTTTTGCTGCGTCATCAATATAGAGATCGGCTGGGTTGCGATATGTGCGATTAACTTCTGGCAACTGAATAACTTTATTGTTTTTCATAAAATATTTCTCAAGGTGAGTTTGTTCGCACCATTAAAGGCGTTTATTGATTAATTAATTTCAAAGTTTATTTGTATCGAAATCTGCAATTCTGTCGTTAACTTCTTCCAGTGTTTTAACGACCAGAGTTATAAGAGCATGCTCACGTTCTTCTTCCTGGCTGACCATCGTTTCAAGTAATAGCCATAAAGAAGCAGAGCAACACCGTAAATCGTGTGACCAGTTCATGAGCATATCGCTTGTTTCAAGGCGGTCTAATTGAACTGTTTTCTTGGTTTCCATGCTGCCTCCTACATTAAGTGAGTTAAGTAATTAAGAATGTCGTTTAATTACTTAAGTTGTAGTAAGGATGGATCGTTACACGGAAAAGGTCAACCACTAAAGTGATTTTATTTTTAATGGGTAAAGTAATTTATTGTTTGATAAGCAAAAAAAAAGACCGCCTAAGCGGTCTGTTTCGATAAATTGGAGGGGTTAGGCAAAGCGCTTGATCGCGGCAGATTGCTTAACCAATACTTTCGCTAAAACGTGGAACTGGTCTTCATCGGTGGCATCAATTTGCCAAGAGCTATACAGCTTGTTATCTGATAGGACAACCAAGCTGTTCTTCTGCATCTGTAGTCGTTTTATATGGATGGTTTTACCGAACACAAACACGTAGATTCCGTCGCCTTCGAAGTAATTAACCGTTGTGTCAACAAAGATAAAGTCACCTGGATCAATGGTTCCCTCCATGCTGTCGCCCCTGACTGTTATCACTTTTATTGCGGAAGCAGGCCGGTTACCAAACATGCTTCTGGCATGCTCCTCCGTGAACTCAATGGCGCGAATGGTTTCGATGAACTCAGAAGACAAAAATGTGCCGGGTCCTGCGCTCGCCTGTATATCCAGCAAGTCAACCCTGTAAGCGCCAGTGCTAACAGGCTCCACTACCTTCATAGGCAACAGCTCAGAAGATTGATCGGTTACTGGCATTTCACCTGAAGCAAGCCATTCAGGTCGAACATTCAGAGCTTTTGCTAGCTCTACTGTTCTGCGCGAGCCAGAGGCATTGCCTGACGTTAACTTCCAAATACTTGATTGCGACATCCCAACCAATTTAGCCAGGGATGCTTGAGTCATTCCCGCCGCTCTCATGGCTTCCGTAAGCCTATCTGCAAAAGTGTTGTTCGACATAATGATTACTCCAAAAGTTGTTAAAAATTTAGACCAAATGAAGAATCAAGTCAAAAAGTAATTGGCATCCTTGCAAGTAACTACCTTAATCGCTAAAGTAATATTTAATTACTAAGGGGGTTTTATGATTTCAGAGCCTATCGATATAGCAATCAGATGTGCCGGAAGCCAGGGCGCGCTTGCAAAGCAGTGTGGTGTATCGCAAGCAACGGTCTGGAAATGGCGTCATGGGAAAAAAGTTAAGGCCGAGCATGTATTGAAAATTGTGGCTGCGGCCAGTGGCCAAGTAGCAGCATATCAAATCAGACCTGACTTGCCGGAGCTATTCCCAAAGCCCGAGAAAGAGCAGTGATATGGCACTTGATTATCAACCGGTTGATATGCCCGTGGCTTTTAGCCAGGCCGATGCCGATTGGATCAAGCAGCAGTTACTGAGCCTGGCGCCAGCAGCACGACAAAAAGCCATTCAGCGTTATGCAGCTGTGTATCAGGAATCGTTCGAAGCCGAGCCCGTTTCATACCGCAAGGAGAACCGGGCAAGGCATGAAGCAAATATGCGGCTTCGTCTGTTTGTGAGAAATCACAGCAGGGCTTTACAGGGGTATACCGCCGAACCTCCCCTTGCCGGAACGCCACCGCGTTCCTGATTGTTTCGGGTTTAAAGGTACCCGGACAAAAGCAGGCTTAAAGGTGCCTGTTCAGGTTGGCAACTCACTAACTCAATCCCCCGTATGTACTAGGTAAGTAGTACGTTTTTATGGGGAAGAGGGAAAGGGGGGTAAGGGGGGATTGGGTGTAGGGGTAGGAATAGGGTCTTTTCCAACAGGAGAGATCCATTGGTTAAGTAGATCACTGTCTTAAGGGCGCAATTAAAAAAAACGCCCGTATCAGCAAACCAGTACAAGGCGCTCAGGCGCTGAGAAACAAAAAGGGTTCTTTCTGGAAGAGTGATTTTTCAGGGGAGCTGAATCAGAAGGGAGGCTGGCAGCCTTTGGGGAGGCCACCAGCCATGTGAGGGGGAATCCATGAAAACCACATCACAGAATTATTATCTCATCACCGCGGGGTCCGCACAATGCAGCTGACGATCACACCGAATTTTGCACAGGAACGAGCACTTAACCAGCTGCGCCGTAACTGGAAGGATACGGAAACCTTCATGGTGTACTCGCCGACGGGCAGCGGTAAAACAGGACTGGCCGCCTTCATCGTTGCGGGGTTCGTCAGTCGCGGCATGCGGGTAATGTTTTGCGCGCCTTACCAGATCCTCATTACCCAAACAGCAAACCGTTTTGTGGAGTATGGGTTGCCGAGTGATGAAATCGGCTATGTCTGGGCGGATCACCCAAACTACGATCCTACCCTCAAAATACAAATCGCCAGCGCCGATACGCTTATTCGTCGCGTGTTCCCTGACAATATCGATCTGCTGATTATCGACGAAGCGCACCTGCGCAAAAAACGCATTCTGCAGGATATCGAACGCCTACGTGAAAAAGGCGTGAAAGTGATCGGCCTGTCGGGTACACCGTTTTCCCCGTTCCTGGGCAAATACTATGACCGACTGATTAAGCCAACCACCATCGGCGAGCTGATCCAGCGCGGCGACCTGAGCAAATACGAATTTTACGCGCCCACAAAGCCGGATCTGAAAGGGGTTAAAACCTCTCCGTCCCTGCAGTACGGTACCGACTACAACGAAGCGCAGCTGGCGGAGATTATGTGCGGTTCAACGCTGGTGGGCGATATCGTCCAAAACTGGCTGGAGAACGGCCGGGACCTGCCGACAATCGCATTCTGCGTCAACGTAGACCACGCTAATTTTCTGACTATTCAGTTTAACCAGGCTGGCGTAAATGCAGAGGTTATGACTGCAAATACGCCTGCGGAAGAACGCCAAACCATCATTCACCGCTTCGAAACTGGCGCCACAAAAATCATTGTCAGTGTAGGGGTGCTGGTTGCCGGGTTCGACAGCGATGTTCGCTGCATCATCTACGCCAGGCCAACAAAAAGCGAAATTCGCTGGCTGCAGGCTCTCGGGCGTGGCTTGCGCACCGCACCGGGTAAAGATTCCTGCCTCATCTTCGATCACAGCGGCACCGTGCACCGCCTGGGTTATCCGGACTCTATCGAATATGACGATCTTCCGGGTAAATCAGACGGGATGGAGGAGGGCGCGCGCCGCGCAGCTGAGGAACGAGCAGAAAAGCTGCCTCACGAATGCTCACAATGCCACTTCATGAAGCCTGCTGGCGTCTATGTCTGCCCTAAATGTGGCCACAAGCCGCTGGCCGGTGAGGACATTGATACCGACACGGGGCGAAAACTCAAAAAACTTGGGGGCGAGCAGCGCCAGCCGACGAAAGCAGAGAAGCAAGCCTGGTGGAGTCAGATCAAATTCTATCAGCGCCAGCGCGTATCGCTGGGGAAAAAGCCTGTCAGCGATGCCTGGTGTGCTCACACCTTCCGCGAACGTTTTGGCGAATGGCCGAACGGACTAAGCGATTACCCGATGGACATCACGCCAACAGTTTCAAACTTCATTAAGCACAAGCGGATCAGCTTCGCTAGACGAATCGAAAAAGAGCAGCGCCAGCAGGCACAGGTAGAAGAGCTGCCTACCCAGGAAAGAATTCAGCAGGCGCTTAATCGCGTAAGTGATATCAGACAGCAGTTAGGAAAACGAGCATGAAAACGGTAGAAGCAGCAAAAGGCCATTGGGCCATGATTTTTGAGCATTACGGACTGCCGCCGATCACCGGTAAAAATCACTTTAAGGGGAAGTGCCCACTGTGTGATTCGATTGGAAAGTTCCGCATCGATAACCGCGACGGCGCGGGAACATGGATCTGCACCTGTGGCAGCGGTGACGGGCTTAAGCTGGTTACCGAAACCCAGGGCAAACCATTCAACGAGGTTTGCCGCGAAATCGATGCACTGATCGGCAATACGTTCAGACGTGACAAAGTTCCCGAGACTAGCGACGCTTCCAAGCTGCGGAGAAAGGTACTCAACAACTTTGCAAAAATGTCTCCTCTGCGCGGTACATCCGGCGCTGAATACCTGAATTCACGCGGTATTTATCAGCTTCCGGCTGAGGCCGTGCGACTCAACCCCAAGCAACGGCATAACGGACGGGTATACCAGTCTATTTATTCACTGGCAACAGACGATAAAGGGGAGCTGTGTTACCTCCATCAGACGTTATTGGATGGTGCAAAGAAAGCTGACATCGGGGCCAGCGCCAAGCGGCAGAAATCGCTGCAGGAAGATAACTATCTTGATCACGCTCGTTCGGTCGCTATCCGTATGTTCCCGGTCGCCAGCACACTTGGCATCGCTGAAGGTATCGAAACTGCGCTGTCTGCACATCAGATTTACAAAGTGAATACCTGGGCGACTATGACCGCCAATTTTATGAAGAAATTCCGGGTCCCGGCAGGCGTTAAGCATCTGATTATTTTTGCCGACCGCGACGAGACAAGCGCTACGGGTTTAGCTGCTGCCTGCGAATGCGCTCACGCAAATCTGATGGCTAAAAATGACCTGCAGCGCGTGAGCGTGTACTGGCCGGATCACGATGATTTCAACAATATGCTCATGAACGGCGATCAGGTTCGTGAGCTGGTTTTCTATAAAAAACAGCAGGTGGCCGCATGAAACTGGAAGCATCGCTCAAACATTTTAGTCCACAAGGAATGCACATCAGCGACGACGTGAAAGGAACCTCTCCGGACCGCCTTACAGGAACAGATGTAATGGCGGCAATTGGCACCACCAGCAGCCGTGCGCGCTTCGGCCTGGCGGCGTTCTTCGGTAAAGCGGGAATCAGCAAAACGGATGAACAGCTCGCAGTTCAGGCGCTGGCGCGATATGCGATGGATGTCGCACCGAAGAATGTTCGCAAAGCAGCTGGTGGGCAGTTCGGATGGTGTATGCAGATGCTGGCACAATTTGCCTTTGCTGATTACTCCCGTTCGGCGGCCACCAGCGTGACATGTCACAGTTGCAGCGGTACCGGGTTTATCTCCGGGAATGAGGATGTGGTTAAACATCCTGGTATTTTCGACGCCGACGGTGCCGAAGTGGTGGCCCCGAAGATTAAAAATGAGCTGGTGAATAGGGTTTGCGGAACATGCGGAGGAAAAAAAGTGATCCTTGCCCGGTGCAGGTGTGGCGGTAAAGGCGAAGTGTTGGACCGCAAAGCGACCAAAGACCGCGGCGCACCGGTTTTCAAAACGTGTGAACGTTGCTCTGGTAATGGCTTCTCTGCTATCTCCTCGGCTACGGTACACCGCGCCATTCTGAAGCGTCTCCCTGACCTCCATCAGTCCTCATGGTCACGCAACTGGAAACCCTTCTATGAAATGCTGGTGGACACTCTGCGCCAGGGGGAGCGTCACGCAGCAGTGGAATTTGAGAAGGCGACAACTTATTAATATGATCGGAGCAAATAGCGACACTTTTTTGCACGTTAGTGTTGACTTTGCATAAAACTGTCCTGTATGCTTTCCATCGTGGGATATTACGCCTACACGACATCAAACCCGCCTCAGCGCGGGTTTTTTTATGCCTGCAATTCTTCGCGCCACGCTCGGCGCAATTCAACCACAGAGCCTTTCAGGGGTGAGCCATAGGGAACGGTCGGTGTGACTGTCTCTGTGGGCTGATCATTCCTGAGCGCTGGCTCACCCGCTAAAAGGAAAGTCACTATGTTCGGTATCTTCAAAAAGAAAGCACGTAAAGCAGTTACTGAAGTTAAGAAAATGGAAAACCGCGATGCGGTTGAGGCGACTGTATGGGGCGCTTACTCCATTGCGTATGCCGATGGTACCTGCGATGCGAAAGAAATCGCCACGCTGGAAAAAACCATTTCGGCACTGCCTGCCTTCGCACCGTTCGCCGGAGAAATTGCGCAGATGAGCAGCAACATTCGCGCGCGCTACGAAGCCTCGCCGCGCTCCGCTAATGCTCAGGCGCTGCGCGAGCTGGCTGACGTTGCCGGTACAACTGATGCTGTTGACGTTCTGTGTCTGTGTCTCGATGTTGCTGACAACGACGGGATCGGTGAAGAAGAAGAGAAACAGCTGAAGAAAATCGCTCAGGCGCTGCAGCTTCCACTGGATCAGTACCTGTGATCGGAAAACTGCGCTGGGCGGCCGCCGGGGTTTTGTTGTTCCTGGTGGTTGCCATCGACTTCACCAGCAAAATGATGTCCATCCTTGCTGATGGTGTGCTGGTGGCTGGAGTGATTGCGCTGCTCTGGCCCCTGATTAAATCCAGTAAATAACACTGTGCAAAAGGTCATTACGATGGCCTTTGACAGAGTGACAATAACGCCGCCTAGCGGCCTTCTTTCCCCTCATATTGAGAGGATTCACAGCATTGAGGGGGACCGATGTCCGATCCGATTTCCGGCACTGGCTTAGCCGGTGGCGCTCTGACGGGTGCCAGTATCTATGGCCTGCTTACAGGCACCGATTATGGTGTGGTATTTGGCGCATTTGCAGGTGCCGTATTCTACATCGCCACAGCAGCTGATCTGAGTGCAACCCGCCGGCTGGCATATTTCATAGTGTCGTATATCGCCGGGATCTTATGCTCCGGGCTGGTAGGCTCAAAGTTATCTGCCTGGACCGGTTACAGTGATAAACCTCTGGACGCCATCGGTGCCGTAATCATTTCTGCATTAGCCGTCAAAATCCTGACGTTCCTGAATAACCAGGATGTCGGCTCGCTGGTGGCGCTGATAACGCGCCGGGGAGGTTCAGGTGGTACTAAATGACCCAACTGCAACATTAAACGCTCTGATCTGTGCCGGAGTGGTGGTTACTCTGATGTTTTATCGCCGGGGTGACTCCCGCCATCGCCCGTGGGTTTCCCGGTTGGCATGGCTGATTACCGTCACTTACAGCGCGGTACCGCTTGCGTACCTGTGCGGGATTTATCCTCATTCTTCCTGGTCCTCCATCGGGGCCAATATCATCTTTCTTTCCGTGCTGGTGGCCGTTAAAGGCAACGTGGCACGCCTGGTTGATCATCTGAGGCACTAATGGACCAAACACAATTTCAAAAGGCGGCAGGTATAAGCGCCGGTCTAGCCGTGCGCTGGTTTCACTATATCGA
>OKPL01000016.1_pt1 | contig 87013 bp, 72 predicted proteins | sample 1612301 | NCBI WGS metagenome assembly OKPL01 (sample SAMN04436790, study PRJEB24849) | human gut metagenome | biome: human gut; feature: NICU; material: stool | host: Homo sapiens | place: USA: Saint Louis, MO | collected 2011-04-21
CCGAACTCAGAAGTGAAACGCCGTAGCGCCGATGGTAGTGTGGGGTCTCCCCATGCGAGAGTAGGGAACTGCCAGGCATCAAATTAGAAAAACCCCGGTTAATAAGGCCGGGGTTTTTTGCATATCAATTATTTGCATGATGAAGGGAATCTCATGTCAGTTCTGTATATCCAAATTCGTCGTAATCAAATTACTGTTCGCGATCTTGAAAGCAAACGTGAAGTGTCAGGAGATGCTGCCTTCAGTAACCAGCGCCTGTTAATCGCCAATTTCTTTGTTGCAGAAAAAGTTCTGCAAGATCTTGTTCTGCAACTCCACCCACGTTCAACCTGGCATTCTTTTTTGCCAGCAAAACGTATGGATATTGTTGTGAGCGCGCTGGAAATGAATGAGGGCGGTTTGTCACAGGTTGAGGAACGCATTCTTCATGAAGTGGTCGCAGGGGCAACGTTAATGAAATATCGCCAGTTCCACATCCATGCGCAATCAGTGGTACTCAGTGATAGTGCGGTCCTGGCAATGTTTAAGCAGAAATAATCATGTCACCATTGGTGGGTACGAAACCTAAAGTTCAGCCCACCGGGATGAGAAAAAAACCGCCTACACCCCCACATATGCCAGATTCAGCAACGGATACGGTTTCCCCAAATCGTCCACCTCAGAGCGTTCCGTAACCTTAAAGCCCACCTTCTTATAGAACCCAACCGCCTGCTCATTTTGCTCATTAACATTGGTTGTCAGTTCCGGGGCCATTGAGAGCGCATGCTTCACCAGCATCCGGCCCACGCCGCAGCCGCGCACATCAGGATCGATAAACAGCGCATCCATATGCTGCCCACTTAACAACATAAACCCAACCGGCTGATCCCGCTCATTAACCGCGACCCACAACGGTGCTTCCGGCAGAAAGGAATGCACCAGCTCTTCCAGCTCGGCCCGATACTCTGCTGATAAAAAATCGTGAGTGGCATCGACAGAACGACACCAAATCGCAACGAGTTCCTCCCCCTCCTCATGCCGTGAGCGTCGAATACTAATAACCATTTTCTCTCCTTTTCGTCATTCTTATATTCTAACGTAGCCTTTTCCTTGAAACTTTCTCACCTTCAACATGCAGGCTCGACATTGGTAAATTTTCTGGTTATCTTCAGCTATCTGGATGTCTAAACGTATAAGCGTATGTAATGAGGTAATCAGGTTATGCCGATTCGTGTGCCGGACGAGCTACCCGCCGTCAATTTCTTGCGTGAAGAAAACGTCTTTGTGATGACAACTTCTCGCGCGTCTGGTCAGGAAATTCGTCCGCTAAAGGTGCTTATCCTTAACCTGATGCCGAAGAAGATCGAAACTGAAAATCAGTTTCTGCGCCTGCTTTCAAACTCACCTTTGCAGGTCGATATTCAGCTTTTGCGCATCGATTCCCGTGAATCGCGCAACACGCCCGCAGAGCATCTGAATAACTTCTACTGTAACTTTGAAGATATTCAGGAACAAAACTTTGACGGTCTGATAGTTACCGGCGCGCCGCTGGGCCTGGTGGAGTTTAATGATGTCGCTTACTGGCCGCAGATCAAACAGGTGCTGGAGTGGTCGAAAGATCACGTCACCTCGACGCTGTTTGTCTGCTGGGCTGTACAGGCCGCGCTCAATATCCTCTATGGTATTCCTAAGCAAACCCGCACCGACAAACTCTCTGGCGTTTACGAGCATCATATTCTCCATCCTCATGCGCTTCTGACGCGTGGCTTTGATGATTCATTCCTGGCACCGCATTCGCGCTATGCTGACTTTCCGGCAGCGTTGATTCGTGATTATACCGATCTGGAAATTCTGGCAGAGACGGAAGAAGGGGATGCATATCTGTTTGCCAGCAAAGATAAGCGCATTGCCTTTGTGACGGGCCATCCCGAATATGATGCGCAAACGCTGGCGCAGGAATATTTCCGCGATGTGGAAGCCGGGCTAGACCCGGATGTACCGTATAACTATTTCCCGCACAATGATCCGCAAAATACACCGCGAGCGAGCTGGCGTAGTCACGGTAATTTGCTGTTTACCAACTGGCTCAACTATTACGTCTACCAGATCACGCCATATGATCTACGGCACATGATTCCAACGCTGGATTAATCTTCTGTGATAGTCGATCGTTAAGCGATTCAGCACCTTACCTCAGGCACCTTCGGGTGCCTTTTTTATTTCCGAAATACACCTCAGCAAGTGAATAAATTTTATTTATATTGTTATCAACAAGTTAATATGTATTTTTAATTAAAATGGAAATTGTTTTTGATTTTGCATTTTAAATGAGTAGTCTTAGTTGTGCTGAACGAAAAGCGCACAACGGTCCTTCGTTCACAGTGGGGAAGTTTTCGGATCCATGACGAGGAGCTGCACGATGACTGAACAGGCAACAACAATCGATGAACTGGCTTTCACAAGGCCGTATGGCGAGCAGGAGAAGCAAATTCTTACTGCCGAAGCGGTAGAATTTCTGACTGAGCTGGTGACGCATTTTACGCCACAACGCAATAAACTTCTGGCAGCGCGCATTCAGCAGCAGCAGGATATCGATAACGGAACGTTGCCTGATTTTATTTCGGAAACAGCTTCCATTCGTGATGCTGACTGGAAAATTCGCGGGATTCCTGCGGACTTAGAAGATCGTCGCGTAGAGATTACCGGACCTGTAGAGCGCAAGATGGTGATCAACGCGCTCAACGCCAATGTGAAAGTCTTTATGGCCGATTTCGAAGATTCACTGGCACCAGACTGGAACAAAGTGATCGATGGGCAAATTAACCTGCGCGATGCGGTTAACGGCACCATCAGCTATAGCAATGAAGCAGGCAAAATTTATCAGCTCAAGCCCAATCCAGCGGTTTTGATTTGTCGGGTACGCGGTCTGCACTTGCCGGAAAAACATGTCACCTGGCGTGGTGAGGCAATCCCCGGTAGCCTGTTTGATTTTGCGCTCTATTTCTTCCACAACTATCAGGCACTGTTGGCAAAGGGCAGCGGTCCCTATTTCTATCTGCCGAAAACCCAGTCCTGGCAGGAAGCGGCCTGGTGGAGCGAAGTCTTCAGCTATGCAGAAGATCGCTTTAATCTGCCGCGCGGCACCATCAAGGCGACGTTGCTGATTGAAACGCTGCCCGCCGTGTTCCAGATGGATGAAATCCTTCACGCGCTGCGTGACCATATTGTTGGTCTGAACTGCGGTCGTTGGGATTACATCTTCAGTTATATCAAAACATTGAAAAACTATCCCGATCGCGTCCTGCCAGACAGACAGGCAGTGACGATGGATAAACCCTTCCTGAATGCTTACTCACGCCTGTTGATTAAAACCTGCCATAAACGCGGTGCTTTTGCGATGGGCGGCATGGCGGCGTTTATTCCGAGCAAAGATGAAGAGCGCAATAACCAGGTGCTCGACAAAGTAAAAGCGGATAAATCGCTGGAAGCCAATAACGGTCACGATGGCACATGGATCGCTCACCCGGGCCTTGCTGATACGGCAATGGCGGTATTCAACGATATTCTCGGCTCCCGCAAAAACCAGCTTGAGGTGATGCGCGAACAAGACGCGCCGATTACTGCCGATCAGCTGCTGGCACCTTGTGATGGTGAACGCACCGAAGAAGGTATGCGCGCCAACATTCGCGTGGCTGTGCAGTACATCGAAGCGTGGATCTCTGGCAATGGCTGTGTGCCGATTTATGGCCTGATGGAAGATGCGGCGACGGCTGAAATTTCCCGTACCTCAATCTGGCAGTGGATCCATCATCAAAAAACGTTGAGCAATGGCAAACCGGTGACTAAAGCCTTGTTCCGCCAGATGCTGGGCGAAGAGATGAAAGTCATTGCCAGCGAACTGGGCGAAGAACGTTTCTCCCATGGGCGTTTTGACGATGCCGCACGCTTGATGGAACAGATCACCACTTCCGATGAGTTAATTGATTTCCTGACCCTGCCAGGCTACCGCCTGTTAGCGTAAACCACCACATAACTATGGAGCATCTGCACATGAAAACCCGTACACAACAAATTGAAGAATTACAGAAAGAGTGGACTCAACCGCGTTGGGAAGGCATTACTCGCCCGTACAGCGCGGAAGATGTGGTGAAATTACGCGGTTCAGTCAATCCGGAATGCACCCTGGCGCAACTGGGCGCGGCGAAAATGTGGCGTCTGCTGCACGGCGAGTCGAAAAAAGGCTACATCAACAGCCTCGGTGCACTGACTGGCGGTCAGGCGCTGCAACAGGCGAAAGCGGGTATTGAAGCAGTCTATCTGTCGGGATGGCAGGTAGCGGCGGACGCTAACCTGGCGGCCAGCATGTATCCGGATCAGTCGCTCTACCCGGCAAACTCGGTGCCAGCTGTGGTGGAGCGGATCAACAATACTTTCCGCCGTGCGGATCAGATCCAATGGTCCGCGGGCATTGAGCCGGGCGATCCGCGCTATGTCGATTACTTCCTGCCGATCGTCGCCGATGCGGAGGCCGGTTTTGGCGGTGTACTGAATGCCTTTGAACTGATGAAAGCGATGATTGAAGCCGGTGCAGCGGCAGTTCACTTCGAAGATCAGCTGGCATCAGTGAAGAAATGTGGTCACATGGGCGGCAAAGTTTTGGTGCCAACTCAGGAAGCTATTCAGAAACTGGTCGCGGCGCGTCTGGCAGCTGATGTGACGGGCGTTCCAACCCTGCTGGTTGCTCGTACCGATGCCGATGCGGCGGATCTGATTACCTCCGATTGCGACCCATATGACAGCGAATTTATTACTGGCGAGCGTACCAGTGAAGGCTTCTTCCGTACTCATGCGGGTATTGAGCAAGCGATCAGCCGTGGCCTGGCGTATGCGCCATATGCTGACCTGGTATGGTGTGAAACCTCCACGCCGGATCTGGAACTGGCGCGTCGCTTTGCACAAGCCATCCACGCGAAATATCCGGGCAAACTGCTGGCTTATAACTGCTCGCCGTCGTTCAACTGGCAGAAAAACCTCGACGACAAAACTATTGCCAGCTTCCAGCAGCAGCTGTCGGATATGGGCTACAAGTTCCAGTTCATCACCCTGGCAGGTATCCACAGCATGTGGTTCAACATGTTTGACCTGGCAAACGCCTATGCCCAGGGCGAGGGTATGAAGCACTATGTTGAGAAAGTGCAGCAGCCGGAATTTGCCGCCGCGAAAGATGGCTATACCTTCGTATCTCACCAACAGGAAGTGGGTACAGGTTACTTCGATAAAGTGACGACCATTATTCAGGGCGGCACGTCTTCAGTCACCGCGCTGACTGGCTCCACTGAAGAATCGCAGTTTTAACAACCAACGCCCCTTTCCGTAAGGCGAGGGGCGAATTAAGGAGAGGCGATGCCGCGTGGCCTGGAATTACTGATTGCACAAACCATTTTGCAAGGTTTCGACGCTCAGTATGGTCGATTCCTCGAAGTGACTTCCGGGGCGCAGCAGCGTTTCGAGCAAGCCGACTGGCATGCTGTCCAGCAGGCGATGAAAAACCGTATTCATCTTTACGATCATCACGTGGGTCTGGTCGTGGAGCAACTGCGCTGCATTACTAACGGCCAAAGCACGGACGCGGCATTTTTACTGCGCGTTAAAGAGCATTACACCCGGCTGTTGCCAGATTACCCGCGCTTCGAGATTGCGGAGAGCTTTTTCAACTCCGTGTACTGTCGGTTATTTGACCACCGCTCGCTTACTCCCGAGCGGCTTTTTATCTTTAGCTCCCAGCCAGAGCGCCGCTTTCGTACCATTCCACGCCCACTGGCGAAAGACTTTCACCCCGATCACGGCTGGGAATCTCTGCTGATGCGCGTTATCAGCGATCTGCCGCTGCGTCTGCGTTGGCAGAATAAAAGCCGTGACATTCATTACATCGTTCGCCATCTGACGGAAACGCTGGGGACAGACAACCTCGCGGAAAGTCATTTACAGGTGGCGAACGAACTGTTTTACCGCAATAAGGCAGCCTGGCTGGTGGGCAAACTAATAACGCCTTCCGGCACGTTGCCATTTTTATTGCCGATCCACCAGACGGACGACGGCGAGTTATTTATTGATACCTGCCTGACGACGACCGCCGAAGCGAGCATTGTTTTTGGCTTTGCGCGTTCTTATTTTATGGTTTATGCACCGCTGCCCGCAGCGCTGGTCGAGTGGCTACGGGAAATTCTGCCAGGTAAAACCACCGCTGAATTGTATATGGCTATCGGCTGCCAGAAGCACGCCAAAACCGAAAGCTACCGCGAATATCTCGTTTATCTACAGGGCTGTAATGAGCAGTTCATTGAAGCGCCGGGTATTCGTGGAATGGTGATGTTGGTGTTTACGTTGCCGGGTTTTGATCGGGTATTTAAAGTCATCAAAGACAGGTTCGCGCCGCAGAAAGAGATGTCTGCCGCTCACGTTCGTGCCTGCTATCAACTGGTGAAAGAGCACGATCGCGTGGGCCGAATGGCGGACACCCAGGAGTTTGAAAACTTTGTGCTGGAGAAGCGGCATATTTCCCCGGCATTAATGGAATTACTGCTCCAGGAAGCAGCGGAAAAAATCACCGATCTCGGCGAACAGATTGTGATTCGCCATCTTTATATTGAGCGGCGGATGGTGCCGCTCAATATCTGGCTGGAACAAGTGGAAGGTCAGCAGCTGCGCGACGCTATTGAAGAGTACGGCAACGCCATTCGCCAGCTTGCCGCTGCCAACATCTTCCCTGGGGATATGTTATTTAAAAACTTTGGCGTCACCCGTCACGGGCGCGTGGTGTTTTATGATTACGACGAAATTTGCTACATGACGGAAGTGAATTTCCGCGACATCCCGCTGCCGCGCTACCCGGAAGACGAACTTGCCAGCGAACCGTGGTACAGCGTCTCGCCGGGCGATGTTTTCCCGGAAGAGTTCCGTCACTGGTTATGTGCCGACCCGCGTATTGGTCCGCTATTTGAAGAGATGCACGCCGACTTGTTCCGCGCTGATTACTGGCGCGCACTACAAAACCGCATACGTGAAGGGCATGTGGAAGATGTTTATGCGTATCGGCGCAGGCAGCGGTTTAGCGTCCGATTCGTATAAATCAGAGGCGAAAAAGTCAGCGTATTCCACCGTACGCCAGCGTCACTTCCTTCGCCGCTTTAATCACCATCGCGCCAAACTCGGTCACGCGGTCATCGGTAATACGTGAAATCGGTCCGGAAATTGAAATTGCGGCAAACGGTTCGCGGTGCTCATCGAAAATACACGCTGCAAGGCAACGCAGCCCCAGCGCATGTTCCTCATCGTCAAATGAATAACCCCGTTTGCGCGTTTGGGCGAGATCTTCTTTTAAATGCACAGGAGACACCAGCGTCGCGTGGGTATAGGCATGTAACCCTTTGCGGTGCAGCAGCTTCGTCACCTGTTCTTCGCTCAGTTGGGCCAGAAAGGCTTTACCCGCACCGGAAGCGTGCATCGGCAATTTACCGCCGATAGGCGCGGACATACGCATCAGGTGAGTACACTGTACCTGGTCGATAATAATCGCTTCGTGATTGCTTTGATCAAGCACCGCCATATTGACCGTTTCGCCAGACTCTTCCATTAGATTGCGCAGGATAGGGTGAACAATCGCTAACAAATTACGGCTCTGGAGAAAGCTGCTACCGACCATAAAGGCGTGTGCGCCGATTGCCCAGTGACCCAGTTCGCCGACCTGACGGACAAAGCCCTGTTGCTGCATCGTGGTTAGCAGGCGGTGGGTCGTGGAATTGGGTAACCCGGCTTGCTGTGCCAGTTCCGTGAGTGCCACACTGCCATTGGATTCGGCAATCCACTCCAGTAATTTCAGGCCACGCGTTAAAGACTGAACCTGTCCAGTCGCTGGTGCGGTGGCAACGGCGGGTTTTCTGCCGCGTTTTGCGGGAATGGGTGCGACCATGACAGTCTCCTTTTTCTGTATCGTGGAAATCATTTTCATTTTTATTATCAGCGAATGCAATAGTTGCTGAACAGATCCGATGAGTTAATGTTGAACAAATCTCATGTTGCGTGGTGGTCGCTTTTACCACAGATGCGTTTATGCCAGTATGGTTTGTTGAATTTTTATTAAATCTGGGTTGAGCGTGTCGGGAGCAAGTGTGAGCAGCAAAGTGGAACAACTGCGTGCGCAGTTAAATGAACGTATTCTGGTGCTGGACGGCGGTATGGGCACCATGATCCAGAGCTATCGACTGAACGAAGCCGATTTTCGTGGTGAACGCTTTGCCGACTGGCCATGCGACCTCAAAGGCAATAACGATCTGCTGGTGCTCAGTAAACCGGAAGTGATCGCCGCTATCCACAACGCCTACTTTGAAGCGGGCGCGGATATCATCGAAACCAACACCTTCAACTCCACGACCATTGCGATGGCGGATTACCAGATGGAATCCCTGTCAGCGGAAATCAACTTTGCGGCGGCGAAACTGGCGCGCGCCTGTGCTGATGAGTGGACCGCGCGCACGCCGGAGAAACCGCGCTACGTTGCCGGTGTTCTCGGCCCGACCAACCGCACGGCGTCTATTTCTCCGGACGTCAACGATCCGGCATTCCGCAACATCACTTTTGACCAGCTGGTGGCGGCTTATCGAGAATCCACCAAAGCGCTGGTGGAAGGTGGCGCGGATCTGATCCTGATTGAAACCGTTTTCGACACCCTTAACGCCAAAGCGGCGGTCTTTGCGGTGAAAACGGAGTTTGAAGCGCTGGGCGTTGAACTGCCGATTATGATCTCCGGCACCATCACCGACGCCTCCGGGCGCACGCTCTCCGGGCAGACCACTGAAGCGTTTTACAACTCCCTGCGCCACGCCGAAGCGCTGACCTTTGGCCTGAACTGTGCGCTGGGGCCAGACGAACTGCGCCAGTACGTACAGGAACTGTCGCGTATTGCGGAATGCTATGTCACCGCCCACCCGAACGCCGGGCTGCCCAACGCCTTTGGTGAATACGATCTCGACGCCGACACGATGGCAAAACAGATACGTGAATGGGCAGAAGCGGGCTTTCTCAATATCGTCGGCGGCTGCTGCGGCACCACGCCACAACATATTGCAGCGATGAGTCGTGCAGTAGAAGGATTAGCGCCGCGCAAACTACCGGAAATTCCCGTAGCCTGCCGTTTGTCCGGCCTGGAGCCGCTGAACATTGGCGAAGATAGCCTGTTTGTGAACGTGGGTGAACGCACCAACGTCACCGGTTCCGCTAAGTTCAAGCGACTGATCAAAGAAGAGAAATACAGCGAGGCGCTGGATGTGGCGCGTCAGCAGGTGGAAAACGGTGCGCAGATTATCGATATCAACATGGATGAAGGGATGCTCGACGCCGAAGCGGCGATGGTGCGTTTTCTCAATCTGATTGCCGGTGAACCGGATATCGCTCGCGTGCCGATTATGATCGACTCCTCAAAATGGGACGTTATTGAAAAAGGTCTGAAGTGTATCCAGGGCAAAGGCATTGTTAACTCTATCTCGATGAAAGAGGGTGTCGACGCCTTTATCCATCACGCGAAACTGTTGCGTCGCTACGGTGCGGCAGTCGTGGTAATGGCTTTTGACGAACAGGGCCAGGCCGATACCCGCGCACGGAAAATCGAGATTTGCCGTCGGGCGTACAAAATCCTCACCGAAGAGGTTGGCTTCCCGGCTGAAGATATCATCTTCGACCCGAACATCTTCGCGGTCGCAACTGGCATTGAAGAGCACAACAATTACGCGCAGGACTTTATCGGCGCGTGTGAAGACATCAAACGTGAACTGCCGCACGCACTGATTTCCGGCGGCGTTTCTAACGTTTCTTTCTCATTCCGTGGCAACGATCCGGTGCGCGAAGCCATTCACGCGGTGTTCCTCTACTACGCTATTCGCAATGGCATGGATATGGGGATCGTCAACGCCGGGCAACTGGCGATTTACGACGACCTGCCTACCGAACTACGCGACGCGGTGGAGGATGTGATCCTCAACCGTCGCGACGATGGCACCGAGCGTTTACTGGAGCTTGCCGAGAAATATCGCGGCAGCAAAACCGACGACACCGCTAACACCCAGCAGGCGGAGTGGCGCTCGTGGGAAGTGAATAAACGTCTGGAATACTCGCTGGTCAAAGGCATTACCGAGTTTATCGAGCAGGATACCGAAGAAGCCCGCCAGCAGGCTACGCGTCCGATTGAAGTGATTGAAGGCCCGTTGATGGACGGCATGAACGTGGTCGGCGACCTGTTTGGCGAGGGCAAAATGTTCCTGCCGCAGGTGGTGAAATCGGCGCGCGTAATGAAGCAGGCGGTGGCGTATCTCGAACCGTTTATTGAAGCCAGCAAAGAGCAGGGTAAAACCAACGGCAAGATGGTGATCGCCACCGTGAAAGGCGATGTCCACGACATCGGTAAAAATATCGTTGGCGTGGTGCTGCAATGTAACAACTACGAAATTGTCGATCTCGGCGTGATGGTGCCTGCGGAAAAAATTCTCCGTACCGCTAAAGAAGTGAATGCTGATTTGATTGGCCTTTCAGGGCTGATCACGCCGTCGCTGGACGAGATGGTTAACGTGGCGAAAGAGATGGAGCGTCAGGGCTTCACCATTCCGCTATTGATTGGCGGCGCGACCACCTCAAAAGCGCACACGGCGGTGAAAATCGAGCAGAACTACAGCGGCCCGACGGTGTATGTGCAGAACGCATCGCGCACCGTTGGTGTGGTGGCGGCGCTGCTTTCCGACACTCAGCGCGATGATTTCGTTGCTCGTACCCGCAAGGAGTACGAAACCGTGCGTATTCAGCACGGACGAAAGAAACCACGCACACCACCGGTCACGCTGGAAGCGGCGCGTGATAACGACTTCGCTTTTGACTGGCAGGCTTACACGCCGCCGGTGGCGCACCGTCTCGGTGTGCAGGAAGTCGAAGCCAGCATCGAAACGCTGCGTAATTACATCGACTGGACGCCGTTCTTTATGACCTGGTCGCTGGCCGGGAAGTATCCGCGCATTCTGGAAGATGAAGTGGTAGGTGTTGAGGCGCAGCGGCTGTTTAAAGACGCCAACGACATGCTGGATAAATTAAGCGCCGAAAAAATGCTGAACCCGCGTGGTGTGGTGGGCCTGTTCCCGGCAAACCGTGTGGGCGATGACATTGAAATCTACCGTGACGAAACGCGTACCCATGTGATTAATGTCAGCCACCATCTACGCCAACAGACCGAAAAAACCGGCTTCGCTAACTACTGTCTCGCTGACTTCGTTGCGCCGAAGGTTTCCGGCAAAGCGGATTACATCGGCGCATTTGCCGTGACTGGCGGGCTGGAAGAGGACGCACTGGCTGATGCCTTTGAAGCACAGCATGATGATTACAACAAAATCATGGTGAAAGCGCTTGCCGACCGTCTGGCGGAAGCCTTTGCGGAGTATCTCCATGAGCGTGTGCGTAAAGTCTACTGGGGCTATGCGCCGAACGAGAACCTCAGCAACGAAGAGCTGATCCGCGAAAACTACCAGGGCATCCGTCCGGCACCGGGCTACCCTGCCTGCCCGGAACATACGGAAAAAGCCACAATCTGGGAGCTGCTGGAAGTGGAAAAACATACCGGTATGAAACTCACGGAATCCTTCGCCATGTGGCCGGGTGCATCGGTTTCGGGTTGGTACTTCAGTCATCCAGACAGCAAGTATTACGCGGTGGCGCAAATTCAGCGCGATCAGGTTGAAGACTATGCCCGCCGTAAAGGAATGAGCGTTACCGAAGTCGAGCGTTGGTTGGCACCGAATCTGGGGTATGATGCCGAGTAAGTGATAACACCGGGGTATTTGCCCCGGTTTTTAATGTCATAAATAATGGATTATTGAACATGATAAAAATTGATGAAATAGATTTTTTCGCTTTCGAAGGATGTTCAGAGTCCGAAGTTACTGAACTATTAGGAAAAAAACCAACAGGTTATAATGATTGGATGATTAATATAAAAACAGGTGTGGAGTGGGTATTTTATGATGGTCGTTATTGGTTAGATTTTCGTAAATCCAAAGAGGGTATAAGGTGTATCTCATGCAGTATTCTGTATCACGATAAAAGTAAAGGGCGTATCGATGTCTTATTTAGTGAAGGTATAGCTGACAGAGGTTTAAAAAATACGGGTGGAGTGTTAATCCAAAAACGCCCGCAATTATAATAATTCCTGGTAATATTTGTTTTCGTAAAAAGGATTTACTTTATGCAACGTCAATATAAAAAATACATTCTTCTTTTTTGGGGTGTCATGGATGTTATCGCGATAGCCACATATCTGTTCTACTCGCTTGGTAATGGTCGTATCCCTTTTTATTCCGATATCGTTCATTCACTTTCTTTACTTAAGGATATCGGTGTTGAAGGCGGTTTTTACGCTTATGCAGTCGCCACTGTTACGCTACAAATAGTATTATTGCTCTCTTTATTCTTTTCTGCGCAATGTTTTTTAAGACAAAAATTATTTAGTTTCTCTTTTTTGGCGATTCAGGAAGTTATGCGTTTTGCTACCGTAAGCTGCTCAATCTCCGTAATACCGTTGTTACTTAATTATTTTCATTCACAGAATCTGGTCTTAAATATTTCGTTGTTTATCTTCTCAGAGGTCACAAAAGTGACAACGATTATCTGGTGTAAACGACAGGGGAAAGTGTGACAGAAATAGCAACAGATACAGGTGGATTTTTATATAAATGCCTTTTTAAATGCTTTCTTGTATAAATCTCTTATACTGAAAGTACATACAAGAGAAATGCCTGGATAAAAACAACGTGATTAGAAAAATCTTAACAGGAAAATGCATAACAAAAAGGAGAACCTGATTCCGTGCTAACTTTGCTTCACCTGCTTTCTGCCGTCGCCCTGCTGGTCTGGGGGACTCATATTGTTCGAACAGGCGTAATGCGCGTCTTCGGCGCGCGTCTGCGTACTGTCCTTAGCCGGAGCGTCGAAAAAAAGCCGCTCGCCTTTTGCGCGGGGATCGGCGTTACCGCACTGGTGCAGAGCAGTAATGCCACCACCATGCTGGTGACCTCGTTCGTCGCTCAGGATCTGGTTGCTCTCGCGCCTGCGCTGGTGATTGTGCTGGGTGCAGATGTCGGGACGGCGCTGATGGCGCGTATTCTCACCTTCGATTTATCCTGGCTGTCACCGTTACTTATTTTTATCGGCGTGATTTTTTTCCTCGGACGCAAACAGTCACGCGCCGGGCAACTGGGCCGCGTCGGTATTGGTCTTGGGCTGATTTTACTGGCGCTGGAGTTGATTGTGCAGGCCGTAACGCCGATCACTCAGGCAAACGGCGTTCAGGTGATCTTTGCCTCGCTGACTGGCGACATTTTGCTGGATGCGCTGATTGGTGCGATGTTCGCCATTATCAGCTACTCCAGCCTTGCCGCGGTACTGCTGACCGCGACTCTGACCGCCGCAGGCATTATCTCTTTCCCAGTGGCGCTTTGTCTGGTGATTGGTGCAAACCTCGGTTCCGGCCTGCTGGCGATGCTCAACAACAGTGCCGCCAATGCCGCAGCCCGCCGTGTCGCGCTGGGTAGCCTGCTGTTTAAGCTGGTGGGTAGCCTGATTATCCTGCCGTTTGTTCATTTGCTGGCAGAGACAATGGGGAATTTGCCATTGCCAAAAGCGGAATTGGTGATCTATTTCCACGTCTTCTACAACCTTGTACGCTGCCTGGTCATGTTGCCATTCGTTGACCCGATGGCACGGTTTTGCAAAACGATTATTCGCGATGAACCGGAACTGGATACCCAGCTACGGCCTAAACATCTGGATGTCAGCGCGCTGGATACGCCCACGCTTGCTCTGGCGAACGCTGCCCGCGAAACCCTGCGCATTGGCGACGCCATGGAACAGATGATGGAAGGGCTGAATAAAGTGATGCACGGCGAGCCACGGCAGGAGAAAGAGCTGCGTAAGCTGGCTGATGACATCAACGTTCTCTATACCGCCATTAAGCTGTATCTGGCGCGGATGCCAAAAGAGGAACTGGCAGAAGAAGAGTCGCGCCGCTGGGCGGAGATCATCGAAATGTCGCTCAACCTTGAACAGGCCTCCGATATCGTCGAGCGCATGGGGAGTGAAATTGCCGACAAATCGCTGGCTGCAAGGCGAGCATTTTCGCTTGATGGCTTGAAGGAACTGGATGCGCTCTATGAGCAATTGCTCAGTAATTTAAAACTGGCAATGTCGGTTTTCTTCTCTGGCGATGTTACCAGCGCCCGTCGTTTGCGCCGCAGCAAACATCGTTTTCGCATTCTTAATCGCCGCTATTCCCACGCCCACGTCGATCGCCTGCATCAGCAAAACGTGCAGAGTATTGAAACCAGTTCGCTACATTTAGGCTTACTGGGAGATATGCAGCGTCTGAACTCGCTGTTTTGTTCGGTGGCTTACAGTGTGCTGGAACAGCCGGATGAAGATGAAGGACGGGACGAGTATTAATACCGTGACCCTGAAGGCCTGATAAGACGCGTAAAGCGTCGCATCAGGCACTATGAACAAGATGCCGGATCATGCATCCGGCAATTCACTTAAAAACGGTGACCCGCTTCCAGCGGCACCGCTTCTTCACCAGCCTTAAACACATAAGTGGTGTTCGGGCCACCCAGCGTAGCGTGACCTTTACTTACTGTGATCCAGTTACCTTCCGGCAGACCAATAATCGTCAGTTCTGGCGCGACGACCAGCAGTTCGCGAATACGCTGCTCACGGGTTTCACCTTTATGGCCTTCCGGCAGCGCGTTGGTGAAGTGCGGGTTGATTTGCAGCGGGAACAGATTTAGCGCATCGAAACCTTGCGGATCGACAATCGGCATATCGTTGGTGGTACGAATGGTTGGGCAAGCAAGGTTAGCGCCTGCGCTCCAGCCAATATACAGCGCGCCACGTTTCACCACGTCAGTAATGGGTGCCAGCAGCCCGCGCTCGCGGCACTGTTTCAGCAACTGGAAAGTATTACCGCCGCCGACAATCACAATTTCCGCATTTTCAATCGCGGCAACGGGATCGACAACGCTATGAATACCGGTGACAGAAACACCCAGCGAAGCGAGAACCGCAGCCGTTTTCGCTGTGTAATCATCCCAGGTCTGCGTTACGCCAGCGAAAGGAATAAATACCGCAGAACGGCGACCCTGCAACTGTTCAGCAATCAGCGGCAGCGCGTGTTCCAGCCAGGCTTTACCCGGCAGCGTCGAGTTACTCAATAAAAGCAGTTCCATTACTTCTCCGGTTAGTAAGAAAACACGGAAGGAATGCTACCACTGCGAATTTAACCACTTACTGACATGGCTCACGATGTCACATATTGCACAGGCGCTGAGACTGATGACAAACACAGGATTGCCTGATGCGCTACGCTTACCTGGCCTACCAGATAACTGTAATATATTGAATTTTCAAGATTATGTAGGCCGAATAAGGCTTCATTCCGTATCCGGCATAAACAATGTGCACTTTGCCACCAATTTGAGCGCCCCTTAAGGCGCTGATGTTTTTTTATCCTTCTCGTGCACATTGTGCCGCTTCAGCAATCAGTCGCACATCAGGTCGCGAAGTTGCCGCGGCGACCAGCCAGCGACATGCAGAGTTAAGTAGCGCGATTAATCATGGGAAATTGCCTCTGCATGGGCGAGCAGGTATTGCTCCGCCTCACCGGACCAGATCCCCTGATGATGCGCCAGAATCACCGCCAGTGCTTGATCCTGAATCTGCGTGAGTGACGTCAGCGGCAGGTATTTCCCGGTATACACCAGCTTTTTGCCGCCGCCGACGGCAGGCAATTCAAGCGTGGTTTCGCCCGCGGCATTCAGCCCAAGAATATGTGTTACCACTTTTGCGGCCTGCACTTTTTTCTCTTCAATCAATTTGACCGCTGCGCGCATGTCGTCGGTATTGCCGCCTGACGTGCCCACGTAGTGGGTAAATGCATAATGCACATCGTAGAAATTAATTGGCGCGCTGAAGTGCTTATCCTGCGGTCCGGCGAAGAAATTCAGACAACCATCTGTCGCCAGCAAGGAAGAGGCGAGAGTCACCAGTCCTTCATTAGGCACAAAGACGAAAATATCATCGAAGCCGTGACCGCCACTCAGTGCCATTAACGTATCAAATGCTGCATCGGCGGCATTGAGATAATGAATCAGTGTTTGCGGTTCTGATGGATAGTGCTTGCGTGCATAACTCAATTTGTCGTTGTCGGTATCGGTAATGACGAGCAGCGACGGGTTAACCGGTCCATGCAACGCATAATCAATCGCCAGCAGCCCCATCGGGCCGGTGCCGCCGAGGATCAGCGTGCGCCCTTGCGGGCGAATCCCCATCGTGTGGTTATAACTACCTTCCTGAAGATGATAGTTGGCGTTGAACGCGCCAATCACGCAGGAAAGCGGTTCAACCAGCGAGCCTTCAAAATAGGTTTCGCCGTCGTATGCCAGCAGGCAATCTTGTTCCATGACCTCGTTGGGAATAACCACATGCGTCGCTTCGCCGCCTACCCACGGGAAGGAGTAGCCGGGGCAATCCGGGCGGTCGGGGAGTTGCAGGTTGGCCTGAATCACATAACGCTGACCCGGCTGGAATTTGTGCTGCCACTTTTTACCCACGGCCAGAATATCGCCGCAAAATTCGTGGCCGATGATGATGGGATTGGTCGCCACATCGTCGGGTACTTTTTTATGGTTTTCACCCAGATTGGCCTCTTTCCAGGAAGAGAGGCACAGGCTGTCAGTGACCACCGTTGCGAGGATTTCATCCTCCTGCATTTCAGGAAGGTCAAAGGTTTCCAGACGCAGGTCACGTTTGCCATAAAGACGCAGAGCTGTTGTTTTCATAAACCACCTCATGTTGAGCGATGACCCCGGCAGTCGTGCCGGGGCGAAGAATCAGGACAGGAAGCCCAGCGCATTACCGATAATCCCTAAACCAAACAGGGCGAAAATCAGCCATACCGGGTTAATTTTTTTGTTGAGCAGACGAACCATCAGCAGCGTCAGACCGAGCGCCAGCAAACCAGGGCAAAGTTGGTCGAGGATGTTCTGCACGGTTATGGTGACGGTGGCACCATCGGCGGCAGGCGTTTGTGAAACCACCAACGGTACGTTGATTGACGTCCATTTGGTCACCAGCACGCCCATCACAAACAGCCCGAGAATCGACGCGCCTTCGGTGAGTTTTTGCAGCAAATTACCGCCCATATCGCTGACGATATTCACCCCTTTGCGAAAGCCGAGCTGTAGGCCATACCACTTCATCGCCAGACGCACCGCGTTGAAAATAAAGAAGAACAGCAGGGGGCCGAGAATGTTGCCCGAAAGTGCCAGAGATGCGCCGAGCGCGGCGGTAATCGGGCGCAGCGTTCCCCAGACCAGTGGATCGCCAACTCCTGCCAATGGTCCCATCAGACCGACTTTGATGCCGTTAATGGTACCGTCATCAATTTCCGCGCCGTTGGCCCGCGCCTCTTCCATGGCAGCAGTGACGCCGATGACCGGGCCACATACGGCTGGCGTGGTATTGAAGAACACCAGGTGTCGCCTGAGCGCCGCAACCTGATCCTCTTTTAATGGGTAAAGTCGTTTGATGGCGGGGATCATGTCGTAGCAAAAACCCAGCCCGTGAATACGTTCAAAGTTAAAGGATGCCTGTTGCAGGTTGGAGCGCAGAAACATGCTCACCAGATCGCTGCGTGTAATTTTTCTCTGTTCCATGATGGCTCCGTTAATCATCAAGTTGGTCAAGGGCGGTGATAGTGGTGGTCTGGGGATGTGGTTCAGCTTTACGCCACTGTGGATTTAACTGGATGTAGAGCAGGGCCATGATCACGCCGACGCCACCGAACGCCAGCAGACTGAGATCGAGGTAGCCACCTGCGAGGAAACCGAGGAAAAAGAAAGGCATCAAATATTTCACGCCCATCATGCGAAGCACCATGGCGTAACCGACCACCACGATAAAACCGCCAGCAATCTGCAGTCCACGGGTCACAAATTCGGGAATGGCGCTCAGCATATTGCTCACCATATCAGCGCTGACGAACAGCGAGACAATCAGTGCCGGAATAGCAACGCGCAGTGCCTGCACGCCAAGCGCGGAGACATGCAGAATATCGAGAGTGCGAAACCGTGCTTCTTCCGCTGCTTTATCCGCCGCGTGCTGGAACACTACGGTGATGGTACGGGCAAACACCGTCAGCACCTGGCCTGCCGCAGCCACAGGCAACGCGATGGCGATTCCGGTGGCGATGCTTTGCTGACCAACGATAACCAGAATGGCGGAGATTATGCTGGCGAGTGCAGAATCCGGAGATTGCGCCGCGCCGACGTTCATCCAGCCGAGAGCTATCAATTCCAGCGTACCACCGAGCATAATTCCGGTTTTTAAATCACCGAGAATTAAACCAATCACCGTACAGGCAATTAACGGACGATGAGTCTGAAATTCATCCAGCACGCTGCCCATTCCGGCAATACAGGAAAAAAGAAATATAGCAATGATTTGTAGGGTACTTATTTCCATGATTTGTCACCTTTTAAGTGTCGTCATCCCTGCCTGTTAAAGCATATGTACACAGGCGCTATTATTTAATTTGCGATTAACTGTTCGTTTATTTTGTCGATAATATTGATTGAGGGATCTGACGCTACGACGCGTAAATCCAGTATGACGCCAAGATTATTTAACTCATGAAATGCGTTAATATCATCGTCATCTAATGAAACTGCTTTGGTTAACTGTTTCTTACCAGGACGCCAGGCCATACCGCCAATATTCAGGGTACCTATTTTTACCCCCTGGCGAACCATTGCTAAGGCATCCTGTGGGCGAGTGAAAAGATAAAAAACGGTTTCGTCCTGATATTGCGGGTTGTGATAAACCGCGACGGCTTTTTCAATATTGACCACGTTAACCTTCATTCCCGGTGGCGCAGCCTGACGCAATAATGTCCGGCGAACTTCATCGTTATAAACTTCGTCATTGCAGATAATAATGCGTTGGGCGTTAGCCACTTTAGACCAGACGGTAGTGACCTGGCCGTGGATCAGGCGGTCATCAATGCGGGCGAGCGTAATGTTCATCAGAAATCCTCCTCCGCTGTTGCCACCTGTCTCCAGACGACGCAGGTTTGCTTTGCGATTTGCGTCAGGTGTTCACACAGTTCATCAACGTTCATGCTGTCCTGGTTATCGACCAGTTCGAGCGCCAGTGGCAGGGAAAGGCCGCTGATCACCCGCAGGTGCGGATTGCGCATCGCAAGCGTCGCTGCCGCATTCCACGGGCTACCGCACTGTAAATCCACGGCAATCAGCCACTCATCTTGATTGTGAATGCTTACTAACTTTTCCAGCTTTGCTACGATGTCTCCGGCGTTCTCGCCGGGCACAAATTCAACGGCCTCGACCCTGGCATCGCCGTACACCATCTGAACCGATTCCAGCATGGCGCAAGCTAATTTGCCATGCGCACAAAAAATGGCGTTGACCATAAAGCCTCCTTAGCCGCGCGTTTTGCCGCCCGCAATGTTAGTGGTTACTCCGGTGATATAGCTGGCGCGTTCAGACAGCAGATAACAAACAAAATCAGCCACTTCTGCTAATCTTCCGGCGCGCCCAATAGGAATGGCGTTTTTGGTATAGCCTTCACGCAGCTGCTCGACGGTGATATTGCGCGTCCACGCCAGCGCTTCTTCATATTCCGGCGTGCGCAGTCCTGTTTTTTCCAGAATCCCCGGCGCGATACCGACCACACGGATACCGTGCTTACCCAGCTCTTTCGACCAGGAGCGCGTGAAGCTATTGAGCGCGGCTTTGGTCGCGGCGTAGCAGCTCTGGCCTTCAGAGCCTTCGAGACCGCTTTCTGACGAGACGTTAACAATCACGCCGCTGCGCTGTTTAACCATCTGGCGCGCCACCGCCTGCGACATCAGAAAAACGCCTTTCTGGTTGATATTGACCATTTTTTCGAATGCAGCTTCGTTGAGTTCATACTGCCCGGCAGGCGCTTTCTCATCGACCAGCAGACGCGGGAAATTGACCCCGGCGTTGTTAACCAGACCGTCGATGCGACCAAAACGCTGGATAATTTCTGCTACCGTATGATTTACCTCTTTGGCGCTGGAAATATCGGTCGGCCAGAACTGATAACCTTTATGGCTTTCATATTGACCATCGCCACCGTGAATATCGACCATCTGTACATTCGCGCCTTGTGCTAATAATTCCTCTACAATCGCCAGACCAATACCGGATGCGCCACCGGTGACAATAATGATTTTATCCTGCAAATTTAACCACGTTTGCATAACAGACTCCTGATTTTAGATAATAGGGACCCGCCGTAATTTTTATTACGGTAAATATCGGGAAGATTTTTATTTCAGTAATAGTTCAGCTGTGCTGCTATTCGTTACCAGACAATTAATATATTTTCCACGCAGTGCACCAACAATTCCACTGTATTTTTCTTCGCTCATGGCAATGCCAATGGAATACCGTGCCTGCTTTAATTTATTCATTTCGATAGCGAGTGTTTTTTCGCTCATATTCGTTTCAACCATTGCGCCGTGAATATCAAAAAAGCGCGAACAAATATCGCCAGCAACCTGGCGGGCATTCAGGTCGTCACTCTCTTCACCACCATAAAACGCATGCCAGTTAGCGCCGTCGCGAATGGCCGGTGAGCCAATTCCCACCAGGGCGACATCCAGATTATCCCAGTAGGCAGAGATGGTTTTAAAGTGCTGAGACTGCATGATCCCATTACGAATTAATGGGTTATCCAGTAGAGCCGGAAAATCCGCGAGATGCGATTCCCCTTTCAGCTTCGCTGCCGCGCTGTAGGTTAATGTGTTTACGTGATAGCGGCTTTCGAGTTTACCGGACGGGCCGCCAATAATCGGCACGCAAATTAACTGCCGCGATTGCCCCGCCTGCGGCAAGTTTTCAACCAGTGCGCTCACCGCGCGGCCCCAGGAAAAACCGACAATATCGCCAGGTTCCAGCAAGCGATCCAGCAGTTGCGCGCCGTGTAACCCCATCATCGCCAGTTGAGTATCTTCATCCTCATCATTTCCTGACACCACCACAACGTCTTTCAGGCTAAACTTTTGCTTCACTTGCTGCTCCAGCCAGAGATTTTCGTTGTAGTCATAGTTGATGGCGATGGTGACAATTCCCTGATCGCGGCCTCGTTTAAGCAAGCGGCTGATGGTGGTGCGGTAAATACCCAGTTCGCGCGCAATTTGCGCCTGCGTCATATCCTGTTCGTAATAGAGTTGGGCAATCTTCACAATCAAACGGATATCGTCACTGTTTTCCATTGCCGCCTCCTGGTTCTGCACATTTGTGCAAATACGCTTTCTCACCGCTTGATCTGATATAACCCCATCATGATGGCCTTTCAAAGCGATTTTTCACTCTTTGCATGGGGGAAATAGCGCTTTCTCTTGCACATTTGTTTCTCTGCGTAGTAGTCATCAGCACAGGTGTGCAGCGATGCGTAATTTGTTGATTATTCTTATTTTGCCAGGCAAATTTGCATCGTACTTCCGGAGACACTTTTGTGATAAAAGGCGTGGCAGATCACATTTAATTTCGACGTTGCCGCATAACCCTGTTTTTCCCCGCTAAGAGGTACGGTATATTCCGCGTTTTACAGGAGAATTTATGCTGCCCGACTCATCAGTCCGTTTAAATAAATACATCAGCGAAAGCGGAATTTGCTCACGCCGCGAAGCGGATCGCTATATCGAGCAAGGCAATGTGTTCCTTAATGGCAAGCGAGCCACCATTGGCGATCAGGTGAAACCCGGCGACGTTGTGAAAGTAAACGGTCAGTTGATTGAGCCTCGGGAATCCGAAGATTTGGTACTTATCGCCCTGAACAAGCCCGTCGGTATTGTCAGCACCACCGAAGATGGCGAGCGCGATAACATTGTCGATTTCGTTAACCACAGCAAACGCGTGTTCCCGATTGGCCGCCTGGATAAAGATTCCCAGGGGCTGATTTTCCTCACCAATCACGGCGATCTGGTGAATAAGATCCTCCGTGCGGGTAACGATCATGAGAAAGAGTATCTGGTGACGGTTGATAAACCGATTACCGATGAATTTATTCGTGGTATGGGGGCGGGAGTACCGATCCTCGGGACGGTAACTAAAAAGTGCAAAGTCAAAAAAGAAGCACCGTTTGTCTTCCGCATTACCTTGGTGCAGGGGCTGAACCGTCAGATTCGTCGCATGTGCGAGCACTTTGGTTACGAAGTGAAAAAGCTGGAACGTACGCGCATTATGAACGTCAGCTTAAGCGGCATTCCGCTGGGTGAGTGGCGCGATTTAACCGACGATGAGTTAATCGATCTCTTTAAGCTCATTGAAAATTCCTCTTCCGAGGCAAAACCTAAAGCGAAGGCCAAACCGAAAACGGTAGGCATCAAACGTCCAGTCGTTAAGATGGAAAAAACGGCGGAAAAAGGCGGTCGCCCGGCGTCCAACGGTAAGCGTTTTACCTCGCCGGGGCGTAAAAAGAAGGGGCGTTAATCAGCGCCTGCCGCGCGTCGACGTATTTGCTGACCAGCTAAATGACGCCTCAGGATCCGGTTTATAAGCCTGCTTTTTCTTCAATTGGCGGGCTTTTTTCGCTTCAGCCTCACGCTCGACCATTAATTTATCGATGTACTCTTTCTTAATGCTGTTAGTTTCGGAGTTGGTCAGTACGCGACCATGCGCAATCCGCGCCCGATCCAGCAGTGTTTTAAGTTCACGCTGCTCGCGTTCAGTCATCTCTTTTTGGGTAATACGGGGGAGTGCCATGATGGTGCCCTCAGTGAGCCAGAGAGTTCAGTGTACGGGAATTCGTTTGCGAGCAGAACTGATAATATTCATTTTGCCTTCTCTTAACTATTTATCTCTTTCGATAATTAGTTAGAGATGCGGATAAAAAATTAAAGGCAATTATTCTCCGATAAAGACGCTGGTTAACAGGGAATAGACTCGTTTATTTATGGGCATAATGACAAGAAAAACAATACGGCCCGAAATAATGTCTTCCGGGCCATACTGTGTTTACTCAAACAAATTAAAATGCAGCTTCTGCACTACCTGCTCGGCATCTTCGCCGGGCACCAGGAAGCACAGGTTATGGCTGGATGCGCCGTAACAAATCATGCGAATGTTGAATGGTTCCAGTACGCCGAATACCTCTTTGCCAACGCCGCAGGCTTTTGACAGGTCATTGCCAATCAACGCGACCAGCGCCAGACCCTCTTCCACTTCCACCCGGCACAGTGCGGAAAGCTCCATCAGCAGGGATTGCGTCAGCAACGTATCGCCAGTGGAGGTTGAACCGGTGGTATCAAGGGTTAATGCCACACTCACTTCTGACGTGGTGATTAAGTCTACCGAAATATTATGCCGCGCGAGGATGCCGAAAACTTCCGCGAGGAAACCGCGAGAATGCAGCATATTCAGGCTGTGCAAAGTGAGCAGAGTCTGATTGCGACGAAGCGCCAGCGCGCGGAACAGCGGCGGATTTTCAGTTTTATTGCACACCAGCGTACCACCTGCGCGTGGGTCTTTGCTGGAGCCGACAAAGACTGGGATATCGCTGCGTACTGCGGGTAGCAACGTTGCCGGATGCAGTACTTTTGCACCAAAAGTTGCCATCTCTGCCGCTTCGGCAAACGCGATTTCATCAATGCGTTTTGCTGCGGAAACCACGCGCGGATCGGTGGTGTAGATGCCCGGGACGTCGGTCCAGATATCAACACGAGATGCGTGTAAAGCCTCCGCCAGCAAGGCTGCCGTATAATCGCTGCCTCCACGGCCAAGCGTCGTTGTACGACCTTTATTTTCGCTGCCGATAAATCCCTGGGTGATCACTAAGCCTTCATTGAGGCGTGGAAGCAGCTGCAGCGCGGCCAGTTCCGCCAGCGCGGCTACATCTGGCTCTGCACGACCAAATCGATCGTTGGTACGCATCACTTTACGTACATCAAACCACTGTGCCTGAACATCGCGTTCGCGCAGGATCTCGACAAACAGCAGGGTCGACATCAGCTCGCCGTGGCTGACCAGTTCATCTGTCAGGGCCGGAGACGTTGCCAGCGCCGCCGCTTCTGCCAGAACGGTAATGTTCTCCAGCAGACGTTCAATCTCTTCACGGATAACGTTCGGGTAACGCAGACGTTCCAGAATGGCAAACTGGATATTGCGGATTGCGTCGAGTTTTTCGAATCGCTCGCCAGGTTCCAGTCCTTCAGCTAAAGCGACCAGTAGATTAGTGATACCAGCAGAAGCCGAGAGGACAACTAAACGTACGTTGGCATCAGAAAGCACAATATCAGCGCTGCGGTTCATGGCGTCAAAATCAGCTACGCTGGTACCGCCAAATTTGGAGACAACAATTTCAGACATAACTACCTCGTGTCAGGGGATCCATTTTCAGCCTTGGCACAAGGGAAGAGCGGAAGACGGGTGGGCGCAGAGCGATACTTCGCTACTATTTTCACCCAGAAGTGCTCCACCACTTGCGAAACGCCCGACTGCGAACGCTTCTGGTGACAACCCAGGGGATTCAGCCCCTGTAGCCGATGATGAACGTAGCCAGCCGTTCAATCACCTCGGCGATGCACCCCCTCAGGTGTTATCACAGGACTGGCTCCTCCAACACCGTTACTTGGGCAACGCGCCTCTTCTGGCCTGCGCTAGCGCAGGTAGTACATTTATAAATAAAGGGTGAGCGGGGCGGTTGTCAACGATGGGGTCATGCGGATTTTTCATCCACTCCTGGCGGTCAGTAGTTCAGCTAATAAATGCTTCGCTGCGCTAAGGGTTTACACTCAACATTACGCTAACGGCACTAAAACCATCACATTTTTCTGTGACTGGCGCTACAATCTTCCAAAGTCACAATTCTCAAAATCAGAAGAGTATTGCTAATGAAAAACATCAATCCAACGCAGACCGCTGCCTGGCAGGCACTACAGAAACACTTCGATGAAATGAAAGACGTTACGATCGCCGATCTTTTTGCTAAAGACGGCGATCGTTTTTCTAAGTTCTCCGCAACCTTCGACGATCAGATGCTGGTGGATTACTCCAAAAACCGCATCACTGAAGAGACGCTGGCGAAATTACAAGATCTGGCGAAAGAGTGCGATCTGGCGGGCGCGATTAAGTCGATGTTCTCTGGCGAGAAGATCAACCGCACTGAAAACCGCGCCGTACTGCACGTAGCGCTGCGTAACCGTAGCAATACCCCGATTCTGGTTGATGGCAAAGATGTTATGCCGGAAGTCAACGCGGTGCTGGAGAAGATGAAAACCTTCTCGGAAGCGATTATTTCCGGTGAGTGGAAAGGCTATACCGGCAAAGCAATCACTGACGTAGTGAACATCGGGATCGGCGGTTCTGACCTCGGCCCGTACATGGTGACTGAAGCACTGCGTCCATACAAAAACCACCTGAACATGCACTTTGTTTCTAACGTCGATGGGACTCACATCGCGGAAGTGCTGAAAAAAGTAAACCCGGAAACCACGCTGTTCCTGGTAGCATCTAAAACCTTCACCACTCAGGAAACCATGACCAACGCCCACAGCGCGCGTGACTGGTTCCTGAAAGCGGCAGGTGATGAGAAGCACGTTGCGAAACACTTTGCGGCGCTCTCAACCAACGCCAAAGCCGTTGGCGAGTTTGGTATTGATACTGCCAACATGTTCGAGTTCTGGGACTGGGTCGGCGGTCGTTACTCTTTGTGGTCAGCGATTGGCCTGTCGATTGTTCTCTCCATCGGCTTTGATAACTTCGTTGAACTGCTTTCTGGCGCACACGCGATGGACAAGCATTTCTCCACCACGCCTGCCGAGAAAAACCTGCCTGTACTGCTGGCGCTGATTGGCATCTGGTACAACAATTTCTTTGGCGCGGAAACTGAAGCGATTCTGCCGTATGACCAGTATATGCACCGTTTCGCGGCGTACTTCCAGCAGGGCAATATGGAATCCAACGGTAAGTATGTTGACCGTAACGGTAAGGTTGTGGATTACCAGACTGGCCCGATTATCTGGGGTGAACCTGGCACGAACGGTCAGCACGCGTTCTATCAGCTGATCCACCAGGGAACCAAAATGGTACCGTGCGATTTCATCGCTCCGGCTATCACCCATAACCCGCTCTCTGATCATCACCAGAAACTGCTGTCTAACTTCTTTGCTCAGACCGAAGCGCTGGCGTTTGGTAAATCCCGCGAAGTGGTTGAGCAGGAATATCGCGATCAGGGTAAAGATCCGGCAACGCTTGACTACGTGGTGCCGTTCAAAGTGTTCGAAGGTAACCGCCCGACCAATTCCATCCTGCTGCGTGAAATCACTCCGTTCAGCCTGGGGGCGTTGATTGCGCTGTATGAGCACAAAATCTTTACTCAGGGCGTGATCCTGAACATCTTCACCTTCGACCAGTGGGGCGTGGAGCTGGGTAAACAACTGGCGAACCGTATTCTGCCAGAGCTGAAAGATGATAAAGAAATCAGCAGCCACGATAGCTCGACCAATGGTCTGATTAACCGCTATAAAGCGTGGCGCGGTTAATCATTGTCGATATGTAGGCCGGATAAGGCGTTCACGCCGCATCCGGCAACCGATGCCTGATGCGACGCGGTCGCGTCTTATCAGGCCTACAGGTCGATGCCGATATGTACATCGTATTCGGCAATTAATACATAGTACGATTGATTAAATAGCCTTAAAAACAATGCCGACTATAAGTCGGCATTGTTTTATCAGATAAATCCTCTTGTCTGTCATTTAACGAAAATCATACAGTGAGGTTAATCCTAAAATAAATTTTTAATCGTGGTTGATTTCGGAAAATACGCAGATTAATTACTTTTTATTTTATTTTAACTTCATGATTTTTAATATTATTTATATATAAGTCAAAGCTTATATTTGATATTCATTCCAATTGTCCTAAAACTCCATCACTAATTCCCCGCGCCGTAATTCGCATGCTTTAGTTGTGTATACTCGATCCCGCCCGAAATGTTTTGGGTAAATCTCCATTCATTCAATGAAGGGAAATTGTTATGAAAAAAGTTCTGTATGGCATTTTTGCCATATCTGCGCTTGCGGCGACTTCTGCGTGGGCTGCACCTGTACAGGTGGGCGAAGCGGCAGGGGCGGCAGCAACGTCGGTTTCGGCGGGTAGTTCCTCCGCGGCCAGCGTCAGCACCGTAAGCTCGGCGGTGGGTGTCGCGCTCGCGGCAACCGGTGGCGGTGATGGTTCTAATACCGGGACCACCACAACCACGACCACCAGTACCCAGTAATAAAGTATGCATCCCCAAAATAATTCGAGTCATCGCATCTGTGACTTGAAGTATGAAGGGATTTACCATAACCACACTCCGGTGTGGTTATTCTGCCCCTCTGGAGAAGAGTCGTGAAGCGACCAGCACTCATTCTTATCTGCCTGCTATTACAGGCCTGTTCAGCCACGACTAAAGAGCTGGGCAATTCACTGTGGGACAGTCTGTTCGGTACGCCAGGCGTACAGCTGACGGACGATGATATTCAAAATATGCCCTACGCCAGCCAGTACATGCAGCTTAATGGCGGGCCGCAGTTATTTGTGGTGCTGGCCTTCGCTGAAGACGGACAACAAAAATGGGTCACTCAGGATCAGGCCACCCTTGTCACACAACATGGTCGTCTGGTGAAGACTTTGCTTGGTGGCGACAACCTGATTGAAGTGAATAACCTTGCCACTGACCCGCTGATTAAACCCGCACAAATCATTGATGGTGCAACCTGGACGCGCACGATGGGCTGGACCGAGTACCAGCAGGTACGCTACGCCACCGCGCGCTCAGTCTTCAAATGGAATGGCACCGATACCGTCAAAGTCGGCAGCGATGAAACCCCGGTTCGCGTGCTGGACGAAGAAGTCTCCACCGACCAGGCGCGCTGGCATAACCGCTATTGGATCGACAGCGAAGGGCAAATTCGCCAGTCGGAACAGTATCTCGGCGCGGATTATTTCCCGGTGAAAACCACTCTCATCAAGGCGGCAAAACAATGATTAAACAAACTATTGTCGCATTGATTTTGAGTGTGGGGGCGTCATCGGTCTTCGCGGCGGGAACCGTCAAGGTATTCAGCAATGGCAGCAGTGAGGCCAAAACGCTGACGGGTGCAGAGCATTTAATCGATCTGGTAGGCCAACCACGGCTGGCAAACAGTTGGTGGCCCGGTGCGGTGATTAGCGAAGAGCTGGCAACGGCGGCAGCATTGCGTCAGCAGCAGGCGTTGCTGACACGGCTGGCAGAACTGGCTGCAGATTCCAGCGCCGACGATGCCGCCGCGATTAACGCCTTACGCCAGCAAATTCAGGCGTTGAAAGTGACGGGCAGGCAAAAAATCAATCTTGATCCTGATATCGTCCGCGTTGCCGAACGCGGTAACCCGCCGTTGCAGGGCAACTACACGCTGTGGGTCGGAACGCCGCCGTCCACGGTCACGTTGTTCGGGCTTATCAGTCGTCCTGGCAAGCAGTCATTCACTCCAGGTCGCGACGTGGCGAGCTATCTCTCTGACCAGAGCCTGCTCAGCGGTGCGGATCGCAGCTACGCGTGGGTGGTTTACCCTGACGGACGCACGCAAAAAGCGCCGGTGGCTTACTGGAACAAGCGTCACGTAGAGCCGATGCCCGGCAGCATTATTTATGTTGGCCTCGCGGACTCCGTCTGGAGTGAGACACCTGATGCCCTTAACGCCGACATTCTTCAGACTCTGACGCAGCGGATACCCCAATAATGAAAAAAAGACATCTGCTTAGCTTACTGGCGCTGGGTATTAGCACAGCTTGCTACGGCGAAACATATCCTGCGCCCATTGGTCCGTCGCAATCGGATTTCGGTGGCGTAGGATTATTACAAACGCCCACCGCGCGCATGGCGCGGGAAGGGGAGCTGAGCCTGAACTATCGCGATAATGATCAGTACCGTTATTACTCAGCTTCAGTGCAACTCTTCCCGTGGCTGGAAACAACGCTGCGCTACACCGACGTGCGCACCCGGCAGTACAGCAGCGTCGAAGCGTTCTCTGGCGATCAAACGTATAAAGATAAAGCCTTCGATCTCAAACTGCGTTTGTGGGAAGAGAGTTATTGGCTGCCGCAAGTGGCGGTTGGTGCGCGGGATATCGGCGGTACGGGGCTGTTTGATGCGGAATATCTTGTTGCCAGCAAAGCCTGGGGGCCGTTCGATTTTACACTCGGCCTGGGCTGGGGATATCTGGGCACCAGCGGTAACGTGAAAAATCCGCTCTGTTCAGCCAGTGATAAATATTGCTATCGCGATAACAGCTACAAACAGGCGGGATCTATCGACGGCAGCCAGATGTTCCACGGCCCGGCCTCACTGTTTGGCGGCGTGGAATACCAGACGCCCTGGCAACCGCTGCGTCTGAAACTGGAGTATGAAGGCAATAATTATCAGCAGGATTTTGCCGGAAAGCTGGAGCAAAAAAGTAAGTTTAACGTCGGGGCGATTTATCGCGTTACCGATTGGGCCGACGTTAACCTTAGCTATGAACGTGGCAACACCTTTATGTTTGGCGTCACGCTGCGCACCAACTTTAACGATCTGCGCCCGTCCTACAACGATAACGCCCGACCGAAATACCAGCCGCAACCGCAGGATGCCATTTTGCAGCACTCGGTGGTGGCGAATCAGTTAACGCTGTTGAAATACAATGCCGGACTGGCCGATCCGCAGATCCAGGCGAAAGGCGATACGCTGTATGTCACCGGCGAGCAGGTGAAATATCGTGATTCGCGCGAAGGGATCATCCGTGCTAATCGGATCGTGATGAACGATCTGCCTGATGGGATCAAAACGATCCGCATTACGGAAAATCGCCTTAACATGCCGCAGGTGACGACGGAAACCGATGTCGCCAGCCTGAAAAATCATCTCGCCGGAGAGCCGTTGGGCCACGAAACGAAGCTGGTGCAAAAACGCGTCGAGCCAGTGGTTCCGAAGTCCACCGAGCAGGGCTGGTATATCGACAAATCACGCTTTGATTTCCATATCGATCCGGTGCTGAACCAGTCGGTCGGTGGCCCGGAAAACTTTTACATGTATCAGCTGGGCGTGATGGGAACGGCGGATTTGTGGCTGACGGACCATCTGCTGACCACCGGCAGCCTGTTTGCTAACCTTGCCAACAACTACGACAAGTTTAACTACACCAATCCACCGCAGGACTCGCACTTACCGCGCGTGCGTACCCATGTGCGCGAGTATGTGCAGAATGATGTCTATGTGAATAACCTGCAAGCCAACTACTTCCAGCATCTGGGCAACGGCTTCTACGGTCAGGTCTACGGAGGTTATCTCGAAACCATGTTTGGCGGCGTGGGGGCAGAAGTGTTGTATCGCCCGCTGGATAGCAACTGGGCGTTTGGTCTGGATGCCAACTACGTTAAACAGCGCGACTGGCGTAGCGCAAAAGATATGATGAAATTCACCGATTACAGCGTGAAAACCGGACATCTGACCGCGTACTGGACGCCATCTTTCGCCCAGGACGTGTTAGTGAAAGCGAGCGTCGGGCAGTATCTGGCTGGGGATAAAGGCGGCACGCTGGAGATCGCCAAACGCTTTGATAGCGGCGTGGTGGTGGGTGGCTATGCCACGATCACCAATGTTTCGAAAGAGGAGTACGGCGAAGGGGACTTCACCAAAGGCGTGTATGTCTCTGTACCGCTGGATCTCTTCTCGTCTGGCCCGACACGCAGCCGTGCGGCAATTGGCTGGACGCCGCTGACGCGTGACGGTGGTCAGCAACTTGGGCGTAAGTTCCAGTTGTATGATATGACCAGCGACCGTAGCGTCAATTTCCGCTAAGTCATGGGAAAGGTGCCAGTTTTCGCACTCACTGGCACCTTCATTCTTAATGGCCTGTCGAGCCATCAGGAACGCAGTTCACCCCCGGTTTGCGATCTGGTGTGTAAAGGCGAAAACATTCTGTCTTCCTGTCCGTCGATATCGGTTGCAGGTCTGGTTGCCTGAGCGACTGGGCCATCATTGGACTGGAGACATTGCTTTGCGGTAGGTCGGCTTTATCAGCAGTACCGAGCGGACCAGCATAAGCAGGAAGAACAGAGACTGATAACATCAAAGCAGCAAAATAAGGCTTCATTTTTACCACCTTTATCAGGTTACGTTTCATTTGTTCCAGAGGAACATTGTCGATTTTTCGCGCATTGCTGGTGGCTGGGAATCACCTGAATGGGTGATTTTTTTGGGCTGTGTGTTTTGCCAGATGCGACGTTGATGGGAGATGCCCACTTAATTGAGCTGAACAAAACATACACAAAAAATATAGATCTCCGTCACATTTTTGCGTTATACAGGAAGCTCGCCACTGTGAAGGAGGTACTGCTATGACGTCACTCTCTCGTCCGCGCGTGGAGTTTATCTCCACCATTTTGCAGACCGTACTCAATCTTGGCCTGTTGTGCCTCGGCCTGATTTTGGTTGTCTTCCTCGGCAAAGAAACGGTGCATCTGGCTGATGTGCTGTTCGCGCCAGAACAAACCAGTAAATATGAGCTGGTAGAAGGGCTGGTGGTTTATTTTCTCTATTTCGAATTTATCGCGCTGATTGTGAAGTACTTTCAGTCCGGTTTTCACTTCCCGCTACGTTACTTTGTCTATATTGGGATCACCGCCATTGTGCGCTTGATCATCGTCGATCATAAATCGCCACTGGATGTGTTGATCTACTCGGCAGCGATCCTGTTACTGGTGATCACCCTGTGGTTGTGTAATTCGAAACGGCTGAAGCGGGAGTAAAAAAAGGCGCTCCGTGGAGCGCCGAATAACAGTCACAAGTTGGGATAAAGTAAGTTGAGGGTGCAGCGGCATAACATTGGCAGAACAACATCTTTAACCTTTCACACCACCTGCCGTCAGGCCGTTGACTAGCCAGCGTTGAGCCAGCAAGAAGACGATGGTGATCGGTAATGCAGACATCACGGCAGCGGCGGCAAAGTCACCCCACAGGTAGTTTTGCGGGTTGAGGTATTGCTGCATTCCCACGGCCAGGGTGTAGCTGTTTACGTCACGCAGTAACAGCGATGCGACCGGAACTTCAGTAATGGCAGCGATAAACGACAGGATGAACACCACCGCCAGAATCGGTACTGACAGCGGCAACAGGACAAGGCGGAAGGCCTGCCACGGTGTCGCACCATCCAGCGCCGCCGCTTCTTCCAGCGAACTGTCGATGGTTTCGAAATAACCTTTGATGGTCCAGACATGCAGCGCAATCCCGCCCAGATACGCGAAAATTACGCCGCCGTGAGTATTCAGGCCAATGAATGGAATGTACTCACCCAAACGATCAAACAACGCATACAACGCGACCAGTGAAAGTACTGCCGGGAACATCTGGAAAATCAGCATTCCTTTCAGCAGCGTCGCTTTGCCTGGAAAGCGCATACGGGCGAAAGCGTAGGCGCAGGTGGTGGAGAGCGCCACAATGCCAATCGCGGAAATCCCGGCGACCTTTACCGAGTTCCACAGCCACAGCAGTACCGGGAATGGCGGTGGCGTAATGCGACCATCAGCCTGTTCCACACTAAAACCTAACGCCAGTTTCCAGTGATCCCAGGAGATTTGCTCCGGGATCAGACTACCGGTCGCGAAGTTCCCCTGACGCAGCGAGATGGCGACGACCATCAGCAGCGGGAACATAATCGCCGCGATAAAAAGTAGCAGTAGCAGGTGAGTAATAAACAAACGTGCTTTTTGCGATTTCGGTTGGACCATTGCCATTTTTGTTATCTCCCTTAATCAAACTTCATTCGCGTGGCTTTCAGGTTCACTATCGCCAGCGCGCCCACCAGCAGGAAGATCAGCGTGGCAATTGCTGCTGCCAGACCGAAGTCCTGACCCCCGCCGCCTTCAAAAGCGATACGGTAGGTGTAGTTAACAAGCAGGTCGGTATAACCGGCTGGCGTGGTCGTGCCAAGACGATCCGGGCCGCCGTTGGTTAACAGTTGAATCAGCACGAAGTTGTTAAAGTTAAAGGCGAAGCTGGCGATCATCAGCGGTGTCAGCGGTTTAATCAGCAGCGGCAGCGTAATCTTAAAGAAGTTCTGGAATGGACCTGCACCATCCATTGCTGAGGCTTCATACAAATCGTCCGGAATCGCTTTCAGCAAGCCCATGCAGAGGATCATCATGTACGGATAACCCAGCCAGGTGTTGACGATAATCAGCATCGTGCGGGCGGTGGTCGGATCGCTGAACCAGGCGGGCTTCACGCCAAACAGCGCGCTCAACATCATGTTGATTTCACCAAAACTCTGGTTAAACAACCCTTTGAAAATCAAGATTGAAATGAACGATGGCACCGCGTAGGGCAGAATAAGCAGGACGCGATAGACCGCTTTGCCGCGCAACGCTTCCCACTGCACCAGACACGCCAGAACCATGCCGACCGCCACCGTTAAAAAGACAGTGATCAGCGAGAACACCACGGTCCAGACGAAAATGGCGAGGAACGGTTTCTGAATGCCTTCGTCGGTAAAGACGCGGGTAAAGTTTTTCCAGCCGGTGGTCACGGTGTAACCGGGGCTTAGCTTTTCATCCCCCCAGTTACCGTCGGCGGTAATGGATTGGTAAAAACCAATTTGGTTATTCGGCCGATATTTCACGCCGCTCTGGTTATTCGTCAACGTGCCGTCACCGTCGAGTGTGTAGAGCGGCTGCGTGCCAGAAAACTGGCGCAGGGAGCTCATCATCACTTTGTTGCCATCCGGCAGAATGGCGGTAAGGTCACTCAGTGCCTGACGATTCTGGGTAATTACGCGCAGATTCGCGCGTTCGCCTTCGGGCTGGGCGGTCGTTTCTTTCAGTTGCAGTTTTTGCTCGCCGCCAAATTTAAAAGCGTCGGAGAGGTAATTTTTGCCGGTTTCGCCGTCGCTGAGCGCCAGTTGCCACTCATCGCCCGCCGGATAAAGACCAAAATTATAGATTTTGCCTGCTTGCCAGGAGCGATCTAGCAACACTTCCTGCGCACGTTCAAAAGTCAGCTGGTTAGTGCTGCTGTAGTTGGTGAAGGCAATGGCGATGGTGCAGACCAGAGGGAAGAGGACGAATAATCCCATTCCAGCCATTCCCGGGTAAACATAGCGCCAGGCGTAGGCTTTACGATTGGCGAAAATATACAGCCCCGCTGAGCTCAATATCAGCGTGGTAATGGCGAACAGGTATTCCCCTTGTGCGTACATTAAAACAACAAGGTAACCCACCAGCAGGCCGAGCAGACCTAACACTGACCATTTCAGCGCGTCGCTTTGCCACCAATGTTTCTTTTTAATGACATCCATGGGGTTCTTCCTCATTCCAGGACGGATAAGGCTTTCATACCTTATCCGACAACAACTGCCTGATGCGACGCTGACGCGTCTTATCAGGCCTACATACGTTTCAATTTCGTAGGCCGGATAAGGCGTTCACGACGCATCCGGCATTTCACAGCATTACTTGGTGATACGAGTCTGTGCATCTTTCAGCGCAGCATCCACAGTTTGACGACCGCTGGCGGCGTTGATCACCGCAGTACGCACGGCATACCAGAAAGCGGACATCTGCGGGATGTTCGGCATAATTTCACCTTTCTGAGCGTTATCCATGGTGGCGGCAATACGTGGATCTTTCGCAAGTTCATCCTGATAGGACTTCAGCGCTACTGCACCCAGCGGTTTGTCTTTATTGACCGCTTCCAGACCTTCGTCAGTCAGCAGATAGTTTTCGAGGAACTCTTTCGCCAGCTCTTTGTTCGGACTGGCGGCGTTAATACCTGCGCTCAGCACGCCAACGAACGGTTTAGATGGTTGACCTTTGAAGGTCGGCAGTACCGTTACACCATAATTCACTTTACTGGTGTCGATGTTGGACCATGCCCACGGGCCGTTGATAGTCATCGCTGTTTCGCCTTTATTAAAGGCAGCTTCTGCGATGGAGTAATCGGTGTCTGCATTCATTTGTTTGTTTTTAATCAGATCAACCAGGAAGGTCAGACCCGCTTTCGCGCCAGCGTTATCCACGCCTACGTCTTTAATGTCGTACTTGCCGTTTTCATACTTGAACGCATAACCCCCGTCAGCCGCAATTAGCGGCCAGGTGAAGTATGGTTCTTGCAGGTTGAACATCAGCGCGCTCTTACCTTTCGCTTTCAGTTCTTTATCCAGCGCCGGGATCTCTTCCCAGGTTTTTGGCGGGTTCGGTAGCAGATCTTTGTTATAAATCAGTGATAACGCTTCGACAGCGATCGGGTAAGCAATCAGCTTGCCGTTGTAACGTACGGCATCCCAGGTAAACGGATACAGCTTGTCCTGGAACGCTTTGTCCGGGGTGATTTCAGCCAACAGGCCAGATTGAGCGTAACCACCAAAGCGGTCGTGCGCCCAGAAGATAATGTCAGGGCCATCGCCAGTTGCCGCAACCTGAGGGAATTTCTCTTCCAGTTTATCCGGATGCTCAACGGTGACTTTAATTCCGGTATCTTTCTCGAATTTCTTACCGACTTCAGCGAGACCGTTATAGCCTTTATCGCCGTTAATCCAGATTACCAGTTTACCTTCTTCGATTTTGGCGAGAGCCGAGGCGGAAAACATCATCGTCGTTAATGCGGATAATGCGAGGATGCGTGCACCTGTTTTTATTTTCATAATCTATGGTCCTTGTTGGTGAAGTGCTCGTGAAAACACCTAAACGGACTCTAGTTTCTTTATACGGCAACCTCTTTCCATCCTCCTTGCCCCTACGCCCCATCGTTGCTTTGTGTGATCTCTGTTACAGAATTGGCGGTAATGTGGAGATGCGCACATAAAATCGCCATGATTTTTGCAAGCAACATCACGAAATTCCTTACATGACCTCGGTTTAGTTCACAGAAGCTGCGTTCTCATCCTCCCGCCTCCTCCCCCATAAAAAAGCCAGGGGGTGGAGGATTTAAGCCATCTCCTGATGACGCATAGTCAGCCCATCATGAATGTTGCTGTCGATGACAGGTTGTTACAAAGGGAGAAGGGCATGGCGAGCGTACAGCTGCAAAATGTAACGAAAGCCTGGGGCGAGGTCGTGGTATCGAAAGATATCAATCTCGATATCCATGAAGGTGAATTCGTGGTGTTTGTCGGACCGTCTGGCTGCGGTAAATCGACTTTACTGCGCATGATTGCCGGGCTTGAGACGATCACCAGCGGCGACCTGTTCATCGGTGAGAAGCGGATGAATGACACTCCGCCTGCAGAACGCGGCGTTGGTATGGTGTTTCAGTCTTACGCGCTCTATCCCCACCTGTCAGTAGCAGAAAACATGTCATTTGGCCTGAAACTGGCGGGCGCGAAAAAAGAAGTGATTAACCAGCGAGTTAACCAGGTTGCGGAAGTGCTGCAACTGGCGCATTTGCTGGATCGCAAACCGAAAGCGCTCTCCGGTGGTCAGCGTCAGCGTGTGGCGATTGGCCGTACGCTGGTGGCCGAGCCAAGCGTATTTTTGCTCGATGAACCGCTCTCCAACCTCGATGCTGCACTGCGTGTGCAAATGCGTATCGAAATCTCCCGTCTGCATAAACGCCTGGGCCGCACAATGATTTACGTCACCCACGATCAGGTCGAAGCGATGACGCTGGCCGACAAAATCGTGGTGCTGGACGCTGGTCGCGTGGCGCAGGTTGGGAAACCGCTGGAGCTGTATCACTATCCGGCAGACCGTTTTGTCGCCGGATTTATCGGTTCGCCAAAGATGAACTTCCTGCCAGTAAAAGTGACCGCCACCGCAATCGATCAAGTGCAGGTGGAGCTGCCGATGCCGAATCGTCAGCAAGTCTGGCTACCGGTCGAAAGCCGTGATGTCCAGGTTGGAGCCAATATGTCACTGGGTATTCGCCCGGAGCATCTACTGCCGAGTGATATCGCTGACGTCATCCTTGAGGGTGAAGTTCAGGTCGTTGAGCAACTCGGCAACGAAACGCAAATCCATATCCAGATCCCTTCCATTCGTCAAAACCTGGTGTACCGCCAGAACGACGTGGTGTTGGTAGAAGAAGGTGCCACATTCGCTATCGGCCTGCCGCCAGAGCGTTGCCATCTGTTCCGTGAGGATGGCACTGCATGTCGTCGACTGCATAAGGAGCCGGGCGTTTAAGCACCCCACAAAACACACAAAGCCTGTCACAGGTGATGTGAAAAAAGAAAAGCAATGACTCAGGAGATAGAATGATGATTACTCTGCGCAAACTTCCTCTGGCGGTTGCCGTCGCAGCGGGCGTAATGTCTGCTCAGGCAATGGCTGTTGATTTCCACGGCTATGCACGTTCCGGTATTGGCTGGACAGGTAGCGGCGGCGAACAACAGTGTTTCCAGACTACCGGTGCTCAAAGTAAATACCGTCTTGGCAACGAATGTGAAACTTATGCTGAATTAAAATTGGGTCAGGAAGTGTGGAAAGAGGGCGATAAGAGCTTCTATTTCGACACTAACGTGGCCTATTCCGTCGCGCAACAGAATGACTGGGAAGCTACCGATCCGGCCTTCCGTGAAGCAAACGTGCAGGGTAAAAACCTGATCGAATGGCTGCCAGGCTCCACCATCTGGGCAGGTAAGCGCTTCTACCAACGTCATGACGTTCATATGATCGACTTCTACTACTGGGATATTTCTGGTCCTGGTGCCGGTCTGGAAAACATCGATGTTGGCTTCGGTAAACTCTCTCTGGCAGCAACCCGCTCCTCTGAAGCGGGTGGTTCTTCCTCTTTCGCCAGCAACAATATTTATGACTATACCAACGAAACCGCGAACGACGTTTTCGATGTGCGTTTAGCGCAGATGGAAATCAACCCGGGCGGCACATTAGAACTGGGTGTCGACTACGGTCGTGCCAACCTGCGTGATAACTATCGTCTGGTTGATGGCGCATCGAAAGACGGCTGGTTATTCACTGCTGAACATACTCAGAGTGTCCTGAAGGGTTTTAACAAGTTTGTTGTTCAGTACGCTACTGACTCGATGACCTCGCAGGGTAAAGGTCTGTCGCAGGGTTCTGGCGTCGCGTTTGATAACGAAAAATTTGCCTACAATATCAATAACAACGGTCACATGCTGCGTATCCTCGACCACGGTGCGATCTCCATGGGCGACAACTGGGACATGATGTACGTGGGTATGTACCAGGATATCAACTGGGATAACGACAACGGCACCAAGTGGTGGACCGTCGGTATTCGCCCGATGTACAAGTGGACGCCAATCATGAGCACCGTGATGGAAATCGGCTACGACAACGTCGAATCCCAGCGCACCGGCGACAAGAACAATCAGTACAAAATTACCCTTGCACAACAATGGCAGGCTGGCGACAGCATCTGGTCACGCCCGGCTATTCGTGTCTTCGCAACCTACGCCAAGTGGGATGAGAAATGGGGTTATGACTACACCGGTAGCTCTTCAACCAACCCATACTACGGCAAGGCTGTGTCGGCTGATTTCAACGGCGGTAGCTTCGGTCGTGGCGACAGCGACGAGTGGACCTTCGGTGCCCAGATGGAAATCTGGTGGTAATAGCAAAACCTGGGCCGGATAAGGTGCTTGCGCCGCATCCGGCAACCAATGCCTGATGCGACGCTGTTGCGTCTTATCAGGCCTACAACCGCTGCCGAAAGTAGGCCGGATAAGGCGTTTACGCCGCATCCGGCATAAAAACAGCTTTAAGGGGCGAAAGCCCCTCTGATTATCGGGTTTAGCGCGCTATTGCCTGGCTACCGCTGAGCTCCAGATTTTGAGGTGAAAACAATGAAAATGAATAAAAGTCTCATCGCTCTCTGTTTATCAGCAGGGTTGCTGGCAAGCGCACCTGGAATCAGTCTTGCCGATGTTAACTACGTACCGCAAAACACCAGCGACGCGCCAGCCATTCCATCTGCCGCGCTGCAACAACTCACCTGGACACCGGTCGATCAATCTAAAACCCAGACTACTCAACTGTCGACCGGCGGCCAACAACTGAATATCCCTGGCATCAGTGGTCCGGTTGCTGCGTACAGCGTCCCGGCAAACATTGGTGAACTGACACTGACGCTGACCAGCGAAGTGAACAAACAAACCAGCGTATTTGCGCCGAATGTGCTGATTCTTGATCAGAACATGACCCCATCAGCCTTCTTCCCCAGCAGTTATTTCACCTACCAGGAACCCGGCGTGATGAGTGCAGATCGGCTGGAAGGCGTTATGCGCCTGACACCGGCGTTGGGGCAGCAAAAACTTTATGTTCTGGTCTTTACCACGGAAAAAGATCTCCAGCAGACGACTCAACTGCTCGACCCGGCTAAAACCTATGCCAAAGGCGTCGGTAACTCGATCCCGGATATTCCCGATCCGGTTGCTCGTCATACCACCGATGGCTTACTGAAACTGAAAGTGAAAACGAACTCCAGCTCCAGCGTGTTGGTAGGACCACTATTTGGTTCTTCCGCTCCAGCTCTGGTTACGGTAGGCAACACGGCGGCACCAGCTGTGGCTGCACCCGCTCCGGCACCGGTGAAGAAAAGCGAGCCGATGCTCAACGACACGGAAAGTTATTTTAATACCGCGATCAAAAACGCTGTCGCGAAAGGTGATGTTGATAAGGCGTTAAAACTGCTTGATGAAGCTGAACGCCTGGGGTCGACATCTGCCCGTTCCACCTTTATCAGCAGTGTAAAAGGCAAGGGGTAATTACGCCCCACAGTGCTGATTTTGCAACAACTGATGCGTCTCCTGGCGCACCTTTTTTTCTCCTCCTGTACTATTGTTGCGTTTTTGTTGCGCATTAGTTCACTTAATTTGCTTTACATCTCCCGTAAATATTTTTCTGCGATACAATGCCTTTACGTTATGTAACGGAGAGTTCGGCATGTCACACCCCGCGTTAACGCAACTGCGTGCGCTGCGCTATTTTACAGAGATCCCTGCCCTGGAGCCGCAACTGCTCGACTGGCTGTTGCTGGAAGATTCCATGACAAAACGTTTTGAACAGCAGGGAAAAACGGTGAGCGTGACGATGATCCGCGAAGGGTTTGTCGAGCAGAATGAAATCCCCGAAGAACTGCCACTGCTGCCGAAAGAGTCTCGTTACTGGTTACGTGAAATTTTGTTATGTGCCGATGGTGAACCGTGGCTTGCCGGTCGTACCGTCGTTCCTGTGTCAACGTTGAGCGGGCCGGAGCTGGCGTTACAAAAATTAGGTAAAACGCCGTTAGGACGCTATCTGTTCACATCATCGACATTAACCCGGGACTTTATTGAGATAGGCCGTGATGCCGGACTGTGGGGGCGACGTTCCCGCCTGCGATTAAGCGGTAAACCGCTGTTGCTAACAGAACTGTTTTTACCGGCGTCACCGTTGTACTAAGAGGAAAAAAATATGGAGTGGAGTCTGACGCAGAATAAGCTGCTGGCGTTTCATCGCTTAATGCGTACGGATAAGCCAATTGGCGCGTTACTGCTGCTCTGGCCAACATTATGGGCGTTGTGGGTGGCGACACCGGGCGTTCCCCAGCTCTGGATCCTGGCGGTGTTTGTCGCGGGCGTCTGGCTGATGCGCGCTGCTGGTTGCGTGGTGAATGATTATGCTGACCGCAAGTTTGATGGTCATGTTAAGCGCACGGCGAACCGACCACTTCCCAGCGGCGCGGTAACGGAGAAAGAGGCGCGCGCGCTGTTTGTAGTGCTGGTACTGATTTCATTTTTACTGGTGCTGACGCTGAATACGATGACTATTCTGTTGTCGATTGCCGCGCTGGCGCTGGCGTGGGTATACCCGTTTATGAAGCGGTATACCCATCTACCGCAAGTGGTGCTGGGCGCGGCGTTTGGCTGGTCGATTCCAATGGCTTTTGCCGCTGTGAGTGAGTCGGTGCCATTGAGTTGCTGGTTAATGTTCCTCGCCAATATTCTCTGGGCGGTGGCTTACGACACGCAGTATGCGATGGTTGACCGCGATGATGATGTGAAGATTGGCATTAAATCCACCGCAATCCTGTTCGGCCAATACGATAAATTGATTATTGGTATTTTGCAGATTGGCGTACTAGCGCTGATGGCGATCATCGGTGAGTTAAATGGCTTAGGCTGGGGATATTACTGGTCAATTCTGGTAGCTGGCGCGCTGTTTGTTTATCAACAAAAACTGATTGCCAACCGCGAGCGTGAAGCCTGCTTTAAAGCATTTATGAATAATAACTATGTTGGTCTGGTACTGTTTTTAGGGCTGGCAATGAGTTACTGGCATTTCTGATGATGTAAAAAAGCCGGATGATCATCCGGCTTTCTTCTGGGTTGCCTGATGCGCTGCGCTTCTCAGGCCTACACAACATATCGCAATTTATTGAATTTGCAGATCATGGTAGGCCGAATAAGGCGTTTGCGTCGCATCCGGCAATTCTCACTGATTACCCTTCGCCCTGCGTCGCACTCTCAATCGTCAAACGCACGTCTGATGTAATCAACTCCGCCAGCAACTGATACACCTTCATCGTTTCTGCCGGTTCGGCGTCGCCGCTATCGCTGATATACCCTTCATCACGCAGTGTCAGCACCAGAGAACTGAACACCGCCTTGTCGAAGAACTCCGGCGCGTTGATACCGTGCAGCACGGAGAGACGTTGCGCGACGGTGCGGCTCTCTTTCTCCAGCGTACCGCGGTTGATCGACGGGTTGGCACTCAACAGCCAGAAGGTGATGGCATAACGTTGCAGCGTTTCGCGCGCGCCTGCGGCCAGCAGCTGTAGCGTGCGAGAATGCGCCGGGTTGATATGCAACTCATCATCTTGCAGGGTAATCAGCCCCTGACGTTGCATCTCATTTGCCAGCGCATCAATAACGTCCGGTAACTCGTCGCGATCCCAGCGCAGGAACAGCTCCGCTTTCAGCATTGGGTAAAGCACATTGACGTGCTCCATCAATACGTCGCGGGAGATGTGGCGATGCTGGGTGACAATTGCCGCCATCAGCGAAGGCAGCACCAACATATGTGCAATGTTGTTGCGATAGTAGGTCATCAGCACCGCTTGCTCGCGCGGCAGAATGATGATGTCGCCGATAGTGTCTTTCTCAACTTCAAACTTGTTCATTTGCAGCGCGTGATCGATAAGCTCGCTGGCGCTGGCTGAAGGAACGGTAGAGTCCGTAGAGTAAGGCACGTTGCGCATCAGATCCAGGTAGCAGTTGAGTTGCTCGGTTAACTGCTCGCGGGTGAGTGAGCGCTGACGTGACGCCAGAAGCGCAGTACAGCACAGGTTCATGGCGTTTGCCGCGCCTGCGTTGTTAATGCGTACCATCAGATCGGCAGCAATATTATTGACCGTCGGCGTTAACCAGGCCGGACGCACCGCTTCGATGGGATCGATAGATTCACGCCAGTCTGGTACGTGCTGGTTAAGGTAGGTCATCAACGGCATTGGTTCACCGAAGTTGACGTAACCCTGACCGAGATTACGCAGCTTGCTTAAACCACGCAGCATCTGCGGCAGGCTCTCTTTCTCTTTCGTCGCACCGCGCAGTTCTTTGGCGTAAGTACCCACTTCCATGACGTGCTCATAACCGATATAGATCGGAATCAGCGTAATCGGACGAGTGCCGCCACGCAGCATCGCCTGAATGGTCATCGATAGCGTACCGGTTTTCGGATCCAGCAAACGCCCCGTACGGGAACGACCGCCTTCCACGAAATACTCGACGGAATAACCACGGCTGAACAGTTCGCCGAGATACTCACGGAAAACGGTGGAATAAAGTTTATTGCCTTTAAACGTACGGCGAATAAAGAACGCCCCCAGACGGCGGAAAATCGGCCCGGCCGGCCAGAAGTTCAGGTTGATCCCGGCGGCGATATGCGGCGGCACCAGCCCCTGGTGATACAGCACGTAAGAAAGCAGCAGGTAGTCCATGTGACTGCGGTGGCAAGGCACATACACTAGCTCATGGCCGTCGTGGGCCAGCTGGCGAACGCGCTCGGCGTTATGGACGTTGATACCCTGGTAAAGTCGGTTCCAGGTGAAGCCCAGAATGCGGTCAGTCAGGCGGATCATCTCGTAAGAGAAATTCGCCGCAATCTCTTCCATCAGCGCAATCGCGTTCTGCTGCGCTTTTTCATGGGAGATTTTTTTGCTGCGCGCTTCATCTTCTACCGCTTTCGCAATGGCGCGGGAGGCGAGCAGCTTATTAAACAGATCCTGACGAGCAGGCAGACGTGGACCCACGGCAGCCAGGCGTTGACGGGCAAAGTGCATACGCGCCACGCGCGCCAGTTTCTGAGCGATAGTTTTATCCGTGCCGTGTTCATCCGCCATACGGCGCAGCGAAACTGACGGCGAGAAACGCACAAAACTGTCGCGACCGAGCCACAGTACAGCGAAAAATTTCTGTACGCCGTTAAGCATACGCAGCGGCGGGTTCACTTCGCCTTTTTCACGCCCCGGCGCGCGACCAAACATCACCGATACAGGCACCATCTGCACATCCAGATTTGGGTTGCTGCGGTGCAAATCGAGATAGTCGTGGAACAGCTTAATAGACTCTTCTTTCGGCGTGTAATAAGTGAACACACGCGGCCCGCCGTGAATGAACACATAGCGCGGCAGTAGCGTGCCGTCGATTTCCAGCGGCTCTAACGGGTCAGGCAGGTCATGTGCCAGACACTGGGCGCGCAACGTCAGCAAGTCAGCTTTCGAGTTGTACGGCAAAACGTACATAATTGGACGAGAGGTATCCAGCCCCAGTTCCGGGGCAGGATCCGCCGGAATAGACTTGCTTTTTACCAGGATGCTTAATGGTAAATTCAGTAATTTGTAGTAAATTCGTGGCCAGCCGGACATAAACGATGTAAAGCCTCTGGTTAATAATGCAAATGCGCGGCAAGGATAGCAGAAAGTCATGGGAAATTCTGTGGTATCCGCTCATGTTTCGCGCGGCGTTACGCAAACCCGAATCATCGGATTTAACGGTACACTGATATTGACGCTCATAATGTAAAAAGGTTCTTTCAATGGCCAATAATACCACTGGATTCATCCGAATTATTAAAGCTGCTGGCTATTCCTGGAAAGGTTTACGCGCTGCATGGATCAACGAAGCGGCATTCCGTCAGGAAGGCGTAGCGGTATTGTTAGCGGTGGTTATCGCCTGCTGGCTGGATGTGGACGCGATTACCCGCGTGCTGCTTATCAGCTCCGTGATGCTGGTGATGATTGTGGAAATTCTCAATAGCGCCATCGAAGCTGTGGTTGACCGAATTGGCTCTGAATACCATGAGCTTTCCGGACGCGCTAAAGATATGGGATCTGCCGCAGTGCTGATTGCCATTATCGTCGCTGTGATTACCTGGTGCATCCTGTTATGGTCGCATTTTGGATAACCCTTCCTGATTTCGATAAATCTCTGGTTTATTGTGCAGTTTATGGTTCCAAAATCGCCTTTTGCTGTATATACTCACAGCATAACTGTATATACACCCAGGGGGCGGAATGAAAGCGTTAACGGCCAGGCAACAAGAGGTGTTTGATCTCATCCGTGATCACATCAGCCAGACAGGTATGCCGCCGACGCGTGCGGAAATCGCGCAGCGTTTGGGGTTCCGTTCCCCAAACGCGGCTGAAGAACATCTGAAGGCGCTGGCACGCAAAGGCGTTATTGAAATTGTTTCCGGCGCATCACGCGGGATTCGTTTATTGCAGGAAGAGGAAGAAGGGTTGCCGCTGGTAGGTCGTGTGGCTGCCGGTGAACCGCTTCTGGCGCAACAGCATATTGAAGGTCATTATCAGGTCGATCCTTCCTTGTTCAAGCCGAATGCTGATTTCCTGCTGCGTGTCAGCGGGATGTCGATGAAAGATATCGGCATTATGGATGGCGATTTGCTGGCAGTGCATAAAACTCAGGATGTACGTAACGGTCAGGTCGTTGTCGCACGTATTGATGACGAAGTTACCGTTAAACGCCTGAAAAAACAGGGCAATAAAGTCGAACTGTTGCCAGAAAACAGCGAGTTTAAACCAATTGTCGTTGACCTTCGTCAGCAGAGCTTCACCATTGAGGGGCTGGCGGTTGGGGTTATTCGCAACGGCGACTGGCTGTAACATATCTCTGAGACCGCGATGCCGCCTGGTATCGCGGTTTGTTTTTCATCTCTCTTCATCAGGCTTGTCTGCATGGCATTCCTCACTTCATCTGATAAAGCACTCTGGCATCTCGCCTTACCCATGATTTTCTCCAATATCACCGTTCCGTTGCTGGGACTGGTCGATACGGCGGTAATTGGTCATCTTGATAGTCCGGTTTATTTGGGCGGCGTGGCGGTTGGTGCAACGGCGACCAGCTTTCTCTTTATGTTGTTGCTGTTTTTACGCATGAGCACCACCGGGCTGACTGCGCAGGCTTATGGTGCCAAAAATCCTCAGGCATTAGCCCGTGCGCTGGTGCAACCGTTGCTGTTGGCGTTGGGGGCTGGGGCGTTAATTGCGCTGCTGCGTACGCCGATTATCGATCTGGCGCTGCATATTGTTGGCGGTAGTGAAGCAGTCCTGGAACAGGCACGACGCTTTCTTGAAATCCGCTGGTTAAGCGCACCGGCGTCGCTGGCGAATCTGGTATTACTTGGTTGGTTACTCGGCGTGCAATATGCCCGTGCGCCAGTAATTTTGTTAGTGGTCGGCAATATCCTCAACATTGTGCTGGATGTCTGGCTGGTGATGGGGCTGCATATGAACGTGCAGGGCGCGGCTCTGGCGACGGTTATTGCGGAATATGCAACATTGCTGATTGGTCTGCTAATGGTGCGTAAAATTCTCAAACTACGCGGAATCTCCGGCGAAATGCTGAAAACAGCCTGGCGAGGAAACTTCCGTCACTTGCTGGCGCTTAACCGCGATATCATGCTGCGCTCGCTGTTGCTGCAACTCTGTTTCGGCGCGATCACTGTACTTGGCGCGCGACTGGGGAGTGACATTATCGCTGTTAACGCGGTTCTGATGACGCTACTCACCTTTACCGCCTATGCGCTGGATGGTTTTGCCTACGCGGTTGAAGCACATTCCGGTCAGGCATACGGTGCGCGCGACGGTAGTCAATTGCTGGATGTCTGGCGGGCAGCGTGCCGCCAGTCGGGGATCGTAGCGTTACTGTTTTCGGTGGTTTATTTGCTGGCAGGGGAACACATCATTGCGTTGCTGACGTCGTTAACCCAGATTCAGCAGCTGGCTGACCGCTATCTTATCTGGCAGGTGATTTTGCCGTTGGTCGGCGTCTGGTGTTATCTGCTGGACGGCATGTTTATAGGCGCAACGCGTGCCGCCGAAATGCGTAACAGTATGGCGGTGGCCGCCGCAGGTTTTGCGCTGACGCTCCTTACGCTGCCGTGGCTGGGGAATCATGGTTTGTGGCTGGCGTTAACCGTCTTTCTGGCGTTACGCGGGCTTTCTCTGGCGGCTATCTGGCGGCGTCACTGGCGTAACGATACCTGGTTTGTCGCAACGTGACGGTTAAAAATTCTGAATAAATAATCCTAAGCCAAATTGCTGACTACACTTAATCTCACGTTCAGAAGAAAAGTGAACGTACTCTCATTCACAACCTAACGATGAGGTCTTGATTATGAATAAAGATGAAGCCGGCGGTAACTGGAAACAGTTTAAAGGTAAAGTGAAAGAGCAATGGGGCAAACTGACCGATGATGATATGACGATCATTGAAGGAAAACGTGATCAGTTAGTGGGTAAAATCCAGGAACGCTACGGTTATCAGAAAGATCAGGCAGAAAAAGAGGTTGATAGTTGGGAAAAACGCCATGATTACCGCTGGTAATTAATCCCTCCTGCCCGACATGTACAAGGATGTACACCCTTTTAGCGAGGTTTCTTTTTCACCTGAATAGAGTGGTCATGATGGCACTGTTCGGGATGACGACACGCTTCTACTTCTACACATGCTGAACATAATCCATGTGCTTCAATAACATTATGCCGCAGGGCAAAACCCATTTTTGCCGCCAGCGTATGCATGATGTCTTCCACGCCTTCAGCACATTCTTCTTTCACCGCGCCGCAGCGATCGCAAATAAACATGGCTGAAGTATGGGTGGGCTGATCGAATAGATGACAGAGCACATAACTGTTGGTGGATTCCACCTTATGCACAAAACCTTGTTCAAGCAGAAACTCCAGCGCGCGATAAACCGTTGGCGGCTTGGCTTGCGGTTCAGCTTCGCGCAGCAAATCAAGCAGATCATAAGCGCTGATAGCGCCATCCTGCAGACTCATCAGGCGCAACACTTCGAGGCGCTGTGGGGTCAGGCGCACATTACGCTGTGCGCAGATTTTTTCAGCCTGCGCTAATAACTCCTGCGTTGTGGTCTTTTCCATTGGGCACCTCGACAGTGGGGTTAAGAATGTCCTTACTTTACCATAGTTCTCACTTAAACGCCGAGAACAGGGTGTCATGGCTGTCACATTGCCTGATCGCATATTCGTTATGCTATAGTAGCGCCCCCAATTTACCAGATGCTTAAAAAGTCGCCATGCCAGCAGAATCACACACTGTTTATCCCGCTTACCGTTTCTCGATTGCCCCGATGCTTGACTGGACGGACAGACATTGCCGCTATTTCTTGCGTCTGCTTTCCCGCAATACGTTGCTGTATACCGAAATGGTGACCACAGGGGCGATTATTCACGGTAAAGGTGATTACCTGGCGTACAGTGAAGAAGAACATCCGGTAGCGTTGCAACTCGGGGGTAGTGATCCGGCGGCGCTGGCACAGTGTGCGAAGCTGGCAGAAGCGCGTGGATACGATGAGATCAACCTGAATGTCGGCTGCCCGTCTGACCGGGTGCAGAACGGCATGTTTGGTGCGTGTCTGATGGGTAATGCGCAGCTGGTTGCCGACTGCGTGAAAGCGATGCGCGATGTGGTGTCGATTCCGGTGACGGTGAAGACGCGTATTGGCATCGATGATCAGGACAGCTATGAATTTCTCTGCGATTTCATCAACACCGTTTCCGGCAAAGGTGAGTGTGAGATGTTCATCATCCACGCACGTAAAGCCTGGCTTTCTGGGTTAAGTCCGAAAGAAAACCGTGAGATCCCGCCTCTCGATTATCCGCGTGTGTATCAACTGAAGCGTGACTTTCCTCATCTGACGATGTCGATTAACGGTGGTATCAAGTCGCTGGGAGAAGCTAAAGCGCATTTGCAACATATGGATGGCGTGATGGTCGGACGCGAGGCGTATCAGAATCCGGGGATTCTGGCGGCGGTAGACCGAGAGATTTTTGGTTCCTCGGATACTGATGCTGATCCGGTGGCGGTAGTGCGCGCCATGTATCCGTACATTGAGCGTGAACTCAGCCAGGGTACGTATCTCGGCCATATTACCCGGCATATGCTGGGCTTGTTCCAGGGTATTCCTGGCGCGCGGCAGTGGCGGCGTTATTTAAGTGAAAATGCCCATAAAGCGGGTGCAGACATTAATGTGCTGGAACACGCGCTCAAACTGGTGGCGGATAAGCGTTAACTTTTCACCAAAAAGTAGTCAAATTCACCACGCCCTGCGCCCCGTCGCGGGGCGTTTTGCTGTTAAATCAATAGATTATTTTTGGCATGATTCTTGTAATGCCAGCAAGAGATTTCATATTTGGGAGAGCATCATGCTGGAACTACTTTTTGTAATTGGCTTTTTTGTCATGCTGATGGTCACCGGTGTTTCGTTGCTGGGTATTATCGCCGCGCTGATTGTGGCGACGGCCTTTATGTTCCTCGGCGGTATGCTGGCATTGATGATTAAGTTGCTGCCGTGGCTGCTGTTGGCGGTTGCGGTGGTGTGGGTGATCAGGGCGATTAAAGCACCAAAAGTGCCGAAATATCAGCGTTATGACCGCTGGCGTTACTAAGGGATTGTGCGGATGATCACAACCTAAGGTTTTATCCTTAGAACAAAATAGGAATTGATAATCAAATCTGTCACTATTGCGCGTCAAACAAATTCATCGAGCTGTACCCTACATACAGCCGAACTATAAAAGAAAGGGCTTCCCAGGTGGAAGCCCAATTTCTTTTATGGAATCAACAGGCTGGAACCCTGCGTCGCCCGGCTTTCCAGAATCTCATGCGCACGCCGCGCATCCTTCAGCGGATATTTCTGCTGCTCGGCGACATCGACCTTAATCACACCGCTGGCAATCAAAGAGAACAGTTCATTACTGGCCTCGGTTAATTCCTCCCGCGTGGTGATATAGCCTTGCAGGGAAGGGCGTGTCACATACAAAGAGCCTTTCTGATTGAGAATGCCTAAGTTCACACCGGTAACCGCACCTGATGAGTTGCCAAAACTCACCATTAAGCCGCGGCGTTGCAGGCAATCCAGCGACCGTTCCCAGGTGTCTCTGCCCACTGAATCGTACACCACACGCACTTTCTTACCACCGGTGATCTCTTTCAATCGCTCGACCAGATTCTCTTCACGATAGTTAATAACCTGCCATGCGCCCGCTTTTAGCGCACTCTGCGCTTTTTGCGCGGTTCCTACGGTGCCGATAAGTTTCGCGCCAAGGGCTTTTGCCCACTGGCAGGCAATCAAGCCAACGCCGCCAGCCGCTGCGTGGAACAGGAATTGTTCATCGGGTTTAATTTCATAGGTTTTGCGCAGCAGATAATAAACCGTTAAGCCTTTCAGGAAGGATGCCGCAGCTTGCTCAAAAGAAATTGCCGCAGGCAGAATCGCCGCTTTATCCGCATTAATGTTATGCACAGAGCTGTAAGCGCCTAATGCCGATTGTGCATAGACTACGCGATCGCCTGCCTTAATATGCTTTACACCACTGCCGACTTTACTCACGATGCCTGCCGCTTCGGTGCCTAATCCGCTGGGTAACGATGGTGGCGGGTAAAGGCCGCTGCGGATATATGTGTCGATAAAATTGATGCCGATGGCTTTATTTTCGACCTGGATTTCATTCTCCGCCGGATCGGCAGGAGTGAACTCTACGGCTTGAAGTACTTCCGGGCCACCGTGCTTGTGAAATTCAATTCGTGTTGCCATGTGTCCTCCAGAACGTATCGTCAGGGTCTGCTTCATATGGTAAAGTTTCGACCCATTCTTTATCTCGGTAACTCCATTCACTATGGCAGGAAATAAACCCTTCAACAAACAGCAGGCTGAACCCCGCGAACGCGATCCACAAGTTGCCGGGCTGAAAGTGCCTCCGCACTCGATCGAAGCGGAGCAGTCGGTGTTGGGCGGTTTAATGCTGGATAACGAACGCTGGGATGATGTAGCCGAGCGTGTGGTGGCAGACGATTTTTACACCCGCCCACACCGTCATATCTTTACTGAAATGGCGCGTTTGCAGGAAAGCGGTAGTCCTATCGATCTGATTACCCTTGCGGAATCGCTGGAACGCCAGGGGCAACTCGATAGCGTCGGTGGTTTTGCTTATCTGGCAGAGCTGTCAAAAAATACGCCAAGTGCGGCGAACATCAGTGCATATGCGGATATCGTGCGCGAACGTGCCGTTGTTCGTGAGATGATCTCCGTTGCTAACGAGATTGCCGAAGCTGGTTTTGATCCACAAGGGCGTACCAGTGAAGATCTGCTCGACCTTGCTGAATCCCGCGTCTTTAAAATTGCCGAAAGTCGTGCAAACAAAGACGAAGGGCCGAAGAACATCGCCGATGTGCTCGACGCAACCGTGGCGCGTATTGAGCAGTTGTTTCAGCAGCCACACGATGGCGTTACCGGGGTAAATACCGGTTATGACGATCTCAACAAAAAAACCGCTGGCTTGCAGCCGTCGGATTTGATCATCGTTGCCGCGCGTCCGTCGATGGGTAAAACGACATTTGCGATGAACCTCGTCGAAAACGCGGCGATGTTGCAGGATAAACCGGTGCTTATCTTCTCGCTGGAGATGCCATCAGAACAGATCATGATGCGTTCTCTGGCGTCGCTGTCGCGCGTTGACCAGACTAAAATCCGTACCGGGCAGCTCGATGATGAAGACTGGGCGCGCATTTCCGGCACCATGGGTATTTTGCTCGAAAAACGTAATATCTATATCGATGATTCCTCCGGCTTGACGCCAACGGAGGTGCGTTCCCGCGCACGCCGTATTGCCCGTGAACACGGCGGCATCGGGCTTATCATGATCGACTACCTGCAACTGATGCGCGTACCGGCGCTTTCCGATAACCGTACGCTGGAAATTGCAGAAATCTCCCGCTCGCTGAAAGCACTGGCGAAAGAACTGAACGTGCCGGTGGTGGCGCTGTCCCAGTTGAACCGTTCTCTGGAACAACGTGCCGACAAACGCCCGGTCAACTCCGACCTGCGTGAATCTGGCTCTATCGAGCAGGATGCGGACTTGATCATGTTTATCTATCGTGATGAGGTGTATCACGAAAACAGTGATTTAAAAGGCATCGCGGAAATTATTATCGGTAAACAACGTAACGGCCCAATCGGGACGGTACGCCTGACCTTTAACGGTCAATGGTCGCGCTTCGACAACTATGCGGGGCCGCAGTACGACGACGAATAATAATTATTTTATGAATTAGGTAATTAAAGCAAACACTTATCAAGGAACACTAATGCAAGCGGCAACTGTTGTGATTAACCGCCGCGCTCTGCGACACAACCTGCAACGTCTTCGTGAACTGGCGCCTGCCAGTAAAATGGTTGCGGTGGTGAAAGCGAACGCTTATGGTCACGGTCTTCTTGAGACCGCGCGAACGCTCCCCGATGCTGACGCCTTTGGCGTAGCCCGTCTCGAAGAAGCTCTGCGACTGCGTGCGGGGGGAATCACCAAACCTGTACTTTTACTCGAAGGCTTTTTTGATGCCAGAGATCTACCGACGATTTCTGCGCAACATTTTCATACCGCCGTGCATAACGAAGAACAGCTGGCTGCGCTGGAAGAGGCTAGCCTGGACGAGCCGGTTACCGTCTGGATGAAACTCGATACCGGTATGCACCGTCTGGGCGTAAGGCCGGAACAGGCTGAGGCGTTTTATCATCGTCTGACCCAGTGCAAAAACGTTCGTCAGCCGGTGAATATCGTCAGCCATTTTGCGCGCGCGGATGAACCAAAATGCGGCGCAACCGAGAAGCAACTCGCTATCTTTAATACCTTTTGCGAAGGCAAACCTGGTCAACGTTCCATTGCCGCGTCGGGTGGCATTTTACTCTGGCCACAGTCGCATTTTGACTGGGTGCGCCCGGGCATCATTCTTTACGGCGTATCTCCGCTGGAAGATCGCTCCACCGGTGCCGATTTTGGCTGTCAGCCAGTGATGTCGCTAACCTCCAGCCTGATTGCCGTGCGTGAGCATAAAGCCGGAGAGCCTGTCGGTTATGGTGGAACCTGGGTAAGCGAACGTGATACTCGTCTTGGCGTAGTCGCGATGGGCTATGGCGATGGTTATCCGCGCGCCGCGCCGTCCGGTACGCCAGTGCTGGTGAACGGTCGCGAAGTGCCGATTGTCGGGCGAGTCGCGATGGATATGATCTGCGTAGACTTAGGTCCACAGGCGCAGGACAAAGCCGGGGACCCGGTCATTTTATGGGGCGAAGGTTTGCCCGTAGAACGTATCGCTGAAATGACGAAAGTAAGCGCTTACGAACTTATTACGCGCCTGACTTCAAGAGTCGCGATGAAATACGTGGATTAATCGTTCTTTAATATTTGATTGTCTGTGCCGGATGCGGCGTGAATGCCTTATCCGGCCAATAAAATCTTACCAATTCAATAAGTTGATATTCTTTCATGCTCTTATAAAGGTCGTGCATCTGGCGGATGTACGTTTGTCATGAGTCTCACTCTGTTGCTAATTGCCGTTCGCCCCTGAACATCCTCTCGATCTTCGCCTACTTCCGGTTTATTGTGTTTTAACCACCTGCCCGTAAACCTGGAGAACCATCGCGTGTTTCAAAAAGTTGACGCCTACGCTGGCGACCCGATTCTTACGCTTATGGAGCGTTTTAAAGAAGATCCCCGCAGCGACAAAGTGAATTTAAGTATCGGTCTGTACTACAACGAAGACGGAATTATTCCACAACTGAAAGCCGTGGCGGATGCGGAAGCGCGCCTGAATGCGCAGCCTCATGGTGCTTCGCTTTATTTACCGATGGAAGGGCTTAACAGCTATCGCCATGCCATTGCGCCGCTGCTGTTTGGTGCGGACCATCCGGTACTGCAACAACAGCGCGTAGCAACCATTCAAACCCTTGGCGGCTCAGGGGCATTGAAAGTGGGCGCAGATTTCCTGAAACGCTACTTCCCGGAATCAGGCGTCTGGGTCAGCGATCCTACCTGGGAAAACCACGTAGCAATATTCGCCGGGGCTGGATTCGAAGTAAGTACTTACCCCTGGTATGACGAAGCGACTAACGGTGTGCGCTTTAATGACCTGTTGGCGACGCTGAAAACATTACCTGCCCGCAGTATTGTGTTGCTGCATCCATGTTGCCACAACCCAACGGGTGCCGATCTCACTAATGACCAGTGGGATTCCGTGATTGAAATTCTCAAAGCCCGTGAGCTTATCCCATTCCTTGATATTGCCTATCAAGGATTTGGTGCCGGTATGGAAGAGGATGCCTACGCCATTCGCGCCATTGCCAGCGCTGGATTACCCGCTCTGGTGAGCAATTCGTTCTCGAAAATTTTCTCCCTTTACGGCGAGCGCGTCGGCGGACTTTCTGTTCTGTGTGAAGATGCCGAAGCCGCAGGCCGCGTACTGGGGCAATTGAAAGCAACCGTTCGCCGCAACTACTCCAGCCCGCCGAATTTTGGTGCGCAGGTGGTGGCTGCGGTGCTGAATGACGAGGCATTGAAATCCAGCTGGCTGGCGGAAGTAGAAGAGATGCGAACTCGCATTCTGGCAATGCGTCAGGAACTGGTGAAGGTATTGAGCACAGAGATGCCAGAGCGCAATTTCGATTATCTGCTTAATCAGCGCGGTATGTTCAGTTATACCGGTTTAAGTGCCGCTCAGGTTGACCGACTACGTGAAGAATTTGGTGTCTATCTCATCGCCAGCGGTCGCATGTGTGTCGCCGGGCTTAACGCGCAAAATGTGCATCGCGTGGCAAAGGCGTTTGCTGCGGTGATGTGATTTTAATCAACAGGCGGATCTCTCCGCCTGTTCCTGACTCCAGCCATCCCCTGCTATTCTGTCCCTTTTTTCGCCCACTTTTACATCATCTATTTTTTATAAGTTTTTGAAAATTAGTGTTTTTAACTGTTGGTACGGATTGTGCAGTAATGCAGCTGTCTATGACCATCAGGAGAAAAACATGGAGAACATGACCTCGCCCGGCACGCTGCTTAGTGGAGATAACGCGACCTGGCTTGAAGAGTACTACCAGACCTGGTTGCGTACGCCGGAACAACTCCCGGAAGACTGGCGGCGATTTTTTCTTTCACCTGAACTGACTGTCCAAAGCGTATCCGGTGATAACAACGTCAGCGGTGTGACGTTAAAAAAACAGGCTGCGGTAATACAACTGATCAATGCCTGGCGCACGCAGGGGCATCTGCGCGCAAAGCTTGATCCACTTGGTTTGAATCCCCCGGCTGACGTTCCCTCCCTCCAGCCTGGTTTTTGGGGATTAAGCGAAGAAGACTTGTTGCAGGAATTTAGCGTCACCTTTGGCGCACACACCACGCAAATGCCACTTAAGCAACTGCTTAACCTGCTGGAGCAAGCCTGGGCGGGTAGCCAGGCTTATGAACTTGCTCATCTGGAAAATCGTGAAGAAATCAACTGGTTGTTATCACGGATTGAGAGCAGCAATGCGCCACAAGCAGATGTACAAACCTGTATTGCTCGTTTTGAAAAACTGATGGCGGCAGAGACGTTAGAGCGTTATCTGCATACCCGTTATGTTGGGCAGAAACGGTTTTCTCTGGAAGGGGGCGAAAGTGCAATCCCGGCGCTCGATACGCTGACAAAACGCCTGCATGCGCAAGGTGTGGAGGAAATGGTCATTGGCATGGCGCACCGGGGAAGACTTAATGTTCTGGTTAATCTGTTGAATAAAGACCCGGCACAGCTTTTTGCTGAGTTTGAAGGCAAGCAGACGATCGGCAGTGGTTCAGGCGATGTGAAATACCACATGGGGTATTCCAGCAATCTGGAAACACCTGCCGGTTCGCTGCATGTGGCGCTGGCGTATAACCCCTCACATCTGGAGATCGTGAATCCGGTGGTGCTGGGCCAGGTGCGAGCCAGGCAGGAACGCCGTGGTGAGGATGGTCAGGCAAAAGTGGTGGGCGTACTTATTCATGGGGATTCCGCGTTGGGCGGCCTCGGCGTCAACCAAACCACGTTTAACTTATCGCAGACTCAGGGCTACGGCACTGGCGGTACGCTACATCTGGTGATTAACAATCAGATTGGCTTCACCACTTCCCGCTTGCAGGATATGCGTTCTTCACGGTACTGCACCGATATTGCCAAAATGGTAGCGGCCCCAATTATCCACGTTAATGGCGATGATGTTGACGCTGTTTGCCAGGTAATGGAACTGGCGTGCGAATGGCGAGACACCTTCCGGCGCGACATCATCATCGATATTTGCTGCTTCCGTAAGCACGGACACAACGAAAGCGATGAGCCACGTCTTACCCAGCCACAAATGTATCAGGCAGTGGATGCTCACCCTGGTACGCTCGCCCGTTATGGTGAATCTCTTGCCCGCCGCGGCCTGTTAACTCAGGCGCAACAAGATGAGATGACGGCACGCTATCGCGACTGGCTGGATAGCTGCCAGAAACGTGAACCGCAGCCTCTCAAACCTGCAATTCACTCTTTTAGCGCTAACTGGTATGGGTTGACCAACCCTCACTGGAGCGCCCCGGTATCTACGGCATTGCCTCGGCAAAAGCTGGCAGCGTATGGTGAAATCATTTCTACACTGCCACCCGATGTGGTCGCACATCCTACCATTAAACGGCAACTGGCGTTACGCCAGGATATGGCCGCAGGTACTCAGCCAATAGACTGGGGAATGGCTGAAATGCTGGCCTATGCATCGCTTGTGGATGCGGGTGTTGGTGTGCGTCTTTCTGGTGAAGACTCAGGGCGTGGCACGTTCAGTCATCGCCATGCAGTGGTACATCATCAAACTGAAGCCTGTCGTTATCTGCCGTTACAGCATATCCGCGCTGGTCAGGCATCTTTCGATGTTTATGATTCGGTGCTTAATGAAGAAGCGCTCTTAGCCTTTGAATATGGCTATTCAACGTCTGCGCCTCAGCAACTGGTTATTTGGGAAGCACAGTTTGGTGACTTTGCCAACGGCGCTCAGGTTGCTATTGATCAATTTATCTCGTCTGGCGAAACCAAGTGGGATCGCTATAGCGGTTTAACCATTCTTCTGCCGCATGGCTATGACGGACAAGGGCCGGAGCACTCTTCTGCGCGTCCTGAGCGCTGGCTGCAACTGTGCGCAGAAAACAACATGCAGGTGGTGATGCCCAGTGAGTCAGCACAAATGTTCCATTTGCTGCGCGGTCAGGCATTACGCCCAATGCGCAAACCGTTAGTGATAATGATGAGTAAGCGTTTACTTCGTTTTAAAGGCGCGATGAGCCAGCTTTCTGAATTCACTGATGGCGCTTATAAACCGGTAATCACCGATCCGCAATTGCATCAGCCCCAGAAAGTTAAGCGCGTTATTTTGTGTAGCGGCCAGGTCTATTACGACGTACTGGAAGCCCGTAAGCAGCGTGAGTGTGAAGATGAGGTAGCGATTGTTCGCCTGGAGCAACTCTACCCGTTCCCGGTCGCAGAACTGAATGATGTTCTGGCGAGTTGGCCGAATTGCTGCGAATGGATTTGGTTGCAGGAAGAGCCAGAAAACCAGGGCGCGTGGCGGCAGATTCGTCATGAACTGGCGGCACTGAAAATTAACACTCCTTACTGGCAGTATGCAGGCCGCCCGGCAGCGGCAGCTCCGGCGACAGGGTATGGGCGTGTACATAAACAACAAATCGACGAATTTCTTGCTGCTGCGTTTGCAGATATTCAGCCATGAAAGGCGCACAAAAATAATAAGGAGAACATTTTATGATCGAAATTACTGTCCCTGTATTACCGGAATCTGTCACGGAAGGCACGCTGACAACCTGGTGTAAACAAGAAGGCGAGCACGTAAAACGCGATGATGTGATTGCCGAGCTGGAAACCGATAAAGTCATTCTGGAAATACCGGCCCCGCACGATGGCGTGTTAAGCAATATTATCGTCAGCGAAGGTAGCACGGTCACGTCCGCGCAACTGTTGGCGCATCTTAAGCCGCAAGCTGTCATAGAAGAAACCGTCACACCAGTCACCGAAACCCTGGCGATGCCTTCCGCACGGCTGGAGGCACAGCGTAGTGGTGTCGAACTTGCTGACGTTGCGGGGAGCGGGAGAAATGGACGTATCCTGAAAGAGGATGTGCAGCGCGTTACTCCTGCACCAGCCATTCAGCCTGAACGGGTGGCGGAGATCGCGCCAGCTAAACCCTTGACACCGGGTGCTCGTCAGGAACGTCGTGAGCCGATGTCGCGCTTACGTCAGCGGATTGCTGAGCGTCTGCTGGCTTCCCAACAAAATAACGCCATTCTTACCACATTCAACGAAGTAAACATGCAGAGCGTGATGGATTTACGCGCCCGCTGGAAAGATCGTTTTGCCGAGAAGCACGGCGTGAAGCTGGGCTTTATGTCCTTCTTTGTTAAGGCCGTTACCCGGGCGCTGGAGCGCTTCCCTGTAGTGAATGCCAGCGTTGATGGCAACGAGATTATCTGGCGTGATTATTGCGATATCGGCATTGCAGTGAGCAGCAACCGCGGCCTGGTAGTGCCTGTGTTACGCAATGCGCAATCACTCTCTTTGGTGGAAATTGAACGGCAAATTGCCGAATACGCCACACAGGCGCGCAATGGCAAATTGCCGCTGGAGGCGTTACAGGGCGGCACGTTCTCTATCACCAACGGCGGTACTTTTGGTTCGATGATGTCAACGCCAATCATTAACCCGCCGCAGTCGGCCATTCTTGGGATGCATGCCATCACGCCGCGCCCGGTCGCAGAAAACGGCCAGGTTGTTATTCGTCCCATGATGTACCTTGCTCTCAGCTATGACCATCGCATTATCGATGGTCAGGAAGCCGTGCAGGCATTGGTGGCAATACGTGAGCTACTGGAATCACCGGAACAACTGTTGCTGGATCTTTAAGGAGGGCGCCGATGAGTACAATTTTTGATGTGGCAGTTATGGGGGGTGGGCCAGGTGGTTACGTAGCGGCACTGCGGGCTGCGCAGAATGGGCTTTCCGTAGTATGTATTGATGATGGTGTTAATGCACAGGGCGAACCTTCGCCGGGCGGTACGTGTCTCAATGTCGGCTGTATTCCGTCAAAATCGTTGCTGCAATCTTCCGAACTGTACGCGCAAGTGCAGCATGAGGCGAGCATTCATGGCGTTAATGTTGACGGCGTATCTTTCAATGCAGCTGCGATGATTCAACGTAAAGACGCCATAGTAAGCCGCCTGACAATGGGCATCGGCTTGCTGTTTAAGAAAAATAAAGTGAAGTACCTGTGCGGCCTCGCAACGTTAGAACATGCTCGGGATGAGATTTGGCAATTACGTGTAAACGATCAACAAATCCGCGCCCGTAATGTGGTGATTGCAACAGGTTCTCAGCCGCGTCAACTGCCTGGCGTTACCATTGATAATCAGCAAATTCTCGATAATCGCGGCGCCCTGGCGTTAACCGCTGTGCCGCCGCGTCTCGGTGTGATCGGCGCTGGCGTGATTGGCCTTGAACTGGGGTCTGTGTGGAATCGGGTCGGTTCAGACGTCACGTTGCTGGAGATGGCGCCAACGTTCTTGCCTGCACTGGAAGCTCGCCTGTCGAACGAAGTCCGTAAAGCAATGATTGCCAGTGGGATGAAAATGCAACTGGCAGTAGAGATTGAGGCTATTGAACAACGGGATGACGGTGTGCATGTGCGCTGGCGGCAGGGTGAGAAGCGAGAAGAAAGCCGCTTCGATAAATTAATTCTTGCCATTGGACGTGTACCGCGACTTTCTGGTGTCGATCTCGTGCAACTCGGTCTTGAAGCCGATAACCGTGGCGGTATTGCCGTCGATAACTTATGCCGTACCGGGAAAGCCGGGCTGTGGGCAATTGGTGATGTCGTGCGAGGGCCGATGCTGGCGCATAAAGCGATGGCTGAAGGTGTGGTGGTTGCTGATCAAATTGCCGGACTGGCGGTAGAGCCGATTAATTTTGCGCTGATTCCTTCGGTGATTTACATCCAACCGGAAGTTGCGTGGGTAGGGGAAAACGAGGCCTCACTGAAAGCCGCTGGCAGAGTCTTTAACAAAGGAAATTCTCTGTTTGCCGGTAACGGTCGCGCCTTAGCATTAGGCCAGGAAGGTGGGCGTTGCACGTTATACAGCGATAAACACACTGACCGCGTACTTGGCGGAGCGATTGTTGGCCCGCAGGCATCGGAGCTGATCAATGAAATTGCGCTGGCGATGACTTTTAGCGCCTCTGGCGAAGATATTGCCTGTGCGATCCATGCGCATCCGACATTAAGCGAAGTCATCCACGAAGCAGCAATGGCCTTGAATAATAAAGCATTACACGGATAACACATACCACTGAGGGAATATATGAATTTACATGAGTATCAGGCCAAATCGTTACTGGCTGGCATGGGGATGCCGTGTCCAAAAGAGATAGCCATCCAACAGATTTCGCAACTGGCAGATGCCTGGCAACATATTGCTTGCCCGAGTAAAGGCGCGGTACTTAAAGCGCAGGTACATGCTGGTGGGCGCGGTAAAGCTGGCGGCGTAAAAGTGCTTAAGCAGCTGCCGGAAGCACAGGCTTTTGTACAGCAAATGTTGGGATCGCAACTGGTGACTTATCAGACCGGGCCAGAAGGGCAGTATGTCAGCAGTATTTTGCTGTGCGAAAACATCTATCCGGTACGCCAGGAACTCTATTTTGGCATGGTGGTGGATCGTGAAAGCCAGCGGGTCACGTTTATTGTCAGCCCGGAAGGTGGTGTGGAAATTGAAAAAGTCGCCCATGAGACACCGGAGAAAATCAGCAGTGTCAGCATTGATCCACTGACAGGCGTGCAGCCTTGCCATATCCGCGAAATGTTTGCTGTTCTGCAACTGGAACACGGGCTATTTGCTACCTTTAGTCGCCTGGTTAATCAGGCGTGGAAAGCCTTTAACGAACTGGATTTCGCCCTGCTGGAAATTAACCCTCTGGTGTTGCGGGAAACGGGCGAATTTATGTGTGCAGACGCGAAAGTATCGCTGGATGATAACGCGCTGTATCGTCACCCGGAACTCCAGGTGCTACGTGATGAAACCCAGGAAGATCCACGCGAAAGCCAGGCAGCGAAGCTTGATCTTAATTATGTCTCGCTGGACGGAAATATCGGCTGCATGGTCAATGGTGCAGGGCTGGCTATGGCAACCATGGACATCATCAAGCTATACGGTGAACAACCCGCAAACTTCCTGGATGTTGGCGGTGGCGCAACCCAGGAGCGCGTCAGTGAAGCCTTTCGGCTGATTGTTTCCGACAGCAAAGTGAAAGCCATTCTGGTTAATATTTTTGGTGGGATTGTCCGTTGCGACATGATCGCCAGAGCCATTATTCATGCTCTGAATGAGGCCCGTATCACCCTGCCTGTCGTGGTGCGTCTCTCCGGTAATAACGCTGCCGAAGGGCAGCGGTTACTGGCAGAAAGTGGCCTGACGGTGGAAGCCGTCAATTCTCTGGATGATGCCGCTAAACGCATCATTGCGTTACTGAATTAACAGGAGGTTAAGATGAGCGTTTTGATCAACAAACACACGCGGGTACTGGTGCAGGGCATTACCGGCAAAAACGGCACATTTCATACAGAGCAGGCTATTGCGTATGGCACGCAGATTGTGGGTGGAGTGACGCCAGGTAAGGGCGGGCAACGGCATCTGGATCGCCCGGTTTTTGATTCAATGAAAGAAGCGATGCGACAAACTGAGGCTGATGCCAGCGTGATTTATGTGCCTGCACCGTTTGTGCTGGATTCTGTTGTTGAGGCTATTGAAGCTGGCGTCAAATTGGTTGTGGTGATCACTGAAGGTGTACCGACACTGGATATGGTGAAAGTTCGTCGGCTGCTTGACTGCCACCCGGATGTGCGGCTGATTGGGCCAAACTGCCCAGGAGTTATCACGCCGGGCGAGTGCAAAATCGGGATTATGCCTGGTGAAATCCACCGCCCAGGGCGTATTGGGATTGTTTCCCGCTCCGGTACATTAACCTACGAAGCTGTAGCGCAAACCACGGCGCTGGGACTTGGGCAATCCACCTGTATTGGTATTGGCGGCGATCCGGTTCCGGGGACTAACTTTATTGATGCGCTGCGTTTATTCGAAAATGATCCGCAAACAGACGCGGTAATTATGATCGGTGAAATTGGTGGTAATGCGGAAGAACGGGCCGCGGAATTTATTCGTCATGAAATGAATAAACCGGTCGTAGGTTATATTGCCGGTGTTACTGCACCAAAAGGAAAACGCATGGGGCACGCCGGAGCCATTATTTCTGGCGGTAGCGGCAGTGCGGAGGATAAATTCCGGGCGTTCGATAAAGCAGGCATGGCATGGACACGAAATCCAGCATTACTTGGCGAAACGTTATGGAATGTTATTAAGTAATCCATAAATGAATATCAAGGGAGCATATCGCTCCCTTTTTTTATCTGTGTGGTAAGAGAATCACCTTTTATTTACTGTGCGGAAAACCGCGCACAAAATAAAAAGAATAAATAATAAAATCATTAAATAACAAAGCATTATTAAAAAATTAAAGATGGCATAGCTCCTGCAATAGCCAGGCAGGTTTTTTATTTTTCACAATGAGGTGAATATGTCATCAATATCACATGGCGCACCACAAAAGCGTCGAATTATCCCTAATCCCGGCCTGTGGTTGGCGATCATTGCCGGAATTATTATTACTCTTCTGCCTCTGGGCGATACCTTGCCCGTCGCCGGACAAAATATGATCGCCATTCTGGTGTTTGCCATTATTGTCTGGATCAGCGAAGCGATGGATTACACCGCCAGTGCAATTGTTATTTCCGCACTGATTATCTTTATGGTTGGTTTTGCCCCGGATATGAATCACCCGGACACGATCCTTGGCACCGCGAAAGCGCTGAAAATGACTCTGTCGGGTTTTTCTAATTCTGCTCTGGCGCTGGTGGCAGCAGCAATGTTTATCGCGGCGGCAATGACCATTACCGGGCTGGATAAACGCATTGCGCTGTTTACTATGTCGAAAATAGGTGCCAGCAGCCGCAGCATTATTATCGGTGCCATTGTGGTGACCATCGTCCTGAGCCTGGTCGTACCCAGTGCCACTGCCCGTACGGCTTGCGTGGTGCCGATTATGATGGGGGTCATTGCGGCATTTAAGGTGGATAAACATTCACGTTTAGCGGCGTCAATGATGATTGTTATCGCCCAGGCGACCAGTATCTGGAACGTTGGTATTCAAACTTCGGCGGCGCAAAACCTGCTTTCTATCGGTTTTATCAATAAAACTTTCGGCGCCGGGCATTCTGTCAGCTGGCTTGACTGGCTGTTAGCGGGCGCGCCCTGGAGCCTCACCATGTCGGTGATCCTCTATTTCCTCGCACGTAAATTGTTGCCGCCAGAAACGGAAGCTGTTGAAGGGGGGAGCGAGGCCATTAAAAAAGCACTTGCAGAGTTAGGGCCAACCACCGGTAAAGAAAAACGCTTGATCGGTATTTCGCTATTGTTACTGCTCTTTTGGTCTACTGGCGGAAAATTACACAGTATTGATACCACCTCTGTCACCCTTGCCGGACTGGCGATTATGTTGCTGCCAGGCATCGGTGTAATGAACTGGAAAGAGGTCGAAAAACGTGTGCAGTGGGGCACGTTGCTGATGTTTGGTATTGGTATCAGCCTGGGGTCCACGCTGCTTGATACGCAGGCAGCTTCATGGATGGCGAACTATGTGGTGAAAGGTTTTGGTCTCGATGGCTTGCCATCATTAGCCATCTTCGCGATTCTCGCCGCTTTCTTGATAATCATTCACCTGGGGTTTGCCAGTGCCACTGCGCTAACTGCCGCATTGCTGCCCATCCTGATTAGCCTGTTAAGCAGTCTGCCGCCAGAACTCGGCGTTAACCCGGTCGGCATGACCATTCTGCTCGCCTTCAGTGTCAGTTTTGGCTTCATCCTGCCGATTAACGCGCCACAAAATATGGTGTGTATGGGTACGGATACCTTCACGCCACGCCAGTTTACCCGTGTGGGACTGTACCTGACGGTAATCGGCTACCTGTTGTTGTTACTGTTTGCCGCCACCTGGTGGAAAATTTTAGGTCTAATGTGAGGAAACCAACGATGTCATTACAAATTGCTGTTGAAAAAGTGCGTTGGTTAGCTGCCGGGCTGCTGGAACTTAATGGCTGTGATGCCGATATCGCTCAGGATGTGGCGGAACATATGATTGAAGCGGAACGTTATGGCTTTGCCAGCCACGGCGTCACGCTGCTACCGAAATATCTGGAAAATATCGCTCGTGGCGATGTAACCGCGAATGCCCGCCCGGAATGCTTAACAAGTGAAGGTAATTTACAACGTTTTCATGCCCACAATGGCTTTGGTCAACACGCCGGAAAAGTGGCGGTAAATGCTGCCATCGAACAAGCAAAACACCGCGGTTTTTGCCTGTTAACGTTGTGCCATGCGCATCATTTAGGGCGTATGGGGCATTACGGGCAAATGGTTGCTGATCAAGGCCTGGCGATGCTGGCCATGAGTAACGTCACCGGGCGTCCTGCACTGGTCGCCCCGTGGGGCGGTGCGGAACCGCGTATGACCACTAACCCTTTCTGCTTTGCCTGGCCGTTCAGTGATGGGCGTCCGCCGATTCTGGTTGATTTTGCCACCAGTAGCATGGCGCTAAATAAAGCACGGGTAATGTCGTCCACCGGGAAGCAGGCCGCGCCGGGACAATTGATCGATGCACAGGGGAATCCAAGCAATGATCCTGGGGTGTTATTCAGCAATCCTCCAGGGGCGTTACTGCCATTTGGTGAGCATAAAGGATTTGGCCTGGCACTGATGATTGAAATGATGGCGGGGATCTTATCTGGTGGTGACACGATCGCCGAAGATCATCAGACGGATGGATCTGCGCATAATCATCTTTTTGCGTTGATTATCGATCCTGATCAATTCACCGATCTGGCAGGGGAGAAAGGGCAGTTCTTTGCGGATTATCTGTTAGCTACGCAGCCTCAACCTGGCGGCAATCCGGTGATTTACCCCGGTATGCCAGAAGCTGCCAACCGGGAACGCAATGCGAAGATGATTACGATCCCGGTATCATTCTGGTCCTGGGTAGTTGAACATTACGCCCGCAAAGGTATCGATTTGGGGTTACATCCTCAGGAATCAGCATTAGCTGGATGATTCTGGTCGATAAACTTGCGGTTGAATCTGATGTTTGTTGAGTTTGTCATATAAAGTCTTGCGCGGCAGCTGTAATAGCCGCGCTGTCAAACTGACCTGGCCTTCCGTTTGTCGCAGCATATCTTCGATTAACTTTTTCTCGAAAGCATCAATGCAGGCGGTAAGGCCACTCTCTTCTTGCTGAGTCATTGGCACTGGCTGGTGGTGGGTCAGTAAACCGAGAACAAAACGCTCAGCATTGTGTTTAAGTTCACGTACATTGCCAGGCCAACTTTGTGATTGCAACCAGGCCAGTAACATGGGAGAAATATCAGGCAGAGGACGATTATATTTTTGTGCCGCCTGACTGGCGAACCAGTAAAACAGTTCAGGGATATCTTCTCGTCGCTGGCGTAGAGGTGGAATATTCAGGCTAACCACATTCAGACGATAATAGAGATCGAGACGAAACAGATGTTCTTCGCTGCGACGCAGTAAATCTTCCTTGGTCGCTGCAATAACACGGCAATTCACCGGAATTAATTGATTGGCACCTAATCGTTCAATGGTTCTTTCCTGCAATACACGTAGCAGTTTTACCTGCATTCCTGATGGCATTCCCTCTATTTCATCGAGAAATAACGTACCACCATTTGCATGTTCAATTTTTCCAATACGCTTTTTAACCGCACCGGTAAATGCGCCCGCCTCATGACCAAATATTTCGCTTTCAAACAACGTTTCTGGTAAGCCTGCACAGTTTAAGGCAACAAACTGCCCCTGACGGCGGGTACTCCAGTGATGCAGCATTCTGGCGACGACTTCTTTACCACAACCTGTTTCACCATAAATAAGGACATCGGCACCGGTATCTGCGACATTAAGGATCATTTTACGCAGTTGTTGCATCTGCGGACTACGACCAATCAGCACCGGGCCATTTTCCTGTTGCAGATTCGCCAGTAATTGCTGATTTTCTAAAACCAATCGCCGTTTTTCTACCGCTCTGGCAATAATACTCAATAATTTATCTGAGCTACTTGGTTTCTCAATGAAATCGAATGCACCATTACGCATGGCATCCACCGCCATTTCCACGTCACCGTGTCCGGTAATTAAAATAACCGGAATTTTGCTATCCATTTCGTTGATGTAACTGAGGAGCTCTAGTCCTGATATTCCAGGTAACCTGACATCGGTCAGTATAATAATGTTGGCCTGACTTTGAATAAGGGGAATACTGTGTTCTGCATCGCAACAGGAAATAACACGATAACCAGCCAGCGTGAGCGTTTGTTCACAGGCAAAACGTACATCGTCACTATCCTCAATATAAACTATAGTAATTTCACTGGATTTATTATTCATGTTCTTCTCCCCATTCAGGCCAGGTTAATGTCATTACTGCGCCGCCTTCAGGATGATTACTGGCGTGGAGTGCGCCGTTCGAATTTCGGACAATTTCGCTGACTATTGCCAGTCCCAACCCCATTCCTCTACGTTTAGTGGTAAAAAATGGTTCAAATATGCGATCGACAACTTCAGGTGCAAAACCGCCACCGCTGTCTTTAATGGTAATAATAACTTTGTTATTTGCCTGGCGAATGGCGATATCCAGTCGTTTGTAAGAGCTACCTTCCATAGAATCTAAGGCGTTGCTAATTAAATTACTGAATATCTGTTCAAGACCGAGCTCATCGCAATTGACAAATAACGGCATGGATGGGGCTTTTATTCGTCGCTCAATGTTATTTTTCTCCATGCTGTGATTAAGTAACGCCACGGCGCTATACATCACTTTGATGACATCGGCAGAACCTTTAGGTACGCGATGGCGCGAGGCAAATGCTTTAAGTTCGGAAATGAGCTGCGTCATCCGCTCAATCACTGAAATAATGTGTTTCAGATTCTGTTCAACCTGCGGATACATCTCTTTTTTTAGCATAGTACGCGCGTTATCAGTAAGTGCGTGAATGGCGGCTAACGGTTGATTTTGTTCATGGGCAATTTCGGTTGCCATCTGTCCAAGCGCCGCCAGTTTGCTGGACTCTGCCAGTTCACTACGCGTAATTTGTAATACTTGTTCAGCCTGACTGCGCTCTTTTATCTCCTGTATTAATTTTTGATTGATCAATTCCAGGGCAGATGTACGCTCTTTAACCTGTTTTTCTAATGTTTCATTCGCCAGTGTTAATAATTGTTGTGCATGAGATCGCATTCTCCAGTATTTAATAAATAACAAAAACAGCAGGTAAATAATTAGTGTAATGACTAACGAAATAGCCCATGACCAGTACAGGTTATCTAAGGGGACCATAATTGTCATTTTCCAGTTAAATTCTGGAATGGCTATTTGTTGCGTATAATATTGCGGGAATAAACAGAGTTGTTCTTTTTTATCTTTCAGGAAAGTAAAATTGCTCACGGTATAACAAGGATAATAATCCGCCGGTAAAAGATTGTCGAGACTATATTGACGGGTAGATTGTAGTTTTTGTTTTGCCTGAACAGGTAACGGTTGCAGTGTTCGCATTCGCCATGGCGATTTTGAACTTAAAAATATAATCCCATGTTCATCATTCACGATAATATTTTCAGGACCTTCGGACCATGCTTTTTCAATTTCATTAAGACTTATTTTTACTACTACAACACCGACAATTTTTCCTTTATCTTTTATACTTGTAGAGAGGAAGAATCCCGGTGTATTTGTAGTACTACCAATACCGTAAAAGCGTCCATTTAAGCCAGACATGGCGTGTTTATAATAGGGGCGATAGCTATAATTTTGCCCTACATAGCTGCCGGGGTCCTGCCAGTTGCTAGAAGCGATGGCCTTACCTTGGGTATCCAGAATAAATATTGCTGCGGTTTTGAGTTGAGTATTGAAATGTGCAATTCGTTGATTGAGTTCGCTGGACGTCATATCGTCAGGCGTAATTACCGCCTGACGGATGATATGGTCTGTTGAGAGCATATAGGGTAAAACATAAAATTGCTCGATGGTGGAATATAATGTGGACTTATACATTTCAAGCCGCATTTTATCGGTACCGGACAAGGTATTAAAACGCAAGTGCAAAAAAGCGATTGAAACCGCGAGCATGATAAGAAAAAGTGAAATGCTTGTAATGTGAAATCGCCATTTGTTCTTAAATATATAATTCCACGATATTTTCATTCATCATCCATTGAATGCATTTATATTTATCATCAGTATATTCCCTGAACAATGTTTGCGAGAACCAAAAGAGTGCCATTGTGTGAATGTGTAAGCAGAATAACCGTGGCAATGTGTGGTTTATCGCACAGGTATTCCAAATGTGATCATGCTCTTTTTATGTGACAAATCCGCAGATAATCCTTCCTTTCCCCCGCGGTTGGCGTTATGGTCAGATGGTTTTTTCAACAAACGCACAATAATAAGTTTCAACTTACTGACTATTTAGGGAAAAATATGCGCAAGATCACACAGGCATTGAGTGCCGTTTGCTTATTGTTCGCTCTAAACAGTTCCGCTGTTGCCCTGGCCTCATCTCCTTCACCGCTTAATCCGGGTACTAACGTAGCCAAACTCGCTGAACAGGTGCCAATTCATTGGGTTTCGGTTGCACAAATTGAAAATAGCCTCGCAGGACGTCCGCCAATGGCGGTGGGGTTTGATATCGATGATACGGTACTTTTTTCCAGTCCGGGTTTCTGGCGCGGCAAAAAAACCTTCTCGCCAGAAAGTGAAGATTATCTGAAAAATCCTGTGTTCTGGGAAAAAATGAACAATGGCTGGGATGAATTCAGCATTCCAAAAGAGGTCGCTCGCCAGCTGATTGATATGCATGTACGCCGCGGTGACGCGATCTTCTTTGTGACTGGTCGTAGCCCGACCAAAACAGAAACGGTTTCAAAAACGCTGGCGGATAATTTTCATATTCCTGCCACCAACATGAATCCGGTGATCTTTGCGGGCGATAAACCAGGGCAAAATACAAAATCGCAATGGCTGCAGGATAAAAATATCCGAATTTTTTATGGTGATTCCGATAACGATATTACCGCCGCACGCGATGTCGGCGCTCGTGGTATCCGCATTCTGCGCGCCTCCAACTCTACCTACAAACCCTTGCCACAAGCGGGTGCGTTTGGTGAAGAGGTGATCGTCAATTCAGAATACTGACAGAGCGGGAGAGCGTAATACTCTCCCGAATGCTGTTTTTTTAATCACACCTTTATCCTTTCGCTGTCTTGCTGCAAACTGATTAAGAGAGTTTTATCAAGGAGCAGCACATGTGGTATCAAAAGACGCTCACGCTTAGCGCCAAATCTCGTGGGTTTCATCTGGTAACGGATGAAATTCTGAATCAGCTGGCTGATATGCCGCGCGTTAACATCGGCTTACTGCATCTGTTGCTGCAACATACCTCCGCCTCTCTGACACTTAATGAGAACTGCGATCCCACCGTACGCCACGACATGGAGCGTTTTTTCCTCCGCGCCGTTCCCGATAACGGAAATTATGATCATGACTATGAGGGAGCAGACGATATGCCTTCTCATATCAAATCCTCAATGCTGGGAACATCGCTTGTATTGCCGGTGCATAAAGGGCGTATTCAGACCGGCACCTGGCAAGGCATCTGGCTGGGGGAACATCGCATCCACGGCGGATCGCGTCGCATCATCGCGACACTTCAAGGGGAGTAAAAAATGACCATTTCGGAGTTGCTACAATATTGCATGGCAAAACCAGGCGCAGAACAGAGCGTGCATAACGACTGGAAAGCGACGCAGATCAAAGTGGAAGATGTGCTGTTTGCGATGGTGAAAGAAGTAGAAAATCGCCCAGCTGTTTCGCTGAAAACCAGCCCGGAGCTGGCGGAGCTGCTACGTCAGCAGCACAGCGATGTGCGTCCAAGCCGCCATCTGAATAAAGCGCACTGGAGCACCGTGTATCTCGACGGTTCGCTGCCGGATTCGCAAATCTATTATCTGGTGGATGCGTCTTATCAGCAGGCGGTGAATTTGCTGCCGGAAGAAAAACGTAAATTGCTGGTGCAACTCTGAAAGAAGAAGGCCGCTCAGAAAGCGGCCTTAACGATTACAGCATCGGCTTGAGGAAGCGCGCCGTATGCGAAGCTTCGCACTCTGCGACGGTTTCTGGCGTACCGGAGACGAGGATTTCGCCGCCCCCACTGCCGCCTTCCGGTCCCAGGTCGACAATCCAGTCAGCGGTTTTGATCACGTCGAGATTGTGCTCAATTACCACAATGGTATTGCCCTGATCGCGCAGTTTATGCAGTACGTCGAGCAGTTGCTGAATATCGGCGAAGTGCAGACCGGTGGTCGGCTCGTCGAGAATATACAGCGTCTGCCCGGTGCCGCGTTTTGACAGCTCACGCGCCAGCTTCACGCGCTGGGCTTCACCACCAGAAAGTGTGGTTGCGGACTGCCCGAGGCGAATGTACGTCAGGCCAACATCCATCAGCGTTTGCAGCTTACGCGCCAGAGCTGGCACCGCATCAAAGAACTCACGCGCCTCTTCGATGGTCATATCCAGCACTTCGTGGATGGTTTTGCCTTTGTACTTAATCTCCAGCGTTTCACGGTTATAGCGTTTGCCTTTGCACTGGTCGCACGGTACGTAAATGTCCGGCAGGAAGTGCATCTCCACTTTGATCACGCCGTCGCCCTGACAGGCCTCGCAGCGCCCGCCACGGACGTTAAAGCTGAAACGTCCTGGCGTATAGCCGCGCGCACGGGATTCCGGTACGCCCGCAAACAGTTCGCGCACAGGTGTAAACACGCCGGTATAGGTCGCCGGGTTAGAACGCGGAGTACGACCAATTGGGCTTTGGTCGATATCGATCACTTTATCGAAATGCTCCAGTCCCTGAATATCGCGATACGGTGCCGGTTCGGCGATGGTCGCACCATTCAACTGGCGTTGGGCAATCGGGAACAGTGTGTCGTTAATCAGCGTCGATTTACCGGAACCTGAAACCCCTGTGATGCAAGTAAACAGACCCACCGGCAGCGTCAGCGTCACGTCTTTCAGGTTGTTGCCGCGTGCGCCTGTCAGCTTCAGCACTTTTTCCGGATTTGCCGGAACGCGCTTCTTCGGCACCTCAATCTTGCGTTTACCGCTCATGTACTGCCCGGTCAACGACTCAGGCACCGCCATAATCGCTTCCAGTGGACCTTCCGCGACCACTTCACCGCCGTGAACACCCGCACCCGGACCGATATCGATCACATGATCAGCGGCGCGAATCGCGTCTTCGTCGTGCTCCACCACAATCACGGTATTACCGAGATCGCGCAGATGGATAAGCGTACCCAACAGGCGCTCGTTATCGCGCTGGTGCAGGCCGATAGACGGCTCATCCAGCACGTACATCACGCCAACCAGGCCTGCACCAATCTGGCTCGCCAGACGAATACGCTGGGCTTCACCGCCGGAAAGTGTCTCTGCTGAGCGGGAAAGTGTTAGGTAATTCAGGCCGACGTTAACGAGGAATTTCAGGCGATCGCCAATCTCCTTAAGAATTTTTTCCGCAATCTTCGCTCGTTGACCTGCGAGTTTGAGATTGTTGAAGAATTCCATCGCATGACCGATGCTCATGTCGGAGATAGCAGGCAGCGGCGTATTCTCGACATATACATGGCGCGCTTCCCGACGCAGACGCGTTCCTTCGCAGCTGGCGCACGGGCGATTGCTGATAAACTTGGCTAATTCTTCACGTACCGCACTGGATTCCGTCTCTTTATAACGGCGCTCCATATTGTGCAGCACGCCTTCGAACGGATGACGACGAATGGAGGTATCGCCACGATCGTTCATGTATTTGAATTCAATATTTTCTTTGCCAGAACCGTACAACACCACTTTATGCACGTTCGCGCTCAGGCTGCCCCACGGCGCTTCGACGTCGAACTTATAGTGATCTGCCAGCGATTTCAGCATCTGGAAATAATAGAAGTTGCGGCGATCCCAGCCACGGATCGCACCGCCAGCCAGCGATAATTCCGGATTCTGGATCACGCGGTCAGGATCGAAATATTGCTGTACGCCAAGACCGTCACAGGTCGGGCAGGCTCCCGCCGGGTTGTTAAATGAAAACAGGCGAGGTTCCAGCTCGCGCATACTGTAACCGCAAATCGGGCAGGCAAAGTTGGCGGAGAACAGCAGCTCTTCCGCTTTCGGGTCGTCCATATCCGCCACTACCGCGGTACCACCGGAAAGCTCCAGCGCGGTTTCAAACGACTCGGCAAGACGTTGGGTAAGATCGTCACGCACTTTGAAGCGATCAACCACCACTTCAATGGTATGTTTCTTTTGCAGTTCCAGTTTCGGCGGATCGGAAAGATCGCAGACTTCGCCATCAATACGAGCACGGATGTAACCCTGGCTTGCCAGGTTCTCCAGCGTTTTGGTGTGTTCGCCTTTGCGCTCTTTAATGATTGGCGCGAGCAGCATCAGACGCTTGCCTTCCGGCTGCGAAAGCACGTTATCCACCATCTGGCTGACGGTTTGCGCCGCCAGCGGAACATCGTGGTCCGGGCAGCGCGGCTCACCAACGCGAGCGTACAGCAGACGCAAATAGTCGTGGATTTCGGTGATTGTCCCCACCGTAGAGCGCGGGTTATGAGACGTCGATTTCTGCTCAATTGAGATGGCAGGAGAAAGCCCTTCAATATGGTCGACGTCCGGCTTCTCCATCAGTGACAGAAACTGCCGCGCGTAGGCGGAAAGGGATTCAACGTAACGGCGCTGCCCTTCGGCATATAAGGTGTCGAAAGCGAGCGAGGATTTGCCAGAACCCGAAAGCCCGGTCACGACAATAAGCTTGTCGCGGGGGATAACGAGGTTGATGTTTTTGAGATTATGGGTGCGGGCGCCCCGAACTTCGATCTTATCCATTCACCTTTCCCGGATTAAACGCTTTTTTGCCCGGTGGCATGGTGCTACCGGCGATCACAAACGGTTAATTATGACACAAATTGACCTGAATGAATATACAGTATTGGAATGCATTACCCGGAGTGTTGTGTAACAATGTCTGGCCAGGTTTGTTTCCCGGAACCGAGGTCACAACATAGTAAAAGCGCTATTGGTAATGGTACAATCGCGCGTTTACACTTATTCAGAACGATTTTTTTTCAGGAGACACGAACATGGCCAGCAGAGGCGTAAACAAGGTTATTCTCGTTGGTAATCTGGGTCAGGACCCGGAAGTACGCTACATGCCAAATGGTGGCGCAGTTGCCAACATTACGCTGGCTACTTCCGAATCCTGGCGTGATAAAGCCACCGGCGAGATGAAAGAGCAGACTGAATGGCACCGCGTTGTGCTGTTCGGCAAACTGGCAGAAGTAGCCAGCGAATATCTGCGTAAAGGTTCTCAGGTTTATATCGAAGGTCAGCTGCGTACCCGCAAATGGACCGATCAATCCGGTCAGGATCGCTACACCACGGAAGTCGTGGTGAACGTTGGCGGCACCATGCAGATGCTGGGTGGTCGTCAGGGTGGTGGCGCTCCTGCAGGTGGCAATATCGGTGGTGGTCAGCCGCAGGGCGGTTGGGGTCAGCCTCAGCAGCCGCAGGGTGGCAATCAGTTCAGCGGCGGCGCGCAGTCTCGCCCGCAGCAGTCCGCCCCGGCAGCGCCGTCTAACGAGCCGCCGATGGATTTTGATGACGACATTCCGTTCTAAGATTTCTTTTGGTTCAGGTGGTTACCGCCAGTGTGCGTTAGCCACAGCCTCAGATTGATATCTGCCCGGTAGCTACTCGGGACATTGAAAAATACATATTTATCCCCAACAGGCTGGTTGGGGATTTTTAATACCTGAGTGATGTTGATGATGCTGCAGTTTGTTTTATGTGAACTATGAGTCTGATGATATTGACTCCTGCCATATACATTTTAAATAAACAATGCGAATCCCGCGGCGAAGAGTATCGATAACACGGTTGCCATTAAACCAGGAACAATAAACGGATGATCGATTATTCGATTTCCTAATTTCGTTGACCCCGTATCATCAAGAGTCACGGCGGCTAATAATGTGGGGTAGTTAGGTAAAATAAAAAGAGAAGCCGTTGCTGGAAAGCAGGCGACCAGAGTGGCAGGGGCGATACCCATACTTAATGCAATAGGAAAAAGTATTTTGGTGGAGGCCGCCTGAGAATATAGAAAACATGACGCCAGCATAATAATAATTGCCAGCAACAATGGTGAATCTAATAAATATCCGGAAATCATGCTTTGAAACCACACCTGGTTACTATCCATGAATGTAGAACCGAGCCAGGCGACACCTAAAATACAGATGCATGACGTCATCCCTGTTTTAAAAACTGATGTCGCAGGAATGTTATTCACATTTACCCGGCAAAACATAACAATGGCGAGTGCTACAGCCATCATTACTGAAATACGGACCTGTCCACTATTTAAAACGGGATGTATGATAACGCCTGTTTTCGGACTGGCAATGATGGCGTAAAAAAGTACTACAACTAGGCCAAAAATAAATATTAGTACTGAGCGACGAGCTCCCTGTACCACAGGCGCAGACAGAGATTTTTTCGTTACAGCCATATGTACGGGTAATTGATCATTCTGGCGAAGTTTGTCCCAGAACAGGTAAAAAAGCGAAGTACAAATCAACGCTAATAAAGTAGCCGGTATAGAAACGGCAATGAGTTGCAAATATCCCCATCCCTGGTGATTTTTTTCCAGGATGCCTGAAAAGAAAATAACGGCGGCAGAGATAGGCGAGGCAACAATACCTAACAATGAAGCGGTAACCGAAAGCGCCAACGCCCGGGTGGGACGAAGTTGATTTTCCTTCGCGACACCCACAATAACCGGCATACAGGCAAATGACACCTGACCGGTACTGGCCATCATGGTTAATAGCCATGTAGACAGAGGTGCAGTTATTACCAGCAGGCGAGGGTAGCGGCGAAGCATTTTTTCGGTTAAACCAACCAGATAGTCAATCCCACCCGCTTCTTGCATTGCAGCAATTGCAATGATGACAACCATAATAAAAACGATCACCAGCATCGGTAAATCGCCGGGTGTTGCACCAAGGGCGCACAAGGCGATGACACCTGCCCCACCAGCAAATCCGACACCAATGCCGCCAATACGCATTCCTAAAAACAGGAAAAATAAAACGATAATAAATTGCAGCAAGATCATCACGCATACTCCTTGAAAGGATTGCCTACCACTTAATGTTAATTTCTAAAGTGCCAGGCTATCTATCCGAATTTTTCGTTAACTTTATAATCAGCAGGCGTTATCGAGTTCTGATTGTAAAGTGACCGGATACTCTTCGTTGTCGCTTATAATGTGATTTATCAGGCAACCAATTCTTGAAATCTCAACTTCAACAATATCACCAGGCCACAAGAAGAGCGGTGGAGAGCGTTTTTTACCGACCCCACCCGGAGAGCCTGTTAATATCACGTCACCGGGCGATAAGGTGGTGAAAGTACTGATATAGGCAATCAAATCCTTAATAGAGTGCAGCATGCTATGTGTATTATCATTCTGCACTTCCTTGCCGTTAAGACGGGTGATAATATTCAGATTTTGAGGGTCAGGAATTTCATCTGGCGTAACCATCCATGGCCCGAATCCACCTGTTGCAGGCCAATTTTTACCGGCAGTAAACCAGCTGTGCTGCCAGTCACGAACGGAACCATCCATATAACAGCTATACCCGGCAATATAGTTAAATGCTTCATCAGCAGGAATGTGAGAACCCTGGCGACCTATAATTACCGCCAGTTCGCCTTCATAATCAAATTCATTACTCAGGGTCGGTTTTATTAACCCACAACGGTGGCCCGTCTGAGTATCAGCAAAACGGATAAATAGCGTCGGATCGCCACCTTTTTCATTAAATTCTGCACATTTTTCCCGGTAGTTCATACCTGCGCAGATGATTTTATTTGGTCGAGTAATTACGGGCAGAAAAGTCACTTCGCCCTGATGGTAATCGGCTTTTTTACCTGCAAACAAAGCGATGTCTAATGAATGTTGACTGGCAACGAATGATTTCAGGTCGGGAAGTTCGGGAAATAATTTATGCAAGTCAATAATTCCATCGGATACGATGGCACCATACTTTTCTTCGTTATCTACAGAAAAACTGAGCAGTTTCATGATGTTCCTTCAATTCATGCCATGACCAGGGCATTACTTACCTTCTGGCTTCTGAGACGTTGTACTATGGCCTGGATTCTAACAATCTCATCATTATTACATCTGAGTTATTCAAAATAGCCCGGCGCGACAATAGGCTGATGAAGAGAATGAGCCACCTTATGATTGTATGTAAAGGTGGCTGTCGTCGTTAATGTGGCATTAAGTGAAAGAAAGCAATAACCATCAGGAGTAGTGATTTAGAATACTGCTTTCTTTTCTGTTGCCGGAGTTATTTAACGCGCGGCAGGTCAGCTGCACGCATAGCAGCATGAATTTCTTCTTCGGCACCATGCTCCAGCGGTAATAGCGGTGAACGAACAGTAGCATGTTCGAGAATACCGCGAGCAACCAGCGCGTGTTTCAGGGCGACGGTTCCTTCCATATGGGAACCGCGATGATATACGCACTTCGTTACTGGCAGCAGACGGTCATGTATCGCGCGTGCTTTTTTATAATCGCCAGCTTTACCTGCTTTGATCATCTCGATGAGCGGTTCTGGCGCAATATTGCCATAGCCGACAAGGAAACCATCTACGTCAAAAGCAGTGTGTACCAGATATTCATCATGGCAACTGAGGATCTGTAATTCCGGACGCTCGCGGCGGATAACCGGGATCTCTGTATCCCAACGACGCATATTGCGTACACCATTTTTCATAGCAAAAACACCGGGTTGTGCGGAAATATCCAGCAGTGTTTGCAGATTATAGGTTGCTTTAGTCACATCAGGATACTGAAACAGGATCAAGGGCAGGCCGCTTTCTTCATAGACAACGCGGTAGCGATCTTGTGGTGCGCCGTCCTGGTAGCCGAAACGCAACCATCCATGAGAAGGATATAACAGGCCTGCTGAAGCACCAGCTTCCACGGCACGTTTGGCTTCTTTAGCAGCGACGTCAGTCCCTTCACCGGTGATACCGGCAATGATAGGCAGCTTGCCATCTACGGATTTTACGAAAGCACGGATCACAGCGGCCTGTTCATCTTGTGTCAGGAAAGTACCTTCACCAGCATGACCAAGTACAACTAACCCTTTAACGCCGTCAATACTACCCAGCCAGCTTCCCAGACGCTGGATAGCATCAAAATCAATACTACCATCACGATTGAAAGGGGTAACCGGTGCCGGGGTCAAACCTCTGAGATCTATATTGATCATGACTATCTCCTTAATAATTTAGTCTTTTTTATTATGTGGACAATGCAAGAAACGAAATGAAAACGTTCTTGCAATCGTTTTCACGAGATTGAATTTGAACCTGATGAATGAGGTTGTCAATCAACAGTTGTTGAAAAATGCAGCAGGGATCACAAAATCAGGGAAGGAATATAAGAATTTTAATGTTCTTCATTTGCTGCAAAACCCCGGTTTTTGCAGCAAATGAAAGACAGGCTTTACTTGGGTGAACTCGTTGATTTTCTTGGTATTAAAGTCGGTATGGTTGTACGCAAAGAGCGGCCACTGTCGGCATTAATCAACATGTCCACAGCATTACTGGCGATATGCTCTAGCGGCGTTCTTACGGAAGTGAGCGCCACAGGAAGTCGGCTGACCAGAGGAATGTCGTTATAACCCACTAACGACAACTCTTGGCCGATTGTTATCCCCAAATGGTGAGCGGCAGCAACCACACCAATCGCTATTTCGTCATTTACCGCAAAAATAGCGGTTGGAGCAGGAGTCGTTCTGAGGAGTTTCATCCCTGCTTCTTCTCCCGACTGGATGTTAAAGTCTGATGAACAGCACCATTGCGGCTGTATAGTTAGTCCGGCTTCGCGCATTGCCTTTTCAAAACCTTTACGGCGATTAAGCGCATTTGAGGCAAAATCCGGGCCACCTATCAAACCGATGTTTTTATGTCCTAAATCAATAAGATGGCGAGTAGCAAGGTAACCACCCAGTTCATCATCGCCGATGGATGATGGGCTAACACCATCAGTACGCAGGGCGAGCACATGGGGAATATCCCTTTCACGCAAAGTTTGCGGTAGGGGATCGCCGAGGCGACAGGTTGACATAATCAAGCCGTCGACCCGCCTGTCGAGAAGTGATTCTACAGATTCTCGCTCTTGCTGGGGATCGTCTCCACAAGTCGCGACCACTGCGAAGTAACCACGATGCGACGCTGCTTTAGCGATTTCTTCAAACAACATTGCAGTAACTGCATCAGTCAGGCGTGGAACTAATACACCAAGTGTCCCGGTGCCGCCGCGACGGAGACTGGAGGCAACATAATCCCGACGATAGCCCAATTCGCGTGCGACCTGGCGTACTTTTTCGGCAGAAGCGCTTTTAGATGGCGGTAATCTTTCATCCAGGATACGCGAAACGGTAGAAATACTCACCCCGGCAGCATTCGCCACGTCACGCATGGTGATCAGCTTTTTTTCTGTTTGGTCTTTTTCTTCGCTTTCCAGGCTCATAGCTGACTCCCGTATGTATTAATTACCTGAAAGGTCCCGTCATTCAAAAGGCCAGTGCGTAATGATTGGCCTTGTAAAATGGTACGGCAATTTTTTGTATGTACAAAGAAATGTTGGATGTTTACTACGTCCTGAGCGTGTACGTATCCGATCTTTGTCGCGAGCTTTCTTGATGGCTTTAAGAACAACATCACATTTTTTCTCTAAGTAGATATCCGGAATGTGAACTGATTAACAAATATTCGCTGAGTCGAATTGACATCCCCCGGGAAACTAATGACGATAATTATACATGAAAACGATTGCAGAAACGTTTTCATTATGGTTTTTATGCAGATAGATTCTCAAATAACTGCAAGTGAATAGCTGCCAGCCGCTGGGTTTGGCGCAGTTCGTTGTCTTGCGAATCAATCAACAGGATATCGCTATGTCAACTCAGGTTATTACTTCTGAAAGTATTATTGCCAGTCCGCGGGAAGGCGATCCCGCAACGCTGCTTGCCAGGCTCGAACGACTCCCTGTCACCAGGCGTCTTTTAGCTATTCGTGTAGTGGTGGGTTTATCGACATTCTTTGATGCTTACACCATTATCGCGATAGCTTTTGCGCTACCGCAACTCACTCAGGAATGGGGATTAACACCAACCTTCATCGGGCTGATCATTGCCGCAAGCTATGTTGGGCAGCTCTGCGGCGCACTCTTTTTTGGCTCTCTGGCAGAAAAAATTGGCCGCATTGGCGTGTTGCGTATCACCATTGTGATGTTCGTCGCGATGGATGCCGCTTGCCTGTTTGCCTGGAATGGATGGTCGATTCTGGTTATCCGTTTCCTGCAAGGATTAGGAATAGGGGCAGAAGTTCCGGTTGCCAGCGCTTATATCAATGAATTTATCGGAGCAAAAAAACGTGGCCGCTTTTTTTTACTCTACGAGGTGATTTTTCCGATCGGTATGATGTTTGCTGGTCTTGTAGGCTATTTTCTTGTTCCGCTTTACGGCTGGAAAGTGATGTTTTTGATAGGTCTTATCCCTTCGGCATTGACGGTTCCGTTACGCTGGTTAATGCCTGAGTCTCCACGCTGGTTAACAGCGAAAGGTCGCCATGTTCAGGCTGAGAAAGTCGTTGCGGCGTTTGAGAAAGAAGCGCTGCAGCGAGGAATGGAATTACCTGAGCCGGTGATTAATCCTGCAGTTGTGCAAAAGGAACCTGCAGGTGGCGTAAAAGAACTATTTTCCGGCATCTATAAATCACGCACGTTTATGTTATGGGGACTATGGCTGACCGTTTATACGGTGAACAATGGTATGATCACCTGGTTTCCTACCATGTATAAAACGCTTTTTCACTTACCACTGGAAACCAGTCTGGCTTATGGTTGGATTACTTCCTCCTGTGGAGTTTTTGCGTCGGTAATTTGTGCACTGCTTATCGATCGTATTGGAAGAAAATGCTGGTATACTTGGGCTTATTTACTGGCCATTATCCCGTTAGTGACTCTTTGTATTTTCGGAGCCAAATCTGCCATTGAAATCCTTATTTTCGGTAGTATGACGTATGCCATTCTCCAGACCATTGCCTTCTCTCTTTATCTCTACTCTGCAGAGCTATACCCCACTCGCCTGAGAGCGATTGGAACGGCATTTTCCAGTGCCTGGTTGCGGGCTGGCTCTTCCGTTGGACCGTTGCTGGTGGGATTCATTGTTTCTGGTTTTGGGATCCGCTTTGTTTTTATTGTGTTCGCAGTCATCGCGTTAATAGGCGGCCTGGTTACCTATTTGTTCGCTATTGAAACGAAGGGAAAATCACTGGAAGAGCTTTCGCCGTAGCCGTACTGACCGGGAAGAAAGGATCGGCCTGCCAGAGAATTTCTGTGTTTCACCAGCATTAAGAAATATTTGCCAGTAGCGCTTCTCTGAATGTTATATTCGGATTGCAAAGGATAAATAATATGGATCATTCTATACGGGAAAATTATATTTTCCTGATGATACTGATGTTCCCATTTGGTTCGTTAGCCAATGAGTTACCTTTTTCCTCAACCGGAAAATATATGGCTGGAGATTGGAATGGAGTGCGTAGTGAGTTAAAAAACAAAGGATATGATTTTACTCTGGAATATGGCTCGATGGTGACATCGAATATTTCAGGCGGTTATAACAAGGATCGGACGGCGCGATATAGCGACCAGTATATTATCGGTGCCGATTTTGATCTGCAAAAAATTGCGGGTATCACGGATGGAGAGTTTAAAGTCTCTGTTATCGATCGTAACGGCCGCGATCTTACCAGCGACAGAATTCAGGATCCTCGAGCCCCAGTGATTGGCTCGACGGTAAACAGTAACTATGGCCGGGGTCAAACCTGGCATGCCGCGCAATTCTGGTATCGTCAATCATGGTATGCAAAAACGATTGATTTAAAGTTAGGATTAATGCCGGTTGGCGAAGACTTCGATAACAATGGTTGTTATTTCCAGAACCTTTCCCTCTGTGGTTCGTTGGCAGGTCATGGTGCGGGAGTCTGGTATAACACACCGATTGGTCAGTGGGGGGCCAGGTTACGTTATAATTTTACACCGCAAGTTTATTTGCAGACCGGCGCGTTTATGTATAACCCAAATTATGCGACGCGAAGCGGCAGTTTCCAGTTGGATAATACTGGAAGATTAGGAAATATGTACCTTATGGAATTTGGGTATACACCAACGCTGGGTGCGAATAAACTTCCGGGTGCCTGGAAAGTAGGAGCCTGGTATAACACAGCAAAAGCCAGTGACGTCCTGAAGGATGCAGAAGGCGATGACTACGTTACGAGCCAACGTCCCCCGGCGACTCACGATGGGCGTTACGGTGGCTGGATCTACTTACTCCAGCAAGTGACTGCTGATCCCCGTTCTCCTCGTGGTGGCCTTTCTCTGTTCTGGCATCTGGCGATGAATGATCGGGATACTGCGACAATGGATTACCAGACGCAAATTGGCGCTATTTATAAAGGGCCATTTTCCGGTCGGGGGCAGGATTACATTGGCTTTGGCGTCAGCAAAATGCACGAAAACAGTAAAGTAGCCAGACGGGCGCAATTGCTCAATGATAAAAAGGGTCTTGATGATTATGATAATCCCGCCTGGACGCCAGTAAGAGACGCTGAGTATGCGGCAGAATTGCATTACAGTTTTGTGGTGACGCCGTGGTTAACATTGCGACCCAATGTGCAGTTGCTGATTGATCCCGGTGGGGTGAGTGAAATCGACGACGCCTGGGTTGTGGGAACTCAGATTACAATCAAACTGTAGGTCTTAATCATTTGTTTGTGCAGAATCACCGGGGATCCTGCACAAACTCCCGCCATCAGGTCATAATCATTGGCCATTCAGGTGGCGCCTGATTTATGGCTTCCACCATCACCGACTCAATGTTGTGCCAGATAGCGGTAATATCCATCATGGTAATACCGAGCAATCCGGTAGCGAACCAGCAGGCAGAAACAACGCCCAGGCCGCTGCTAATCACCGCAAGACCAATATAATCTGATTTGCGAAAACGGATGTTGAGTGTGCTGGCCAGAAACATCATTACGGCACTAAGAAGTTGCCAGCGAAGAAGAACCACGCCAGTGGTGAGGGTAGCCATCAAACAATTCCTCTGAAAAGAGCCGATGCCCTGGACAGCGCGGCGTTGTTCACGGGAGGCGTGGTACACTCTGGCTATCGCGGGGCTTGCAGAACACAAAAATGAAACACTCTTTTTGTTTCATTAATTTTGTGAACTATATCACAATTGATTGTTTGTTAGCCATATTAGGACGTGACTTTTATTGCTGTACAGATTATGTGGTTTTTCAGGGGCATTAAGGGTATATCTTCCCACCGCCTCTGCATTCCTGTAGGAAATTAGTTTTGAATATCAATGAATTATTTTTATTCAGGTGACGATTAAAAAGGTATCAATTTCAAATCAGGCAAAAGTGCTATTTATACCGTAAGATTTATCTAAAGACGTCGATAACCAGGGTTCTCGCCTTGCAATGACCGGGTATAAACAGGCAGGAAATTGATAGCAATGAGTCATCGTGCACGACACCAATTACTGGCGTTGCCGGGCATTATCTTTTTAGTTCTCTTTCCCATCATTCTGTCGCTATGGATTGCCTTCCTTTGGGCAAAATCAGAAGTGAATAGTCAGCTACAAACTTTTGCTCAGCTGGCGCTGGATAAATCCGAGCTGGTCATTCGCCAGGCAGATTTAGTGAGCGATGCTGCTGAACGCTATCAGGGGCAAGTTTGCACTCCAGCCCATCAAAAGCGAATGTTGAATATTATTCGTGGCTATCTTTATATTAATGAATTGATCTATGCCCGTGATAACCATTTTTTATGCTCATCGCTGATAGCGCCTGTAAACGGCTATACGATTGCACCGGCCGATTATAAGCGTGAACCTAACGTTTCTATCTATTATTACCGCGATACGCCTTTTTTCTCTGGCTATAAAATGACCTATATGCAGCGGGGAAATTATGTGGTGGTCATCAACCCTCTCTTCTGGAGTGAAGTGATGTCTGATGATCCGACATTGCAATGGGGTGTATATGATACGGTAACGAAAACCTTTTTCTCGTTAAGCAACGAGGCCTCGGCAGCAACGTTTTCTCCACTGATTCATTTGAAGGATTTAACTGTACAAAGAAATGGCTATTTATATGCGACAGTTTATTCGACAAAACGCCCAATTGCAGCCATTGTTGCGACTTCATATCAACGTCTTATAACTCATTTTTATAATTATCTTATTTTTGCGTTGCCCGCCGGTATTTTGGGGAGTCTTGTTCTGCTATTACTCTGGCTACGTATTCGACAAAACTATTTGTCTCCCAAACGCAAATTGCAACGCGCCCTCGAAAAAAATCAACTTTGCCTTTATTACCAGCCAATAATCGATATCAAAACAGAAAAATGTATCGGCGCTGAAGCGTTGTTACGTTGGCCTGGTGAGCAGGGGCAAGTAATGAATCCGGCAGAGTTTATTCCGCTGGCAGAAAAGGAGGGGATGATCGGACAGGTAACTGATTATGTTATTGATAATGTCTTCCGCGATCTGGGCGCGTACCTGGCAACACATGCCGATCGCTATGTTTCTATTAACCTGTCAGCCTCCGATTTTCATACGTCACGGTTGATAGCGCGAACCAATCAGAAAACAGAGCAATACGCGGTGCGTCCACAGCAAATTAAATTTGAAGTGACTGAACATGCATTTCTTGATGTCGACAAAATGACACCAATTATTCTGGCTTTACGCCAGGCTGGTTACGAAGTGGCAATTGATGATTTTGGTATTGGCTACTCTAACTTGCATAACCTTAAATCATTGAATGTCGATATTTTGAAAATCGATAAATCGTTTGTTGAGACGCTGACCACCCATAAAACCAGTCATTTGATTGCGGAACACATCATCGAGCTGGCGCACAGTCTGGGGTTAAAAACGATCGCTGAAGGCGTCGAAACTGAGGAACAGGTTAACTGGCTGCGCAAACGCGGCGTGCGCTATTGCCAGGGATGGTTCTTTGCGAAGGCGATGCCGCCGCAGGTGTTTATGCAATGGATGGAGCAATTACCCGCGCGGGAGTTAACGCGCGGGCAATAAAACTACAGGCGGTGGCGATAATCGCTTGGAGTGCGATCAAACTGCCGACGGAAAACGCGGGAGAAGGTCTGCTGCGAGACATAACCCAGGTCCATTGCGATATCAAAAATCGGACGCTCGGTGGTGCGCAACTCAACGGCGGCCAGTAACAGACGGCGCTGGCGAATGTAATCGCCAAGCGTCTGATGCGTCACCGTGCGGAACATCCGTTGCAAGTACCACTTTGAATAGCCAGATTTTTTTGCGACGACATCAATGTTAAGCGGCTGGTCAATATGCTCGTCAATCCATGCGATAAGATCCTGAATAATTTTCTGATGGGACATAAATCTGCCTCTTTTCAGTGTTCAGTTCGTTAATTCATCTGTTGGGGAGTATAATTCCTCAAGTTAACTTGAGGTAAAGCGATTTATGGAAAAGAAATTACCCCGCATTAAAGCGCTGCTAACCCCCGGCGAAGTGGCGAAACGCAGCGGTGTGGCGGTATCGGCGCTGCATTTCTATGAAAGCAAAGGGTTGATTACCAGTATCCGTAATAGCGGCAATCAGCGGCGATATAAGCGTGATGTGCTGCGATATGTTGCAATCATCAAAATTGCTCAGCGTATTGGCATTCCGCTCGCAACCATTCGTGAAGCGTTTGGCGTGTTGCCAGAAGGGCATACGTTAAGTGCGAAAGAGTGGAAACAGCTTTCGTCCCAATGGCGAGAAGAGTTGGATCGGCGCATTCATACCTTAGTGGCGCTGCGTGACGAACTGGATGGATGTATTGGTTGTGGCTGCCTTTCGCGCAGTGATTGCCCGTTGCGTAACCCGGGCGACCGATTAGGAGAAGAAGGTACCGGTGCACGCTTACTGGAAGATGAACAAAACTAAAGCGCCACAAGGGCGCTTTAGTTTGTTTTCCGGTCTTTGTCTTTCTCTCTATCCCGCTGGTACACAGGAGGGTTTCCCCCGACGTCAACACACCTCATTCGAGCACGTGGTGGAGGTTCCGGTTGGTGTTGATGCTTTAATTGTATGTGACCGGCGTTTCTTCGCCAGTGTAAAAGTACACTTTTTAGCCGCAATATTTTTGTCATCTCAGACGATTTTTTATCGCAATCCTGAACGGTATACGGCTCGATAACGCTGCAATCTTGCGCATCGACGATAACGTTTGCGCATCAATTGCCTGGTTTTTCATCGTCAAGACAATAAAAGAGAAAAAAGCAGCAAACTTCGGTTGAAAAAGCCGCTATGATCGCCGGATAATCGTTTGCTTTTTTTACCACCCGTTTTGTATGCGCGGAGCTAAACGTTTGCTTTTTTTTGCGACGCAGCAAATTGTCGCAAACCTGGAGCAGGAAGATAACGTTTCGCTGGCAGGGGATTGTCCGCCACGCATCTTGACGAAAATTAAACTCTCAGGGGATGTTTTCTTATGTCTACGCCATCAGCGCGTACCGGCGGTTCACTCGACGCCTGGTTTAAAATTTCACAACGTGGAAGCACTGTCCGTCAGGAAGTGGTTGCCGGGTTAACAACGTTTCTGGCGATGGTCTACTCAGTTATCGTCGTTCCAGGCATGTTGGGTAAAGCGGGCTTCCCGCCTGCGGCAGTTTTCGTTGCAACCTGTCTGGTTGCCGGACTCGGTTCTATCGTGATGGGTCTGTGGGCTAATCTGCCGTTGGCGATTGGTTGCGCCATCTCTCTGACGGCGTTTACCGCATTCAGTTTGGTGCTGGGGCAACATATTAGCGTACCTGTCGCGCTGGGTGCCGTGTTCCTGATGGGTGTGCTGTTTACGGTAATTTCTGCCACGGGTATCCGTAGCTGGATTTTGCGCAACTTGCCGCACGGTGTGGCGCACGGCACGGGGATTGGTATCGGTCTGTTCCTGCTGCTGATTGCTGCTAATGGTGTCGGTCTGGTGATTAAAAACCCACTTGATGGTCTGCCCGTCGCGCTGGGGGATTTCACGACCTTTCCGGTGATGATGTCGTTGGTGGGTCTGGCAGTGATTATCGGCCTGGAAAAACTGAAAGTCCCTGGTGGCATTCTGCTGACCATTATCGGTATCTCAATTGTCGGTTTGATCTTCGATCCTAACGTCCATTTCTCCGGCGTTTTTGCCATGCCTTCATTGAGCGATGAAAACGGCAATTCACTGATTGGCAGCCTGGACATTATGGGCGCGCTGAATCCTGTAGTCCTGCCAAGTGTTCTGGCACTGGTGATGACAGCAGTATTTGATGCCACCGGAACTATCCGTGCCGTCGCCGGTCAGGCGAACCTGCTGGATAAAGATGGGCAGATCATCGACGGCGGGAAAGCACTGACCACCGACTCCATGAGCAGCGTTTTTTCTGGCCTGGTGGGTGCAGCTCCGGCAGCGGTATACATCGAGTCTGCGGCGGGTACGGCGGCGGGCGGTAAAACCGGTTTGACGGCTATCACCGTTGGCGTGCTGTTCCTGCTGATTCTGTTCCTCTCTCCGCTCTCTTACCTCGTTCCGGGGTACGCAACGGCTCCGGCGCTGATGTACGTTGGCCTGCTGATGCTGAGCAACGTGGCGAAAATCGACTTTGCTGATTTTGTTGATGCGATGGCGGGTCTGGTTACGGCGGTATTCATCGTGCTGACCTGTAACATCGTAACAGGCATCATGATCGGCTTCGCGACTCTGGTGATTGGTCGTCTGGTTTCCGGCGAATGGCGCAAGTTGAACATCGGTACGGTCGTTATTGCCGTGGCGCTGGTGACCTTCTATGCGGGTGGCTGGGCTATCTAATCTTACATAGGATTCTGAAAACGGGTGGCAATGGCTGCCCGTTTTTATTTTCTCCGCACATTGTGTGAGCTTTTGCGATATTCTGAAAAAATGAGAATTCAGGCATAACGCCTTTCTCAGATCATAAAAAACATCGCAAACAGGGAACGCATGGAAATCTTCTTCACCATACTGATAATGACCCTCGTGGTCTCGCTGTCCGGGGTGGTCACTCGTGTCATGCCCTTTCAGATCCCGCTTCCGCTTATGCAAATCGCCATCGGTGCGCTACTGGCGTGGCCG